>VFQP010000470.1_pt1 | contig 78603 bp, 81 predicted proteins | sample 3512351 | NCBI WGS metagenome assembly VFQP01 (sample SAMN10412372, study PRJNA504923) | tailings metagenome | isolation source: Relicate 1 Philex TSF1 revegetated site | place: Philippines: Tuba, Benguet | collected 2017-08-29
CGCAGCGGCAAGATCATGCGCCGCCTGCTGCGCTCGATCGCCAAGGGCGAGGCGATCACGCAGGACACGTCCACGCTGGAGAACCCGGCCATCCTGGAACAGCTGGCCGAGAACAACTGATCGCGCGGGGGCATGCCCCCTGCGTTCAGGCAACAAAAAACCCGCTGGTGTCCAGCGGGTTTTTTCATGGGAAGCGGGGTGCTTACTTGACGCTCAGCACCCAGGCCGCCAGCTTCTTGGCGTCGGCTTCGCTCACCTGCGGGTTCGGCGGCATGGGCACGGCGCCCCAGTTGCCCTTGCCCACTTCAGAGCCCTTGATGATCTTGCTGGCCAGTGCATCCACCGCCTTGGCGTCGCCCGCATATTTCTTGGCCACGTCCTTGTAGGAAGGGCCGACCAGCTTCTTGTCGACGGCGTGGCAGGCCATGCAGTTCTTGCTCTTGGCGAGGGCTTCGTCGGCGATGGCCGGGGCGGCCAGCGTCGTCATGGCGGCCATAATCAGGAGAGCGCGTTTCATGGGGTGTCCTTCTGGGTGAATGCGAGAGAGTGTCACGCGAATGATTCTACCGAGCCACACCCCTTGAGAAACGAACGGTTACAGTTTCTTGCCCGCTTCACGGGGCCTTTACGGGAGTTTGTGATGTATTTGCTGATCGCCGGTCTCGTCCTGTCGCTGCTGAAGTACATGGAGTTCGGCGTCGTGGCCGAATGGTCCTGGTGGTGGGTGCTGTCCCCCTTCGCCATGGCGGCCGCGTGGTGGGCCTGGGCCGACTCGACCGGCTACACCAAACGCAAGGCGATGGAGAAGATGGACCAGAAGAAGAAGGACCGCATCGAGAAGCAGCGCGAGGCGCTGGGCATCAAGCCCAAGCGCCCCTCGCGCTGATCTGCACCCTCAGCTTCAGTAGTTGTCGAGCACGGCGCCCTTGCTGGCGCTGGCCGCGTTGAACGCGAACTTTGCCTGCACGCCGCGCGTGTAGCGCGGTGCCGGTGCCGTCCAGCCTTCACGGCGCTTGGCCAGTTCGGCCTCCGGCACGTTCAATTCCAGCTTGAGTTCATGCGCGTCGATGGTGATCGAATCGCCTTCGTTCACGAACGCGATCGTGCCGCCGGCCGCCGCCTCGGGCGCCACGTGGCCCACCACCATGCCCCAGGTGCCGCCAGAGAAACGGCCGTCGGTGATCAGGCCGACGCTTTCACCCAGGCCCGCGCCGATGAGCGCGCCGGTGGGGGCCAGCATTTCCGGCATGCCCGGGCCGCCCTTGGGGCCGAGGTAGCGCAGCACCATCACGTCGCCCGCGACGATCTTGCCGTCCAGGATGGCCTTGAGGGCCGACTGCTCGTCGTCGAACACGCGCGCCGGGCCGGTGATGACAGGGTTCTTCAGCCCGGTGATCTTGGCGACCGCGCCTTCGGGCGACAGGTTGCCTTTCAGGATGGCGAGGTGGCCCTGCTCGTACATGGGCTTGTCGATCGGGCGGATCACGTCCTGGTCGGCGCGCGGTGCATCGGGCACGTCCTTGAGCACCTCGGCGATCGTTTCGCCGCTGATGGTGAGGCAGTCGCCGTGCAGCAGGCCAGCCTTCAGCAGGACCTTCATCACCTGCGGAATGCCACCGGCCTGGTGCAGGTCGACGGCGAGGTACTTGCCCGAGGGCTTGAGGTCGCACAGCACCGGGGTCTTCTTGCGGATGCGCTCGAAGTCGTCGATGGACCACTCCACGCCCGCAGCGTGCGCGATGGCGAGGAAATGCAGCACCGCGTTGGTGGAGCCACCGGTGGCCATGATCACGGCGACCGCGTTCTCCAGCGCCTTCTTGGTCACGATGTCGCGCGGCTTGATGTCCTTCTTGATCGCCTCGATCAGCACGCGGGCAGACTCCTTGGCAGAGTTCTGCTTCTCGTCGTGCGGGTTCGCCATGGTGGACGAGTAGGGCAGTGACAGGCCCAGCGCCTCGAAGGACGAGGACATGGTGTTGGCGGTGTACATGCCACCGCACGAGCCGGAACCGGGGATCGCGCGCATCTCGATCTCGCGCAGGTCCTCGTCGCTCATGTTGCCGGCGGCGTTCTGGCCCACGGCCTCGAACACGCTGACGATGTTCAGGTCCTGGCCCTTGTAGCGGCCCGGCAGGATGGTGCCGCCGTACACGTAGATGGCCGGCACGTTGGCGCGCAGCATGCCCATCATGCCGCCGGGCATGTTCTTGTCGCAGCCGCCGACCACGACCACGCCGTCCATCCACTGGCCCTGCACGCAGGTCTCGATGCAGTCGCTGATGACTTCGCGGCTGACCAGCGAGTACTTCATGCCTTCGGTACCCATGGCCATGCCGTCCGAGATGGTGGGCGTGCCGAAGATCTGCGCGTTGCCGCCGGCTTCCTCGATGCCCGCCACCGCCGCGTCGGCCAGCTTCTGCAGGCCGCTGTTGCACGGGGTGATGGTGCTGTGGCCGTTGGCCACGCCCACCATCGGCTTCTTGAAGTCGCTTTCCTCGTAGCCCATGGCGTAGTACATGGAGCGGTTGGGTGCGCGCGACTTGCCTTGCGTGATGTTGGCGCTGCGGCTGTTGATGGGCTTGATGGAGATGGTCTTGTTGTCTGCCATGGGTGTTGTCTTCGTGGGGGAAAGGAACGGGCGGCAGAGCGGCTGCCGGGCCGGGGCCAGCCGCGAGTATGCGTCAGGCTTGCGGGTGTTTCCAATTGGTTTTGCGGCTTTCAGTAATATGCTGTGCATATGAATGAAGCCTCGAAATCGCTGCGTGTTGAATTGCGTGTGTGGCGCCAGTTCACCGCGCTGGCCGAAGAACTGCACTTCGGCCGCGCCGCCGCGCGGCTGCACATGACGCAGCCGCCGCTCACCCAGGCGATTGCCGGGTTGGAGCAGGCGTTGGGTGTGCGCCTGTTCGACCGCACCCGGCGCAGCGTGGCCCTGACGCCGGCTGGCGCCGCGCTGTTGCCCGAGGTGCGCGACCTGCTGGCCCGCGCCCAGGCGCTGCCCGAGCTGGCGCGCGCCGCCGCCGCCGGCGAGCTGGGCCGTCTGCGGCTGGCCTTCGTGTCCACCGTGGGCTTCGAACTGCTGCCCCGCTGGGTGCGCGCGTTTCGTCAGCGCTGGCCGCAGGTGGCGCTGGAACTCATCGAGGCCACGGGCGACGTGCAGCTGGAACTGCTTGCGCGCGGCGAAGTGGACGCGGGCATGGTGCTGCACTCGCCGGGGTTCATGGCACCGGGGCTGGCGCAGGCGCGCGTGGCGAGCGAGCCGCTGGTGGTGGCATTGCCGGAATCGCATCCGCTGGCCGCGCAGCCGCACCCCGGACTGGCTGCGGTGCTGGCCGAGCCGCTGGTGATCTTTCCTCGCCGCATCCTGCCCACGCTGCACGACGCGATCTTCGCGCTGTACCACGCCGCCGGGCGCGCACCGCTCGTGGCACAGGAAGCCATCCAGATGCAGACCATCGTGAACCTGGTGTCGGCGGGGCTGGGCCTGGCCTGGGTGCCACAGAGCGTGCGGCAGTTCCAGCGGCCCGGCGTGGTCTACCGCAGCCCGCGGGCTTCACGGGGCCGCGCCGTGCCGGCGTGCGAGACCAGCCTGGTCTGGCGCGCCGAGGCCGTCAGCCCCGCGCTGGCCCACTTCATCGCGTTCGCGCACGCGCAGGGCGCGCAGGGGCCGCAATAGGCCCGGGCCACGCCCTGCAACGAGGCCCTGCCACAATGCGCGCATGCTTCTACATCCCCAGATCGACCCCGTTGCCCTGCAGATCGGCCCCCTGGCCATTCACTGGTATGGGCTGACCTACCTCCTGGCTTTCGGGCTGTTCATGCTGCTGGCCAACGCGCGCCTGCGGCACCCGCCCTTTGCGGGCATCACCCAGCCACCGTGGACGCGCCGCGACGTGGAAGACATCCTGTTCCTCGGCGTGCTCGGCGTGGTGGCGGGTGGGCGCATCGGCTACTGCCTGTTCTACAAACCCGGCTACTACCTGTCCAACCCGCTGGAGATCTTCGCGGTGTGGCAGGGCGGCATGAGCTTTCACGGTGGCCTGCTGGGCGTGATGCTGGCCATGGTCTGGTACGCGCGCAGCCGCCAGCGGCCGTTCATGCAGGTGATGGATTTCGTGGCGCCCTGTGTGCCCACCGGCCTCGCGGCCGGGCGGCTGGGCAACTTCATCAACGGCGAACTGTGGGGCCGCGTGGCCGACCCGTCGCTGCCCTGGGGCATGGTGTTCCGCGGCGCGGGCGACCTGCCGCGCCACCCTTCGCAGGTCTATCAGTTCCTGCTGGAAGGCTTGCTGCTCTTCGTGCTGCTCTGGTTCTACGCGCGCAAGGAACATGCGCGTGGCCAGGTCTCGGCCGTGTTCCTCTTCGGCTACGGTGTGTTCCGCTTCATCGCCGAGTTCTTCCGCGAACCCGATGCCCACCTGGGTCTGCTCTCGCTGGGCATGAGCATGGGCCAGTGGCTGTGCATCCCGATGATCCTGGGCGGCGCGTTCATGTGGTGGTGGTTCGGCAAAGAGAAGGCCTGACACCCCCTGCGCCGCTTTGCGGCCCCCCCCTCTCTGGCGCCTTCGGCTTGGAGGGGAACGGCACCTTGGGCCGGCGGAGCCGGACCCTTGATGCCCCTGGAGGGAGCCGCCTGATCAATACACGAGGTGCGCGCGGGCCTGGCAGTTGAGGGTGCGCAGGTGCACGTCGATCTCGCCCAGATGCAGCCCGAGCACGTCGCGCAGGATGGGGGTGAGCACGTTGCTGCCCACGGCGTCGAGCACGGGGCGCAGCACCTGCAGCAGGTAGCCGGTGAGTGCGGTGATGGCGTTGGGTACGCTGTCGCCACCCGCCGATGAGTTGCCGTCCAGGCTGCTCGCGATGCCGGCGACACAGGCCGCGTCGTTGGAGCCGATGACGGCGGTGCAGCCGCCGATCAGCCCGCCGAGCACGGCCCCCAGCACATCGCCCAGGCCGGTCAGCAGCCCACCCACGAGGTTGCCCACGCCGGTGAGGATGCCCTGCACGTTCAGCGCCAGCGTGCTGTTGAGCAGCGGGAGCACCTCGGCGGTCAACCCGCCAAGGAAGCCGCCCAGGCCCGAGGTGTTGCTCTCCATGGCGGCCTTGATGGTGGTCAGCCGGCTCACGCGGCACGCCCGTGTCGTGCACGCGGCGCCCTGCGCGTTCCACAGGTTCTGCGCCATCGTCTGGCGCTGCGCCAGTGTGAGGGCGGGCCCGCGGTCCAGCGTTTCCACCAGCAGCGTGGCCAGCAGGGCGTTGGTGATGTTGCTGACGGTGCTGCCCAGCAGCAGGTCGTTGCCCACGGTGCCCGTTTCGCCGGCGGCCAGCACCACGCTGCTCTGCAGTGGCAGGGCATCCAGATCGAGGTGGGTGCGCAGGCTCACGAGGTTCACGCCGAGCAAGCCCACGCGCAGCAGGTCTTCGTCGGCCAGGTTCTGGTCGCAGCTCGCGCTGGTGGAGAAGATCTGGGCTTCGTTCGCCGGGTTGGCACCGGGTCGGCCCACGCAGACCTTGACGATGGACGCGCTGACCGCGATGGCCGCGCGTTCCGTGCCGTCCGGCGCGCGCAGCGCGGGCGTGCACATCTCGGTGAGCGTGCCGCGGCCGTTCACCACGTCGACCATGATGGGCAGCCTGACGCGCGCGATGTGGCCGATCACCGGCAGGTTGCCGGTGTCGATCTCGGCCCAGGTGCGCAGCTGGGCGGTGTATGCCGTGGCGCCCACCCCGCCGATGGCGATCGAGGGCGGTTCCACCAGCACCGTTCGTGCGCTCACCAGGCTGGAGAGGCTCAGGCCCGAGACGTTCACCGCATGGTGTTGCGTGGCCACACCGATCGCCGAGTACATCAGGTCGAGCGCGTTCACGCCGACGTTGAGCGCCGAGGTGGCGCTGGCACCCGGCGCGACGATTTCGGCGAACAGGCCCGAAGTGCCGCTGGCCAGGCTGCCGAGTTGCACCTGCAGGTCCGGCACGCCCAGGCGCGTGACGACGGCGTTGAGCAGCGACGCGTTGGAGGCCAGCAATGTGTCCTGACCGGCCAGTGTCACGATCGCGTCGAGCAGGGTGCCGAGCTGCACGGTTTCGGCCGCGAGCAGGGTGTTGAGTTCGCCCACACCGATGTCGGTCGCCACGGGAATGTTCAGCGCCTGCAGCAACCCGCCGGGCGTGATCTGCAGCTGGGCCAGGCCGTCGTAACCGACCAGCGACGTGCCCGTGAGATCAAGCCCGATGCCCTTGAGCAGGTTGCCCAGCAGCGAACTGCCGGTGTTCACCAGCGTGCTGCCGACCGAAAACGAGGCCAGCGGGTCGGTTGCCGCGGCCACGGCTTCGGCGTGCAGGCTGCGCTGCCCGGGAAAGAAGGCCAGCAAGGGTGGAGGTGTGCCGGTGATGACGACGTGCACCGCGTTGTAGGCGGTCTGGTCGGCGACGAAGTTGCGCTCGGTGCCCAGGGCCGGGTCCCAGCGTCCGCAGGTGGCCACCGGCGTGAACCCCGCCAGGTTCTGCGCCGCGTTGGCGAGCGCGGCGGCGCGGGCGGCGGTGCAGTCGGCGGGTTGCACCGCCGAGGCGCCGGCGATGGCCGCGAGGTCGGCGGTTTTCTGCAGCTCGCGCTTGATGAAGAACAGGTAACCCAGCTCCGTGCCGATGAGCGCGATCACGATCAGGCTCAGGGCGATGGCCGTGTTGATGACGATCGATCCTGACTGTCGGATGCGCGCGGCGGACATCGCGTGGGTCCTAGAGCGCGGCGGTGGCGCGGCTGGTGAGCGTGGCGGGCATCCACTGGCTCGTGTCGAAGCCCGGCACCCAGGGCAGCAGGCGGCCGGCTGCGTAGGGATAGGTCACCGTGACGGTGAGCGTGGTGCTGGGTGTCGCCACGTCCACGTCCATGGTCTGCGCGAGCCAGGCGCGTCGGCTGGCAGGCGTGTCGCTGTGCGCCAGCGGCACGATGATCGAACCGCTGAGCGAATCCCACACCACGGTTTCGATGTGGGTCCTGGCGTTGGTGAGTTCGGTGCCGGTGGCGGTGCGCAGCTGCGGGAACATCTGTACCGCCCGCGCGCCGTCCGCTGCGGCCCGCGCCAGCGCCTGCTGGGTGTAGAGCACCAGGCCAAAGGTGGCGATGCCGTAGAACGCGAGCAGCAGCCCCGTCAGCACGAACGCGAATTCGATTGCCGCCACGCCATGCTGCATGCGTTTCACAGTGGGCCTCCGTCGAGCAGCACATGGGCTTCGCCCACCAGTTCATTCGGCAGCGCGAACGCGGGGAACGGCGGCAGCACCCGGTGCAGGTCGCTCAGCCTCACGGTGACGCTGACATGGCAGCGCTGCGCCCAGGTGTTGTCGCAGGCCAGCGTGCCGGCGGGCTGCAGGCAGTTGCCGGTGCCGGGCTGGCAGATCGCTGGCAGTGGAATGGTGAGCACGGCGGCGGCCGGCTTCCAGCCCAGCGACCGCTCTTCGGCCACCTGCTGCGCCTTGAGCTGGCGCGCCGCCAGGCTGGTCTGGTGCCGCAAGGCCGCGCGTGCGCCGTCTTCTGCGGCGTTCTGCAGGCCGAAGCGGAAGGTGAACACCACGCTGTAGCAGACGATCGAGTAGACGAGGCCGAAGAAGAGCAGGAAGGCCATGGCGTACTCGATCGCATACACGCCGCGCTGTGCGCGCCGCTGGGGATGCCGATGGATCGAGGGCATGGCCGTGTGCGCCTTACTTCTTTTTCAGTTCCGAACCGAACCACGCCGGCACCGGCTGTTCGAAGCTCTTCAGATAGCGCTGATGGCTGAGCTCGGCCACGCGGCCATCGATCGGCCTGGGCGTGGCAGATGCCTCGCGGCCCTCGCGCTGGCGCTGCAGCAGGCTGTGGGTGGCGTCGCCGACGCGCGCCGTGGCCGGGGCCTGTTCAGCTTCCGGTGCGCTGGTGGCCTGTGCCCACAGCGGCGAAGCCGTGGCGAGCACGGCCAGCAGCGGCAGGCATTGGAGCGGGCGCTGGATGAGCGTTTTTTTCATGGGGCCTCCTTGTGGTGTGACAGACAGATCAGGGGGTGGCCAGCGCCGGCGGGCTGGTGAGCGTGGGGCTCAGCCGGAGGCCGGTGTGCAGCGCGGGGGAGATCGAGGCCTGGCGCTGCGGGGCGAGCTCCAGCGCCAGTTGTTCGATGGTCTGGCGCGTGGCGCCGTTGAAGCGGGCTTCATCCATCACCTGGCGGGCCTGCTCGGCCTGGCCCTGGGTGAGGAGGTAGAGCGCGAGGTTGCTGCGCACCTTGGGGCTGGCGGGTTGCAGCTGGGCGGCCTGCAGCACCGGCAGGCGGGCGGCGTCGAAGCGGCGCGCGCGCAGCAGGGCGTAGCCCAGGTCGCTGAGCAGCAGGCCATCGGCCGGCAGCACCTGGCGCGCCTTCTCGAACATCTCGGCGGCGCGCAGGTAGTCACTGCTGGCGCCGGCGAGCAGGCCCAGCCCGCGGTAGGCCGCGGCGCGTTCGGGGGTGTCGAGCAGCTTTTCGTAGAGCGCGGCGCTGGGCGCCTGTTGTCCGGTCTGGCGCAGCGCATCGGCCCGCAGCAGGCGGGTTTCGTTGGTCACGCCCCAGCGCTGTTCCAGCGCGTCGATGTGGGCCAGGGACGCGAACCACATGCCGTTGCCCTGCATCTGCCGCACGAGCGACAGGTAGGTGGGCTGGTTGTCCAGGCTGGGCTCGCGGGCCGCGGCCTGTGCGGCCTCGGCCTGGGCCGCATCGGGCAATGAAGCACAGGCACCGAGCGCCAGGGCGCTGGTGGCGACGAGAAGCGTGCCGCAGAAGCGGCGCAGCGAAGGGCGCAGGGCAGGGGTGTTCATGATCCGGTCATGCTCCCGACGGAGCGGATGATGGCGAGGAAGCCGGGTCCCGCGGTGACGATCACCAGCGCGGGCAGGAGGGTGGTGACCATCACGACGGTCATCTTCACGGTGATCTTTCCGATGCGCGCCTTCATGCCCGACTTGCGGTGCATGCGCAGCCGTTCGCCGAACTGGCGGATGGGCTCCTGCACGGCGCCGCCGTGCCTGTCCACCTGGTTGACCAGGGTGATGAAGTCCATGAGGTGCTGGTTGCCGTGCAGGCCGGCCATGCGCTGGTAGGCGTGCTCGCGCGTGCGGCCCTGGCTGTACTGGCGGTTGGCCCGGGCCACCTCGGCCCCGATCACCGGCATCACGTGCTGGAAGTCGCTGGCAATCACCTGCAGGCTCTGGTCCAGGCTCAGGCCCACGCTTTGCAGCAGGCCCAGCATGTCCACGAACAGCGGCAGTTCGTTCGCCACGCGCTCGCGCTGCTGGCTCGCGCGGTGCTTGAGCCACCATTTGGGGGCCATGAAACCCACCGCAAAGCCAGCGGCCGACCACAGCAAGCCGTTGGCCGTGTGGCCCCAGGCCAGATGGATCAGCACCGGCAGGCCGAGCGCCAGCACGGCGCGCGAGATCAGCAAGCCGAGCTGCGCGCGGATGTTGGGCAGGCCGCACTGCTGGATGAGCTGGCGGTCTTCGTCGGCCACCAGCAGGCGGCCCACGCGGCTCTCCAGCCAGTGGTTGGCGCGTTCGTTGTCCCGGACGATGGACAGCTCTTCGGGCAGGGCATGGACCGGGGAGCCGCCGTCACCCAGCGCGCGCTGGATGACCTGTGACGCGGTGTGCCGCTGCGCGTGGCGGTGCAGCAGCAGGCCGGCCACCGTGGCCAGCGCAAGGGCCAGCAGCAGCAGGGCCAGGATGGAGAGGTGCAGGGTGTTCATGGCCATGCGCTCCGCGGTCAGGACAGCCGTGCCAGCCGGTACAGCAGCAAGCCGCCGACCGCTTGCAGCGCGAGGGCGCCCAGCACCATGAACTGGCCCGTCGGGTCGGTCCACATGCGGGCGAAGTAGTCACCGTTGGTGGTGATGATCGCGCCACCCACCACGATCGGCAGCAGCCCGAGAATCCAGGCCGACAGGCGCGTTTCGGACGACATGGCCACCAGCTCCTGTTCGGCTTCCTCGTGGTCGCGCATGAAGTTCGCCACGCGTTCGAGCAGCAGGTCGGAGCGGCCGCCGTAGCGCACGCCCAGGCCGAGAATCGAGGCCAACAGGAACAGCTCTTCAATGCGCACCTTGCGCGCCACCTGCAGCAGCGCCTGGTCGATGTCGACCCCCGCGCTCACAAGGCTCATGGCGTTGTCCATGTGCAGGCGCAGCGGGTGCTTGGCACCCGACACGGCGGTCTGGAACGCGGCCTGGGTGGAATTGCCCATCACGATCAGGCGCACGATCACATCAAGAAAACCCGGCAGCTGGCGGATGATCTGGCGCCGCATGGCCTGCACGCGCAGCCAGACCATGAACGCACCGCCGATCGACAGCATGGCCAGCAGGCCAAGTGCGCTCACGGTGCCCGAGAGCATGGCGGCCGCACCCACCGCCACCGCGATGGCCACACACCCGCCAAGCAGGGCACCCGGCGCCACCGCGCCCAGCAGCCAGCCGGGCAGGCGAACAGCGGGTTTGCGCGTGGCCTGGCCTGGGAGCACCGGCGCCGCCGGCGCGCCAAAGCGCATGCCGCCTTGCGGCATGGGACTGGACTGCGGATCGATCTTCTCGGCCAGCTGGCGCTGGGCCTGCAGGCGCCGCTGGCGGCGAACCGACGCGTCCCACAGCAGAACACCGGCCGCGGCGAGCAGCAGCGCCACGGCGAGCGAGATGAACGTGCCTTCAGACATCGACATGCCCCCTGGCCGGCTGGCTCTGCAGGCTGTGCCGCAGGCGCGCGATCTTCGGCGAATGCGGTGCCACGCCCATGGAAATCCAGCGGTCGCGTTCCTCGCCGTCGGCCATCACCTGCGGCTCGTGGCGGAACAGCTCCTGCATCGCAACCACGTTGTCGTTCAGGCCGGTCACTTCGCTGATGGACAGGATGCGGCGCGTGCCGTTGGGCAGGCGGCCGATCTGCACGATGAAGTCGATGGCGTTGGCGATCTGGCGGCGCAGGCTGAGTTCGCTGCCCTGGTAGCCCGCGAAGCCGGCGAGCATTTCCAGCCGATACAGGCATTCGCGCGGCGAACTGGCGTGGATGGTGCCCATCGACCCGTCGTGCCCGGTGTTCATGGCCTGCAGCATTTCAATGACTTCGCCGCCGCGCACCTCGCCCACGATGATGCGGTCGGGCCGCATGCGCAGGCTGTTGCGCAGCAGGTCGCGGATCGCCACGTTGCCGGCGCCGTCGTAGCCGCCGGGCCGGCTTTCCAGCCGCACCACGTGCGGGTGGTTGAGCGCGAGCTCGGCCGTGTCCTCGATGGTGACGACGCGTTCGGTGTCGGGCGCGAAATTGGCCAGCGCGTTGAGCAGCGACGTCTTGCCCGAGCTGGTGCCGCCGCTGACCAGGATGTTGCAGCGCGACCGCACCGCCATCTCCAGCAGGTGGCCCATGGCCTGGTCGAACGTGCCGAGGCGGAACAGATCTTCCGGGCTCAGCGGGTCCTTGCGGAACTTGCGGATGGAGACCGCGGGGCCGTTGATGACCAGTGGTTCGATAACGACGTTGATGCGCCCGCCGTCGCTCAGGCGCGCGTCGACCATCGGGTTGGACTCGTCCAGGCGGCGGCCGATGGGCGCCAGGATGCGCCGGATGATGCGCATCAGGTGTTCGTTGTCGGTGAAGTGCAGGTGTTCCTTCTGCAGCAGGCCGCGCCGCGACACATACACCTGCTTGCTGCCGTTGATGAGGATGTCCTCCACGGCCGGGTCGTTCAACAGGTCTTCGAGCGGACCGAAGCCGGCGAACTCTTTCGTCAGCGCATCGGCCAGCAACTGGGTTTCGCGCGCGTTGATCGGCACCCGGTGCAGGCGCACCTGGCTCTCGCATTCGAGGTTCACGAACTGCTGCACCGAGCTGCGCGACCAGCGACCGAACTCGGCACCGAGTTCCTCGATGCGGTTGAGCAGGTGCTCGTGGACGAAGGTCTTGACGGTCTGGAACTCCGCGGAGTTCAGGAAGACGTGCTGGGTGTCCGAGAATTCGACGTTGGTGGTCATGGCCTGTTATCCCCGGTGGATCCACTTGTTCAGCATCTGCGCGATGCGCGGCGTGCGCAGCGGTTCGGTCTTGTCCGGCGACGCGCTGCCATCGATCCAGGGCACCAGCCCCCGTGCCATCTGCGCCACGGCCTGCACGTAGGGGTCGTTGCGGACCGTCTGCGACAGCAACTGACCCTGGCAAGAGGCCGCCAGCAGCGCGCTGGCGCGGGCCGGCAGCACATGGGCCAGCGGCAGGCCGAGCTGGTTGGCGATGTCCAGCGCGGGCAGGTTCACGAAGGGTTCGAACTTGTTGACCACCAGCGAGAGGCGCTGCATCTTCACGTCGCGTTCGCGCAGCTCGCGCAACAGCGCGGCGGTGGAGACGATGCCGCCGATGCTCTGGTCGCATACCACCCAGACCTGGTCGGCGGTGCTGGCCACCTGCGCCACGAAATCTACCGTGGTGAAGCCGCCCAGGTCGGCGATCTGCACGTCGAAGAAATCGGTCAGGCGCTGGATGAGCGAGACCGATTCGGCGTGCGAGATCTCGCGGATCTGCGCCAGGCTCGAAGGCAGGGGCAGCACGGCTGGCCCGCTGGCGTGTTGCGCCAGTGCGGTCTGCAGCAGGGTGGCGTCCAGGCGGTGCAGGCTGTGCACGCCATCGACGAAGCTGAATTCGCTCTTGAGGCCAAGGTAGAGCAGGTTGTCGCGCGCAGGCAGGCCAAGGTCGAGCAGGGCCACGCCCTGGCGCTGGGGCGTGCGGCCCGGCACGCGGCTCAGCGCGAGCGTGCGCTGTTCCTGCAGCTGGGCGCTGAGGTTGCACGCCAGCGTGCTCACGCCCAGACCGGCGCGCGCGCCGAGCAGCGCGAGGGTGCGGCCCTTGGCCTGGAGTGAGCGCAGTCCCTGGCGGCGCGCCATCAGGTCCTGCAGCACCGGCAGCACTTCGCTGGTCGGGCCGTCGAGGTCGAGGAAGTCGTCCACGCCCGCGCGCAGGGCGGCCAGCGTGGTGTTGGTTTCGGTGGCGTGGCCGGTGCCGATCAGCAGCAGCTCGGGCCAGTCGCGCCGCAGGGCGGCGGCCAGGCGCGTGCTGCGCACGGCCTGCGCGCCCGAGAAGTCGAGGAACACCGAGCGCGGATGCGCGCTGGCGATGCGCTCGCCCAGCGCGCTGTCGTTGAGCGCCACGGTCGTCACGTGGCCCAGATTGCCCAGCGCCGCGTTCAGCCAGCCCGCGTGTTCGCCGCTGTCCGACGCGTACAGGTAGACGTTGTGGCCCTGGGCGGTGGCTTGAAGGGGTGGGGGCATCTTGGTCATGGCTTTCGGCGTGTGTTCAACGGGAGAAGCCGGGCAGGGCGTCGTCGGCGCCGCCGCCAATCACGAAGCCGCGCCAGAAGGCCGGGTCGCGCTGTTCGCTGGCGCCGGGCAGCGAGGCATTCACCTGCGTGCCCTGGGCCAGCGGCTTGACGAGATGGGGGGTCACCACGATCACCAGCTCGCGCTCGTTCTGCTGGAAGTCCTGGCGCTTGAACATCGTGCCCAGCACCGGCAGGTCGCCCAGCATGGGCACCTTGTCCACGCTGGACGTGGTGGTGCGGCTCACCAGGCCACCGATCACGAAGCTCTCGCCGTCGCCGAGTTCCACCGTGGTGTCTGCACGGCGGGTGGTGAGGGCGGGCACCGCCACGCCGCTGAGGGTGACGGCGTTGGTGTAATCGAGGTCGCTGGCTTCGGGCGCCACCTTCAGCACGATGCGCTGGTTGGACAGCACGGTGGGCGACACGGTGAGGCCGATGCCGAAAGGCTTGTATTCGATGCTGGTGGTGCCCAGACCCTGGGCGATCGGCACCGGAATCTCGCCGCCGGCCAGGAAGTTGGCGCTCTGGCCCGACATGGCGACCAGCGTGGGCTCTGCCAGCACGCGCGCCAGGCCGTTGCCTTCGAGCAGGCCGAGGTTGATGCCGATGTTGGCCTTGCCGAAGCTCATCAGCAGGCCGAACGCCTGCGCCAGCGGCGAGGTGGCCTCGCCCTTGATGACGCCATTGGCCTCGAAGTTGGCCGAGGTGAGCGAGCTGGGCGAGAACACGCCGAAGCTGAAGCCATGCTTGTTGGGGGCGGTGCTGAAGATGTTGAGGCCGGCCTGCTTCAGCACGCGCTTGTTGAACTCGACGATCTTCACTTCCACCTGCACGCTCTGGCTTTTCACGTCGACGGTGGAGCGGTCGGCCAGGGGGGCCTTGTCCGGGTGGGCGGCCAGTGCGGATTCGCGGGCCAGCTGGTGTTCCGTGGCGGACGGGAAGCTGCCCTGCAGCACCGCGCCGCCGCGCTGCACGTCGATGGTGTAGGTGGTGGCGTTCTCGCTGCCGCGTTCCCACACCAGCAGCGACGTGCTGCCCGGTGCCTTGGCCGTGACGATGAGCCTGGCCGCCTGCGCACCCGATGCGCCGCGCGTCTTGCGCACGACCATGACCGAGGCGACCTGCTCGTTGGCGATGGCGATGCGTTCCACGCCCTTGTCGATCACCAGCTCGTGCTGCGTGCCAGCCACCAGCGTGAGCGCGGTGACGGAGCGGGGCGAGGCCGTGGCCGCGCCGGTGGCGGGCTGCGCGAACAGGCCGCCCGAGGTGGCCGTCATCAGCAGCCCGGCCAGCAGCGCCAGGCGAGGCCAGTGCGAGACATGGCGCGAAGGGATGCGGACGGTGTGCGAAGTGGGCTTGAACATGCGGGGCACCTGGTGGTTGGGGCGCGTGGGCTCAATAGCGCACGGTGTCGCGGCGGTCGCCGCGGATGATCTCGACTTCCTGGCCGGCCGGCTGGGCCGCGGCCAGCACCGGGCGGGCCGCCACGCTGGCGGTTTGCGGCCGGCGCGTGGTGGCGGCACTGCCGCCGGAAGCCAGGTGCTGGGTGGTCAGGCCCGCGAGCGCGCGGTCGATGCCGGTGAGGGCGCTCGCGTTGCGCTGACCCGCCTGCGGTTGCAGGGCGGTCTCCAGCTCGGCGAAGAGTTTCGGGTCCGGCTCGCTGGTGTCGTTCGGGTGGCGCAGGGCCAGCAAGAGGCGGCCATGGGTCTCGCCCAGCGCCAGGCGGTTCACGTCCTCCACCCGCACGGCCAGCACTGTGGTGCGGGCGGGCAGGTTGGCATTGGCCTGCGGTTTCTGGCTGCCACGGCCTTCGGCACTGGCGGGCATGCCGTCCACCGAGGCGTTGCCGAAAGCCAGCACGCGCATGCGCGAGAGCAGCAGGCGCGACTGGCTGCGCTCCACGTCCTTGCCGTCGGCCTTGAGCGCGAAGAACACATCCACGAAGTCACCCGGGCGCACGTTGTTGCCCACGCCCATGACTTCATCGGCTTTCACGGCGACGGCGCGTTCGCCGGCCTCGAGCCGCATGGAGAGGCCCGAGACCAGCTGGTTCTCGAGCAGCGGGGCGCCGATGCCCAGGTCGAACACCGGCACGCGGCCCACCACCTCGGCCACGCTCATGAAGGCGCCGCCCGGGTTGATGGGGAGCTGGGCCACGCGCAGCGCGCTGGCGTCGATGGTCTGGCCTGCGGGCAGGGTTTTGGTCGCCACCACCACGGGGAACGTGGCTTCGGCCACCACGGGCCGTGCGAGCGGCTGCGGGGTGGCCACGGGGGTGGCGGGCTGGCGGCTGAGCATCCAGGCGTAGCCGATCAGCAGAAGGGCCAGCAACACCAGGACGGCGGCAATGATTTTGGAGAATCGGATCATGGTGTTGTGGGCGTGGTGGGTGAATCGGTGTGGCGGTGGTTCAAGCGCCCAGGCCAAGGGCCATGAAGACGATGGTCACGGCGGCGAGGTAGGCAGCCAGGGGAATCGGGCGCGGCCGGCTTCCGCCACCACCGGGCTTGCCGGAGAGGGCGAGGGCCAGGCGCGGGGCGAGGGGCCAGCGTTGCAGTGCCAGCCAGAGCAGTCCGTGCAGCCCGGCCAGCAGGCTGGCGGCCACCCAGATGGGCAGCAGCGGTTGCCAACCCAACCACAGGCCGAGGGCGCCCGCGAACTTCACGTCGCCCGCGCCCATCAGCCCGAAGGCATAGAAACAGAGCAGCCCGCCGAAAGCGGTGGCGCCGCCGAGCAGGGCATCGGACCAGTGCAGGCCGAAGGGTTGCAGACCCAGGGCCAGCGCCAGAAGCGCCAGCGCCATGCCCGCCAGCACCAGCCAGTTGCGAACCCGCCGCTCACGGCCATCCTGGACGATGGCCGTCAGCAACCAGAGGAGCAGGACCAGCTTCATGGCGAGCGCCGGAAGTGGGGGAGCAGGCTCAGGGCGTGGTGACGCCGGTGGCCACGTTCCGCACGTTGGTGAAGATCGCTTCCAGCGTGCCTCTCACGCCGTCGTTGCCGTTGAAGACCGCCAGCAGGATGACGGCCATGAGGCCGGCGATGATCCCGTACTCGATGGCGGTGGCGCCTTCTTCGTCGCGGAGGAAGCGGGTGATGTGTGCATTCATGGTGAGCTCCTTGTGAGGACTTGAGGGAAAAATCGAGAACTTTAGGTTTGGTTTCATCACGGTCTTATAGGCCTTGATGTACTCATTTTTCTGGCGAAATGGGTGCCAGCGTATTACCGATGGGGAATTCAATTGGGCCCTTGGACTTCATCGTCAACCGGTCAATCGACGAGGGCCAATGTGTCTTTTCGATAATTCCACCTCCTGAATCCTGTGTGCCAAGGTATTAACTTCGAATTCGCCAATCCAACATTCCCTACACGACAATCCAGAATTCCTTACATCTATCAACTGACATCATGATTTTGCTGTATGTGCTTGTGTTGTAAGGACTTTATGCGGACGTCTCTGGGTATGTGAATGCTATCGGCGCGGTCATCTGATAATGAAGCAAAGACGCTGGTTTACACCGTTCATTAATTGCCTTTGACTGTCGCTCACGTGAGATTTTTCGCGTGATGTTTGTCTTCCTGGGCTTTTTCATTGAAATCTGACCGCATGGTTTGAATTTGCTTCGCAACAATGGATACGGCGCTGTCGGGCCTAATGCAACTATTTGCATTGCGCTGGCAGTAGGGCGGGGGGGCGCGTGCAGACACAGGCCCGCTCGGGGCCGCCGGGGGGGCACCCGGGTTACCCCGGGGTTTGCTGCTGGCGCGCGGAGGTCTAGAATTACGCGTAATTACAGGTGATTACGCGATGCGACTGGTGCTCAACTCTCTGCATGACGAAGTGGCCGCGAAGCTGCGCGAACGCATTTTTTCGGGCGATCTTGCGCCCGGCAGCTTCGTCGACGAACCCGCGCTGTGCGCAGAACTGTCGATCTCGCGGACCCCGTTGCGCGAAGCGCTCAAGGTGCTCACGGCCGAAGGCCTGTTGCGCCACGAACCGCGGCGTGGCTGTTTCGTGAGCGAGGTCACCGAGCGCGACCTCGACGACATCTTTCCCGTCATCGCGCTGCTGGAAGGGCGCTGCGCCTTCGAGGCCGCGAACAACGTGACGGATGCCGACCTCGTTGCCCTGGATGCGTTGCACGACCGCCTCAACCGCAGCGCCCAGGCGTGCCGCATCAACGATTACTACGAAGCGAACTTCGCGATCCACGAAGCCATCATCACGCTGGCGAACAACCGCTGGCTGGCCCAGGTGATCGGCGATCTGCGCAAGATCGTCAAGCTCGCGCGCCTGCAGCAGCTGCACGCGCCGGGGCGGCTCAACCAGAGTTTGTCCGAGCACATGGCGGTGTACGCCGCGCTCAAGGCGCGCGATGCCGAGGGCGCCGAAGCCGCCATGCGCACCCACCTCACGCGCCAGCGCGTGGCCTTGCGCGAACTCGCGCGCAGTCAGAAATCGAGGCTGTCGGCATGAATCTGTTGCCGGGCCGTTCCCAACCCGCTTGCACCGCAGCGTGCAGCACGGAGGTTTTTCCATGACTCCCCCGGATTGGCTTGCTCAAGGTGTCTCGATGCTGCGCCCGGCGCCCAAGGCCAGCGGGCCGCGTTCCACGCAGGAGCGGCTCAAGGCCACGCTGAGGCTGGACGAGGAAGCCCTGTCGCCCCGCATGCTCCGGCAGTCGATGAAAGACCTGCAGGCCATCGTCGACCCGATGGTGAGCGAGGTGGAAGGCGGACGGCGCGCGCAGGCCATGATGGACTGGTACGCCAGCGCGCCGATGCCGCACCGGCGCGACCTGTGGCTGCTGATGAGCGAGCGCTTTGTGGCAGACCCCCAGCACGTGAAGAAGGCACAGGCCCAGTTCGCCGCGGCCGTGGGCACGCCCGACGAGGCCGCGGCCGAGGTGCTCTACCGGCGCGCCACCGTATCGCCGCGGCGCCGCCTGCTGCAGCGCTTCAGCGCCAACCCGGACGGCGTGCGCTTCCTGGTGGACATGCGCGCCGAACTGCAGCCTCAGCTCAAGACCGACAAGCGCCTGCTCGCGCTCGACGTGGAGATGGAGTACATGTTCTCCACCTGGTTCGACGTGGGCTTTCTCGACCTGCGCCGCATCACCTGGGACTCGCCCGCCTCGCTGGTGGAAAAGCTCATCAAGTACGAGGCGGTGCACGACATCCGCAGCTGGGCCGATGTAAAGAACCGGCTCGACAGCGACCGCCGCTGCTACGGCTTTTTCCACCCGCGCCTGCCTGAGGAACCGCTGATCTTCGTGGAGGTGGCGCTGATGAACGAGATCGCCGACAGCATCACGCCGCTGCTCGACGAGTCGGCGGCACCGGCCGACCTGGGCACGGCGACCACCGCCATCTTCTATTCCATCAGCAACACGCAGACCGGCCTGAAGGGCGTGAGTTTTGGCGACTCGCTGATCAAGCGCGTGGTGGAAACGCTCAAGCAGGAGTTCCCGCGCCTCAAGACCTTTGCCACGCTGTCGCCGATTCCGGGGCTGCGCGGCTGGCTCTCGAAGAACGCACCGGCCGACATGCTCAAGGAATGGGAGCAGGCCGGCGAGCTCGCCGAGGACTCATCGGGCCGCCGCACGCTCATGGGCTGGGCGGCGCGCTACCTGGGCGACGAACTCAACGATGGCAAGCCGCTCGATCCGGTCGCGCGCTTCCATCTGGGCAACGGTGCGCGGGTCGAACGCCTGAACTGGGCGGCCGACCCTTCGGCCAAGGGACAGAAGCAGTCCTACGGCCTGATGGTCAATTACCTCTATGACCTCAAGCGCCTGGACAAGCACCGGGCCTCGCTCGCGCAGGGAAAAATCCCGATAGCAGCGGCCATCAAAGACCATTACCTTTGAAGCCGCCATTTCAACCACAAGGAGACAACAGCATGACAGACTGCCTGAACAGACGAGACATCCTGCGCACGGCGATGGCCGGCGCCGCCCTTTACACCACGGCGGGGTACGCCCAATCCACCTGGCCCACCAAGCCGGTGACGATGATCGTGCCCTTCCCGGCGGGTGGTGGCACCGACGCCTTCGCCCGCCCCATGGCCGCGCAGTTTGCCCGCCTGTCTGGCAAGAGCCTGGTGATCGACAACCGCGGCGGCGCGGGCGGCACGCTGGGCGCGGGCATCGCGGCCAAGGCCGCACCCGACGGCTACACCCTTTTCATGGGTGCGGTGCACCACGCCATTGCGCCGAGCATGTACCCCAAGCTCGACTACGACCTGGAGAAAGACCTGGTCCCGCTGATCCTCGTGGCCAGCGTGCCGCAGGTGGTGGTGGTGAACCCCAAGCGCGTCACCTCCGCCAACTTCCAGGAGTTCCTGGCCATGGCCAAGGCCAACCCGGGCAAGCTCAACTACGCGTCTGCCGGCAGCGGCACCTCGCACCACCTGGCGGGCGAGCTGTTCAAGCAGCAGACCAAAACCTTCATCACCCACATTCCCTACCGCGGTGCGGGCCCGGCACTCAACGACCTGATTGCAGGGCAGGTGGACGTGATGTTCGACGGCCTGGGTTCTTCCGCCGCGCACATCAAGGGCGGGCGCATCAAGCCGCTGCTGGTCTCGGGCAACAAGCGCAGCCCCGCCTTGCCCGACGTGCCGTGTGCCGCCGAGATGGGCCTGCCGGACTACAACGTCACCACCTGGTACGGCGTGTGGGCACCCCGCGGCACCCCGGCCGTTGACCAGGCGCGCGCCATCGAGGAAATCCGCAAGGCCGTGAGCTCGGACGAGGCCAAGGCCGTGTGGGCCGCGCAGGGCGCCGAGTTCGCCAACCTGAGTGGCCCGCAGTTCGACGCATTCGTCAAGGGCGAGATCCAGAAGTGGGCCCAGGTGGTCAAGGCCTCGGGAGCAAAGCTCGAATGACGGGCCGTGTGCACCTCGCCATCGATCACGCGCTGGCGCGGGTGACGCTGTCCCATCCGGGCAAGTTCAACGCCATGTCGCGCGCGATGTGGCGTGAACTCAAGACCGTGTTTGAAGACCTGCAGGCCCGCGCCGACCTGCGCTGCGCGATCGTGGCGGGCGAGGGCGGGCATTTCTGCGCCGGCGGCGACATCGCCGAGTACCCGGGCTTTCGCTTCGACAGCGAGCAGCTGCGCGAATTCCATGAGGACGAGGTGTGGGGCGGCCTGAACGCCATGCTCACCTGCGACCTTCCCGTGCTCGCGCAGATCGACGGCAACTGCATGGGCGCGGGCGTGGAGATCGCGGCCTGCTGCGACATCCGCGTCGCCGGCAGTGGCGCGCGCCTGGGCGCGCCCATTGCCCGCCTGGGTTTCCCGATGGCACCGCGCGAAGCACAACTGGTGGCGCGCGAGGCCGGCCTGGCCACCGCGCGCGAGATGCTGCTGGAAGCCGCCGTGCTCGATGCCAGCGAGATGAAGGCGCGCGGTTTCCTGCACGCCGTGCGGCCCGATGCCGAGGTGGCGGCCGACGTGCTGGCGCGTGCGCAGCGCATTGCCCGCCTGGCGCCGCAGGCCGCGCGCATGAACAAGCAGACCCTGCGCGCCCTGGCCGCAGGTGAGCCGGTGGCGTCCCTGGTGGACCACGCCTACCATTACGCAGACCGCGCCGAACACCGCGAGGGCATCACCGCTTTCCTCGCCAAGCGCCCGCCCGATTTCTGATTTTTCTTCCCTGTTCCGTTCCAGCACCATGAACAATCACAACCTGTATGCCGCCTTGCGCGCGGCCTTTCCCGCCGACCTGGACAGCACCGCCGTGGAAACCGTGGGCGGCGCCACGGCCGGCCTGCGCTACAGCTGGCGCGACCTCGAGCGCGCGAGCGCCATGATGGCCAACCTGCTCGGGTCGATGAAGTTGCCCGAGGGTTCGCGCATCGCGGTGCAGGTGGAAAAGTCCGTCGAGGCACTGGTGCTGTACCTCGCCACGCTGCGCGCGGGCCACGTGTTCCTGCCGCTCAACACGGCCTACCAGGCGGGCGAGATCGAGTACTTCATCGGCAACGCCGAACCCGCCGTGGTGGTGTGCAGCCCGGCCACTTTCGGCTGGGTGTCCAAGATCGCCTTCAAGGCCGGCACGCGTCACGTGTTCACCCTGGGCGACGACCGCACCGGCAGCCTGCTGGAGCGCGCCGCGCACCACAGCGATGTGCACACGCCCGTGCAGAGCCAGGCCGGCGACCTGGGCGTGATCATCTACACCAGCGGCACCACCGGGCGCAGCAAGGGCGCCATGCTCTCGCACGGCAACATGCTGAGCAACGCGCGCGTGCTGCGCGAATACTGGGGCTGGCAGCCGGACGACGTGCTCATCCACGCGCTGCCCATCTTCCACGTGCACGGCCTGTTCGTGGCCATCCACGGCGCGCTGATCAACGGCAGCAAGATGCTCTGGCTCAACAAGTTCGAACCGCGCGCGGTGGTGGAGCTGTTCCCCCAAGCCACCGTGTTCATGGGCGTGCCCACGCTGTACACGCGCCTGCTCGCCGAGCCCGGCCTCACGAAGCAGCAGGTGGCCCGCATGCGCCTGTTCGTCTCCGGTTCGGCACCGCTGCTCATCGAGACATTCGATGATTGGAAACAGCGCACCGGGCACACGATCCTGGAACGCTACGGCATGAGCGAGACGGTGATGATCACGTCCAACCCCTACGCGGCGGACGCGCGCTTCAACGGCGCGAGCGAGCGGCGCGGCAGCACGGTCGGCTTCCCCTTGCCGGGCAACGAGCTTCGTGTGGTGGAAGACGACAACAAGCCCGTGCCGGTGGGCGAGATCGGTGCAATCCAGGTGCGCGGGCCCAACGTGTTCAAGGGTTACTGGCGCATGCCCGAGAAGACCGCCGAGGAATTCACCGCCGACGGTTTCTTCAAGACCGGTGACGTGGGCCGCATCGACGACCGGGGCTACGTGAGCATCGTTGGCCGCAGCAAGGACCTGATCATCTCGGGGGGCTACAACGTCTACCCGGCGGAGATCGAGGGCTACATCAACGAGATGCCCGGCGTGGCCGAGAGCGCGCTGGTGGGCGTGCCACACCCGGACTTCGGTGAAGTCGGCGTGGCGGTGGTGATCGCCAAGCCAGGCGCCACGGTGAAGGCCGACGATGTGGTGGCCGGGCTCAAGGCGAAGCTGGCCAACTTCAAGATCCCGAAGCGCTGTTTCGTGGTGGACGAGTTGCCGCGCAACACCATGGGCAAGGTGCAGAAGAACCTGCTGCGGGATCAGTACAAGGCCGAGTTCGCCTGAGCGCGGCGGGGCGCGCCAGCAAGGCCACGGCCCCGCTTAGCCGTCACTCCACCAGCAGGTCCACAAACGCGCGCACCCGCGCGGGGCGGAAGCGCGCAGCCGGAAACACGGCGTGAATGCCGCCTGAGGGAAGCTCCCAGTCCGGCAGCACCTGAATGAGCCGGCCGCTGGCCAGGTCGCCTGCGACTGCAAAGTCCGGCAGCACCGAAAGCCCGACACCCGCCCGCGCGGCCTCCCACACCGCGAGCGTCGTGTTCATGAAAATGACGGGGTGCACTCGCACCGGGGCATGCTCCACACCGCCGCGCGAGAAGCTCCAGTTCGAGTGGTCTCGCAGCGCGGTGTTGGCCACGAACGGCAGCGCGGCGATCTCGCCGGGCCCGGCCAGCCGCGCCACCCGCTCCCGCCACGAAGGCGCCGCCACCAGCAGTTGCCTGAAGGTGCCGATCTGCCGCGCCTGCAGGTGCAGTTCCGTCAGCCAGCCCACGCGGATCGCCAGCTCCACCCCGCCGGACATCAGGTCCACCGATTGGTCGCTGAACATCGCGTCCACCTTGCACTCGGGGTAGCGCTGCGTGAAAGCCGCAATCGCTGGCACCAGCGTGCTGATGCCGTAGTCCAGCGGTGCGGTGAGCCGCAGCGTGCCGGCGGGTTCCTGCGCCGTTTCGGACAGTTCGTCGAATGCGTCGCCCGCTTCGCGCAGGATCTGCGCGCAGCGCTGGTAGAAGGCCTTGCCCGCATCCGTTGTCAGCACCTTGCGCGTGGTGCGCGTCAGCAGCGTCGTGCGGAAATCGCGCTCCAGCCGCGCCACCTGCTGGCTGACCACTGCCTTGGTGATGCCCAGCCGGTCTGCGGCGGCCGTGAACGAGCCGGTTTCCACCACCGCGGCGAAGTAGGCCAGCCGGTTCAGGTGCGTCAGGTTTCCTTGGGTCGACTCGTCCCGATCGTTTGCTTTTGGCATACGGTATATCTATTTAATTCCTGTTTATCTATCAATCGTACCTGCATACAGTCACGCCATCCACTCACCGGAGGCACCCATGAGCAAGACACTTCTCTATGTTTTCGACCCCCTGTGTGGCTGGTGCTACGGTGCCAGCGCAACGCTGGCGACGGTGGCCCGGAACCCGGCCATCCAGTTGCGGCTGATGCCCAGCGGCCTGTTCGCCGGTGGCGGCGCACGGCCGATGGACGACGACTTCGCCAGCTACGCGTGGAGCAACGACCAGCGCATCGAGCGGTTGACGGGCCAGGCCTTCAGCGAGCGCTACCGCACCGGCGTGCTGGCCGATCGCCAGCAGCGGTTCGACAGTGGCCCCGCCACATTGGCCCTGACCGCCGTCGCGCTGACGGCACCGCAGCGCGAAGCCGATGCACTCAAGGCCATCCAGCTCGCTCGCTACGTGGACGGCCTCGACATCACGCGTGTGGACACGATCGCCACGGTGTTGCGTGCGCTCGGGCTCGACGCCGCCGCCGCACGGTTCACCGCGCCCGACGCGGAACTGCGCCAGGCCAACAGCGCCCGCATCGACCGGGCGCAGGCCCTGATGCAGGCTTTTGGCGCGCGCGGCGTGCCCACTTTCATCCTGGAAGAAGACGGGCGCCGCGAGCTGATGCACACCAGTTCGGTGTATTCGGATCCGGAGGCTTTCGTGAACCAGCTCGCCGCCGCTTGAAGACAGCCGCGCCCCTTGCATTTTTCTTCGCACAAAGGCAGACCATGATGAACCGCAGAAACTTTGTTCAAGCCGCCACGGCACTCGCCGCCACCGGCGCCAGCGCGCTGGCCGCCACTCCCTTGCAATGGCAACACTTTCCTGCGGGCGAACGCGGGTTCTTCCGGGCGCCGGTTCTGTTGTCCGGCGCGCGGGAGGCGATCCTGGTCGATGGGGGTTTCTCGCTGGCCGACGGCCGCGCCGTGGCCGAGGCGATCAAGGCCTCGGGCAAGACACTGACCACGATCTACGTCAGCCAGAGCGATCCTGACTACTACTTCAGCCTGGGCCCCATCAAGGCGGCCTTCCCGGCGGTCCGGGTGATCGCAGCTTCCGACACCATTGCCGCCATCAAGGGCAACGTGGAAAAGAAGATCGCCACCTGGGCGCCGCAGCTGAAGGAGAACGGTCCGCAACAACTCTCCGACGTCGTCTTCCCCGAAGCCTTCGATGGCACGTCGCTGAGCCTGGAAGGCCACACCATCGAGATCGTGGCGGCCGTGGGCATGGAGAACCGCCGCTACCTGTGGGTGCCGTCGCTCAACGCGGTGTTCGGTGGCGTGCTGCTGTTCTCCAACCTGCACGTGTGGACCGCCGACACACCCACACCCGAATTGCGCGCCGCGTGGATCCACACGCTGGACGCGATGGCGGCGCGCAAGCCCGCCGTGGTGGTGCCGGGCCACATGGCCACCAACGGCGCGCTGGACGCGTCTGCCATCGCCTACACCCGCAGCTACTTGCTGGCGTTTGAAGAAGAGCAGGCCAGGGCGGCCGACAGCGCCGCGCTGATTGCCGCGATGACCCGGCGCTACCCGGACGCCGGCCTGCCCGCTGCGCTGCAGATCGGTGCCAAAGTGGTCAAGGGTGAGATGAAATGGGGTTGAACGCCATGCCCACCCATCTGGACATCATCCGCTCGACGTACGAGGGCACGTCGGAAGACAACGGCAGGAACCTGCTTGCCGTCCTGGCGCCCGACGCCAGCTGGACCGAGGCCGCCGGCTTTCCCTATGCCGGGACCTACATCGGGGCCGATGCCATCGTCGCTGGCGTGTTCAAACGCCTCGCGACAGAATGGGAGGGTTACCAGGCCAGCGTCCACACCTACCTGGCCGATGGCGACAGGGTGGCCGCCTTCGGCGTCTACTCGGGCACGTACCGCGCGACGGGCAAGGCCATGACGGCAACCTTCGCGCATCTCTACCGCCTCCGGGATGGCAAGATCGTCAGCATGGAACAGTTCGTAGACAGCCACCCGGTTCAACTGGCGCTCCAGGGCGCCTGAAATCGGGTCATGGAATCGCTGCGACACATCGTGGATCTCATGCGCCAGGGCAACTGGAAAGCCGCGCACGACCTCGTTCAGGACGACGGATCGCCCATGGCCGCATGGCTGCACGGCATCCTGCACATCCAGGAGGGCGATCTCGAGGATGCGGAGTACTGGTATGGCAACGCCAACCGGCACTTCCGCAGCCGCGGCACGCTGGAGGAAGAGCTCGCGCTCTTCGAGGCCGCATTGCCGGACTGAGCCGGCCATGCGTTTATCTCAGCACGAGCACAGGAATGTGCGAGTGCGTCAGCACCTGCTGCGTCTCGCTGCCCAGCAGCAGCCGCTTGATGCCCCGGCGGCCATGGGAGGCCATCACGATCAGGTCGCACTTGTTGCGCTTGGCCGCGGCGATGATGGCCTCGGCCACCAGATCGGATTTCACGGTGACGGGTTTGACCTTCACCTCGCGCAGCTGGCCCGCCGACTTCACCGCGTTCACCGCGACCAGGGCCTCTTCCTGCCAGCTCTTCTCGATGCGGGCCACCTCGGCCGCTGCCAAGGCCACGCCGCCTTCGAAATACGTTTGCGGATAACGGGGAATCACCTTGAGTGCGACCACCTCGGCGCCGGTCAGGTCGGCCAGGTTGATGCCGTGTTCCACCGCTTGCTGTGACAGCTTCGAACCGTCGGTGGCTATCAGAATTCGCTTGTACATCTGCATCTCCTTGTTGGTTGAACCCGGAAGCCTCAGGGTAACAAAGCATGCGCATCCGTGCTTGACCTATGTCAAGGGTGTGGAACACCGTGTGGCTTACGCTCGATGCCATGAACCCGGCTGCCTCTGCGCTCCCGGCACATGGCGTGCCTGCACCCCTGGCACCTGCCTCGTCGCCCGCGGCGGGCGGGGCGGATGCGCGCGCCGACTGGTTGGGGCAGCACCGCGGTTCGCTCACGGTGACCGACGACTTCGCCGTGCTCGACGACCCGGTGGAGCAGGAGGCCTTCACGCGCAGCCTGGCCGCTGACGGTGGCCCGTGTGAGGCCGAATCGGTGCTGATGGTGCAGGGCATGTACTGCGCCGCCTGTGCCGACACCGTGGAGTCGGTGCTGCAGGGCCGCCCCGGTGTGGCGCGCGCCCAGGTGCACGCGGCCACGCGGCGGCTCACGCTGCGCTGGGACCCGGCCCGGGTGCGCCTGTCCGAGCTGGCCCGTGCTCTCGGCGAGAACGGTTACCGCGTGCTGCCCCTGCAGCAGGCCCTGTCGATCAGCGAGCGCCTGCGCGAAACCCGGCAGGCGCTGTGGCGGCTCTTCGTGGCGGGCTTCTGCATGATGCAGGTGATGATGTACGCGTGGCCCGCGTACGTCACCGGGCCGGGCGACATCCCGCCCGACATCGACCAGCTGCTGCGCTGGGCGAGCTGGGTGATCAGCCTGCCGGTGGTGTTCTTTGCCAGCGGTCCCTTCTTTGCCAGCGCCTGGCGCGACCTGAAGCACGGGCGCGTTGGCATGGACACGCCAGTGTCCATCGGCATCCTCGTGACTTTCCTCGCCAGCTCCGCCGCCACCTTCGACCCCGCCGGCCCCTGGGGCGCCGAGGTGTGGTTCGACTCGCTCACGATGTTCGTGTTCTTCCTGCTCGGCGGCCGCTACCTGGAACACAAGGCGCGCGACCGCACCGCCGGCGCGCTCGACGGCCTGATGAACCGCCTGCCCGAGGTTTGTGACAGGCAGAAGCCCGATGGGGCTTACGAGTCGGTCTCGCTGCGTCGCCTGAAGGCGGGCGACGTCGTTCGCGTGCAGGCCGGCCAGGCCTTTCCCGCCGACGGCACACTGCTCGAAGGCCGTGCCTCGGTCGACGAGGCGTTGCTGACGGGCGAGTCGCACCCGGTGTCGATCGAGGCCGGGCAGGGCGTGGTGGCGGGCAGTTTCAACCTGGGCGGGCCGGTGCGTGTGCGCATCGACCGCGTGGGGGCCGACACCCGTTTCGCGCAGATCGTGCAGTTGATGGAGCGGGCTTCGACCGAGAAGCCCCGGCTCGCGATCCTGGCGGACCGCGTGGCGGCTCCGTTTCTCGCGCTGGTGCTGCTCGCGGCCGCTGGCGCAGGTTTCTACTGGTGGCAGATCGACCACACGCAGGCCCTGGCGGTCGCGGTGGCGGTGCTGATCGTCACCTGTCCCTGCGCGCTGTCGCTGGCCACGCCGGCGGCCATGCTGGCTTCGGCGGGCGCGCTGGCGCGGCGGGGCGTGCTGGTGCGCAGGTTGCAGGCGTTCGAGGTGCTGGCCGGCATCGATGCCGTGGTGTTCGACAAGACCGGCACGCTGACCCACGACCGGCTGCAACTGCGCGAGGTGCGGCTGCGCGAGCGCCTGAGCCGTGAACAGGCGATGTCGCTGGCGGGTGCGCTGGCCGAAGGCTCGCTGCACCCGGTGTCCAGGGCGATCGCGCGCGAGGCGAACGCCCTCGGTGTGGACCTCGCGCCACTGGCGGGACACATCGAGCGGGCGGGGCAGGGCGTGCAGGCACTGAGTCCCGATGGCGGCTGGGTGCGCCTGGGTTCTGCAGCGTTCTGCGGCATCGACACCACGCAGGCCGCGCGTGAGGGTGCGCCGCTGGTGCACTTGAGCGATGCGCGCGGCTGGCTGGCCACCTTCGAACTGGAGGAAGGGCTGCGCGACGACGCCGTGGAGGCCGTGGCGGCGCTGCGCTCGCTGGGTGTTCGCACCTGGCTGCTCTCGGGCGACCGCGAGGCCGCGGCCCGCCGGGTGGCGCAGGTGGTGGGTGTGGACCACGTCATCGCGGGCGCTTCGCCAGAACAGAAACTCGCCGAGATCCAGGCGCTGCAGGCGCACGGCCTGAAGGTGGCGATGGTGGGCGACGGCCTGAACGACGGCCCGGTGCTCGCCCGCGCCGACACCTCCTTCGCGCTCGGGCACGCGGCACCGCTGGCGCAGTCGCAGTCGGACTTCATCGTGCAGGGTGGCCAGGTCATGGATGTCGTGCGCACCCTCGGGCAGGCGCGCGCCACGCTGCGCACCGTTCGGCAGAACCTCACCTGGGCCGCGGCCTACAACGTGGTGAGCGTGCCGCTGGCATTGGTGGGTCTCATGCCGCCGTGGCTGGCGGGCCTGGGCATGGCGGCCAGCTCGCTGCTCGTGATCGGCAACGCCCTGCGCCTGGCGCGGCGTTGAAGAAGGTTTTCGATGGACATCCTCTACCTCCTCATACCGCTGTCCGTGCTGCTGGTGTTCGCCATCATCGGCGTGTTCTGGTGGGCCCTGCAGGCGGGCCAGTTCGACAACATCGAACGCGAAGGCGAGCGCATCCTCAAGGGCGATTGAGGGCGCGCTTGACGTAGGTCAAGGCGAAAAAGGAACTCCTTGCGCACACTGCATGCAGTGACATTGGCAAGGAGTTTCTGTATGTCCGTGACCAACAAGACCAGCCCGTCGGCGGTCTACAACGACACCGTGGTGCGGCAGTTCGCGCTCATGACGGTGGTGTGGGGTGTGGTGGGGATGCTCGTGGGCGTGATCATCGCGGCCCAGCTCACCTGGCCAGCCCTGAACCTCGGCATCGAATGGCTGTCCTACGGCCGCCTGCGACCGCTGCACACCAACGCGGTGATCTTCGCGTTCGGTGGTTGCGGCCTGTTCGCCGCCAGCTACTACGTGGTGCAGCGCACCTGCCAGGTCCGCCTCTTTGGCGGCCAGCTCGCGGCCTTCACCTTCTGGGGCTGGCAGGCCGTGATCCTGCTGGCGGTGGTCTCGCTGCCGATGGGCATGACCTCCGGCAAGGAATACGCCGAGCTGGAATGGCCGATCGACATCCTGATCACGCTGGTGTGGGTGGCCTATGCCATCGTCTTCTTCGGCACCATCGGCATGCGCAAGGTGCGCCACATCTACGTGGCCAACTGGTTCTTCGGCGCCTTCATCCTGGCCGTGGCGGTGCTGCACATCGTCAACAGCGCCGCGGTGCCCGTGGACCTGTTCAAGAGCTACTCGGCCTACGCCGGCGTGCAGGACGCGATGGTGCAGTGGTGGTACGGCCACAACGCCGTGGGCTTCTTCCTCACCGCCGGCTTCCTCGGGATGATGTATTACTTCATCCCCAAGCAGGCCGAGCGCCCGGTGTACTCGTATCGCCTGTCGATCGTGCACTTCTGGGCGCTGATCTTCACCTACATGTGGGCCGGCCCGCACCACCTGCACTACACCGCGCTGCCGGACTGGACCCAATCGGTCGGCATGGTGTTCTCGCTCATCCTGCTCGCGCCCAGCTGGGGCGGCATGATCAACGGCATCATGACGCTCTCGGGTGCGTGGCACAAACTGCGCGACGACCCGATCCTGCGCTTCCTGATCGTCTCGCTCTCGTTCTACGGCATGTCGACCTTCGAGGGTCCGATGATGTCGATCAAGACGGTGAACGCGCTGTCGCACTACACCGACTGGACCATCGGCCACGTGCACTCGGGCGCGCTGGGCTGGGTGGGCCTGGTCACCATGGGCTCCATGTACTACCTGATCCCGCGCCTGTACGGCCAGAAGAAGATGTACTCGGTGCCCGCGATCGAGCTGCACTTCTGGATCGCCACCGTCGGCATCGTGCTCTACATCGCCGCGATGTGGATCGCCGGTGTGATGCAGGGCCTGATGTGGCGCGCCGTCAACCCCGACGGCAGCCTGACCTACACCTTCGTCGAGTCGGTCAAGGCCACCTTCCCGTTCTACGTCATCCGCCTGCTCGGCGGCGTGCTCTACCTGGCGGGCATGGGCGTGATGTTGTGGAACACGGTGATGACCGCGCGCAATGGCCGCGTGGAAGACGTCCGCATTCCCGCTCTCAACCCCGCCCACGCCTGAGGAGCCACCACCATGGCCGACAACAACAAGCCCCAGGGTTTCACCCACGAGCGGATCGAGACCAACAACTTCCTGATGATCGTGCTCATCGTGCTGGTGATCGCGGTCGGGGGTCTGGTCGAGATCGTTCCGCTGTTCTTCCAGAAGTCCACCACCCAGCCGGTGGAGGGCCTCAAGCCCTACAGCGCATTGCAGATCGCCGGGCGCGATGTGTACGTGCGCGAGGGTTGCTACAACTGCCACTCGCAGATGATCCGCCCCTTCCAGGCCGAGACGCTGCGCTATGGCCACTACTCGGTGGCCGGCGAGTTCGTCTACGACCGGCCTTTCCAGTGGGGCAGCAAGCGCACCGGCCCCGACCTGCAACGCGTGGGTGGCCGCTACAGCGACGAGTGGCACCGCATCCACCTGAACAACCCGCGCGATCTCGTGCCCGAGTCCAACATGCCGGCCTACCCGTGGCTGGAGAAGAAGACCGTGAACGACGCCGGCCTGCCCAAACGCATGGAGGTGCTGCGCACCCTGGGCGCGCCATACACCGACGAGGAAATCGCCGCCTCCAGGGCCGACGTGAAGGGCAAGACCGAAATGGAAGCCCTGATCGCCTACCTGCAGGTGCTGGGCACCGCCATCAAGTGAGCGCAAGGAGAAACCACATGGACCTGAATGACCTGCGCAGCGCCGTCACCGTGATCAGCCTGATGACCTTCCTGGGCATCGTGGGCTGGGCCTGGGCCCGGCGCAACCAGTCCCGCTTCGACGAGGCAGCCATGCTGCCGTTCCAGGACGAAGCCACCACCGACAGCACGAAAGAACCGTCATGAGCGACTTCACCAGCGAATTCTGGTCATGGTATGTGGCCGGGCTGACCGTGGTCAGCATCCTGGCCTGCCTGGTCCTGCTCTGGGTGAGCGGCACCACCAAGGTCAAGGCATCGGCCGACAACACCACCGGCCACGTGTGGGACGGCGACCTGCGCGAAATGAACAACCCGCTGCCCAAGTGGTGGGTCTACCTTTTCATCATCACGGTGCTGTTCTCGCTCGCCTATGGCGTGCTGTACCCGACCTTCGGCAAATACCAGGGCCTGCTCGGCTGGTCGTCCGACGGCCAGCACAAGGCCGAGGTGGCAAAGGTGGAGAAGGCCATTGCGCCGATCTACGAACAGTTCGCCGGCAAGACGCCGCCGCAGCTGGCGGAAGATGCGTCGGCGATGGCCATCGGCGAACGCCTCTTCATGAACAACTGCGCGCAATGCCACGGCTCGGATGCGCGCGGTGCCCGCAGCTTCCCCAACCTGACCGACCGCGACTGGCTCTGGGGCGGTGACGCCGATGCGATCAAGGCCACCATCACCCACGGCCGCACCGGTGTCATGCCGCCGATGGCCGCCGCCGTGGGCACGCCGGACGACGTGCGCAACGTGGCGCACTACGTGCTCAGCCTCTCGGGCAGCCCGCACGACTCGGTGCGCGCCGCACTGGGCCGCGCCGGTTTTGCCGCCTGTGCCGCCTGCCACGGTGCGGACGGCAAGGGCAACACCGCCATGGGCGCCCCCAACCTGAGCGACAACACCTGGCTGCACGGCTGGGGCGAAGAGGCCGTGGTGCGCGCCGTCACCAAGGGTTTCAACAACCAGATGCCGGCGCAGGCCGGCAAGCTCAACGCAGACCAGATCCATGTGTTGACCGCTTACGTCTGGGGCCTGTCGAACAAGCCGGGTGCGGCGAACTGATGCCTTCCCAGATGCTTTTGACGTGACCGCTTCTTCCAGCAAACCCAGGGCCACCATTCCCATCGTTCCCGTCGAGGACGAGACGATGGTGTCCCTGTACGCGGCGCGCGAGAAGATCCAGCCACGTTCCGTGCAAGGCCTGTTCGCCAGCTGGCGCTGGGTGATGGTGTGGGTGACGCAGCTGGTGTTCTACGGGCTGCCGTGGCTGGAGTGGAACGCGCGGCAGGCGGTGCTGTTCGACCTGGAGGCGCGCCGCTTCTACATCTTCGGGCTGGTGCTCTACCCGCAGGACTTCATCTACCTCACCGGCCTGCTGGTCATATGCGCGTTTGCGCTGTTCCTGTTCACCGCCGTCGCCGGGCGGCTCTGGTGCGGCTTTGCGTGCCCGCAAACGGTTTACACCGAAATCTTCCTGTGGATCGAGAAGAAGGTGGAGGGCGACCGCTCCGCGCGCCTGCGGCTCGACCAGTCTGCGATGTCGGCGGCCAAGCTGGGCAAGCGTTCGCTCAAGCACGCCCTGTGGATCGTGTTCTCGCTCTGGACCGGATTCACCTTTGTCGGCTACTTCACGCCGATCCGCGATCTGGGGGCCCTGTCAATTGCCGCCGCCCTCGGGCCATGGCAGCTGTTCTGGATCTTCTTCTACGGCTTCGCCACCTACGGCAACGCCGGCTTCCTGCGCGAGCAGGTCTGCAAGTACATGTGCCCGTACGCGCGCTTCCAGAGCGCGATGTTCGACCGGGACACCATGATCGTCACCTACGACACGCGGCGCGGCGAACCGCGCGGCCCGCGTTCGAAGAAGGCCGACCCGAAAGCACTGGGGCTGGGCTCGTGTGTGGACTGCACGCTGTGTGTGCAGGTGTGCCCGACCGGCATCGACATCCGCAACGGCCTGCAGTCCGACTGCATCGGCTGCGCGGCCTGCATCGACGTGTGCGATGACGTGATGGACAAGGTGGGCTACCCGCGCGGGCTGATCCGCTTCTCCACCGAAAACGGCTTGGAGCACGGCTGGGACACGCGGCAGATGCTGCGGCGCGCCCTGCGGCCCCGGGTGCTCATCTACACCTCGATCCTCGGCGCGATCGTGCTTGCCGTGGGCTTCAGCCTCTTCATGCGCACGCCGCTGAAGGTCGATGTGATCCGCGATCGCGGCGCACTGGCCCGCGTGGTGGAGCAGGGCCGCATCGAGAACGTGTTCCGGCTGCAGATCATGAACGCCACCGAGGCGCCGCAGCGCTACGCAATCAGCGTGTCCGGCCTGCCGGGCATCACGCTGGCGTCCAACCCCGAGGTGGAGGTGCTCTCCACCGAGGTGCGCGCGGTGGCGGTGCGGGTGCAGATCCCGCCGGATGCGGCCAGCAGCGGTTCGCATCCCATCCACTTCGACATTCGCGCCATCGGCGACGGGTCCATCCATGTGTCCGAGAAGGCCGCCTTCCTCGTGCCGCGCTGATCTCTCTCATCTTTTCCAAGGAGTCCTCCATGAACCCGTCGACCTCTCCCGCCGTTGCCGCCGCGCCGGTTGCCTGGTGGCGCGTGCCGCACATGTGGATGGTGGTGGGCGGCCCGGCCGCCGTGGTGGTGGCCAGCATCATCACCGCCGTCATCGCCGTGAAGAATGCTGACCCCGTGCTCGACAAGGCCGAGTTCGAACGCGGCCGTGAAGCCGCGCTGGTGCTGGAAGGGCAGGCGAAGGAGGCCGCGCTGATCAAGCTGCAGCCCGCGCACCAGGCCCGCAACCACGCGGCGTCGCCGGTGGTGCCTCAACAGGAGCGCTGAGGTGCAGGCGCGCCACTGGATGGGCATTGCCTGGCCCGCCTTCCTGCTGGCGGCGGTGCTCGAGATGATCGTCTTCGCGGTGGTGGACCCGGGCGACCTGCACGGGCTCAGCGGTCAGCCACTGGGCTGGACGCGCCAGGCGGTCTACACCGTGGCGTTCTTCGTGTTCTGGGCCGTGACGGCCGCGGCGAGCGCGCTGAGTGTGATGCTGGTCATCCGCAAGTCTGAGGATTGACGATGCGGCGCAGACCGTCGGTGTTCTTGATGTGCACGTAGCGCTGCTTCACATCGATGATGCCGTCCTCCACGAACTTGGAGAAGGTGCGGCTCACCGTTTCCAGCTTCATGCCGAGGTAGCTGCCAATTTCCTCGCGCGTCATGCGCAGCACCAGTTCGGACTGCGAGAAACCGCGCGCGTGCAGGCGCTGCACCAGGTTCAGCAAGAAGGCGGCCAGCCGCTCTTCGGCGCGCATGCTGCCCAGCAGCAGCATCACCCCATGGTCGCGCACGATCTCGCGGCTCATGATCTTGTGCACGTGGTGCTGCAGCGTGGTGAATTCGCGCGAAAGCTCTTCGACCTGGTCGAACGGCATCACGCAGACCTCGGCATCTTCCAGCGCCACCGCGTTGCAGGAATGGTGGTCGCTCACGATGCCATCGAGGCCGATGATCTCGCCCGTCATCTGGAACCCGGTCACCTGGTCGCGCCCATCGGCCGTCGTCACGCAGGTCTTGAAGAAACCCGAGCGCACGGCGTACAGCGATGTGAACTTGTCACCTACATTGAACAGCGCCGTGCCGCGCTTGATGCGGCGGCGCTTGGAGATGACCTTGTCGAGTTTGTCCATCTCATCGGGGTTCAACCCCATGGGCAGGCACAGTTCGCGCAGGTTGCAGCTCGAGCAGGCGACTTTGATGCTTTGAGCGTCCATTAGAAAAGTCCGGATTCGCAAAAGTTACAGCATACTCCCCTGGGGTGTATATCGACGCCCCTTGAACGGATCAGTTGGACGTCTTTTGATCAGGATCAAAGGATGTTGCGAAGGGCTGGCGCACAGTGAAGGCCTTGATGGAGATCCGAACTTGAGCCACGCCATATCCGAGGACCTGCTGCGGCGTTTCGACGTCTCAGGGCCGCGGTACACCTCCTACCCCACCGCAGACCGTTTCGTGGAGGCGTTCACCGAGAACGAATACGTCCAGGCACTGGAACAGCGCCGCGCCGGCTCCATGGCATTGCCGCTGTCGCTGTACGTGCACATCCCGTTCTGCGAGTCCGTGTGCTACTACTGCGCGTGCAACAAGGTCATCACCAAACACCACTCGCGCGCGGCCGAGTACCTGCGCTACCTGGCGCGCGAGGTGGAACTGCAGGTGGCCCATCTGGGCAAGGGCCACAACGTCTCGCAGCTGCACCTGGGTGGCGGCACGCCCACCTTCCTGTCCGATGCCGAGCTCGAAGACCTCATGGCGATGCTGCGGCGCCACTTCACCCTGGTACCCGGTGGCGAGTATTCGGTGGAGGTCGACCCCCGCACCGTGACCGAAGAACGGCTGGTGACGCTGGCCCGGCTGGGCTTCAACCGCCTGAGCTTTGGCGTGCAGGACTTCGACCCCGCCGTGCAGAAGGCCGTGCACCGCGTGCAGCCCGCCGAGCAGGTGTTCGAGCTGGTGGCGGCCGCGCGGCGCATCGGTTTCGAGTCCGTCAATGTGGACCTGATCTACGGCCTGCCGCTGCAGACGCCCGAGTCCTTCGCGCGCACGCTGGCGCAGGTGAACGAGCTGCGGCCCGACCGCATCGCGCTCTACGCCTACGCCCACCTGCCGTCGCGCTTCAAGCCGCAGCGCCGCATCTCGGCGGCCGAACTGCCCAGCGGTGGTGACAAGCTGAGCATGTTGTCCATGTCGCTCGACAGACTGATGGCCGCGGGCTACGTGTACGTCGGCATGGACCATTTCGCGCTGCCCAACGACGCGCTGGCGGTGGCCAAGCGCCAGGGCCGGCTGCACCGCAACTTCCAGGGCTACAGCACGCAACCCGATTGCGACCTGATCGCGCTGGGCGTGTCCGCCATCGGGCGCATTGGCGCCACCTACAGCCAGAACGCGAAAACGCTGGAGGAATACCGCGACCTGCTCGACCAGGGCCGCCTGCCCATCGTGCGCGGCCTCGCGCTCACGCGCGACGACCTGCTGCGCCGCGCCGTGATCATGTCGCTGATGTGCCAGGGCGAGGTGCTGTTCGAATCGATCGAGCTGGGCCACCTGATCAACTTCCGCAGCCACTTCGCGCGCGAGCTCGAGGTGCTCGAAGGGCTTGAGGCAAACGGCCTCGTGCGCCTCGGCCCCACGGGCATCCAGGTCACCGAGACCGGGTGGTTCCTGGTGCGCGCGATCGCGATGGTGTTCGACAAGAACCTGCAGGTCGATCTGGACCGGGCGCGCTTCTCCCGGATCATCTGAGGCCGGCCCGGGCGCGCCCATGCAGACCTCGATGGCGATCACGGCGCTCTTCATGGGCCTGGTGGGCGGCCCGCACTGCGTGGCCATGTGCGGCGCGGCCTGCGCCGGCATTGCGCGAGCGGCGGGGCCACGAAGCACGCAGGCGCTGGTGGGTTTCCAGGCGAGCCGCTTGCTGGGCTACGCGATGTTCGGCGCCTTTGCCGCGGGCTCGGTGCAGGGCCTGGCCTGGCTGGGCGCCAACACCGCCGTGCTGCGGCCGTTGTGGACCATGTTCCATGTGGCTGCCTTGCTGCTGGGCGCGATACTGCTCTGGCGGGCGAGGCAGCCCGCGTGGATCGACAGCCTCGGGCAGAACGTCTGGCGGCGTGCGCGGCCGGTGATGGCGTCGCTCGGGCCGCGCGCGCCGATGGTGCTGGGTATGGCGTGGGCGCTCATGCCCTGCGGGCTGCTTTATTCGGCGTTGCTGGTGGCATCGCTTTCGGCCAACGCGCTGGAAGGCGCGGCCATCATGGCCTTGTTCTCGTTCGGCACATCGGTGTCGCTCACCGCCGGCCCATGGCTCTTGCTGCGCCTGCGCAGCGCGCGGTCTGGCACCTGGGGCATTCGGCTGGCGGGCCTCGCGCTAGCAGCCACATCGGGCTGGGCGCTGTGGATGGGCATCACACAGCCGACCGGGCTGTGGTGCGCCTGAACACCTTCAGTGTGCCGGTGTGCTGTTGCCGCGGCCGGGCAGGGTGGCCAGCACAAGCCCCAGCAGCGCAATGCCAAAGGCCACGCCCTGCAGCGGTGTGAGCCGCTCGCCCATGAAGAGCACGCCGATGGCCGCTGCGCTGATGGGCAGCATCACGGTGAACACCCCGGCCTGCGAGGCGGGCACCGTCTTGAGACCGGTCATCCACAGCCACACCGTCCAGACGCTCGCGGCCAGCGCATAGAACACCAGCAGGCCCCAGACGGGCAGGGCGACGGTGGAGAAGTCGAACGTCCACGCAGCCCACAGGCCGAACGGCGTGACCAGCGCAAAACCCCAGAGGTTGATGATGGCCGAGATGCGCTTCGGGCCCAGCCCTTCGGTGAGGTACTTGCCGATCACCACGTAAGAGGCCTCGCACACCACCGCCGCGAACACCAGCAGGTTGCCCAGCAGCGCCTTGCTGATGCCGAAGGGGCCACTGGTGTCGACCACGGCCGCCGCGGACTCCACCTTCTGCAGCGAGAACAGGCCGATGCCGATGGCCGCACAGGCAATGCCCGCCGCACTGCGCCAGCCGATGCGTTCGCGCAGAAAGACCCAGCTCAGCACCGCCACCACGGCAGGTATCGACGACATCACTACGCCCGCCGCCACGGCGGTGGTGAGGCTCACGCCGAAGAGCATGCAGATGGAGAACAGGAAGTTGCCCAGGAACGATTCAAGAAAGAGCAGCCCGCGCGTGCGCGGTGACATGGCGGGTTCGTCGGCCGGCTTCTTCAACCAGTTCAGCATGGCCACCCCGCCGATGCCAAAGCGCAGCCACGCCAGCAGGAACACGGGAAATACAAGGACGAGCGGCTTGGACAGGGCGACATAGCTGCCCACCAGCGACATGCTCAGTGCCAGGCTTGAATAGGCCCACAGACGGTTCGGGGAAGTCACGGTTGCTACTTGCAGATGCTCGAAAGTGGACGGAATCATGCCTGAGGCGCGCTGATTTCAGCATGAGAGATTTTCTTTTCTCATTGTGAAAATTAGAAATGCTGCGCCGCAAGAATTTTTCTCAATGCAAGAAACTGGTTTTCGTATAGAGGAATTTTGTGTTTAGAGTGTTGAAAACAAAAGAGAAAATTTTTGTCTTATATAAGACATAAGAGCTTCCAAAGGTCTTCTATAAGACTTAAAGTCTTCTCAACGGCACCGCACTTCTTCTTGCGAACCCGCCGCCCCGTTTCATCAACCTCACGGAGTACCCAAATGCCCCAATCCCTCACCGAGCAACTGAGCCGCGCACAGCAAATCGAAGCCCTGGAAAAAGACTGGGCAACCAACCCCCGCTGGAAGGGCGTGAAGCGCGGCTACACCGCCGCCGACGTCGTGCGCCTGCGCGGCAGCATGCAGATCGAGCACACGCTGGCCAAGCGCGGCGCCGAGAAGCTGTGGGACAAGGTCAACGGCGGTGCCAAGAAGGGCTACGTGAACGCCTTCGGCGCCATCTCCGCCGGCCAGGCCATGCAACAGGCCAAGGCCGGCCTGGAAGCCGTGTACCTCTCGGGCTGGCAGGTTGCCGCCGATGGCAACACCTCTGAAACCATGTACCCCGACCAGTCGCTCTACGCGTACGACTCGGTGCCCACCATGGTTCGCCGCATCAACAACACCTTCAAGCGCGCCGACGAAATCCAGTGGGGCCGTGGCATCGAGCCGGGCAACAAGGACTTCATCGACTACTTCCTGCCCATCGTGGCCGATGCAGAAGCCGGCTTCGGCGGCGTGCTCAACGCCTTCGAACTGATGAAGAACATGATCGCCGCCGGTGCCGCTGGCGTTCACTTCGAAGACCAGCTGGCCGCCGTGAAGAAGTGCGGCCACATGGGTGGCAAGGTGCTCGTGCCCACGCAAGAGGCCTGCGAAAAGCTGATCGCCGCGCGCTTCGCCGCCGACGTGATGGGCGTGTCCACCATCGTGCTGGCTCGCACCGACGCCGAAGCCGCCAACCTGATCACCAGCGACCACGACGCCAACGACAAGCCTTTCCTGACCGGTGAGCGCACGCAAGAAGGCTTCTTCCGCGTCAAGAACGGCCTGGAACAAGCCATCAGCCGCGGCATCGCCTACGCCCCATACGCCGACCTGGTGTGGTGCGAAACCGGCGTGCCAGACATCGGCTTCGCCCGCGAATTCGCACAGGCCGTGCAAGCCGCCTGCCCCGGCAAGCTGCTGTCGTACAACTGCTCGCCCTCGTTCAACTGGAAGAAGAACCTCAACGACAAGCAGATCGCCTCGTTCCAGGAAGACCTGGCCGCGCTGGGCTACAAGTACCAGTTCATCACGCTGGCCGGCATCCACATCAACTGGTTCAACACCTTCCAGTTCGCCCACGCCTACGCCCGCGGCGAAGGCATGAAGCACTACACGGAAATGGTGCAGGAACCCGAATTCGCCGCACGCGACAAGGGCTACACCTTCGTGTCGCACCAGCAGGAAGTGGGCGCGGGTTACTTCGACGACGTGACCACGGTCATCCAGGGCGGTTCGTCGAGCGTGAAGGCGCTGACGGGTTCGACCGAGGAAGAGCAGTTCCACTGAGCTGAGTCCTCATCACGTAGAGGAGACACGGCCACCCTTCGGGGTGGCTTTTTTACGTCTGGAGGGATGTCTTGGTTAGAGGCGCGAAGCCTGTTGTCGTGGCCGCGTCCAACGATGGGGCGGCCGCATGCAACGAAGCAGGCTCTGCTGACACGATAAGCCGCCTTTTTTGCCTGGCAGCTTTCCTGGCTTTGCGCGGCAAAGCCGCGCTGGGGTGCCGGCTTGGGCTTGGCGCCCTCGACCATCGTTGAAGGATTCGCCGGCACGTTGGTTTCAATGCCTGAACCTACTTTCGCTGGTTTGCCTGCGGTGGCGGTTGGTGTGTCTTTGAAACCCTGTGTCAGGTTGGTGCGGGGAACCACCACTTCTTTCGCCACCCGCGGATCGGTGGAGTGGGGCCTGTCACCGAAATGGACGACGCCGTTGCTGTCTTTCCATCGGTAGACCTCGGAATACGCCGTGCCGGTGCCCAATACCAGCGCAAGCGTCAAGCAAATCCATCGGGTGACATCCATGTTGTCTGCAATTGGAAGTGGGAATTGCGGGCATCTTATTTCAGGGTATTGGATTTCTACCGTTTTCCGGGTGGCCTTTGGGCATTCCGGGGTGCTTGCGAGCGCCATCAATGCTTTCTGAAAACCGCATTTGTCCTCGCCGCAGCACATCACCGAAGTCAACCATTTCCTTCGAAGGCACGGGTCGTTCTCCTACTCGCTCGGGCGTGATCACCATGCAACCTAGGGCATGGATATTCCTTCTCCGAAGTTTCACGCCTGGAAAGAGGCAGAGGCCGAGCTGGCCGACATAGAGCGAGCGTTCAAGGCGTTGTCTGTGGACCTGATGCCCTCAGACCGCGAAAGGGTCACACAGCAGCTGGCCGCGTTGAAGGCCGCGCGCTTGCGGGTTCGTTTGCTGTTTGAGGAGGTGATGCGTGAAAGCGCATTGCTCGTGGAACGGCTTGCCGAAGATGAACAGCCGCCCGCGCCGCAGGGCCGCAATCACGATCGGCCCGGTTCTGAAGACTGGCTGTCATAAACCGCTTCTACACTTTGCTGGCGCCCGCTGGTCCTGACGGGTGAGAAATATCAGGGCGCCAAATTCAAGCGCACGCTTTTTTTGCGGGCGTCGGCCGACGGCGCAGCGCAAAGGCCGGCAAGAAAAAGCCACCCCTGCCGGGTGGCTTTTTTCTTGTGTGGGCGTCTCAACTCTGCGCGGGCGACGGCTTGTCTCGTCCGTCGCCCTGGCGCATGCCGGCGGAGCCACTTACTTGGGCAGCAGCACCTTGTCGACCACGTGGATGACACCGTTGGACTGGTAGACATCGGCGATGGTCACCGTGGCGGTGCCTCCGTTTTCATCGGTCACCATCACCTTGCCGCCTGCGGATTTCGCGACCAGCGTGCCGCCGGAGACGGTCTTGATGGAAGCCATGCCTTTACCGTCCTTGATCATCTTCATGATCGCGGCCGCGTCCCACTTGCCCGGGACCACGTGGTATGTGAGCACGGTGGTGAGCTTGGCCTTGTTCTCGGGCTTCAGCAGGGTGTCCACCGTGCCAGCGGGCAGGGCGGAGAAGGCGGCGTTGGTGGGCGCGAAGACGGTGAAGGGGCCGGGACCCTTGAGCGTGTCGACCAGGCCGGCGGCCTTGACGGCTGCGACCAGCGTCGTGTGGTCCTTGGAATTCACTGCGTTGTCAATGATGTCCTTGGTGGGGAGCATGGGCGCGCCCCCGACCATGACTTCTGCGAATGCGGCGGAACCGCTGGCGATTGCGGAAGCGGCCAGCGCGACGATGGCGAGACGGCGGGAGAGGTTTTTCATGATGGCTCCTTGGAATGGATGGGTGCACGGCGACGGACGCAGGGATCGCGAACATTCGACTCGCACACAGGCACTCTAAGCCTCGTTGGTCTATAGTTAAACCGCTCAGTCATAAATTGAGCGTTCCAGTAATTGGAATAAACGCTCTCTCCGGAGATGTGATCGTGGACCGACTTCTTTCGATGCGGGTGTTCGCGCGGGTGGTGGAAGAGGGTGGATTCGCCGCTGCAGCGCGTGCCATGGATCTCTCGCCCGCGGCCGTCACGCGCCTGGTCAGCGACCTGGAGGCGCATCTGGGCACGCGGCTGCTTCAGCGCACCACCCGGCGCCTGGTGCTGACCGAGTCAGGGCAGAACTACCTGGTGCGGGTGCGCGGCATCCTGGGCGAAATCGAGGACGCCGAAACCGAAGCGGGCGCCGATGTGCGCGATGTGCAGGGGACGCTGCGCATCCTCGCGACGCCGGTGCTGGCCTCGTATTACCTGGCGCCCGTCATTGCGAAATGGCGCGAGCGTTTCCCCAAGGCACCCATCGAGCTGGACATTGCGCCGTTCCCGCAGAGCCACGTGGATGAGCATGACGTCACGTTCCTGGTGGTCGAGGAGGGTGTGGACCTAGGCATCATTGCCCGGCCGATGCTCACGACGGAGTGGGTCGTCTGTGCCGCACCGAAGTATCTGGAGCGTTTCGGCAGACCGCAGGTGCCCGCCGATCTGCGGCAGCACGACTACCTGCGGTTTCCCTGGCAGCAAACCAGCGGGCCGGCGTCGCGCGCCCTGCAGTTGCGATCGCTGCTCGACGGGGAGACGGTGGCGATCCACATGCCCATCGGTCTTCAGTCCAGCAGCTTCGACGTGCTCTACAGGGCAACGCTCGATGGCGCGGGCATCGCCGTGCTCTCGCAAGCCCTGATCGCCCGACATCTTGCAAAGGGCACGATCGAGCGCCTGCTGCCGGACTGGATTTTCGGGCGGTACGTCATCTGCGCGGCGCTGCCAAGCCACCGGCTGGTGCCTTCCCGGGTGCGGGCGTTCCTCGAGTTCGTGCAGAGCCGGGGAAAGGAGAAGCGCGACCCGTAAGGCCACGCGAGCCGTGGCGAGACAGCGCGCGGGCTTTTTGTGGGAAAATCGTCGATCTTCTGAATCAGCAAGAGCGAGAAAGGCAATCTGGTTATGACACCGCGAACTATGGAGCCCACCTCCACGGCCCTTTGAGGCCGGCAGTTCGCGCCTGCCCGATTCTCTTCTTGACCCCACACCAGCGCGGCCCCTGCCGCGCTTTTTTGTTTTCTGGACCTCCCCATGTTGCATATCACGCTCCCCGACGGCTCCCAACGCGAATACCCAGGCCCGGTCACGGTCGCCGACGTGGCGGCCTCGATCGGCACCGGGCTGGCCAAGGCCGCGCTGGCCGGCAAGATCGGCGACAAGGTGGTGGACACCAGCTACCTGATCACCCAGGACAGCCCGCTGTCCATCGTGACGGCCAAGGACGCCGATGGGCTGGAGGTAATCCGCCACTCGACGGCCCACTTGCTCGCGTACGCGGTGAAAGAGCTGTTTCCCGACGCGCAGGTGACCATCGGCCCGGTGATCGAACACGGTTTCTTCTACGACTTTTCGTACAAGCGGCCTTTCACACCGGAAGACCTGGTGGCGATCGAAAAGCGCATGGCCGAGCTGGCCGCCAAGGACGAGCCCGTGGTGCGCCGTGTGCTGCCGCGCGACGAGGCGGTGGCGTACTTCAAGGGCCTGGGCGAGCACTACAAGGCCGAGATCATTGCCAGCATTCCGAGTAATGAAGATGTGTCGCTGTACCGCGAGGGCGCGTTTGAAGACCTGTGCCGCGGCCCGCACGTGCCCAGCACGGGCAAGCTCAAGCACTTCAAGCTCATGAAGGTGGCCGGCGCCTACTGGCGCGGCGACCACCGCAACGAGATGCTGCAACGCATCTACGGCACGGCCTGGGCCAGCAAGGAAGACCTGCAGCAGTACCTGACCATGCTGGAGGAGGCCGAGAAGCGCGACCACCGCAAGCTGGGCCGCGAGCTCGACCTGTTCCATATTGACGAGCATTCGCCCGGCACGGTGTTCTGGCACCCCAAGGGCTGGACGATCTGGCAGGAGGTGGAGCAGTACATGCGCCACGTGTACCGCGAGAACGGCTACCAGGAGGTCAAGGGGCCGCAGATCCTGGATCAGGGGCTGTGGGAGAAGACCGGCCACTGGGACAAGTACCGCGAGAACATGTTCGTCACGGAGTCCGAGAAGCGCGACTACGCGCTGAAGCCGATGAACTGCCCGGGTCACATCCTGATCTTCAAGCAGGGCATCAAGAGCTACCGCGACCTGCCGCTGCGATTCGGCGAATTCGGCCAGTGCCACCGCAACGAGCCCTCGGGCGGCCTGCACGGCATCATGCGCGTGCGCGCCTTCACGCAGGACGACGGTCACATCTTCTGCACGGAAGACCAGATCCAGGCAGAGGTCGTGGCCTTCACCACGCTGCTGCAGAAGGTCTACAAGGACTTCGGCTTCACCGACATCATTTACAAGCTCTCCACACGCCCCGAGAAGCGCATTGGCACGGAAGAAAGCTGGGACAAGGCGGAGAACGCACTGGCAGAAGGCCTGCGCGCTTCTGGCTGCGACTTCGAGTACCTGCCGGGCGAGGGCGCTTTCTACGGCCCGAAGATCGAATACACGCTGAAAGACGCGCTGGGCCGCCCCTGGCAGTGCGGGACGATCCAGGTCGACCCCAACCTCCCAGAGCGCCTGGACGCTGAATTCGTGGGCGAAGACGGCGTTCGCCACCACCCCATCGTGCTGCACCGTGCCATTGTGGGCAGCCTGGAGCGTTTCATCGGCATTCTGATCGAGCAGCACGCCGGGGCGCTGCCCACCTGGCTCGCCCCGGTGCAGGTGGCTGTGCTCAACATCACCGACAGCCAGGCCGAATACTGTCGGGAAATCGCGAAAACTCTGCAGAATCAAGGGCTTAGGGTGATCACAGACCTGCGCAACGAGAAAATTACGTATAAAATACGGGAGCACGCGTTGCAAAAGCTGCCTTTCATCATTGTCGTGGGCGACAAAGAGAAGGAAGCTGGTGCTGTGGCTGTGCGGGCTCGAGGTAACAAAGACCTCGGTGTCATGCCGCTGGAAGCCTTTTCCACATTGATTGCGGCAGACGTTTCATCCAAGGTTTGATTTCAAACATCTGGGTTGATGCTCGTGCTGCCTCAGCGCACTTCGTGTGCATGCTGGCGGCCGGGTGGCCGCCGCTCTGTTTGACACTGCCCACACAAAGGAACTCACCATAGCTACCAACTTTCGCGACCGCCGCCAACGTGAAGAGCGCGCACACAGACTGAACCGGGAAATCATGGCCCCTGAGGTTCGCCTCAACGGCCCCGAGAACGAGCCACTGGGCATCGTCAGTCTGCAGGAAGCGCTGCGCATGGCCGGTGAACTGGATGTGGACCTGGTCGAGATTGCGGCCACGGCGGTTCCTCCCGTGTGTCGTCTGATGGACTACGGTAAGTTCAAGTACCAGGAGCAGAAGAAGGCGGCAGAAGCCAAGGCCAAGCAGACGGTCATCGAGATCAAGGAAGTCAAATTCCGGCCCGGTACCGACGATGGCGACTACAACATCAAGATGCGCAACATCCGTCGCTTTCTTGATGATGGCGACAAGTGCAAGATCACGCTGCGGTTCCGCGGCCGCGAGATCACGCACCAGGAGTTGGGGCTGGCGCTGTTGAACCGCATTCGCGACGACCTGGGCGACGCGATCGTGGTGGAGCAGTTTCCCAAGCTGGAAGGTCGGCAGATGATCATGATGATCGCTCCTGGCCGCAAGAAGGCAGGTAGCACTGCCAAGCCAGCCGAGGCGGCAGCGCCTGCGGCGGCAACCCAGCCCACCGCCTGAGCGGTGGACTAAAAAAGGATTGGACGGGCAGGGTAGTCTCCTGCCGGTCCGAGGCGCTGGCCGAGAGGCTGGTGACCGAATCGGAGGGCCGCGAGGCCTTCCGTCAAAAGTGGCTCGGGGCCAACAAGTCCGCGGAAGGTTCGCGGCGCCTCACGAGCACAAATGAAAAGGAGCATGCAAATGCCCAAAATGAAGACCAAGAGCAGCGCGAAGAAGCGTTTTCGCGTTCGTCCCGGTGGCACCGTCAAGCGCGGTCAAGCCTTCAAGCGTCACATCCTGACCAAGAAGACCACCAAGAACAAGCGCCACCTGCGTGGAGCAGTCAACGTGCATGAGACCAACATGGGTCACATGGCACAGATGCTGCCCGGCCAGGGCATTTGATCAACGACGAACAAGGAGAACACACATGCCTCGCGTCAAACGTGGTGTAACGGCTCGCGCCCGACACAAAAAGGTTCTGGCTCTGGCCAAGGGTTTCCGCGGCCGCCGCGGCAATGTCTTCCGCATCGCCAAGCAGGCGGTGATGAAGGCCGGGCAATACGCCTACCGTGACCGCCGTACCAAGAAGCGCGTCTTCCGTCAGCTGTGGATCGCCCGTATCAATGCCGGCGCCCGTGCTTGCGGCCTGACGTACAGCCAGTTCGCCAACGGCCTGAAGAAGGCCCAGATCGAGATCGACCGCAAGGTCCTGGCCGATCTGGCAGTGAACGACCCGGCTGCCTTTGGCAGCATCGTGGAGCAAGTCAAAGCCAAGCTGGCCGCTTGATTCACGGCAGGAGCGTGCCATCTCACGGTGGCGCGCCCCGTCGCTCAAAGGGGTTGAGGCTTGAGGGATTCCCTCGCTGGCTTCAACCCCTTTTTTATTTCCCAACGATTCAAGCAGACACATGAACGAGTTGGACGCATTGGTCGAGAGCGCGCGTGCAGCGTTCGCGCAAGCCGCCACACCGGCCGATCTGGAAAACGCCAAGGCGCAGTACCTTGGCAAGTCGGGTCGCATCACCGAGTTGATGAAGGGCCTGGGGGCGCTCTCCGTGGAGGAGAAGAAGACCCGCGGAGCCACCATCAACCAGGCCAAGCAGGCGATCGAGGCGGCGCTGACCGAGCGCCGTCAGGCCCTGGCCGATGCCGAACTGCAGGCCCAGCTCAAGGCCGAAGCGCTTGACGTGAGCCTGCCGGGTCGCCAGCGTGGCCAGGGTGGGCTGCACCCTGTGAGCCTGACACTGGAGCGCATCGAAGCGATTTTCGGCTCCATGGGCTTCGAGGTGGCTGAGGGTCCCGAGATCGAATCCGACTGGTTCAACTTCACGGCGTTGAACACGCCGGAAGACCACCCCGCGCGCTCGATGCACGACACCTTCTATGTGGAAGGGGGCAGCGAGAAAGCGCCCAACCTGCTGCGCACGCACACCAGCCCGATGCAGATCCGCCACGCGGTGCAGCACGTCAAGCGCCACCGCGCGGCGCTCGACGCGGGGCAGGGCATGCCCGAGATCCGCGTGATCGCGCCGGGCCGCACCTACCGCGTCGACAGCGACGCCACGCACTCGCCCATGTTCCACCAGTGCGAAGGCCTGTGGATCGGCGAGAACGTGAGCTTCAAGGACCTGAAGTACGTCTTCACCGATTTCTGCCGCACATTCTTTGAGTCGGACGATCTGGTGCTGCGCTTTCGCCCCAGCTTCTTTCCGTTCACCGAACCCAGCGCCGAGATCGACATCCAGTTCCAGCAAGGCCCCCTGGCCGGCCGCTGGCTGGAAGTGGCGGGTTCTGGCCAGGTGCATCCGAACGTGGTGCGCAACATGGGGCTCGACCCGGAGCGTTACATCGGCTTCGCCTTCGGCATGGGGCCGGACCGGCTGACCATGCTGCGCTATGGCGTCAATGACCTGCGCCTGTTCTTCGACGGCGACCTCCGATTCCTCGCCCAGTTCCGCTGAGACCACGACATGCAATTCCCCGAATCCTGGCTGCGCGCCTTTTGCAATCCGCCCCTGACCAGTCAGCAGCTGGCCGACACCCTGACCATGGCCGGTCTGGAGGTTGAAGAGCTGGAGCCGGTGGCGCCACCTTTCACGAAGATCGTGGTGGGTGAGATCAAGGAAGCTGTGCAACATCCCAACGCCGATCGCCTGCGCGTGTGCCAGGTGGACGTGGGGCAGGGCGATCTGCTCAACATCGTCTGCGGCGCGCCGAATGCACGCGTGGGCATCAAGGTGCCTTGCGCGCTGGTGGGGGCCGAGCTACCGCCTGGTGAAGATGGCAAACCGTTCCAGATCAAGCTGGGCAAGCTGCGTGGCGTCGAGAGCCAGGGCATGCTCTGCTCGGCGCGGGAACTCAAGCTGTCCGAAGACCATGGCGGCCTGCTGGAGCTGCCCGCCGATGCACCTGTGGGACGCGACATCCGCGAGCAGCTGGCGCTGGACGACATGCTGTTCACGCTCAAGCTCACGCCGAATCTGGCGCATTGCCTCAGTGTGTATGGCATCGCGCGTGAGGTGTCGGCCCTGACCGGTTCGCCCCTGATCGAACCCGCGTTCCCGCCGGTGGCCGCGCCTCTGCAGGATCGCCTGTCTGTGCGCGTGGATGCGCCCGATCTGTGCGGCCGTTTCACCGGCCGCATCGTGCGCGGTGTGAACACACAGGCCACGACGCCTGCCTGGATGGTGGAGCGGCTGGCCCGTTGCGGGCAGCGCAGCGTGTCACCCCTGGTGGACATCTCCAACTATGTGATGTTCGAGCTGGGTCGCCCGTCCCACATCTTCGACCTCGACAAGATCCATGGCGGCCTGCAGGTGCGCTGGGGTCGTGAGGGCGAATCGCTCAAGCTGTTGAACGGCAACACGGTGGCCGTGGACGCGCAGGTCGGCGTGATCGCTGACGACCAGAGCGTCGAGTCTCTGGCCGGCATCATGGGCGGGGACTCCACCGCCGTGTCGGACGACACACAGAACATTTACATCGAGGCGGCATTCTGGTGGCCCAAGTCCATCGCAGGCCGTTCCCGCCGCTACAACTTCTCCACCGATGCAGGCCATCGCTTTGAACGCGGGGTGGACCCATCCACCACGCGTGAGCACGTGGAGCGCATCACGCAATTGGTGCTGGACATCTGTGGCGGCCAGGCCGCGGTTCTCGATGACAACGTGGTCAACCTGCCGCAGCCCAAGCCGGTTTCGTTGCGCGTGGCGCGCGCCGCCAAGGTCATCGGCATGCCGGTGGATCAGGCGCTGTGCGCAGCGGCCCTGCGCCGACTGGGATTGCCGGTCGAAGAGAGCGATGGCCTGCTCACCGTGCTGCCGCCCGCCTACCGTTTCGACCTGCAGATCGAGGAAGACCTGATCGAAGAGGTGGCCCGGGTGGTGGGCTACGAAAACCTGCCCGACACGCCGCCGCTGGCGCCGATCACCGCCAAGATTCGCGCCGAATCGCGCCGCGGGCCTTTCGCGGTTCGCCGCCAGCTCGCGCAGCTGGGCTACCAGGAAACCATCAACTTCAGTTTCGTGGAGGAGCGCTGGGAGCGTGAGCTGGCCGGCAACACCGATCCGATCCGTCTGCTGAACCCGATTGCCAGCCAGATGAGCGTGATGCGCTCTTCCTTGCTGGGCAGCCTGTTGTCGATTCTCAAGTTCAACCTGGATCGGCGGGCCGACCGGGTGCGCCTGTTCGAGGTCGGCCGCGTTTTCTTCAAGGACGCCACGGTCACCGACAGCGACACCACGGTGGCGGGTTTCCACCAGCCGATGCGGTTGGCGGGGCTGGCCTATGGCGCCATCGACGCCCTGCAATGGGGGGCGGCCGAGCGCGCGGTGGACTTTTTCGATGTGAAGGGCGACCTGCAGGCGTTGTTTGCGCCCCGGCAGCTCGAATTCAAGGTGGCCGAGCATCCCGCCATGCACCCGGGGCGCTGCGCAAGCGTCTGGCTGGCCGGCCGTCGCATCGGGCACATCGGTGAACTGCACCCTCGCTGGCGCCAGACCTACGAAGTGACCCAGGCGCCCGTGATGTTCGAGGTCGAGCTGGACGCGGTGCTGGCGCATCCCGTGCCTGCCTACCAGGCTGTCAGCCGCCACCAGGCGGTCGAACGCGATCTGGCGATTGTGGTCAAGGAGTCCGTGACGCATGCCGCCGTGCTCGATGCGATCCGTGCGCCCGCGAGCCCATGGCTGCGGGATGTGGTCCTGTTCGACGTGTACCGACCGAAGAAGCCGGGCGCGGGTGAGGGGGTTCCGGCAGGCGGTCTGGCTTCAGACGAGAAAAGCCTTGCGGTGCGGCTGGTTCTCAACCGGGACGACGCTACACTGACCGAAGAGGATATCGAGGCGACGGTGAATGCTTCCGTCGACGCAGTGGTTCAGCGCGTGGCCGGTCGGCTGCGCGCCTGATATGAACGGAATGGAGAACGCTCGCATGGAACTCGCTGTTGAAAGCCTGGAAACGCCCGCCTTGACCAAGGCGCAGCTGGCGGAGTTGCTGTTTGATCAGATTGGCCTGAACAAACGCGAATCCAAGGACATGATCGACGCCTTTTTCGATCTGATCACCGACAGCCTGGTGAACGGCACCGACGTGAAGATTTCCGGCTTCGGCAATTTCCAGATTCGCACCAAGGCGCCGAGGCCCGGCCGAAACCCGCGCACCGGTGAGCCCGTGGCCATTGAAGCGCGGCGCGTGGTGACCTTTCATGCGAGTCCGAAACTGAAGGAACAGGTGCAGACCGCCGTGATCGGGGCCTGAAGCACGGTCTTCTTCTGTCGCGCTGCGGCCAACAAAAACGCCCCGATATGGGGCGTTTTTGTTGGCGCGCGGGGTGGTTGCAACATTTCACACGGAAATGTTCACTGCGCCGTGCACGCGGGCATGAGTTAGAGTAGATTTCAAGGTTCGGCCTGTACCGCCTTGATTTTCATGGAAAAAACGCTCCCTCCCATTCCCGCAAAGCGCTACTTCACCATTGGTGAAGTGGGCGAGCTGTGTGGCGTCAAGCCGCACGTGTTGCGGTACTGGGAACAGGAGTTCACGCAGCTGCGACCCATGAAACGGCGCGGCAATCGCCGCTACTACCAGCACCATGAGGTGCTCATGATCCGCCGCATCCGGGAGCTGTTGTACGACCAGGGCTTCACCATCAGCGGTGCACGCAACAAGTTGCAGGAGATCGTGCAGGCCGAGCGGGACAAGCGCCGCACGGAAGACGAAGAACCCATCGATGTGATCGACCTTGATGAGGTTGTTCATGGTGAAGTGGTGATTCCATTGATCGAGGCGGAGTACCCGGTGCATGCGGGGTCCGGTGGCTTGCTGCACGATGTTCGGCGGGAGCTGCTTGAAATTCGCGAGCTTCTCCGTCACACCGTCTGAATTGGCCTCATTTGGACGCTATAATTTGAGGCTTGTCGGCGTGTAGCGCAGCCTGGTAGCGCACTTGCATGGGGTGCAAGGGGTCGCGAGTTCGAATCCCGCCACGCCGACCATTTTTACGAAAGCCCGGAATCGAAAGATTCCGGGCTTTTCTGTTTCCGGCGCCAACTGTTCCGGCCCAAAACCTCTACAAATCAAAAGCCTCCGGAGCGTTCTTCATCCATACACTGCGGTCTTTCAGGGCGCGAATCGCAGAGGAGTCTGAATGGGCATGGTCGAGCAGGTCGATGCATTGGTGGTGGGCGCAGGCGTTGTGGGCCTGGCGGTGGCGCGCGCACTGGCGCTCGCGGGCCGAGAGGTCATGGTGCTGGAGAAAGCCGGTGATATCGGCACAGGCACGAGCTCGCGCAACAGCGAGGTGGTGCACGCCGGCATCTATTACCCCGCTGGCTCGCTCAAGGCCCGGCTGTGTGTGCAGGGCAAGCAGGCGCTGTACGCCTACTGCGTGGAGCGCGGTGTGGCGCATCGCCGCTGCGGCAAGCTGATCGTGGCGAACACCGCCACCCAGCTCGCCGCGCTGCCGTCCATCATCGATAAGGCCCTGGCCAATGGGGTGGACGATCTGCGCCTGCTCAGCCGTGAGGAGGCGCGCGAAATGGAGCCCGCACTGGAGTGCCTGGGCGCCGTGCATTCACCATCCACCGGCATCGTGGACAGCCACGGCCTCATGCTGTCGCTGCAGGGCGACCTTGAGCATGCGGGGGGGATGGTGGTGTGCCATGCCGAGGTGGCGAATGTCACCGTGACAGAGCATGGCATCGATGTGCAGACCCGGGACGGCACGGCGTTGCGCGCACGGACGCTGGTCAACGCGGCAGGCCTCGGGGCCTGCGATCTGGCCGGGCGCATCCAGGGGCTTGCGGCCCGGCATGTGCCGCGGGCCTGGTTCGCCAAGGGCAGTTATTTCACCCTGTCGGGTCGCACGCCGTTCACGCACCTGATCTACCCCGCGCCCGAACCCGACAGGCACCTGGCCGGGCTGGGCGTGCACCTGACGCTGGATCTTGGTGGGCAGGCCAAGTTCGGGCCGGATGTGCAATGGGTCGACGCGGCTGATGATCTGGAGGTGGATCCTGCTCGGGGCGATGGGTTCTACGACGAGGTGCGCCGCTATTGGCCCGGGCTGCCCGATGGCTCGCTGCAACCCGGTTACGCGGGCATGCGTCCGAAGATCAGCGGACCGCACGAGCCCGCCGCGGATTTCGTCATCCAGGGCGCCGCCGTGCATGGCGTACCTGGTCTGGTCAATCTGTTCGGAATCGAATCGCCCGGGCTCACCAGCAGCCTGGCCATCGCGGACAGGGTGGTGGCGCTGACCTGATCAGGCCTGCGCGCGCGTCTGGATCGCGCGCGCCGATTCCCAGACCAGCGACGGGCCCTGGTAGATCAGGCCGGTGTAGATCTGCACCAGGTTCGCACCCGACTGGATTTTGCTCACCGCATCGTCCGCGCTCAGCACGCCGCCCACACCAATGATGGGAAAACTCTTGCCGAGGCAGGCGCGCAACTGGCGGATCACGCGGTTGCTGGCCTGCAGCACGGGCGCACCCGAGAGGCCGCCTGCCTCCTGCGCATGCGGCAGACCTGCGACCGCATCGCGGCTGAGGGTGGTGTTGGTCGCGATCACGCCGAACGCGCTGGTGGCCTGGCCGTCGCTGTCGGCGCCGTACCGCATGAGCGTTGTGGCGATGATCTCGACCTGCGTTTCGTCCAGGTCGGGCGCGATCTTCAGGAACACAGGAATGTGCCGGCCATGGCGCTGGGCCAGCAGTTCTCGCCGCTCGGCCACGGCACCGAGCAGGGCATCGAGCGCGGCGTCGCTCTGCAGGCTGCGCAGGTTCTGGGTGTTGGGGCTGGAGATGTTGACGGTGACGTAGTCGGCGTGGGGGTACACGCCATCCAGGCAGGTCAGGTAGTCGTCGGTGGCCCGTTCGATCGGGGTGCTCGCGTTCTTGCCGATGTTGAGGCCCAGCAGCATGGGACTGACACCCGCCTGGTTGCGAAAGCGCGCCCGTTTCACGTTGGCGATGAAGGCATCCAGGCCTTCGTTGTTGAAGCCCAGGCGGTTGATCAGCGCATTGGCCTTGGGCAGGCGGAACATGCGGGGTTTGGGGTTGCCCGGCTGAGCCTTCGGCGTGACGGTGCCCACCTCGACAAAGCCGAAACCCATGGCCGCCAGGCCGTCGATGCAACGTGCGTTCTTGTCCAGACCCGCCGCCAGCCCTACCCGGTTGGGAAACTGCAGGCCGGCCAGCGTGTACGGGTCGTGCACGCGTGGTTCGCCGTACAGGCACGTCAGTGGCGAGTGCTGCAGCCGGGCAATCGAGCCCAGCGTGAGTTCATGTGCGGCCTCCGGGTCCATGCTGAACAGGAGGGGGCGGGCGACGGCATACGGGAGAAGCGACATTGGATAATCCAGCTTGTTGTTCCAACCGATTGTCGCAAATGACCCAAGATGAACTCAAAGCCCTGGTGGGCCAGGCCGCCCTTCAATACGTGACCCCGGGCGACATCGTCGGCGTGGGCACCGGCTCGACCGTCAACAAGTTCATCGACGCGCTGGCCGGCATGAAGGACAAGATTCCCGGCGCGGTGTCGAGCTCGGAGGCCTCCACCGCCCGCCTCAAGGCGCTGGGCATTCCCGTCTTCGAGGCCAATGCCGTCGGCGAACTGTCGGTCTACATCGACGGCGCGGACGAAATCGATGCCCAGGGCCACATGGTCAAGGGCGGCGGCGCGGCGCTCACACGGGAGAAGATCGTGGCGGCCCAGTCGCGGCGATTCGTCTGCATCGCCGACGAGTCCAAGATGGTCAGGGTGCTGGGCAGGTTTCCGCTGCCGGTGGAGGTGATCCCGATGGCCACGGCCCGCGTGGTGCGCCAGTTCGCTGGCATGGGTGCCACCGCACAGGTTCGTCTGAAAGACGGGATACCGCTCGTCACCGACAACGGGCAGCACATTCTGGACGTGACCGGCCTGCAGATCGCCGATCCGCTGGCGTTCGAAAGCCAGGTCAACCAATGGCCCGGGGTGGTAACGGTGGGCGTGTTTGCCCATCAGAAAGCCGGCGTTTGCCTGCTGGGCACCTCGGAAGGCGTGAAGACGCTGACGTTCTGATCGTGTTTGCCGTCCCAAGGGGACGGCGCCATCAGAAGCGGATGCCTGCGGGGTTCTGCGGGGGAGGCGTGACCGGCACTTCAGCCGGTGCGGCCGGTGCGCTGCCCGGCGTACCGGCGGTCGCAGGTCGTGTGGCCGGGGTTTCAGTTTGTGCCGCCACCAGCGGGGTGGCCGCCGGCCGGCGGTAGCTCGAGGGAAGGGCGGATTGCTTCGGATAGCCCGCTGCATCAAGGAATTGGGTCCACTCGCTGTCCGAATAGCCCTTGATCCGCTGGGCGCCGATGGTCAGGAAAGGCAGACTCGTCTCGCCGCTAAGGCGTTTCAGTGCTTCGCCGTCCTGTGCGGTCTCGACCGTTTTCTCGCTGTAGGGGATGCCGCGGGCGTTGAGCAGGTTTCTGCCGCTGTTGCACGGAGCGCAGTCCCGGCTGGTGTAGAGGGTGACGGGGTAGCGGCCGCTGACCTGGCGCAGTTCGAAGGGCAGCTGGCTGCCCGCGCCGGCGGATGCGCCCGTCGTGGCGCTGCCCACTGGTCGCGCTGGCGTGCTGGCCGGTGGCGGCTGGTCAGAGAAACTGACCTTGCCATCCGGCCCCACGATGCGGTAGACCCCTTGCGCCAGCACGGGAGGCAACAGCACGCTGGCCAGCAAGGCCACGGTCGAGAGCCGGAAGGCGGTGGATCGGACGTTCATACGGCTCCTATCGGCAGGCCACGGGAGAAATCAAGCCATGCCCTGGTGGCGCAGCAAGGCGTCGATGCTGGGTTCACGGCCCCGGAAGGCCTTGAACGAATCCATGGCCGGGCGGCTGCCGCCCGCTTCAAGGATCGCCTGACGATAGCGGCGGCCGGTGGCAACGTCCAGCGTACTGTGGCCGTTTTGCAGCGCCGCTTCCTCGAACGCGGCGTAGGCGTCGGCCGAGAGCACTTCGGCCCACTTGTAGCTGTAGTAGCCGGCGGAGTAACCGCCCGCGAAGATGTGGCTGAAGGTGTGCGGCGTGCGGCTGTAGGCCGGCGGCTGGAGCACAGCCACCTCGTCTCGCACCTGCTGCTGCAGCGCGAGGATGGCTGCGCCACTGGGGGGCTCGGGCTGGCTGTGCAGCAGCATGTCGAACAGCGAGAACTCCACCTGACGCAAGGTCTGCAGGCCGCTCTGGTAGTTCTTGGCGGCCAGCATCTTGTCGAACAAGGCGCGCGGCAGCGGTTCGCCGGTGTCCACATGGGCGGTCATGTGCTTGAGAACGTCCCATTCCCAGCAGAAGTTCTCCATGAACTGGCTGGGCAACTCCACCGCGTCCCACTCCACACCGCTGATGCCGGACACATCGCGCTCGTTCACCTGCGTGAGCATGTGGTGCAGGCCATGGCCGAACTCGTGGAAGAGGGTGATCACGTCATCGTGCGTCAGCAGGGCCGGCTTGCCGTTCACACCTTCGGCGAAGTTGCACACCAGGTGCGCCACCGGGGTTTGCAGGTGGCCGGTGTCCGGGCGCAACCAGCGCGCGCGCGCATCGTCCATCCAGGCGCCGCCGCGCTTGCCTGTGCGGGCGGCGGGGTCGAGGTAGAACTGGCCGACCAGCTCGGTGCCTTTGGCGCCCGTGCGCTCGATGCGATAGAACTCGACGCCGGGATTCCACACGGGCGCCTGATCGCGGCGAATCGCGACCTCGAACAGGGTCTCGACGATCTGGAACAGACCGGCGAGCACCTTGGGCGCCGTGAAATAGGGTTTGACTTCCTGCTCGCTGAAGGCGTAGCGCGCCTCCTTGAGCTTTTCGCCGATGTACGGCCAATCCCACGCCTGCGGATCGTTCAGGCCGAGTTCGGTGGCCGCGAACTCGCGCAGGTCGGCGAGGTCTTTTTCGGCGTAGGGGCGCGCTTTCGTGGCCAGATCGCGCAGGAAGGCAATCACCTGTTCAGGCGACTCCGCCATTTTGGGCACGAGAGACACGTCGGCGTAGTGGCGGTACGCCAGCAGGCGCGCCTCTTCATGGCGCAACGCCAGCAACTCACCCATGATGGCCGTGTTGTCGAACTTGAGCGCGTCGGCCGGCGCTTGGTCGCTGGCGCGGGTGGCATAGGCGCGGTAGAGCTTTTCCCGCAGCGGGCTGCTGTGGGCAAACTGCATCACAGGCAGGTAGCACGGCATCTTCAGCGTGAGCTTGTGCCCGGTCTTGCCGTCGGCCTGGGCCGCCGCTGCTGTGGCCTGCAGCACGTCATCGGGCACGCCCGCCATTTCTTCGGCGGTGGCGAACAGGGCAAAGGCGTCGGTGGCGTCCAGTGCGTTCTCGCTGAATTTCTGGGCCAGTTCGGCCTGGCGCTCCTGCAGCCAGGCAAAGCGCGCCTTGGCCTCGCCTTGCAGTGCCGCACCGCCGAGCACGAAACCGCGCATCGCGTTGTGGTGCGCACGCGCCTGTTCCGCATTGAGCGTGGCCGGGTCCATGGCCTTGTACTTGGCATACAGCCGCTCGTCGGCACCCAGGCGTGTCCAGAACTCGGTGACCTTGGGCAGCGCTTCGTTGTAGGCGGCGCGCAGCTCGGGCGTGTCGGCCACGCTGTTGAGATGGCTCACCGCACTCCAAGCGCGAGAGAAGCGTTCGGCGGGCACATCCAGCGTCAGGGAAATGCGCGACCAGTCGTTGGGGAAGTCGGCCGCCGTGACCGTTTCCAGTGCCGCGCTGGCGTCGTGCAACAGGCTGTCGATTGCCGGGCCCACCGCTGCCGGCGTGATCGCATCGAACAGGGGCAGGTCGCCGAAGTCGAGCAAGGGATTGAGGGTGGACGGGGCAGTTCGGTCGTTCATGCGTTCTCAGATGTGTCGTTATGGGTGAAGTTCAAGACGGTGCCCGGCACAAACAGGGAGCGCAAGGCCACGCCTATTGCGATTGCGCGCTCTTCTTCACGCTCTTTTTCATGACCTTGGCGCGCTTGATCTGGCCGCCCGGGGTAAGGCGCTGATTGCCCAGCACCCGCACCACCTTGACTTCAGGCCGCTGACCGCCGCGCTTGCTGAACTTCAGCACCTTGACGTCGCGTGGGCCGGGCTTGCGGTCCTCGTCGACCACTTTTTCCTTTTCGGGCATGGGCCGCCAGAGCACCAGCAGCTTGCCAATGTGCTGGATCGGGGCGGCATCCAGCTCGTCCGCCAGGGTCTGCAGCATGGTTTCGCGGGCGGCTCGGTCGTCGTTCAGCACCCGGACCTTGATCAGACCATGGGCTTTGAGCGCCGCGTCGGCCTCCTTCTTCACCGAGGCGCTCAGGCCGTCTCCACCGATATGGACGACGGGATCGAGGTGGTGGGCCTCGGCACGATGGACTTTGCGCTGGGCGGGGGTGAGTGTGATCTGGGGCATGGGACAATTATCGTTTACACAGACCTTAGGCGTCCCTCATGGGCATGAAAGTCAAAACCCAGAGCAAGAAGGTCAACAAGGCCTGGCTCAACCAGCACGTCAATGACCCGTACGTGCGCCTGGCGCAGAAGGACGGCTACCGTGCGCGGGCGGCCTACAAGCTGCAGGAAATCGATGAATTGCTGGGGCTGGTGCACCCGGGGCTTGCGGTGGTCGATCTGGGTTCGACGCCGGGGGCCTGGAGCCAGTACCTGCGCCGGCGCCTCAGCCCGAACGGGGCGGCAGTGGGCGAGTTGCACGGCACCATCATCGCGCTGGACCTGCTGCCCATGGAGGCGGTCGAAGGCGTGCATTTCATCCAGGGCGATTTCCGCGAGGCCGAGGTGCTGGCCACGCTGGAACAGTCGCTGGTGGACAGGGGCGTGCAGCAGGTCGATCTGGTGGTGTCTGACATGGCGCCCAACCTGTCCGGCATCGGCGCAACCGATGCGGCCCGCATCTCCGATCTGGTCGAACTGGCGGTGGATTTCGCCGTTCATCACCTCAAACCCGACGGGGCGCTGGTGGTGAAGCTGTTCCATGGAGGGGCTTACGACCCGATGGTGGCCCTGTTCCGGCAAACCTTTCGCACGGTCAAGGCGGTCAAACCCAAGGCATCCCGGGAAAAATCCTCGGAAACCTTCCTGGTGGGACTGGGTCTGAAAAGAACCGGTCAAGGCTGAATTCGCCCCGCCATACGGAAATCACAACCCTCTGATTGACATTGCCCTGTCATGCCTCAAGGGCATGAGGGCTTGAAAGTCCTAAAATGGGAAACATATGAGCTTGTCAGTTGCGTCAGTCACTATCGTCTCCAGGAGCTGCACTTGAATAACCAGTGGTTTTCGAAAATCGCCGTGTGGATGGTCATCGCCATGGTGCTTTTCACCGTCTTCAAGCAGTTCGACACGCGCTCCGCGGCTGGATCGGGCTACATGGGGTATTCCGAGTTCCTTGACGAGGTCAAGGCCCAGCGCATCAAGAGCGCCACCATCCAGGAAGGCCAGGGCGGCACCGAAATCGTGGCCGTCACCCAGGACGACCGTCGCGTGCGCACCACGGCCACCTACCTGGACCGTGGCCTGGTCGGCGACCTGATCAACAACAACGTCAAATTCGACGTGCGGCCTCGCGAAGAGAGTTCGCTGCTCATGACCCTGCTGGTCAGCTGGGGCCCGATGCTGCTGTTGATCGGCGTCTGGATCTACTTCATGCGACAGATGCAGGGCGGCGGCAAGGGCGGGGCTTTCAGCTTCGGCAAGAGCAAGGCCCGCATGCTGGACGAGAACAACAACACCGTGACCTTCGCCGATGTGGCGGGTTGCGACGAGGCCAAAGAGGAAGTGAAGGAGGTGGTGGACTTCCTGAAGGACCCGGCCAAGTTCCAGAAGCTGGGCGGGCGCATTCCGCGCGGCCTGCTGCTAGTTGGCCCTCCCGGCACCGGCAAGACCTTGCTGGCCAAGGGCATTGCAGGTGAAGCCAAGGTGCCGTTCTTCAGCATCTCGGGTTCCGACTTCGTTGAAATGTTCGTTGGCGTGGGCGCGGCCCGCGTGCGCGACATGTTCGAGAACGCCAAAAAGAATGCTCCCTGCATCATCTTCATCGATGAAATCGACGCTGTGGGCCGTCAGCGTGGTGCCGGCCTGGGTGGCGGCAACGACGAGCGCGAACAAACCCTCAACCAGATGCTGGTCGAGATGGACGGTTTCGAGACCAACCTGGGCGTGATCGTGGTCGCTGCGACCAACCGCCCGGACATCCTGGACGCCGCCCTGCTGCGCCCGGGTCGTTTCGACCGCCAGGTCTACGTGACGCTGCCCGACATCCGTGGCCGCGAGCAGATCCTGAATGTGCACATGCGCAAGGTGCCGCTGGGCACCGACGTGAACGCCAGCGTGATCGCGCGCGGCACGCCGGGCATGAGCGGTGCCGATCTGGCCAACCTCTGCAACGAAGCCGCCCTGATGGCTGCGCGCCGCAATGCCCGCGTCGTGGAGATGCAGGACTTCGAGAAGGCCAAGGACAAGATCTTCATGGGCCCCGAGCGCAAGAGCATGGTCATGCCCGAGGAAGAGCGCCGCAACACGGCCTACCACGAGGCCGGCCACGCCCTGATCGGCAAGCTGCTGCCCAAGTGCGACCCGGTGCACAAGGTCACCATCATCCCGCGTGGCCGCGCCCTGGGCGTGACCATGAGCCTGCCTTCGCAGGACCGCTACAGCTACGACAAGGACTACATGCTGAACCAGATCAGCATGCTGTTCGGTGGCCGCATTGCCGAAGAGGTGTTCATGAACCAGATGACCACTGGCGCGTCGAACGACTTCGAGCGCGCGACCACCATCGCCCGTGACATGGTGATGCGCTATGGCATGACCGATGCGCTGGGCCCGATGGTGTACGCCGAGAACGAAGGCGAGGTGTTCCTGGGCCGTTCTGTGACGAAGACCACCAACATGAGCGAGTCCACCATGCAGAAGGTGGACGCCGAGGTGCGCCGCATCATCGACGCCCAGTACAAGCTGGCGCGCGACCTGATCGAGCAGCACAGCGACAAGATGCACGCCATGGCCACGGCACTGCTCGAGTGGGAAACCATCGATTCCGACCAGATCGACGACATCATGGCTGGCAAGCCGCCGCGTCCGCCCAAGGACTGGACGCCACGCAACCCATCCGTGGGTGGCGGTGGCAGCGGTGGAACGCCGGCGGTGAGCACCGATCCGACGCCTTCGGCTGCCTGAGCGGCCGGGTTCTTCCAATCCTTCAAATCGCACGGGGCTTCGGCCCCGTTGTCGTTTCTACGGCGCTCCTTCATGCACTGGCAGACCACCCGCTTCGATATCGACCTGTCGCGTCCCCGCGTCATGGGCATCGTCAACGTCACGCCGGATTCGTTTTCCGATGGTGGTCAGCATGCGAGCACAGCCGCTGCGCTGCAGCATTGCGAACAGCTGCTGAAGGAGGGTGCCGACATCCTGGACATCGGAGGCGAGTCGACCCGCCCTGGCAGCCCGGCGGTGCCGCTGGAAGAGGAGCTGGCGCGGGTGCTGCCCGTGGTTCGGGCCGCCATCGCGCTGGGTGTGCCGGTGTCCGTTGACACCTACAAGCCCGAGGTGATGCAGGCGGTGCTGGACGCTGGTGCAGACATCGTCAACGACATCTGGGCCCTTCGGCGCGGCAACGCATTGGAGGTGGTGGCAGCGCACCCACGCTGTGGCGTGTGTCTGATGCACATGCACCGCGATCCGCAGACGATGCAGGTGGCGCCCATGGAAGGAGACGTGTTGCCCGCGGTGCGCGCCTTCCTGGCCGAACGGGCCGACGCGCTGAATGCCGTGGGTGTGGCGCATGAACGCATCGTGCTGGACCCGGGCATCGGATTTGGCAAGACCGTTCCCCAGAACCTGAGCCTGCTGGCTCGCCAGGCCGAATTGCTTGACCTGGGCTTTGGATTGCTGGCCGGGTGGTCGCGCAAGTCCACGCTGGGCGCGGTCACCGGGCGCGACAACCCTGCCGACCGCGTGGTGACCAGCGTGGCTGCCGCTGTGCTGGCGGTGGATCGGGGTGCGCGCGTGGTGCGCGTGCACGATGTGCGTGACACAGTGGACGCGTTGAAGGTCTGGCAGGCCTTGCAGGCCGGCTGAGGGCGGGGTGCCCCGCGATAATGCGGGGCAAGAACTTACATAACAAGAGAGGGCAAGAACATGGCGCGCAAGTACTTTGGCACGGATGGCATTCGGGGCACCGTCGGCCAGGCCCCGATCACCCCTGACTTCGTGCTGCGCCTGGCGCATGCCGTGGGCCGTGTCCTGCGGCGCACCGAGGCGCACCCCACGGTGCTGATCGGCAAGGACACCCGCATTTCCGGCTACATGCTGGAGTCGGCGCTGGAATCCGGCTTCAATTCGGCCGGCGTCGACGTGGTGTTGCTCGGCCCCGTGCCCACGCCCGCCGTGGCCTACCTCACGCGGGCACAGCGCGCCAGCCTGGGCGTGGTCATCTCCGCAAGCCACAACCCGTTCGCGGACAACGGCATCAAGTTCTTCAGCGCCCTGGGCGCCAAGTTGCCTGATGACTGGGAACTGGCCGTCGAAGCCGCGCTGGAAGAGCCACCGGTGTGGGTGGAATCGGCGCTGCTCGGCAAGTCGCGCCGGCTCGACGACGCCGCCGGGCGCTACATCGAGTTCTGCAAGAGCAGCTGCACCCACCTTCTTTCGCTGAAGGGTCTGAAGATCGTGGTCGACGGCGCCAATGGCGCGGCCTATCACATCGCTCCCGCCGTGTTCCATGAGCTGGGCGCAGAGGTCATCAAGATCGGCTGCTCGCCCGACGGCCTGAACATCAACCACAACGTGGGTGCCACCCACCCGCAGGCGCTGCTGGAGGCCGTGAAGGCCCAGGGCGCGCACTACGGCATTGCGCTGGACGGCGATGCCGACCGTCTGCAGATGGTGGACGCTCAGGGCCGGCTGTACAACGGCGACGAGTTGCTGTATCTGATCGTGGCCGACCGCATCGCACGCGACGAACCCGTCCCCGGGGTGGTGGGCACGCTCATGACGAACATGGCCGTGGAAGTCGCGCTCAAGGCCCGTGGCGTGAAGTTCGTGCGCGCCAAGGTGGGTGACCGCTACGTGCTCGAAGAACTGGAGCGCCACGGCTGGAAGCTCGGTGGAGAGGGCTCGGGCCACATCCTGGTGCTGGACCGCCACACCACCGGTGATGGGCTGGTGTCTGCCCTGCAGGTGCTGCACGCCTGCATCGACAGCGGCAAGACCATGGCACAGCTGCTGGCCGACGTCACCTTGTTCCCGCAGACGCTGATCAACGTGCGCCTGCAGCCGGGGCAGGACTGGAAGACCAATACCTTCCTGGAGGAAGAGACGCGTGCCGTGGAAGCCGAGCTGGGCGACACCGGCCGCGTGCTGATCCGCGCCAGCGGCACCGAGCCCCTGTTGCGCGTGATGGTGGAAGCGCGCGATGCGAAGCAGGCACAGGCCTGCGCGGAGCGCCTGGTGGCGGCTGTGCAATCCCAGGCAACCGCCTGATGGCTGACACGATCACGACGCTGCGCGCGAACTACGCCGATCCGCGCCACGCGGCGGCGCTGGTCATGCTGCTCAATGCCTACGCCAGCGATCCCGCGGGCGGGGGCGAGGCGCTTTCAACGTTTGCGCGGGAAAACCTGGTGTCCAGCCTGGCGGCGCGGCCACAGGCGTACAGCGTGCTGGCTTTTGACGGGGATCAGGCGGTGGGCCTGGTCAATTGCATCGAGGGTTTCTCCACCTTTGCGTGCCGGCCACTGGTGAATGTGCACGACGTCGCGGTGCTCGCCAGCCACCGTGGCCGCGGCATTGCCGAACAGATGCTGGCCGAGGCCGAAGCGATCGCCCGCGAGCGCGGGGCGGTCAAGCTCACGCTGGAAGTGCTGTCCGGCAACCGGTCGGCCATGCGCCTCTACCAGCGCATGGGCTTCGCCGGTTACCAGCTCGACCCGGCGATGGGCACCGCGCAGTTCCTGCAGAAGTGGCTCTGAGCGCTCAATAGAGCAGGTAAGGGCGGCGCGCCTCGGCCCAGGCCGCTTCATCGGATGCTGTCGCGTCCTCCAGCACTTCCGGCGCGGCCGAGATGTCGTCCACCCATTCGCGCAGCAGCGGCCCGCCGTTGATGAGATCGATGGCCAGGCGGTCGTGCTCGTATTCGTAGGGAAAGTCGCGCCACAGCGGATAGCCGGGTGATTGCAGCCGCAGCGCCCGGAATGCCAGGGCCTGCAGCCGCCAGGGCTTGAAGGTGGCGTGGCCGTAGTGCGTCGGGTCTTCCACATGGATCTGCACGCCGGCACAGAGCTGGCCCACGTGCTTGTGGAAGGTGGGTTCGAAGAAGCACTCGCGCAGCACGCAGCCTTGCAGCCATTGCGGTGCCAGTTGCCGCATGTCGGTGATCAGGCGTCGGGTGTCGATGCCGGGCGCGCCGAACAGTTCGAGCGGTCGCGTCGTGCCGCGCCCTTCGCTGAGCGTGGTGCCTTCGAGCATCACGGTGCCGGCGTAGGCGCGTGCCATGGACAGGTTGGCGGCGTTGGGGCTCGGATTGACCCAGGTGCGGCCTTCCGGCCAGCCGAAGCCGGGGCCGGTCTCGGGCTGCCAGCCGGCCATGGTGATCACGCGGTATTCCAGCTCCAGGCCGAGTGTGTCAATGAACCAGTGGCCCAGTTCACCCATCGTCATGCCGTGGCGCATGGGCATGGGCCCGGCGCCCACGAAGCTCTCCCAGCCCTCGCGCAGCGTAAGCCCTTCGATCGGGCGCCCGGCGGGGTTGGGTCGATCCAGCACCCACACCGCCTTGCCGTGCCGCGCGGCGGCTTCGAGCACGTAGCGCAGCGTGGTGATGAAGGTGTAGATGCGGCAGCCGAGGTCCTGCAGGTCGACCAGCAGCACGTCGAAGCTGTCCATCATCGCGTCGGTCGGGCGGCGCACGGTGCCGTACAGGCTGAATACGGGAATGCCGAGGCGGGGGTCGTTGAAGTCGGGCGACTCGACCATGTTGTCCTGCTTGTCGCCGCGCAGGCCGTGCTGCGGGCCGAAGGCGGCGGTCAGCCGCACGTCGGGCAGGGTGGCCAGCGCGTCCATGGAATGGGTCAGGTCGCGTGTGACCGAGGCGGGGTGGGCCAACAGGGCCACGCGCCGGCCGTTCAGTGGCGCGCGCAGGGACGGGTCTTGCAGAAAGCGTTCGATGCCGAATTGCATGGGGTTTCAGGTCAGGGGCGCGGCCAGCCGAAGGGTGCGGCCGTCGCGGTGGTGGAAGTCGGGCTGATCGTGCGGGTGGTGCAGGGCCCAGTAGCTCAACCGGCCATCGCGCTCCTCGATCACGGCGCTCAGGCCCAGGGCGAGCATGGCGGGGCTGCGCGGCAGGGCGGTTGCTGGCACGCGAACGGTGAGGGTCAGGGTTCGTGGCGTGGTGTGGGCCAGCAGGGGCGGCAGCAGCACGCGGTCGCGCGCCTCTGCCGCACTGTCCCGCTCGCGTTCGGACGAGAAGCGGTAGGCCGCCCATTCGCTTGAGGGCGAGAAGTTGAGTTCGCGGTAGGCCGTTTCGCCGTTGACCGCCACGAAGGCCTCGAAGCAGGTGTGCCGCCAGAGCCCATCGGTCGGCACGGGTGCCGCAGGGGCCGGGATGCGAAGGGCGGTGGTGTCGCCGCGCAGGGTGTAGCGCAGGCGCAGGGCATCGGCCTGGGCACGCACTTCAACCGACACGGACAACGCCACGCCGGCCGGTGTGGCGGGATGGCAGCGCAACTGGGCGCGAAGGGGGGCGGGGCTGGGTGTCACAGCTTCGTATTCTGGCAGGCCCTTCAGAGGGCGGTCCTTGTCACCAAAACTTCATGAGATTGCCATCCCGGAGACACCCGCGGTTCGCACACTGCCTGTTCATGACCACAGCTTCACTCAACTCCGCACCCGTGACGGGCGCACTGTTCCAGGAGCCCGCCATGAAAGAACTGCCCACCCCCACGCTGGACCTTTCGCCGGTCTCCTTGCCACGGGGGTCACTTCATCCGCGACCAATTCTCCCGCCTGCAGCGCAGCCTTCCAGCGGCGGCATCGCCGTCTCGTGGGCGCGGCATCTGGACGAGGTTCGTGAAGCGCAACGGCTGAGGTTCGACGTGTTCGCCACCGAAATGGGCGCGCGCCTGCCGCAGCAGGTGCCCGGCCACGACGTGGACCTGTTCGACGATTTCTGCGAACACCTCCTGGTGCGCGATGCCGCCAGCGAGCAGGTGATCGGCACCTACCGCGTGCTCACGCCCGCCCAGGCCAAGCGCGTGGGCAGCACCTACAGCGACACCGAATTCGACCTCACCCGCCTTCGCAGCGTGCGCGAGCGCATGGTCGAACTCGGCCGCAGCTGCGTGCATGTGGACCACCGCCATGGTGGTGTGATCATGGCGCTGTGGGGCGCGCTGGCCGAGTTCATGGTGCGCAACCAGCTCGACACCATGATCGGCTGCGCCAGCATTCCCATGCAGCACGAAGGCCCGCACGGCCGGGTGGGCGGTGGCCACGCCGCCGCCAGCATCTGGCGCCAGGTGAAAGAGAAACACCTGGCCCCGATCGACTGCCACGTGCGCCCGCGCCTGCCGCTGCCGATCGAACAGCTGGACGACACGCTCGACGTCGAGCCGCCCGCGCTGATCAAGGGTTACCTGCGGCTGGGTGCAAAGGTATTGGGCCCACCGGCCTGGGACCCGGATTTCAACGCCGCCGACCTGCCCATGCTCATGCGCATCGCGGACCTGCCGCCGCGGTACCGCAAACACTTCCTGGGGGCGTGATGCGCGCGGCGCTCGACGTTCTCGGCGGCTGGGCGGTGAAGTCCGGGCTGCCTGATGCGGGCGGTGTCTGGGCCTCCGGTGACGGCGCCGACGACGACTCCCATGAACCTGCTGAACGGGCCCGTTATCGGGCCGTTTTCATTTCCGACCTGCACCTTGGCACCGCGGGCTGCCAGGCCCGCCCGCTGCTGGACTTCCTCAAGCACCACCCCAGCCAGACCCTCTACCTGGTCGGCGACATCATCGATGGCTGGCAACTGCGGCGCAAATGGTTCTGGCCACAGGCGCACAACGACGTGGTGCAGAAGCTGTTGCGCCGCTCGCGCAAGGGCTGCCGCGTGGTGTTCGTGCCGGGCAACCACGATGAGTTCGCGCGCCAGTTCGATGGCCACAACTTCGGCGGTATCGAGGTGGCGAACGAGGCCGTGCACACCACGGCCGACGGGCGCCGCCTGTGGGTCGTGCATGGTGACCATTTCGATGGCGTGATCCAGTGCGCCAAATGGCTGGCCTACCTGGGCGACAACGCCTATGAGTTCACCCTGCGCCTGAACCGGCATCTCAACTCGCTGCGCGCTCGCATGGGGTTGCCGTACTGGTCGCTCTCGCAGTACCTCAAGCACAAGGTCAAGAGCGCCCTGAACTACGTGACCGATTTTGAACGTGCCGTGGCTGCCGAGGCGCGCTCGCGCGGCTACCAGGGCGTGGTCTGCGGCCACATCCACCGGGCGGAAATGCGCCATATCGATGGCACGCTGTATTGCAACGACGGGGACTGGGTCGAGAGCCTCACCGCGCTGGTGGAGCACATGGACGGCCGGCTCGAGCTCGTGCACTGGGGCGATGGCGAGCGGCCGCAGGAGCAGCCGGTGGAGCCGCGCGCCGAAGTCCTGCCGTCCTGAGACGGGCAGACGAGGGGAGACAAGAATGAAGATATTGATCGTGACCGACGCCTGGCAGCCACAGGTGAATGGCGTGGTGACCACGCTGGTGGAGCTGGTGCGCCAGTTGCAGGCCAATGACCATGAGGTGGTGGTCATCCAGCCGGGGCAGTTCCGCACCCGGCCATGCCCGGGCTACGCGGGCATCGACATCGCCCTGTTTCCCGGGCGGCGCCTGCGCAAGCTGATGGACGCGGCGGAGGCCGACGCGATCCACATCGCCACCGAAGGGCCGCTGGGCTGGGCCGCACGGCGCCATTGCATGCGGAAAAAACTCGCGTTCACCACCGCGTTCCACACCAAGTTCCCGGAAATCCTGCATGCCGCGCTGGGCATCCCTGTCACCTGGGGCTACGCGCTGTTCCGCAGGTTCCACCGCCCCAGCAGTGGCGTGATGGTGCCCACGCAAGGTGTGCTGGACATGCTTCAGGCCCGTGGTTTTCGCAACCTGCGCGCCTGGACGCACGGCGTGGACACGCGGCTGTTCTCGCTGACGGATCCACCCGGCAGCTATGCCCTGCTGGGCCCGCTGGCGCATCCGGTCAGCCTGTTCGTGGGCCGCATTTCCTACGAGAAGAACATCGATGCCTTCCTGCGCATGGACGTGCCCGGCAGCAAGGTGGTGTGTGGCGAGGGGCCGCTGGCTTCGGCGCTGCGCCAGCGTTACCCCAACGTGCACTGGCTGGGCGTGCTGCCGCGCCACGAACTGGCGCAGGTGTATGCCGCGGCCGATGTGTTCGTGTTTCCCAGCCGCAGCGAGACCTTCGGGCTCGTCATGCTCGAGGCCATGGCGTGCGGCGTGCCGGTGGCGGCCTACCCGGTGGACGGGCCACTGGAGGTGATTGGCGACAGCGGCGCGGGCGCCCTGCGCGAAGACCTGCGCGAAGCCTGGATGGATGCGCTCAAGGTCAAGCGCCACGAAGCGCGTGACCGGGCGCTGCAATTCGGCTGGGGCCGTGCCGCCACGCTGTTCGTCTCGTACCTCAGCGTGCTGCCGCGACCGCGCCGGCAGAGGCCGGGGCTGTGGGAGACGGCAGGGGCGGGCGGTGTGAAGCCGGCGCGCAAACCGCACCCAATCGTTGAATAATCGGCAACATGGTGCGCCAGCAACCACCGGCCGGGAGCGGCAGGCAGCGGGCGAACCCCCCGATTGATGCGGCATCCATGAGCGGCAACCACCTCCACCAGAAGCTTCCCTTCCTCGATCGCGATCACAGCATCCTGGCCTTCAACGAGCGTGTCATGGACTGGGCGCGCCGGCCCGACGTGCCCCTGCTGGAACGCCTGCGCTACCTCAGCATCGTCTCCAGCAACCTCGACGAGTTCTTTGAAGTCCGCGTCGCACCCCACCTGACCGCCGCGCGCGCCAACGAACAGCGGGGGCCCTACACCGCGCTGTCGTACGAGCAGCTGTCGGACAAGGTGCATTCGGTGGTGGCGCAGCAATACGCCATCTACAACGACGAACTGCTGCCGCTGCTGGAGAAAAAGGGCATCAAGCTGATCTCGCACGGCGAGCGCAACCCGCGCCAGCGGCGCTGGGTCAAGGAGTTCTTCATCAAGGAAGTGCAGCCGCTGCTGATGCCGGTGGGGCTGGACCCGGCACACCCGTTCCCGCAGGTGGCCAACAAGTCGCTCAATTTCATCGTGCGCCTCACGGGCAAGGACGCCTTCGGCCGTGAGAACGAGATCGCCATCGTGAAAGTGCCGCGCATCCTGCCGCGCTTTTTCCGCATGCCACCGGTCAAGGGTTCCAGGCAGACCCATTTCGTGTCCATCTCCAGCCTGATCCGCTCGCACCTGAACGACCTGTTCCCCGGCCGACAGGTGACCGAGTTCTCCCAGTTCCGCGTCACGCGGCATTCCGACCTGGCGGTGGACGAGGAAGAGGTGAAGAACCTGCGCACCGCGCTGCGCAAGGGGCTGCAGCAGCGCCACTACGGCCAGGCCTTGCGCCTGGAAGTGTCGGCCGGCTGTTCGCTCCATTTGTCCAATTTCCTGCTGGAGCAGTTCGCACTGCCCGAACGGGCGCTCTACCGCGTGCCCGGCCCCGTCAACCTGGTGCGCCTGAACCAACTGATCGATCAGGTGGAGGCGCCCGCGCTGCGCTTCGAAACCTACAACGCCGGATGGCCTGCGCAGCTCACGCCCGGGCAGTCGTACTTCGAGCGCCTGCGCCAGGGCGATGTGCTCATCCACCAGCCCTACGAGAGCTTCGATGCGGTGCTGGGCTTTCTGCGCGAAGCGGTGGAAGACCCGGACGTGCTCGCCATCAAGCAGACCATCTACCGCACCGGCGCCAAGTCCGAGCTGATGAACCTGCTGCGCGAGGCGGTGCGCCGCGGCAAGGAAGTGACCGCCGTGGTGGAGCTCAAGGCACGCTTCGACGAGGAAGCCAACATCAACTATGCCGAACGGCTGGAATCGGTGGGCGCGCAGGTGGTCTACGGTGTGGTGGGCTTGAAAACCCACGCCAAGATGCTGCTGGTCACGCGCCGCGAAGCCAGTGGCCTGCGCCGTTACGCCCATCTGTCCACCGGCAACTACAACCCGGGCACGGCGCGTCTCTACACCGATCTGAGTTACCTCACCGCCGACGATGCGCTCACCGCCGACCTGGAGCAGATATTCCTGCACCTGGCCAGCCAGAACCGCCTGCCCAGGCTCAACAAGGCGCTGATCGCTCCTTTCCATCTGCACAAGGCCATGCTCGACAAGGTGGAGGCGGCCGGTGCTGCCGCCAAGGCCGGTCAGGACGCGCGCATCGTGCTGAAGATGAACGCGCTGACCGACGAGCCCATGGCACGCGCGCTCGCGATCGCCTCGCAGCAGGGCGTGAAGATCGACCTGGTGGTGCGCGGCGCCTGCATCCTGCCGGCGCAGGTGCCGGGCTTCACCGACAACGTGCGCGTGCGCTCGGTGATCGGCCGCCTGCTTGAGCATTCACGGGTTTTCTACTTCCGCATTGGCGAGGTGGACGAGCTGTGGCTCTCCAGCGCCGACTGGATGAACCGCAACATGCTGCGGCGCATCGAACTGGCCTGGCCCGTGACCGACAGCGCATTGCGCCACCGGATCATCGACGAGTGCCTGCAGGCTTACCTTCACGACACCAAGGACGCCTGGCTGCTGCGGCCCGATGGCAGCTATGTGCCAGCCGGGGCCAACGGCGTGGGGCGAGGTCGCGTCACGCTGCATTCTGCGCAGGCCAGCCTGATGGCGCTCTATGGCAGCAAGGGTTGAGCGCATGGAAAACCGCACCATGGACCTGATTCTGTGGCGACACGCCGAGGCGCACGACCACCCCGAGCCGCTGACCGGCCGGCCTGGCGACGCGCTGGATCTGGCGCGGCGCCTGACCCCCCGAGGCGAAAAGCAGGCGTCCCGCATGGCGGCCTGGCTGGATCGTCAGTTGCCGGAAGGCGCGCGCATCTGGGCCAGCCCGGCGGTGCGCTGCGAACAGACCGTGCTGGCACTGGACCGCAAGTTCAAGCTGCGCGATGAGCTCTCGCCCGAAGGGGACCCACTGGCCCTGCTGGAACTGGTGCAGTGGCCCTACGGCAAGTCGCCGGTGGTGGTGGTGGGCCACCAGCCCACGCTGGGGCGCGTGGTGGCCCGCCTGCTGGGTCTCACCGAGGAAGACTGTTCGGTGAAAAAGGGTGCCGTGTGGTGGCTGCGCCACCGCGAGCGCGATGGCGTGGGGCAGACCGTGGTGGTCACGGTGCAGACGCCCGAACTGATCTGAACGTGTGCGCCGCGCAGGCGCACACCAGGTCAGGCAGCCTTCCTGGCGGGCGCGGAACGGCGAACGGTCGGGCGCTTGGTGGCGGCCTTGGTGGCCGGTTTTGCCGCGGCTTTGGCGGCTGGCTGGGCAGCGGCCTTGCGCGCGACCGGCTTCTTTGCAGCAGGCTTGGCGGCGGCCTTGGTGGCCGGTTTGGCCGCCACGGGGGCGGCAGCCTGGACAGGGGTCTTTGCCGCGGCAGGTGCAGCCGGCTTGGCCACGGGCTTGGGCGCCTTGGTGCTCACGGTGGGGCGCCCGGTCTTGAGGGTCGGGACGGCTGCAAGCGCGGCCTTGTAGGAAGCATCGTTCAGGCCTTGCAGTGCCATCAGCCCGGCGCGCAGCAGTTCGCTCTTCTTCACGCTGGTGCCCAGGGCGATTGCGCGGGTCTTCAGCTTGTCGATGGCGGCGAATTCGGTCTTGGGGATGGTGAAACTGTCGCGCACCAGCTTGGGTTTCTTGGGGCTGGTTTTGCTGCTCTGACTGGCCATGAATGCACTCCGGATCTTGAAAAAGGGGCCGGAGTATAAACCGTATATACCGTTTTTCGTCTACCGCAAAATTGTGACGTTTGTATGACATCACCGCGGTACTTCCCCGTCAGCGGATGTCTGCGGTGAACTTCCAGGCGGACTTCTGCCAGGCCACCACCTCTTCGCCGAGCAGCCAGGCAGACTGCGGATAGCGCTTGGCCCAGCCCGGGTTGGTGGAGAGCTTGAAGCCTCGGGACTTGTAGCTGAGCTTGACCGACTGGTATTCCGGCATCTGCCGCGCGTGGCAGAGCAGCACCGCCAGCCGCAGCGCCATCAGCTGCTTGGCGAACAGTTCGTCGAGCAGCGCCTCTTCGAGCTTGCGCAGCTTGCCGCGCTGGCCCATCACGAGCTGGCTCATGCGGTGCAGCTCGGGCAGGGAGAAGCCGGGAGCGTCGACGTTGTCGAGGATGTAGGCGCCATGGTGGTGCGAACGGTCGTGCGAGATGTGTGTGCCGATCTCGTGCAGCCGCGCGGCCCACGCGAGCTTCTGCGAATAGCGTTCGTTCTGTGCGTCGAGCGCGGCGATCTGCGAGAAGAGGGCGGTGCTGACCTCGCTCACCCGCTTCGCCTGGTGTTCGTCCGCAGAGAAACGCTGGGCCAGCCAGCGCACGGTGCGCTCGCGCACATCGCCACCGTCGGTGTCGCGATCGATGAGGTCGTAGAGCGCGCCGTGGCGCAGCGCGCCCTGCGCGGGCAGCATCTGCTCGATGCCGAACAGGTCGAAGATGGCGCGCAGCACGCTCACGCCACCGCCAATCACCGGCCGCCGGTCGTCCTTCAAGCCCTCGATGCGCAGCTGGTCGGCGCTGCCGGCCTTGATCATCCGCTCGGTCAGCCAGTCCAGCCCTGCGCGCGTGACCACGCCAGACGCCCAGCCATTGGTCGCCAGCATGTCGGCGACGGCACCCACCGTGCCGGAAGAGCCGTAGGCCACCGTCCACTCCGGAGGCGGGAATTTGTCCAGCGCTTCGTCGATCACCGCCTTGGCCGCGACCTCGGCGGTCTTGAACGCCGAGGCGGTGAACTGGCCGCGGGGGAAGTAGCGGGTGGACCAGGCCACGCTGCCCAGGCGGTACGACTCCATGTTGCGCGCGGTGTAGCCCTCGCCCAGGATTATTTCGGTGGAACGGCCCCCGATGTCCACCACCAGCCGGCGTTCGTCGGAGTAGGGCAGCAGGCGTGACACGCCCTGGTAGATCAGGCGCGCTTCCTCGTGGCCGGAGACCACATCGATGGAAAACCCAAGGATGGCCTGGGCGTTGCGCAGGAATTCGTCGCGGTTGCGCGCTTCGCGCAGGGTCTGCGTGGCCACGGCCCGCACCTGCTGCTTCTTGAAGCCGTGCAGCCGCTCGGCGAAGCGCGCCAGGCATTCCCAGCCGCGCTCCATGGCGGCCTGGCTGAGGTTCTTGTCTTCATCAAGCCCGGTGCCCTGGCGCACGGTTTCCTTCAGGTACTCGATGCGTTCGATGTGCCCCGAGTGGTAGCGGCCGATTTCCAGCCGGAAACTGTTGGAGCCGAGGTCGATGGCGGCGAGGAGGGTTCCGTTTTGCATGCGAGACGACGGCGTGGGGCCGTGAAGGCCCAGGGGGCGGGAGGGGGCGGGAGAACCCGGATTGTGACGCATGGCCGTGTCGTGCAGCCGGGGAGGATCGCTCTGGGCGTTGAGGGGTTCTGTGACAACTGTTCCGTGTCACATGGATGTCATATTGCCTGCCTAAAGTCCTCCCTGTTACGAATCCCCAACCGCTAGGAGTCACTTCATGATCAACAAACGCATCTTCCTCAAGACCGTGGCCGCTGCCGCCATGGCCACCGCTGGCATGGGCTCCGCACTCGCCGCCGACATCACCGGCGCAGGCGCTTCCTTCCCGTACCCGATCTACGGCAAGTGGGCCGAGGCTTACAAGAAGGAAACCAACGTCGGCCTGAACTACCAGTCCATCGGCTCGTCGGGTGGCATCCGCCAGATCAAGGCCAAGACTGTGGCCTTTGGTGCTACCGATGCCCCGGTGTCCGGTGCTGACCTGGACAAGGACGGCATGGTGCAGTTCCCCGCCATCATCGGCGGCACGGTCCCCGTGATCAACCTCGAAGGTTTCAAGCCAGGCGAGCTGCGCGTGACCGGTCCCGTGCTGGCCGACATCTTCCTGGGCACCATCGCCAAGTGGAACGACCCCAAGCTGGCCGCCCTGAACCCCGGCAAGGCCCTGCCTGACCAGGCCATCACCGTGATCCACCGTTCGGACGGCTCGGGCACCACCTTCAACTTCACCGACTACCTGACCGCCGTCAGCAAGGACTGGGCCGACAAGGTGGGCAAGGGCGCTGCCGTGAAATGGCCGGCCGCTTCTTCCGTCGGTGGCAAGGGCAACGAAGGCGTGGCCGCCAACGTGAGCCGCGTCAAGGGCTCGATCGGCTACGTGGAATACGCGTACACCAAGAAGAACAACATGCCTTTCCTGCAGCTGCAGAACAAGGACGGCAAGTACGTGAGCCCGGACGACAAGTCGTTCGCTGCCGCCGCCGCCGGTGTGAACTGGTTCAGCGTGCCGGGCATGGGCGTGTCCATGGTGGACGCCAAGGGCGCCGACAGCTGGCCCATCAGCACCGCTTCGTTCATCCTGATGTACAAGCAGCCGACCGACAAGGCCCAGTCCGCCGAAGTGCTGAAGTTCTTTGACTGGTCGTTCAAGAGCGGCAAGCAGATGGCCGCCGACCTGGACTACGTGGCCCTGCCCGACAGCCTGACGAACGAGATCCGTTCCAAGGTCTGGTCGCAGATCCAGAAGTAAGCCAAAAGTCTTGGCCGATGAGATCCGCCGGTGGGTGAGGGCCGGCCGGCGGGTCCAGTTGTTCTCAGGATCACAATACGGGAGTCAACATGAGCGTGGGAACAACCATGAGTTCGAAATCTGCGCCGACGGAGTCCGGCAACCCCAGCATGGTGTCGATTGCCAAACGGCAACGCATCGAGGACATCTTTTTCCACCGGGTCACCCAGGGCTTCTCCCTGCTGGTGCTCGTGGCGCTGCTGGGCATCATCATTTCCCTTTTCATCAACGCCTGGCCGGCTTTCCAGAAGTTCGGCCTGGGTTTCGTGTGGCGCGTTGAATGGGACGTCGTCAATGAAGAATTCGGCGCCGCGATCGCCATCGTGGGCACGCTGGCCAGCGCCGGCATCGCCCTGCTGATCGCCGTGCCACTGGCTTTCGGTATCGCGCTCTTCCTCACCGAGAACTGCCCGGTCTGGCTGCGCCGCCCGCTCGGCACGGCCGTTGAGCTGCTCGCCGCCGTGCCTTCCATCATCTACGGAATGTTCGGCCTGTTCGTGTTCGCGCCCCTGTTCGCCGACTACGTGCAACCCGGCATGCAGGGCCTGCTCGGTTCCATGCCCCTGATCGGCCCGCTGTTCGGCGGCGCCACCAACGGCATCGGCATCCTGGCCGCCGGCATCGTGCTGGCTTTCATGGTGCTGCCTTTCATCGCGGCCGTGATGCGCGACGTGTTTGAAATCGTGCCGCCCATCCTGCGCGAATCCGCCTACGGCCTGGGTTGCACGACCTGGGAAGTGGTGCGCCGCGTGGTGCTGCCCTACACGCAGAAGGGCGTGATCGGCGGGATCATGCTGGGTCTGGGCCGTGCGCTGGGTGAAACCATGGCCGTCACGTTCGTGATCGGCAACGCCAACCGCCTGCCCACCTCGCTGTTCTCCCCCGGCACCTCGATTGCGTCCACGCTGGCCAACGAGTTCGGTGAAGCCGCCGATTTCCACCTGTCCACCCTGTTTGCACTCGGTTTCCTGCTCTTCGTCATCACCTTCATCGTGCTGTCGGCCGCCAAGATCATGTTGATCCGCGCTGAAAAGGCCAAGGGTCTCTGAGCCACTGAACGGAACCTCATCCCATGGAATTCAACCAATCCCTCTACAAGCGCCGCCAGCGCGCCAATGCCATCGGCCTGACCCTGTCCATGGGTGCCATGGTGCTGGGCCTGTTCGTGCTGCTCTGGATCCTGAGCGTGCTGTTCAGCAACGGCTTTGCCGCGCTGGACTGGAACATGTTCACCGAGTCCACCCCCGCCCCGGGCACCGACGGCGGTGGCCTGGCCAATGCCATCGTCGGCAGCTTGATGATGGTCGGCTTCTCGGTGCTGGTGTCCACTCCCATCGGCATCTTTGCCGGGGTGTACCTGGCCGAGTACGGCGACCAGAGCAAGACCGCCGAGCTTACGCGCTTCGTGACCGACATCATGCTGTCGGCGCCCTCGATCGTTCTCGGCCTGTTCGTGTACGCCATCGCCGTGGCCACGCTGGGCAACTTCTCCGGCTGGGCCGGCAGCCTGGCGCTGTCGCTGATCGCGGTGCCTGTGGTGGTTCGCACCACCGAGAACATGCTGCGCCTGGTGCCGGGCAGCCTGCGCGAAGCGGCGTTCGCCCTCGGCGCGCCGCGCTGGAAGGTGGCCACGCTGGTGACGCTGCGTGCGGCCAAGAGCGGTGTCATGACCGGCCTGCTGCTCGCCGTGGCGCGCATCAGCGGAGAAACCGCGCCCCTGCTGTTCACTGCACTGAACAACCAGTTCTTCAGCACCGACATGGGCGCGCCGATGGCCAACCTGCCGGTGGTGATCTTCCAGTTTGCACTGAGCCCCTATGACAACTGGATTCGCCTGGCCTGGGGTGGCGCGTTGCTGATCACGCTCTCGGTCCTGGCCCTCAACATCGTGGCGCGGGTTTTCCTGCGCGAGAAGAAGGCGGGCTGAGCCCCGCCGCCACGCACAACGAACAACAGATACGGAACCCGTCATGCCCAACACCGCCACTGCCACCGCCGCTTCTCCTGTCGCAAGCAAGAATGCGCTGGAACTGCGCAACCTGAACTTCTTCTACGGCAAGTTCCAGGGCCTGAAGAATGTGAACATGAACATCGAGGAGCGCAAGGTCACCGCCTTCATCGGCCCCTCGGGTTGTGGCAAGTCCACGCTGCTGCGCACGCTCAACCGCATGTACAGCCTGTACCCGGGCCAGCGCGCTGAAGGCGAGATCAACTTCTACGGCCAGAACATCCTGGACGCGAAGCAGGACATCAACCTGCTGCGCGCGCGCATCGGCATGGTGTTCCAGAAGCCCACGCCGTTCCCCATGTCGATCTACGACAACATCGCCTTCGGCGTGAAGCTCTACGAAGACCTGAGCAAGGGCGAGATGGACGACCGCGTGGAGTGGGCGCTGTCCAAGGCCGCGCTGTGGAACGAAGTGAAGGACAAGCTCAATCAGAGCGGCCTGTCGCTCTCCGGCGGCCAGCAGCAACGCCTGTGCATTGCGCGCAGCGTGGCCGTGAAGCCTTCGGTGCTGCTGCTCGACGAACCCACCTCGGCGCTGGACCCGATTTCCACCGGCAAGGTCGAGGAACTGGTGCACGAACTCAAGCAAGACTACACCATCGCCATCGTCACGCACAACATGCAGCAGGCCGCCCGCTGCAGCGACTACACCGCCTACATGTACCTGGGCGAGCTGATCGAATTCGGTTCGACCGAGCAGATCTTCTTCAAGCCGAACAAGACGGAAACGGAAGACTACATCACGGGCCGCTTCGGCTGAGCCCCCACTGCCCGTACAACCAGCGATCCAACGGAGACCCTTCATGAGCGACAAACACATCTCCAGCCAGTTCGACGCCGAGCTGAACTCCATCTCCACGCACGTGCTCGAAATGGGCGGTCTGGTCGAATCCCAGCTGCATCAGGCCGTGTATGCGCTGATCCACATGAGCCTCGAGTCCGCCGAACAGGTGATGGAAAACGAGAACCGCATCAACCAGATGGAAGTGCAGATCGACCACGAGATCATTTCCACTATCGGCCGGCGCCAACCCACCGCCCGCGACCTGCGCTTCCTGATGGCCATCTCGCGCACCACGCAGAACCTGGAACGTGCCGGTGACGAAGTGGCCCGCATCGCGCGCATGGTCAAGTCCATCATCCAGAACGGTTCACCGCGCAACCTGCCCAGCTCGGAACTGCGCATGGCCGCCGACCTGGCTGCGGCGCTGCTGCGCAAGTCGCTGGACTCGTTCGCGCGCCTTGATACCGCGATGGCGGTGGCGATCATCAAAGGCGATGACGCGATCGACCACGAATACAACGGCTTCCTGCGCAAGCTGATCACCTACATGATGGAAGACCCGCGCACCATCTCGCCCAGCCTGGACCTGTTGTTCCTGGCCAAGTCGATCGAGCGCGTGGGCGATCACGCCAAGAACATCGCCGAGCAGATCATCTTCATCGTCAAGGGCGAAGACGTGCGGCACGTGCCGATGTCGGCCGTGGAGTCGGTGGTCGGATGAGAAAGCTCCCACGCGTCCTCGTGGTCGAGGACGAACCCTCCATCGCCGAGTTGATCGCGGTCAACCTGCGCCACAACGGGTTCGCGCCCACCGTGGTGTTTGACGGCGCGGCTGCCCAGCGCGAAGTGGACGCGGTGTTGCCCGACGTGATCCTGCTGGACTGGATGCTGCCCGGTGAAAGCGGTGCCGTGCTGGCCCGCCAGTGGCGCAAGAACGAGCGCACCAAGACAGTGCCCATTCTCATGCTCACCGCGCGCAGCGATGAAAGCGACAAGGTCCAGGGCCTGGATGCGGGTGCTGACGACTACATCACCAAACCTTTCTCCACGCAGGAATTGCTCGCGCGCATTCGCGCCGTGCTGCGCCGGCGTGCGCCCGAGATCGTGAACGATTCGGTGCAGGTGGGTGAACTGGCGCTCGACGCGGCCACCTACCGGGTGACGTTCCGCGGCACGGAGCTGAAGGTGGGCCCCACCGAGTTCAAGCTGCTGCATTACCTGATGAAACACGCTGAGCGGGTTCACACCCGTGGTACGCTGCTCGACAAGGTCTGGGGAGACCATGTGTTCATCGAGGAGCGTACCGTGGACGTGCACGTCAAGCGATTGAGAGAGTCATTGGGCGAAGCGTCCACCATGGTGGAAACGGTGCGCGGCGCAGGGTACCGCCTCACGGCGATGAAACACACCGGAACACCGGCTCAGGGCGCCCCGATCTCGGCCGCATGACCCGTCGCGCAATCGAGCTGCTGCTCCTGGTCGCTCTGGGGGCGGTCTGGGGCTGGGCACAGGAATCGCCTGCCATCACCTTTGCCGGCGGCCTTGCGGGCGCGCTGGTGTGGTCATTTATGGATGGCCTGCGGGCACGCCGCGTGATGCGCTGGCTCAACAAGGGCGAGGCAACGCGCGCCCCCAACCTCGGCGGCGCCTGGGGCGAGCTCGTGGAGCGCTGCCGCAAGGTCATCAAGAAGCTCGAGAAAAAGGCGCAGAGCAGCGATGCCCGCCTGGAGGACTTTCTCGCCGCCATCCAGGCTTCACCCAATGGCGTGGTGCTGCTCGATTCCTCCGGGCGCATCGAATGGTCGAATCTGACGGCCGCGAACCATCTCGGTTTTGATCCGCAGCGCGACCTCGGGCAGTACGTGCGCAATCTGGTGCGCAACCCGGCGTTCACTGCGTATCTGGCGGGTGGCGACTTCGGCCATGAGATCCAGATCGATGGACCCGGTCCCCGGCCCTCGCAGCCGACCAAGATTTCCCTGCAGGTGCACCCCTACGGCAAGA
>VFQP010000471.1_pt1 | contig 78167 bp, 70 predicted proteins | sample 3512351 | NCBI WGS metagenome assembly VFQP01 (sample SAMN10412372, study PRJNA504923) | tailings metagenome | isolation source: Relicate 1 Philex TSF1 revegetated site | place: Philippines: Tuba, Benguet | collected 2017-08-29
ACAGCGGCGCGGCCGTGACCTACCAGATCGTGGGCGAGGACGAGGCCGACCTCAAACTGGGCCTGGTGAACATCAGCAGCCCCATCGCCCGTGCCCTGATCGGCAAGGAAGAGGGCGATGTGGCCGAGGTGCAGGCGCCGGGTGGCGTCAAGCGCTTCGAAATCGTGGCCGTGCGCTACGCCTGATGTCCATGCTTCTGCAGCGGCTGCCCGTGCTGATCGCCGCGCTCTGGTGGGGCAGCATCACGGCGCTCAGTTTTGTCGCCGTGCCCATGCTCTTCATGCAACTGGGCAACCCGGCACTGGCGGGCGGTGTGGCGGCCAAGCTGTTTGCGTTCCAGTCGCATGCGGGCCTGCTGTTGGGCCTCGCGCTGCTGGTGATCCTGCGCCGCGGCACCGAGCAGGGTGGCCGGCCCGACGGTCCCACGATCACCACCCTGGGCTTCGTGTTTTTCGCCATGCTGCTGGCCTTGCTGCAGCAATACGGCGTGGCACACAACATCGTCACCGCCCGTGCCAGCGGCGGCAACCTGCGCTTCTGGCATGGCCTGGGCACCGCGATGGTGTTTGGCCAGTGGGTCTGCGCCGCGGTGGTGCTGTGGCGCGTGTCGGGCACCGGGCGCAAGACCTGAGGGCCTTGCTCCCCGGCGCGGTTCAGGTCAGACCGTTCGGCCGCCTTCTGCAGATTCCAGCGTGTTGACCATCAGCATGGTGATGGTCATGGGCCCCACGCCGCCAGGCACCGGTGTGATCCAGCCGGCCACCTCTTTCACGCCGTCAAAGTCCACGTCGCCGCACAGCTTGCCTTCGTCGTTGCGGTTCATGCCGACGTCGAGCACAACCGCGCCGGGTTTGACCATGTCGGCTGTGAGCACGTTGCGCTTGCCCACCGCAGCAACGATCACGTCGGCCTGCAGGGTCAGCGCCTTCAGGTCCGTGGTGCCGCTGTGGCAGATGGTGACGGTGGCGTTCTGCTGCAGCAGCATCAGCGCCATCGGCTTGCCGACGATGTTGCTGCGCCCGATCACCACCGCGTGCTTGCCCTTGAGTTCGTAGCCGATGTTCTCCAGCATCTTCATGCAGCCGTAGGGTGTGCACGGCCAGAAGCCGGGCATGCCCGTCATGAGCGCACCGGCGCTGGCGATGTGGAAGCCATCCACGTCCTTGGCCGGTGAGATGGCTTCGATCACCTTCTGCGCGTCGATGTGGCCGGGCAGCGGCAACTGGACCAGGATGCCGTGGATGCTGTTGTCGCGGTTGAGCGCATCCACCCGTGCCAGCAGCTCGGCCTCGCTCAGGGTGGCGGGCCAGCGTTCCAGCACCGAATGCATGCCGGTGTCTTCACAGGCCTTCACCTTGTTGCGCACGTAGACCTGCGAGGCGGGGTTTTCGCCGACCAGGATCACGGCCAGGCCGGGCGTGATGCCCTTGGCCTTGAGGGCGGTCACGCGTGCGCTGACGTTGGCGCGGAGCTGGCGGGAGAGGGCGTTGCCGTCGATGAGTTGGGCGGTCATGGCAGGGATTCTTTGCGGTTGAAATGCAAACGCCCGCCGGGAAAGCGGCGGGCGTCCTGTGAGGAATGGGTGTGGGCGCTGTTCAGGCCTTGGCGGGGGTTTGTCCGAGCGCGATCTTGAGCAGGTCTGCCACGGTGTTGGCGCCCAGCTTCTCCATGATGTTGGCGCGGTGCGCCTCCACCGTCTTGATGCTGATGCCCAGGTCGTCGGCGATCTGCTTGTTCAGGCGGCCGGCGACGATGCGCTCGAGCACCTGGGCCTCGCGGCTGGTGAGCTTGGAGAGCAGGGCGTCGCGGCTGACGGCCTGCTGGTGCGTGGCGAAGGCCTCGCGGGCGTGTTCGAGCATGCGCTCAACCAGGGCCACGAGCTGGTCTTCTTTGAAAGGTTTCTGGATGAAGTCGAGTGCGCCACGCTTCATGGATTCCACCGCCATGGGCACGTCGCCGTGGCCAGTGATGAAAACGATGGGCAGGGGGGACTGGCGTTCGATCAGGCGTTCCTGCAGTTCCATGCCGGTCATGCCACCCATGCGGATATCGGCGATCAGGCAGGCCACTTCGCGAGCGTCGTAGCGGCTGAGGAAGGCTTCAGCGGATTCGAAACATCGAACCCGGAAGTCCTTGCCCTCGAGGAGCCATTGAAGAGAGTCGCGAACTGCCTCGTCGTCATCGACCACGTAGACGGTGCCTTTTTTGGGGATCAAACTCATCTCGCTCTTTCAGTGTCCGTCAGCGGCTCTGTGGCGGGCCCAGCCGCGGCGCTGTGGTTCTGCAGCCTAGAGATCACGGGGATCCAGAAGCTGAAGCAGCAGCCCACCACCTCTTCACCATTGTAGATGTTCTGCACCTGCATCCTGCCATGGTGCGATTCGACGATGCTGCGGCACAGTTTGAGGCCGATGCCCATGCCTTCGCTCTTGGTGCTGTAGAAGGCTTCGTAGATGCGCTCGATCATTTCGTTGGGCACGCCGTTGCCCGAATCGCGCACCGAGAACTCGACCACATCCACGCCATCCAGGCGGCGCGGTCCCACGCGCAGCTCCACGTAACGCTCACCGGGCGCACGCCCGGCCTGGGCAATGGCTTCCCCAGCGTTCTTCAGCAGGTTGATCAGCACCTGCTCGATCAGGATCGGGTCGACCATGAGATTGGGCAGGCGCGCCGCCACATACGGTGACAGCCTGACCTGCTGCCGCCGCAGTTCGATGTCGGCGAGTTCGATGGCGTTGCTCACCATCTGGGCCACATCGGACAGCGTGGGATTGGGCTCGCTGCGTTTCACGAAGGCGCGGATGCGCTGGATGATCTGCCCCGCGCGCTGGGCCTGGCGCGCCGTCTTCTCCAGCGCACCGAGCAGCTCGTCGGTGGTGATGCGCTGCTCGGTCACGCGCGAGATCATGCCGTTGCAGTAGTTGGAGATGGCGGTCAACGGCTGGTTGAGTTCGTGCGCCACGCTCGACGCCATCTCGCCCATGGTGATCAGGCGGCTGGCGGTCTGTGCGCGCTCGGCCTGGCGCGAGGCCTGTTCCTCGGCGTAGCGGCGCGGGGTGATGTCGCTGGCAATCACCATTTGCGCCAGCCGTCCATCCACCCACGTGAGGTAACGCGTGCGAACCTCGAGCCAGCGGTCCAGCTCCTCCACGAAGACTTCGGCGTTTTCCGCGCCGGCGTCGGTCAGGGTTTCGGTGGGCATGCCGGCGAAGGCATCCACCGCATCGCCGTCGTCGGGGCTGGGTGAGGGCTGGTTGCCCGCCAGGTCGACCAGATGGCGATGGCCCTGGCCGCGCGTGCCGAACCACAGGCGGTACATCTTGTTGGCGAACAGCATCTCGTCGCTGCCCAACGGCGCTACCGACACGGCGGAGTCGAGCGATTCCAGCACCGTGGTGAAGCGCTCATACGAGGCCGACAGCTCCTCGCGGATGCGCTTGGGCTCGGTGATGTCGGTCATCGACGTCATCCATCCGGTCTGGTGGCCCTTGGGGTCGATCAGGGGCGAGACGTACATGCGCGCGTCGAAGATGCTGCCGTCGCGGCGCTTCACATGCACTTCGAAGCCACCGGGCGTGGAGCGCCCCCGCAGCTCGTCTTCCAGTCGCGCCGCGAGCTGGTCGTGTTCTTCCTCCGGCCAGTACGGGAACGGCGCCGTCCTGCCCACCAGTTCGCCTTCGGTCCAGCCGGTCATGGAGCAGAAGGCCGGGTTGACGTAGGTGATGCGGCCCTGCATGTCGAGCGCGCGCATGCCCGTGAGCATGGAGTTCTCCATCGCCCGGCGGAAGTTGGTTTCGGCCACCAGGGCCTGCTGGGCCTGAACGCGCCGGCGTGTATGGCGCCAGGTGCCGAGCAGCATCCAGACCGTGAGCGCAGACAGCGCGCCGATGACCCAGAAGAAACCGCTGCCGACGATGTCCTGCGAGGTGCGGTAACCCTGTGCCTTGACGATCAGGCCGTTGCCCACCGGCGAGACCGGCACCTCGTGTTCCAGCGGGGGGTTGGACCAGGGCAGCAGGCGCAGCACGGTGGTCGGTGTCTGCAGGCTGCCGGCCAGCACGCGGCCGCGGTCGTCCACCAGGGCCACTGCGTAGCGGGCCATGATCTCGGGCGGAACACCAAAGCGCATCAGCCCGTCGATCGAGTACTCGCCCATGATGGTGCCGGAGAACCGGCCCTGCTCGGTCAGCGGCACATGCAGCATCAGCGTCGCGTTGCGCGCGTCGTCGCCCAGCGGGCGCGAATAGATCGGCTGGCGCAGATCGCGTGCCAGATCGAATGAGCCGTCGGTCTCTCCGGGCGAGAGCACGCTGCCGGCAGGGCGCACCAGCGCCGTAGGGGCGCTGGGCGATGCGTAGCTGGCCAGCACGTTGCGCCGGGCATCGACCCAGCTGATGGCGAGCATCTCGGGGAACTGGCTCACCAGCGACTCGACCTGGAATTCGAACTCCTCGCTCTCGATCTCCTTGTTGCCGACTTCGCGCGCCAGCCGCATCAGCTGCTCCTGCCGTTCGAGCAGGCGCAGGCGCAGGCGTTGCTGGGCGTATTCCACGTCCCGCGTTACCGCTTCCTGTTCGCGTTCCAGTTCTTCGTAGCGCAGGTAAGTGATGGCGACCACGATCGCCGAGAGAAACAGCAGAACGGCCAGCAGCGGGCCCAGGGTGGCAAAGCGATCCTGGCGCGATGGCGGCAGGCGGCGCCACCAGCGTTTCCACCAGACAGCCTGTGCCGGCGGGCTGTTCGGGGGCGTTGATTGGGGCAGGGGAATCATGAACCCGCAAGTCTACGTGAGGGCGTGCGCCATGCCCGGGCAGACAGGGCAAGCGCGCCAATCTGTCACAGCCTCTGAACACCTCTGGATTATGGAAATTTCATAATACAAAAATAAGAAGCATATGTTGAAAATCAGGGGCTTTTGTGGAAAAATCAGTGACAGTGCGGATGTACCTCCGTAAGCTCGATTGACACCAACAGGAGACAACCATGTCAGCGAATGACGCTCAGAATGCCCTTGGCGCTGCGGATGCCGATTCCCAGGAAACCCGTGAGTGGATGGAGGCGCTGAGCGCCGTGATCGAGCGCGAAGGCCCTGAACGGGCGCATTTCCTTCTTGAGCAGTTGCTTGAAGAAGCCCGGCAGCACAGCATCGACCTGCCGTTCTCCGCCAACACCGGCTATGTGAACACGATCGAACCCGAGCAGGAAGCACACTGCCCCGGCAACATCGCGATCGAGAAACGCCTGCGCGCCTACATGCGCTGGAACGCCATGGCGATGGTGGTGCGCGCCAACCGGCTGAACCCTGCCGACGGTGGCGATCTCGGCGGCCACATCGGCTCGTTTGCCTCCGTGGCCAGCATGTTCGGCGCGGGTTTCAACCATTTCTGGCATGCGGCGAACGAAAACCATGGCGGTGACCTGCTCTATATCCAGGGTCACAGCTCCCCCGGCATTTATGCGCGCGCCTATCTTGAAGGCCGCCTGACCGAAGAGCAGCTCGACAACTTCCGCCAGGAAGTGGACGGCAAGGGCCTTTCCAGCTACCCGCACCCCAAGCTGATGCCCGAGTTCTGGCAGTTTCCCACGGTGTCCATGGGCCTGGGCCCGCTGATGGCCATCTACCAGGCGCGTTTCCTCAAGTACCTGCACGCGCGCGGCATTGCCGACACCGAGAAGCGCAAGGTCTGGGTCTTCTGTGGCGATGGCGAGATGGACGAGCCCGAATCGCTGGGCGCCATTGGTCTGGCCGCTCGCGAGAACCTCGACAACCTGGTGTTCGTCATCAACTGCAACCTGCAGCGCCTGGATGGACCGGTGCGTGGCAACGGCAAGATCGTTCAGGAACTGGAAAGCGAATTCCGTGGCAGCGGCTGGAACGTGATCAAGCTGCTGTGGGGCAACGGCTGGGACACGCTGCTGGCTCGCGACAAGAGCGGCAAGCTCAAGCAGCTGATGATGGAAACGCTGGACGGCGACTACCAGGCCATGAAGGCCAACGACGGCGCCTTCGTGCGCAAGAACTTCTTCGGCAAGTACCCCGAAACCGCCAAGCTCGTCGAGCACATGACCGACGAAGAGGTGTTCGACTTGCGCCGTGGCGGCCACGAGCCCACCAAGGTCTACGCCGCGTTCCATGCCGCCAACGAGAAGAAGGGCCAGCCCACCGTGCTGCTCATCAAGACCGTCAAGGGCTACGGCATGGGCAAGGCCGGCGAAGGCAAGAACACCGTGCACCAGACCAAGAAGCTGACGGACGAAGACATCAAGTACATCCGCGACCGTTTCAACATCCCGATTCCGGACAGCGAGCTGCCCAATCTGCCGTACTACAAGCCGGCCGACGACACGCCGGAAATGAAGTACCTGCACGAGCGCCGCAAGGCACTGGGCGGCTACCTGCCCAAGCGCCTGCCCAAGGCCGAAGAGAGCTTCACCGTGCCTTCGCTGGACACCTTCAAGGCAGTGCTGGAGCCCACGGCGGAAGGCCGTGAGATTTCCACCACGCAGGCCTACGTTCGCTTCATCACGCAGCTGCTGCGTGACCAGGCCCTGGGCCCGCGCGTTGTACCCATTCTGGTGGACGAGGCCCGCACGTTCGGCATGGAAGGCCTGTTCCGCCAGATCGGCATCTACAACCCCAAGGGCCAGCTGTACACCCCGGTCGACCGTGACCAGGTGATGTACTACAAGGAAGACAAGGCCGGCCAGATCCTGCAGGAAGGCATCAACGAAGCCGGCGGCATGGCCAGCTGGATCGCCGCGGCCACCTCGTACTCGACGAACAACCGCATCATGGTGCCGTTCTACGTGTACTACTCGATGTTCGGCTTCCAGCGCATCGGCGATCTGGCCTGGGCAGCAGGCGACATGCAGGCGCGCGGCTTCCTGCTGGGCGGCACCTCCGGGCGCACCACCCTCAACGGTGAAGGCCTGCAGCACGAAGATGGCCACAGCCACATACTGGCTGGCACCATTCCCAACTGCATCAGCTACGACCCGACCTTCGCACACGAAGTCGGCGTGATCCTGCACCACGGCTTGAAGCGCATGGTGGAGAAGCAGGAGAACGTCTTCTACTACATCACCCTGCTCAATGAGAACTACGCCATGCCAGGCCTGCAGCCCGGTACCGAAGAGCAGATCATCAAGGGCATGTATTACTGCAAGCAGGCGCCGGCGCTCAAGAAGGACGCGCCGACCGTGCAACTGCTGGGCAGCGGCACCATCCTGCGCGAGAGCATTGCCGCGCAGGAACTGCTGGAGAAGGACTGGGGCGTGAGCGCCGGTGTCTGGAGCTGCCCGAGCTTCAACGAACTGGCCCGCGACGGCCAGGACGCTGACCGCTGGAACCTGCTGCATCCGACCGAGACGCCGCGCGTGCCCTTCGTGGCGCAGCAGCTGGGCGCGACCACCGGCCCCGTGGTGGCCTCCACCGACTACATGAAGAGCTACGCGGAGCAGATTCGCCCGTTCATCCCGAAAGACCGCACGTACAAGGTGCTGGGCACCGACGGCTTCGGTCGCAGCGACTTCCGCAGCAAGCTGCGCGAGCACTTCGAGGTCAACCGCCACTACATCGTGGTGGCCGCCCTCAAGGCACTGAGTGAAGACGGCAAGGTGCCGGCTGCGAAGGTGGCCGAGGCGATCAGGAAGTACGGCATCAATGCCGACAAAGTGAACCCGCTGTACGCGTAATCCGGAGACAAGAACATGGCACTGATTGACGTGAAGGTCCCGGACATCGGGGACTTTGATGAGGTGGCGGTCATTGAACTGCTGGTGAAGGTGGGTGACACGGTCAAGGCCGAGCAGTCGCTGATCACGGTGGAGTCGGACAAGGCTTCCATGGAGATTCCTTCCAGCACCGCGGGTGTGGTCAAGGAGCTCAAGGTTGCACTGGGCGACAAGGTGAAAGAAGGCTCGGTGGTGCTGGTGGTGGAAGCCGAAGGCGAGGGCGCTGCAGCCCCCGCACCGGCCGCCTCAGCAGCGCCTGCCGCTGCGGCGCCGGCTCCTGCCGCAGCGCCCCAGGCCGCGCCGGCTGCTGCGCCCGCGGCGTCCGGCCCGGTCGAGGTGCGTGTGCCTGACATCGGTGACTTCAAGGATGTCGCGGTGATCGAGGTGCTGGTCAAGCCGGGCGACAAGATCGCGGTGGAGCAGAGCCTGATCACGGTGGAGTCCGACAAGGCCTCGATGGAGATCCCGTCGTCCGCCGCTGGCGTGCTCAAGGAGCTCAAGGTCAAGGTGGGTGACACGGTCAACATCGGTGACCTGCTGGCGGTGCTGGAAGGCGCGGCGTCTGCTGCACCGGCTGCCGCGGCTGCTCCGGCCGCAGCGCCTGCCGCCCCTGCGGCGGCTGCTCCTCAGGCCGCCGCGGCGTCTGCGCCGGCCGCTCCGGCAGCGGCGCCCGCTGCCCACAATCCCACCACGGCCCCGGTGGGCCTGCCGCACGCATCGCCCTCGGTGCGCAAGTTCGCCCGCGAACTCGGTGTGCCGCTGGACGAGGTGAAGGGCAGTGGTCCCAAGGGACGCATCGTGCTGGACGACGTGCAGAGCTTTACCAAGTCGGTGATGGCGGGTGCCACGCAGACGAAGGCGCAGGCGGCCAAGGCCCCGGCAACCGGTGGTGGCGATGGCGCAGGCCTGGGCCTGATTCCCTGGCCAAAGGTGGACTTCGCCAAGTTCGGCCCGATCGAACGCAAGGAGATGGGCCGCATCAAGAAGATCAGCGGTGCCAACCTGTTGCGCAACGCGGTCATGATCCCGGCCGTCACCAACCACGACGACGCCGACATCACCGACCTCGAAGCGTTCCGCGTGTCCACGAACAAGGAAAACGAGAAGAGCGGCGTCAAGGTCACCATGCTGGCTTTCCTGATCAAGGCCTGCGTGGCCGCGCTCAAGAAATTCCCGGAGTTCAACAGCTCGATCGATGGCGATGCGCTGATCTACAAGCAGTTCTGGCACATCGGCTTCGCGGCCGACACGCCGAACGGCCTGATGGTCCCGGTGATCAAGGACGCCGACAAGAAGGGCGTGCTGCAGATCAGCCAGGAAATGGGCGAGCTCGCCAAGAAGGCGCGCGAGGGCAAGCTGAGCCCGGCCGAGATGAGCGGGGCGACCTTCACCATCTCCAGCCTGGGTGGCATTGGCGGGCGTTACTTCACGCCCATCATCAACGCCCCTGAAGTGGCGATCCTGGGCGTGTGCAAGAGCACCATGGAACCGGTGTGGGACGGCAAGGCCTTCCAGCCGCGCCTGATGCTGCCGCTGTCGCTGACCTGGGACCACCGCGTGATCGACGGCGCTGCCGCCGCGCGTTTCAACGTGTACCTTGGCCAGATCCTCAGCGACTTCCGTCGCGTGTTGCTGTAAAGGGGCGCGCAGATGGCAATCATTGATATCCAGGTCCCCGACATCGGCGACTTCGACGAAGTGGCGGTGATCGAGTTGCTGGTGAAGCCCGGCGACACGGTCAAGGCCGAACAGAGCCTGATCACGGTCGAGTCCGACAAGGCCTCGATGGAAATCCCGTCCTCCGCGGCGGGCGTGGTGAAAGAGCTCAAGGTCAAGCTGGGCGACAAGGTCAAGCAAGGCAGCGTGGTGCTCACGCTGGAGGCAGAAGGCGCGGCGGCGGCGGCACCGGCAGCTTCTGCCCCGGCGCCCGCTGCGGCACCGGTGGCAGCGCCAGCTCCCGCCGCCGCGCCGGCGCCAACGGCAGCCAGCTTTGGAGGCACTGCCGATCTCGACTGCGACGTGCTCGTGCTCGGTGGCGGTCCCGGTGGCTACAGCGCGGCGTTCCGCGCGGCCGACCTGGGCCTGAAGGTCGTGCTCGTCGAGCGCTACGCCACGCTGGGTGGTGTGTGCCTGAACGTGGGTTGCATCCCGTCCAAGGCGCTGCTGCACGTGGCCGCGGTGATGGACGAGGTCAGCCACATGGCCGACCTGGGCGTTGAATTCGGTCGCCCGGTGGTCAACATCGAGAAGCTGCGTGGCCACAAGGAAAAGGTGATCGGCAAGCTCACCGGCGGCCTGGCCGCGATGGCCAAGATGCGCAAGGTGACCACCGTGCGCGGTGTCGGCTCCTTCGTGGGCGCCAACCACCTGGAGGTGGAGGAAACCACGGGCGCCGTCGGCCAGGAGAAGACCGGCAAGAAGCAGGTCATCGGCTTCAAGAAGGCCATCATCGCGGCCGGCTCGCAGGCGGTGCGCCTGCCCTTCATGCCCGACGATCCGCGCGTGGTCGACAGCACCGGCGCGCTTGCACTGAAGGAAGTGCCCAAGCGCATGCTGATCCTCGGCGGCGGCATCATCGGGCTGGAGATGGGCACGGTGTACAGCACGCTGGGCGCGCGCCTGGATGTGGTGGAGATGCTCGACGGACTGATGCAGGGTGCCGACCGCGATCTCGTGAAGATCTGGCAGAAGATGAACGCCAAGCGCTTCGACAACATCATGTTGAAGACCAAGACGGTGTCGGCCAAGGCCACGCCGGCCGGCATCGAGGTGACGTTCGAGGCCGCCGAAGAAGGTGGCAAGGCGCCCGAGCCGCAGGTGTACGACCTGGTGCTGCAGGCGGTGGGCCGCACGCCCAACGGCAAGAAGATCGGCGCCGACAAGGCTGGCGTTGCGGTGACCGACCGCGGCTTCATCAACGTCGACATCCAGATGCGCACCAACGTGCCGAACATCTTCGCCATCGGCGACATCGTGGGCCAGCCCATGCTGGCGCACAAGGCGGTGCACGAGGCGCACGTGGCGGCCGAAGTGATTGCCGGTGAACTGCAGGGCAACAAGGAGCTCGCCAGCGCGGCTTTCAACGCGCGCGTGATTCCCAGCGTGGCCTACACCGACCCCGAAGTGGCCTGGGTGGGCCTCACCGAAGACCAGGCGAAGGCGCAGGGCATCAAGGTCAAGAAGGGCCTGTTCCCCTGGAGCGCTTCTGGCCGCGCCATTGCCAATGGCCGCGACGAGGGCGTGACCAAGCTGCTGTTCGACGATTCGCCCGAGGCACACGGCCACGGGAAGATCCTGGGCGGTGGCATGGTGGGCACGCACGCGGGCGACATGATTGGCGAGATCGCGCTGGCCATCGAGATGGGCGCCGACGCGGTGGACATCGGCAAGACGATCCACCCGCACCCCACGCTGGGCGAAAGCATCGGCATGGCTGCCGAAGTGGCCCACGGTTCCTGTACCGACGTGCCGCCGCAACGCAAGTAAGCCGCGTCACGCAAAAGAAAAGCCGCCGACCCCGAAAGGGCAGGCGGCTTTTTTCATGGCCTCTCAGCGCGGTGGCACGCGGCTCGCCAGCGGAGCGCTCACGTAGTCGGGCATCAGCTTGCAGGTGCCGCCATAAGCCGCCTCATAACCCTTGCACAGCGCGGCCACCGTCTGCGGCGTGGGCTTCTGGTTCCTGTCGATCCAGTTGAGCAGCGCCGTGAACAGCGCCGGGTATTGCGGGTCGCTCAGGTAGCTGTGCTCGGATTCGTCGCTGAAGGTCTGCACCAGCAACTGGCCCTTGCCCGCGCGGTTCAGTGTTTCGCGGTAGGTGGACGAGAGTTCGACAAAGGCGGTGGGGTCGTTGACCGCGTGCAGCGAGAGCACCGGCATGTTGACGCTGCCTTGCGGGTCGCTGTCCCTGGCCAGTTCGGCCACGGCCGCCGGGTCTGCCGTGTAGCGCAGCACGCCCGCGTTCAAGGCCGCGTCGTCCCTGGAGCCCTTGTATTGCACGTTGGCGTTGTTGAACGGGTTGCGGTTGCCCAGGCGCAGTTGCGTCAGGTCGCGGAACAGCCAGGTGGCCCAGTTCAGGTGTGCGATGAGAGAGCGTTCGGGGATGCGGATCACGTTGACGATGTCGGCGAGGTTCGCTTTCTGCTGCTCGGTGCGCTGGGCGGCCGGCTTGCGCACGCCCGTGCATTCGTCCACCCGGTTGGCGAGCTCCGCGCGGGTCAGCTTCGCGTCCATCGGAAGCCCCTGCCAGAGTGGGTACTGGGGTTCGTCGGCTTTCGGGTGGTTCTTGCAGACGTACTGGTAGACGGCGCGCAAGTCGATGCGGAAGTCGTACGCGCGGGTGCCTCCGCCGAGCATGCCGCTGGTGAGCAGCATGCCGTCATACGGGCCCTTCACCTGGCCGTTCGGACCATCCACGGTGGCATACATTTCGGCGCCCTTGGCCGCCACCGAAGCGCCATAGCTCTGCCCATGCAGGATGGTCCGGCGCGGCGGGCCGAAGTGCTTCACGAAAATGCGCCGCACGCGCTCGGTGTCTTCGGCCGCCATGCTCACGCCGAAGCCGCCGCGCCGGTAGGTCGCGCCGGCCCACGCGTATCCGGCCTTCACGGTCACGGCCCAGCGCTTGAGATCTTCCTCGCCCCTCGCGAGCGTGGCGGGGCCGGTGTCGGCCGGTCCACCGTGCGCGTGCACCACGAGCACCCCGGTGTCGGGTTTCCAGTTGGCGGGCAGGGCGATCCAGTAGAAGCCACCCAGGCCGTCCTCGCCCGTGTGGCAGACCGCACCGGCTGGCACTTCCGACGGGCAGGCGCGGGGTTTCGGGTCGGTGGGCTGGGCGCTGGCGGCGCCAGCGTGGCAGGCCAGGGCGGCGAGGGCAAGCAGCGCGAGGGGGCGGATGGGCACGAAAAGTCTCCTGTTGTGGTTCTAGGCACGGGACGATAGGCGCGCAGATACCCCCACGTCAAATATACTGAAACACGCTTTTCAATACCTTCTGCATATGGAAATCAGGCACCTGCGCTACTTTCTGGCCGTGGCCGAAACCGGCCACATGACGCGTGCCGCCGAGCGCCTGGGCATCCAGCAGCCGCCGCTGAGCCTGCAGATCAAGGCGCTGGAGAAAGAGCTGGGCATGGTGTTGTTCCACCGCCATCCCAAGGGGGTGGCACTGTCGGATGCGGGGCGGCTGTTCCAGATGGAAGCGCGCCGGCTGGTGGATGACATGGCGGCCATGGAGCAACGCATGGCGCGCGTGGCGCGCGGAGAACTCGGCGTGCTCAACGTGGGCTTCACCAGTTCGGCGGCGGCGCATGCCTTCACGCCCGAAGCCCTTCGCGCCTGCCGGCGTGCCTGGCCTGGCATTGCCCTGTCGATTCGCGAGGACCACGCGGCGGGCATCACCGAAGCCGTGGAAGCGGGGCGGCTGCACTGCGGGCTGATCCGGGTGCCGGTGTCGCGGCCAGAGAGCCTGACCTTCGAGACGCTGTTGAGCGAGCCTGTGATGGTGGCGCTGCCTGGTGACCACGCCCTGGTGCGGCGCCGGCCGGATGCGCTGTCGCTGGCCGACCTTCGCGACGAGGGATTCATCCTCGTGCGTCAGCCAGGGGCACCGGGCTTGTATGCCAACCTGCTGGCGCTGTGCGAGGCCCAGGGCTTCCGGCCGCGCATCGCCGCGGAAGTGGAGCGCATGGTCACCAGCCTGAACCTGGTGGCCGCGGGCGCGGGCATCGCGGTGGTGCCGGCCTCGATGACGGGTCTGCATCCGCATGCGGTGGTGTATCTGCCCCTGCGCGACGGCACACCGCTGGATGCGCCGCTCACGCTGGTGTATCGCTCGGCTGAGGCCTCTGCGCCCGCCGCGCATTTCCTGAAGATCGCGCGCGACACCGCACGCAAGGCGCAAACGCGCGCGCGGCGGGGGCGCACCACGGCATGAAGCTGTCGCGCCGCCAAGCCATACCCGCTGTGCTGGCGCTGGCCGGGCTTGCCGCATGGAAACCCGCCGCGGCGCAGGCCAGCTGGCCCTCTCAGCCCTTGCGCATCGTCGTCGTGTATCCACCCGGTGGGCTGAGCGATGGTGTGGCCCGCAGCCTGGCGGAGCGGCTCGCGCTGCAACTCGGTGTGCCCGTGAGGGTGGAGAACCGGGGCGGCGGCGGTGGCAGCGTCGGCCTGCAGGCGCTGGCCCGTTCGGCGGCGGATGGCCACACACTGGCCTTCTCGGCGGTCAGCCCACTGACCCTCCGGCCGCATCTGGGTGCGGTGGGTTACGACCCCTTCCGCGACATCGAACCGGTGGCGAGCGTGATGTACACGCCTGTGCTGCTGGTGGGCACACCCGCGTTCACCGGGCGCGACTTTGCCGACGTGCTGTCGCAGGCCCGGGCGCGGCCGGGCGCCTTGCGCTGGGCCAGCTCGGGCCTGGCCACGGCGGGCCATCTGGTGTTGGAACAGGTGCAGCTGGGCAGTGGCGTGTCGGTCACGCACATTCCCTACAAGGGCGGCGGCCAGCAGCTTACGGACGCGCTGGGTGGGCAGTTCGAACTGCTGTCGACCAACGTGGCGCCCGCGCAGCTGCGTCACATTGAAGCGGGTCGCTTCAAGCCCCTGGCGGTGGGCGCCCCGCAGCGCCTGGAGGTGTTGCCACAGGTGCCTACGTTCGCCGAACTGGGCCTGCCACAGGCCAACGTGACGTCGCTGTTCGGTTTGTTTGCGCCGGGTGGTACGCCCCCGGAGGTGCTGGATCGGCTCAACGCGGAGATCAACGCCGCCATCCAGACGCCGGCCATTCACCAGCGCCTGCTGGCTTCGGACAACCTGCCCGCCACCGGCGATCGGCCGTCTTTCGTGCGCCGCATTGCTGAGGAATGGCGCAGCAACCGCCCGCTCAAGGGCGCGAACATCAGGATGGAGTAGGCGTCAGCGGCGGCCAGTGGCCACGCGGGACGAAGGTTCAGGGTGCCTTTTCGGCGACTTGCACGCGCCGTGCGCCATTGAAGCGCTTGTTCCAGTAGGTTGCGCGCATGTCTTCCATGCGAACCTGCGCGCCGCTGCGCGGCGAGTGGATGAACTTGCCATCGCCCACGTAAATGCCAACATGGCTGAAGGCGCGGCGCATGGTGTTGAAGAACACCAGATCGCCCGGCTTGAGTTCGCTGCGTTCGATGGTCTGCGTGGCAGCCGCCTGCTCGTCGGAGCGGCGGGGCAGGATCTTGCCCAGGGACTGCTCGTACACGGCGCGGACAAAACCGCTGCAATCGAAACCGGTTTCGGCGCTGTTGCCGCCGTAGCGGTACGGCACATCGAGAAACGCCATCGCGTTGATGACGAGGCTGGAAGCCTGCTCGCTCACGGTGTCGCGTGCGTGTTGCACCTGCTGGCCGAGGCGCGCCATGAGCCCTTTGTCATTGAGCAGGCTGTCCATGTCTTCATAGCCGTTGCCCGGTGCGGCGTGTGCCACAGCGGAGCAGCTCAGCAGAAGAATGGGGATCCAGCGGGTCATGGCGGTCGAGGGTATCGGCGCTGCTGCTGGAAGTCAAGCGAGAATTGGAAGCCAAGCCCTTGATTTACAACCACTTTCTTACTCAGTTGGCGGTGGGTGGTCGCCGATGCGACGCGCGGTCGCCTGCGGCGGACGGGAGATCGACCATGACGGGCTGGCCCGGGGTGGTGCAACCGGTGTCGCAGCACTTGCCCGGCTGCCGGTTCCGGGTGATGGCGCGCGCCGGATCGTGGGGCGCAGCGGCGGGGCTGCCGTCGGCGGCCACGCCACGCTCCAGTAGCCGTTCGACCAGCTCGACCTTGTTGCCCACTGGGTAGTTGCGCCAGATCTCCTGCTTCATCGCCGCTGGTGAGCCGCCGCCGTGCAGGCTGATCACGCTGTACCAGCCGCCCTGGTAGCCCGCAGTGAGGTCTTCGAGAAAGCGCGCCGTCTGAATGCGCTGCTCGTACGGCACGTCCGGATTGGCGCGCAGCACGTCGGACAGCCTGGCGCCGGTCTCGGGGTTGTGGTCCTCGTCCGGGCCGGGCAGGGTGACGATCAGCCCGCCGCTCACGTAGTGGGCGATGCGGTGCATGTCGTAGATCTTCGTGGCCAGCAGCAGCTTGCCGATGTTGGAGAACACCGGGTCGGGCATGAAGGTGTGGCTGTGTTCGTCTGGCTTGCCATAGACGCTGGCCGCCACCCCGCAGGCGTAGAAGCCCTCGGTGATCGTGATCAGCTCGACCATCTGCTCCCGCAGGTGCGTCTCCTGGCCGGGGTCGAAGCCGTTGGCCTCGCACATCAGCGCGCCGGCGCCGATCAGCAGGTCGCCGAAGCCGGCGCGCGCGCCGATGCAGGTGTGCCGGTGGTGCGTGGCGTAGCTGTAGGTGAGGTGGCCGGTGTGCTCCCACTCACCGGCATAGAACACGCTGTCCCACGGAACGAAGACGCGGTCGAAGATGCACACGCCGGTGCTCTGGCCATACTTGCGGCTGAACAGGGCTTCGCCATGCTCGACCTTGTCGCCCGGCCGTCCGGCCGGGCGGGCGACGATGGTCAGCCCCGGGGCGTCGACGGGCACGGCGCAGCAGACCGCGAAGTCCGCGTCCTCGCGGCCCATGTTGCGGCAGGGCATGACCAGCAGTTCGTGCACGTAGGGTGCGCCGGTGACGATGGCCTTGGTGCCGCTGATGACGATGCCCCTGGCCGTCCTCTCCACCACGTGCACGTAGCTGTCCACATTGGCCTGCTCATGCGGACGGCGGCTGCGGTCGCCCTTGGCATCTGTCATGGCCACGGCCAGGGTGAGGTCCTGGTCCTGCACGCGGTGCAGGTAGTTGAGGAAGCGCGCCGTGTGCTCGGTGCTGCCCCGCGCATCGTCGATGCGGGCCGACACCTGGCCGATGGCGTTGAGCGCGTCGTGAGTGAGGTAGCGCTGGGCACAACCGGTTTCCTGGCACACCAGCCGCACGGCTTCCAGCTTGTTGAGGAGGTCGCCGCTGCTGTGGTTGATGTGCGTGAGGCGGTTCACGGTGCGGCCGCTGGTCTGCTGGACCGCCGTCATCAAGGGTGCGTGGCGCGGATCGAGCGCGAGGTCGTAGGTGAGGGCGATGGCGTTGATGCCGGGCTGCAGCGCGGCATCGTCGGCCACGCTCTCCACGGCGCGACCGTCCACGAACACGCGGGGCTTGCGCGCTCTCAGGGACTCGCGGAACTGCTGGCCGCTCATGAGCATGGGGGAATGGGCAAGGCTGTCGTTCATGGGGGTGATGCCTGTCGAATGGGTTGATCGGAGGGCAGTAAATCAGCGCGTGGTTTGCAAATTTAAACAATGTTCAATAATTTATGCAATCGTTTAATTTATGGATGTGATGTTCGATCGGGCGCTAAACTGCGTCCATGGATGTCCATCTGAACGAACTCATCCCCGTGCCGTCGGAGGCGGACGCCGAGGCCGCCCGGGAGCAGCAGCGGCAACGGCAATTGCGCCAGGCCGCGATGTCCGATTCAAGGCGTGCCCTGGTGCTGGAGGCCGCGCGCAGCGTGTTCGCCGAAAAAGGGGTGGAGGGCGCCAGCATCCGGGAGATCGCGAAGCGGGCCGCGTACACCCCCGGCGCCATCTACAGTTACTTCGACAGCAAGGAGGCGATCTACGCCGCGTTGCTGGCCGAATCGCTGGAGCGCTTGAACCAGGAGGTGAGTGCGGCCAGGGCTCACCGCCAGCAGCCGGCGTTGACGCTGGCTTCGAAGGCCCAGGCGTGGTTCGGCTTTTACGCCCGCAATCCACGCGACCTCGACCTGGGCTTCTACCTCGTGCAGGGGCTGGCCCCGCGCGGGTTGACCAGCGAGTTCAACCACCAGCTCAACGACCGCCTGCACGACGCCTTGCGCCCTTGCGAGCACGCCCTGCAGGCCATGGGACTGTCGCCCGAAGCGGCCTTGCGCGAAAACACGGCGCTCTTCGCCCACGGTGTCGGGTTGCTGCTGTTGCAGCACACCGGCCGCATCCGCATGTTCAGCCAGTCCCCCGAAGATCTGTTCCATGACTATGTGGTGCATCTGGTGGCGCGGCTGAGCCCGGAACAGACCGCACGGCCCGCAGAACCGGGGCAGGCGGATCTGTTCGGTGGCTGAGGCCTGCGAAAATCGCGGCTTCGCCCTGAAACCTGATGTGAAAGAAGAACCTCGATGCTGCTGGATGCCTCCGATTCCCAACTGGTGCTGGTGGACTACCAGGCCCGCCTGATGCCCGCCATTTTCGAAGGCCCGCAGGTGCTGGCCAATGCCGTGCGGCTGGCCCGGATGGCGAAAGCCCTGCGTGTTCCCGTGTGGGGCACCGAGCAGAACCCGGAGAAGCTGGGCCCCAATCCGCCCGAGTTGCGCGACCTGTGCCAGAAGACCTTGTCGAAGATGCATTTTGGTGCCGTGTCCGACGGGCTGGGCGACTGGTTGCGCCCGCCCGCGCGGCAGCAGGCGTCGGGCAACGCACGCAGCCTGCCCAAGCACCTGCAGAAGCCTGCCGCCGCCCCCGAGGCCGAGCGGCAGACCGTGGTGGTGGCCGGCTGCGAGGCCCATGTGTGCCTGCTGCAGACCGCGCTGGAACTGATCGAACAGGAGTTCGACGTGTGGGTCGTGACGGATGCCTGCAGCTCGCGGACCGAACGCAACCGCGACGCGGCGTTCGATCGACTCGCGGGTGCCGGGGCCGAACTCGTTACCACCGAGATGGTGGCGTTCGAGTGGCTGCGCACCGCGGACCATCCTGCGTTTCGTGAGATCCAGGCGCTGATCAAGTAACGGGCGGCGCGCCGCCACCCGGTGACGCGCCTTTTTTTGATCTCCCGGCCGTGCTTCTCGGAAACCGACGGGCACGGCCCAAGGGCCTGTCAGCCTCAAGCAAGCAGCTTTCGCATAATTATGAATTCAGTTTGATTGCATCCCCACACGCCACCCGCAGGAGACATTCATGAGCACCCAGGGCTACGCCGAGTTCTATCGCCGCTCCATCGAAGACCGCGATGCTTTCTGGACCGAACAGGCCGCCTTGGTGGACTGGCACAAGCCCTTCGACCGGGTGTGCAACGACGACAACCCGCCGTTTGCGCACTGGTTCGAGGGTGGGCTGACCAACCTGTGCCACAACGCGGTGGACCGGCACCTGAAAGACCGTGCGGACCAGAACGCGTTGATCTATGTGTCCACCGAAACGGACACCGAGCGCACCTACAGCTTCCGCGAGCTGCATGCCGAGGTCCAGCGCATGGCGGCGGTGCTGTTGGGGCAGGGCGTGAAGAAGGGCGATCGAGTGTTGATCTACATGCCCATGATTCCGGAGGCGACCTTCGCCATGCTGGCCTGCGCGCGCATCGGCGCCATCCATTCGGTGGTGTTTGGCGGCTTCGCCAGCCATTCGCTGGCCAACCGCATCGATGACGCCGCCCCCGTGGCCATCGTGAGTGCCGATGCCGGTTCGCGTGGCGGCAAGGTGGTCGAGTACAAGCCGCTGCTGGACGAAGCGATTCGCCTGTCCACCCACAAACCCGCATCCGTGGTCATGGTGAACCGGGGGCTCGCGCCGATGAACCTGGTGCCCGGGCGGGACCACGACTACACCGCCCTGCGCGAACAACACCTGAACGCACAGGTGCCCTGCGAGTGGATGGAGTCCACCGCCATCAGCTACACCATCTACACCAGTGGCACCACGGGCAAGCCCAAGGGCGTGCAGCGCGACACCGGCGGGTACCTTGTGGCGCTCGCCGCCAGCATGAAGCACATCTTCATGGGCGCCCCGGGCGAAACCTATTTCTCCACCAGCGACATCGGCTGGGTGGTCGGCCACAGCTACATCGTCTATGGCCCCCTGATCGCGGGCATGGCCACCATCCTCTACGAGGGGCTCCCGATCCGGCCCGATGGCGGCATCTGGTGGCGCCTGGTGGAGAAGTACAAGGTCACGGTGATGTTCAGCGCGCCCACCGCCGTGCGCGTGCTCAAGAAGCAGGATCCGGCCTACCTCAAGCAGTACGACCTTTCCAGCCTCAAGGCCCTGTTCCTGGCCGGCGAGCCGCTGGACGAGCCGACCGCGCGCTGGATCAGCGACGGCCTGGGCGTGCCCATCATCGACAACTACTGGCAGACGGAAAGCGGCTGGCCCATTCTCACCATCGCCAACGGCTTGGAAAGGAAGCCGAGCAAGTTCGGCAGCCCGGGCGTTCCGATGTATGGCTACAGCGTCAAGCTGCTGCACGAGTCCACGGGCGAGGAGCTCACCGGTGCCAACGAGAAAGGCGTGGTCGTCATCGAGGGCCCGACGCCACCCGGTTTCATGCAGACGGTCTGGAAGGACGACGCGCGTTTCGTCAACACCTACTGGAAGAGCATTCCGGGCAAGCTGGTCTACAGCACCTTCGACTGGGGCATTCGCGACGAGGATGGCTACTTCTACATCCTGGGCCGCACCGACGATGTGATCAACGTGGCGGGCCACCGCCTGGGCACCCGGGAGATCGAGGAGAGCATTTCCAGCCACGCCAATGTGGCCGAGGTGGCGGTGGTCGGGGTGGCGGATCAGCTCAAGGGGCAGGTGGCCATGGCTTTTGTGGTCGCCAAGGACAGTTCCGCCCTCGGGGACGAGGCTTCAAAGCTCAAGCTTGAAGGCGAAATCATGAAGCGGGTGGACGAGCAGCTGGGTGCCGTGGCGCGCCCGGCCCGGGTGCGCTTTGTGTCCGTGCTCCCCAAGACACGCAGCGGCAAGCTGCTGCGCCGCGCCATCCAGGCGGTGTGCGAGGGCCGCGACCCGGGTGATCTCACCACCATGGACGACCCTGCTGCGCTGCAGCAGATCAAGGACCTGCTGGCCTGAGCTGGCGAGACCCTGCCGGCCTTCCGGTGGCGCGGGAGGCACGTGGTGGCAGAAGGCTTTTGTAAGTATGATTCATGCTTATATTCACACGAGCAACGCCCGCCATGGAACAAATGATCGCGTCCGAAGGCCAAGTGGAAAAAGTCCGCGTGTTCGAACTCGCGGCCGAACTCTTTGGCGTGCTCGCCACCCCCATGCGGCTGCGCATCCTCAGTGCGCTCTGTGACAAGGAAAAGTCGGTTTCCCAGCTGTTGCAGGAAATTGACACGACCCAGCCCAACCTGTCGCAGCACCTGAACCTGCTTTACCGCGCGGGCGTGCTGGCCAAACGCAAGGACGGCACGCAGGTCATCTACCGCGTGCAGAGCGAGAAGGCCGTCACCCTGTGCCGAACGGTCTGCACCCAGATCGCGATCGAGATGGACGAGCCCAGTTCGGTCCCCGCTTCCGAGCGGCTTTCGCCCCGCGTGGCGTCCTGAAGGACGGTTTTTCACACGCATCTTTTTACACAGGGCTGTTTCCGCGGTGGCACAATCGCGGGCTGCAGTCAGGTCCTTCCACAGTCACTGTCGCATCCGCCTAACGGTCAAGCCGTGCCGCGGGAGGTTTTCTTAACCAGCTTATGTTTCCTGAAGGGAAACGGAGGTCAGCGGATTTATGAGCGATTCCCAATCGAACGGGGGCAACGTCTATGTTGCCTACAAAGGCAACTCGTACCTCTTCGGCGGCAACGCGCCGTACGTGGAAGAGATGTACGAAAACTACCTGGACAACCCAGGTAGCGTTCCCGAAAACTGGCGCGGCTACTTCGACGCGCTGCAGCACGTGCCCGCCCTCGACGGCACCGATGCCCGCGACGTTCCCCACCTGCCCGTCATCAACGCCTTTGCCGAGCGCGCCAAGCAGGGCGGCACCAAGGTCGTGGTGGCCGCTGGCGCCGACTCCGAGCTCGCCCGCAAGCGCACCGCCGTTCAACAGCTCATCGCCGCGTACCGCAACGTGGGCGCCCGCTGGGCCGATCTCGATCCGCTGAAACGGGCCGAACGCGACCACATTCCCGAACTTGAACTCTCGTTCTACGGTTTCTCCGACGCCGATCTCGAGACCGTGTTCAACACCAGCAACACGTTCTTCGGCAAAGAGACGATGTCGCTGCGCGAGCTGCTCAATGCGCTGCGCGAGACGTACTGCGGCACCATCGGCGCTGAGTACATGTACATCACCGACCAGGCTCAGAAGCGCTGGTGGCAGGAGCGCCTGGAAGCCACGCGCACCAAGCCGGCGTTCAATGCCGAGAAGAAAAAGCACATCCTCGACCGCCTGACCGCGGCCGAAGGCCTGGAGCGTTTCCTGCACACCAAGTACGTGGGCCAGAAGCGTTTCTCGCTTGAGGGTGGTGAGAGCTTCATCGCCTCGATGGACGAGCTCATCAGCCAGGCGGGCCAGATCGGCATCCAGGAAATCGTGATCGGCATGGCCCACCGTGGCCGCCTGAACGTGCTGGTCAACACGCTGGGCAAGATGCCCAAGGACCTGTTCGCCGAGTTCGATCACACCGCTCCGGAAGACCTGCCGGCCGGTGACGTGAAGTACCACCAGGGTTTCAGCTCCGACGTCACCACCCCTGGTGGCCCGGTCCACCTGTCGCTGGCCTTCAACCCCTCGCACCTGGAAATCGTGAATCCCGTCGTGGAAGGTTCCGTGCGTGCCCGCATGGACCGCCGCGGCGATCCGCTGGGCAAGCAGGTGCTGCCGGTGCTGGTGCACGGTGACGCGGCCTTTGCTGGCCAGGGCGTGGTGATGGAAACGCTGGCACTGGCCGAGACGCGTGGTTACTCCACCGGCGGCACGGTGCACATCGTCATCAACAACCAGATCGGCTTCACCACCTCCGACCCGCGCGACAGCCGTTCGACGCTGTACTGCTCCGACGTGGTCAAGATGATCGACGCACCGGTGCTGCACGTGAACGGTGACGACCCCGAGGCCGTGGTGTTCGCCACCAACCTGGCGCTCGAGTTCCGCATGGCTTTCCAGAAGGACGTGGTGGTCGACATCGTGTGCTTCCGCAAGCTGGGCCACAACGAGCAGGACACCCCGAGCCTGACGCAGCCGCTGATGTACAAGAAGATCGCGGCCCACCCCGGCACGCGCAAGCTGTACGCCGACAAGCTCGCAGCCCAGGGCCTGGGCGAGTCGCTGGGCGACGACATGGTGAAGGCCTACCGTGCCGCCCTCGATGCCGGCCGCCACACGGTCGACCCGGTGCTCACCAACTTCAAGAGCAAGTTCGCCGTCGACTGGAGCCCGTATCTGGGCAAGAAGTGGACAGACGCTGCTGATTCCGCCATTCCCATGGCCGAATGGAAGCGCCTTTCTGAACGCCTGACCACGATCCCGGACAGCGTCGCCCCGCACCAGCTGGTGAAGAAGGTGTACGCCGACCGCGCGGCCATGGGCCGTGGCGAGATTCCGGTGGACTGGGGCATGGGCGAGCACATGGCGTTTGCCTCGCTCGTGGCCAGCGGCTTCCCGGTGCGCCTGTCGGGCGAAGACTGCGGCCGTGGCACGTTCACGCACCGCCACGCCGTCATCCACGACCAGAACCGCGAAAAGTACGACGAAGGCACCTACGTGCCGCTGCAGAACGTGGCCGACAACCAGGCGCCGTTCGTGGTGATCGACTCCATCCTGTCGGAAGAAGCCGTTCTCGGCTTCGAGTACGGCTACGCGTCGAACGACCCGAACACGCTCGTGATCTGGGAAGCGCAGTTCGGCGACTTCCTCAACGGCGCGCAGGTCGTGGTCGACCAGTTCATCGCTTCCGGCGAAGTGAAGTGGGGTCGTGTGAACGGCCTCACGCTGATGTTGCCGCACGGTTATGAAGGCCAGGGCCCGGAGCACAGCTCGGCGCGCGTGGAGCGCTTCATGCAGCTGGCCGCGGACACCAACATGCAGCTCGTGCAGCCGACCACGGCCAGCCAGATCTTCCACGTGTTGCGTCGCCAGATGATCCGTGGGCTGCGCAAGCCGCTGATCATCTTCACGCCCAAGTCGCTGCTGCGCAACAAGGACGCGACCTCGCCGCTGTCCGAGTTCATCAAGGGCGGTTTCCAGACCGTGATTCCGGAGCAGAACGCCGACGTGGTGAAGAAGGCCGACAAGGTCAAGCGCGTCATCTGCTGCTCGGGCAAGGTGTACTACGACCTCGTCAAGAAGCGCGAGGAGCGCGGTTCGGACGACGTGGCCATCCTGCGCGTGGAGCAGCTGTACCCGTTCCCGCACAAGGTGTTCGGCGCCGAACTGCGCAAGTACCCCAACGCGACGGACATCGTGTGGTGCCAGGACGAGCCGCAGAACCAGGGCGCCTGGTTCTTCGTGCAGCACTACATCCACGAGAACATGCTCGACGGTCAGAAGCTGGGCTACGCAGGCCGTGCGGCTTCCGCCTCGCCGGCAGTGGGTTACGCCCACCTGCACCAGGAGCAGCAGAAGACGCTCATCGAAGCCGCCTTCGGCAAGCTCAAGGGCTTCATCCTCACCAAGTGATCTGAACGGACCCGGGCCAGGCCATCCCGCCGCGGATGGCCTGCCCGTCCGGCGCACCCCACAAAACACCAGGTAGAACCAACATGGCAATCGTAGAAGTCAAAGTTCCGCAACTGTCCGAATCGGTGGCCGAAGCCACCTTGCTGGCATGGAAGAAGAAAGCCGGCGAAGCTGTCGCCGTCGATGAAATCCTGATCGAGATCGAAACCGACAAGGTGGTGCTCGAAGTTCCCGCTCCCGCCGCTGGCGTGCTCGTGGAGCTGGTGCAGGCCGACGGCGCCACCGTCGCCGCCGACCAGCTGATCGCTCGCATCGACACCGCAGCTGTGGCCGGCGCCGCAGCGCCCGCTGCTGCAGCACCCGCACCGGCTGCCGCCGCCCCCGCCGCAGCCCCTGCGGCCGCCGCAGCAGCTTCGTCCCAGTCCAAGGCCGGCGTGGCCATGCCCGCCGCCGCCAAGCTGATGGCCGACAACAACCTGGCCGCGGGTTCCGTGGCCGGTACCGGCAAGGACGGCCGCGTGACCAAGGGTGACGTGCTCTCGGCTGTGGCCGCTCCCAAGGCCGCGGTCGCCGCGCCGGTGGCCATTCCCACTGGCGCGCCCTCCAAGGTGCTGCCGCAGGTGCCGGTTGTCGCCCCCGATCTGGGTGACCGCCCTGAAGAGCGCGTGGCCATGACCCGCCTGCGCGCCCGCGTGGCCGAGCGTCTGCTGCAATCCCAATCCACCAACGCCATCCTGACCACTTTCAACGAAGTGAACATGGCGCCGGTGATGGAGATGCGCAAGAAGTTCCAGGAGAAGTTCGAGAAGGAACACGGCGTCAAGCTGGGCTTCATGAGCTTCTTCGTGAAGGCCGCGGTGCACGCGCTCAAGAAGTACCCGGTGCTCAACGCCTCGGTCGACGGCAACGACATCGTCTACCACGGCTACTTCGACATCGGCATCGCCGTGGGCTCGCCGCGTGGCCTGGTGGTGCCCATCCTGCGCAACGCCGACCAGATGAGCTTCGCCGACGTGGAGAAAAAGATCGCCGAGTACGGCCAGAAGGCCAAGGACGGCAAGCTGGGCATCGAAGAGATGTCGGGCGGCACCTTCTCCATCAGCAACGGCGGCGTGTTCGGCTCCATGCTGTCCACCCCCATCATCAACCCGCCGCAGTCGGCCATCCTGGGCGTGCACGCCACCAAGGACCGCGCCATGGTCGAAAACGGCCAGGTCGTGGTGCGCCCGATGAACTACTTCGCCATGTCCTATGACCACCGCATCATCGACGGCCGCGAAGCCGTGCTGGGTCTGGTGGCGATGAAGGAAGCGCTGGAAGACCCGGCCCGCCTCCTGTTCGATATCTGATCCACCCCCGTTTCTTGCTCACTTCGTGTAGCCGAATTCCCCCTCAAGGGGGCGACACCTGCGGCCCGGCGAAGCCGGTTCCGCGGTGTCTCTGAATTGAAAGAATCACATGTCTCAAGCATTTGACGTCGTCGTCATCGGTGGCGGCCCCGGTGGCTACATCGCCGCCATCCGCGCGGCCCAGCTCGGTTTCAAGGTGGCCTGCATCGATGAGTGGAAGAACGCATCGGGCGGCCCGGCACCGGGTGGCACCTGCACCAACGTGGGCTGCATTCCCAGCAAGGCGCTGCTGCAGTCTTCCGAGCACTTCGACCACGCCAACCACCATTTCGCCGACCACGGCATCAGCGCCACCAACGTGAAGATCGACATCGCGAAGATGATCGGCCGCAAGGACACGGTGGTGAAGCAGAACAACGACGGCATCCTGTACCTGTTCAAGAAGAACAAGGTCACCTTCTTCCACGGCCGTGGCTCGTTCGTGAAGGCGGTGGAAGCCGGTTACGAAATCCAGGTGGCTGGCGCCAAGGAAGAGGTCATCACCGGCCAGCAGATCATCCTGGCCACCGGCTCCAACGCGCGTGCGTTGCCCGGCGTGCCGTTCGATGAAGAGACCGTGCTGTCCAACGATGGCGCGCTGCGCATCGGCGGCGTGCCCAAGAAGCTGGTGCTGATCGGCTCCGGCGTCATCGGTCTTGAAATGGGTTCCGTCTGGCGCCGTCTCGGCTCGGACGTCACCATCCTTGAAGGCCTGCCCACGTTCCTGGGCGCGGTCGACGAACAGATCGCCAAGGAAGCGAAGAAGGCCTTCGACAAGCAGGGCCTGAAGATCGAACTGGGCGTGAAGGTTGGCGAGGTCAAGACCGGCAAGAAGGGCGTGAGCGTGGCCTACACCAACGCCAAGGGCGAAGCGCAGACGCTCGATGCCGACAAGCTCATCGTCTCCATCGGCCGCGTGCCCAACACCATCGGCCTCAACGCCGAGGCCGTGGGCCTGCAGCTCGACGAACGTGGCGCCATCGTGGTCGATGGTGAATGCCGCACCAGCCTCAAGGGCGTGTGGGCCGTGGGTGACGTGGTGCGTGGCCCCATGCTCGCGCACAAGGCGGAAGAAGAGGGTGTGGCGGTGGCCGAGCGCATCGCGGGCCAGCATGGCCACGTCAACTTCAACACCATTCCCTGGGTCATCTACACCAGCCCCGAGATCGCGTGGGTCGGCCGCACCGAGCAACAGCTCAAGGCCGACGGCGTGAAGTACAAGGCCGGCACCTTCCCGTTCCTAGCGAACGGTCGCGCACGGGCGCTGGGTGACACCACGGGCATGGTGAAGTTCCTGGCCGATGCCACCACCGACGAGATCCTGGGCGTTCACATCGTGGGCCCGATGGCCAGCGAGCTGATCGCCGAGGCCGTGGTGGCGATGGAGTTCAAGGCCAGCGCCGAGGACATCGCGCGCATCTGCCACGCGCACCCCTCGCTGTCCGAGGCGACGAAGGAAGCCGCGCTCGCGGTGGACAAGCGCACGCTGAACTTCTGATCCGGCAATCTTGAGCGTTCGCAGCACCTACGAAGCCGCGCTCAAGGAGCGCGGCTACACGTCCGACCCTGCCCAGGAGCGGGCGATCGACGCGCTGGAGCGCTGCGCGGCGGAGTGGACGGTCTACAAGCAGAAGCGCTCGAACTCGCTGAAGAAACTGTTCGTCAACCCCGAGATTCCGCGCGGCGTGTACATGTACGGCGGCGTGGGCCGGGGCAAGAGCTTTCTCATGGAATGCTTCTTCAACGCGGTGCCGCTGCGGCGCAAGACGCGTCTGCATTTTCACGAGTTCATGCGCGAGGTGCACCGCGAACTGCGCGATCTGCAGGGCACCGTGAACCCGCTGGACGAACTCGGTGTGCGGATCGCCAAGCGCTACAAGCTGATCTGCTTCGACGAGTTCCACGTGGCCGACGTGACCGACGCCATGATCCTGCATCGCCTGCTGGACTCGCTGTTCAAGGCGGGCGTGGGTTTCGTCACCACGTCCAACTTCCACCCGGACGGGCTGTACCCCGAAGGCCTGCACCGCGACCGTATCCTGCCCGCCATCGAACTGCTCAAGCAGCGGCTGGAGGTGCTGAGCGTGGACAACGGCACCGACTACCGCCAGCGTACGCTCAACCACATCCAGCTGTACCACTGCCCCCTGGGTCCAGAGGCCGATGCGGCGATGGAAGCGACGTTCACCGAGCTGGCCGAGGCCGGTGACCAGGACCCGGTCATGAATATCGAGGCGCGGCAGATCAAGGCCGTGCGGCGAGCGGGCGGGGTGATCTGGTTCGATTTCCGCACCCTGTGCGGCGGCCCCCGGTCACAGAACGACTACCTCGAGATCGCGACCCAGTTCCACACGCTGATGCTGTCGAACGTGCCGCAGATGTCGGTGCGCCAGGCGTCCGAAGCGCGCCGCTTCACCTGGCTCGTGGACGTGCTCTACGACCGCCGGGTCAAGCTGGTGATGTCGGCCGCCGTGCCTCCGGAAGAGCTGTATGTCGAAGGCCCGATGTCGCACGAGTTCCCGCGCACCGTCTCGCGGCTGACCGAGATGCAGTCCCAGGAATTCCTCTCGCTCGAGCACCGGCTGGTGGACACCGGTCTGACCTGAATGGGCCCGGCGTCAGCCGAGCGGGTCGAGCTTGACGATGGTGAGCGAGAGGTTGTCGCCCATGCCCTTGGCACGCGAGCGCGCCTTCTGGATCAGGAACTCGCAGGCCTCGCGCGGCGACAGCATGGCGATGGTGCTGGAGAGTTCTTCGGGGGTGAAGTAGTGCCAGATGCCGTCGCTGCAGGCCATGAGCGCGTCGCCCGCGCTCAACTGCGGCACCACGTGAATGTCCACCGGCGGTTCGTTTTCCGTGCCCAGGCAGCCCATGAGAATGTTGGCGTGCGGGTGGTCGAGCGCTTCTTCTTCGCTGATCTCTCCCTGGTTCACCAGCGTCTGAACGTACGAATGGTCCATGGTGCGGAACACCATGCGGCCGTTGCGGAAGTGGTAGATGCGCGAGTCGCCTGCGTGCACCCAGTGGCTGTCGCCGCCCGGGTTGATGAGGAAGGCGGCGATGGTGCTGTGCGGTTCCTGCTCGGCCGAGACTGCGGTGAGCTTGATGACCAGGTGCGACTCCTCGACGATCTGGCGCAGCAGCGCAGCGGCGTCGTCCGTGTCCGGGTCGTAGCGGTCGAACAGCTGTCGCGCTGTGAGCATCACCTGGTCCGACGCCTTGCGTCCACCGCTGCGACCACCCATGCCGTCCGCGAGCACAGCCAGCATGCAGCTTCCATGGCGCGGGTGATTCAGCAGACAGACCTGGTCTTGCTGGTAGTCGCGGTCACCCCGGTGGATGCCGGTCGACGCCTGGATGCGGTAGCCTTTGGACATGGATGTTGTCGGCGCTCTCTGCGAAAGGAAAAGTGGATGCAATGGTATCCACTTATATGTGGCGGACGCCTCTACCGTCCCCGAAACCGTGAACCTCTGCGCGCCGGGCCGCCGTTCGGTGGCATGCAGCGGCTCAACGGTATTTCGTACGTGAAGGGCAGAACTTGAGCCCGCTCCAGGAAGGCGTGGCGGCGGCATTTGCTGCCGATGGGCCGGTCGCGCGCATGCACGGCAACCTGCGCCCACGCCAGGGGCAGCTCGACATGGCGGATGCCGTGGCCCATGCCATCGACATGGGCGATGGGCTCGCGGTGGAGGCGGGCACGGGTGTCGGCAAGACCTTTGCCTATCTGGTGCCGCTGTTGCTGAGCGGACGGCGTGCCCTGCTGTCCACCGCCACGCAGGCTCTGCAGGACCAGCTCTTCACCCGCGACATTCCAGCGGTGTCCCGCGCCCTGGGATTGCCCGTGCGCGTGGCCCTGCTCAAGGGCCGCGCCAGCTACGTCTGCCTGCATCGGGTGGAGCAGGCGTTGAACGGTCCTGCGTCCACCGGTCTGCGCGACCCGGCCATCGCCACCGGGCTGGCGCAAGTGCTGCGCTGGGCCAACCTGTCGCGCAGCGGAGACCTGGCCGAACTCGAGGCGCTGGACGAACGCTCACCCCTGCGACCCCTGGTTACGTCCACACGCGACAACTGCCTCGGTGCGAACTGTCCCCGGCACAGCACCTGCCACGTGAACCGGGCCCGCAGCGAGGCCCTGCACGCAGACTGGGTGGTGATCAACCACCATCTTTTTTATGCCGACCAGTTGCTGCAGGAATCCGGCGTGGCGACGCTGCTGCCCGCGGCCGAGGTGGTGGTGTTCGATGAAGCCCATCAGCTCAACGACACCGGCATTCCCTTTCTCGGTAGCACGCTCGGCGCCGGGCAACTGCGTGAACTGGCTCGGGATCTGGCAACGCTGGGCCCTCAATGGGCGCGCGGCATGCAGCCCTGGGCCCACCTCGCGCTGGCCATCGAGCAAAGTTCGCGGACCCTGGCGTCCGTGCCTCGCCAGAGTGGTGGCAGCGCAGGCCGCCACCGTTGGCCGGGCGATGCACCCGAGGGCGTGAACGCAGATGCCTGGGCGCGGTGCCTGGGTGACCTCGACCAAGCCCTGGCGTCGAGCCTGCAGGTGCTGACCGCCACGGCGCAAGCCGCCCCCGACCTGGAACGCTTGCGCGAACGTGCGCATCTTCTGCGTGGCACTCTGCACGGCATTGCGCGCCTGGCGCCATCGGCATCCACTGTCGACGGGGTCAGGTGGGTGGAATGGGGTGAAGGCCGCCATTGGCGGCTGGTCTGGGCACCGCCCGACAGCTCCCGATTGTTCAACGGTCTGCTGGTGGACGTGCCCCAGGGTTCCCGCAGCTGGATATTCGCGTCGGCCACCCTGGGCAACGACGAGGGGCTCAGCTGGTTCACACGAGGTCTTGGCCTGGACGCATGGCCCGGCTTGCGCACCCTGCAGGTGCCCAGCCCGTTCGACCACGCGGCGCAGGCCGCGCTGTATGTGCCGCACGATCTGCCCGACCCCGGCGAGGCGTCGCACACGCCCGCCCTGGCCGACGCGGTGGCGCGCTGGGCCTCGCGCCTGGGCGGTCGCACACTCGTGCTGACCACGACCCTGCGGGCGGCGTCCCGCATGGCGGATCACCTGGAAGGGCTGGTGGCCCAGGGCCGCTGCGCGCCTTTGCAGGTGCTGGCGCAAGGTCGCATCTCCAAACGTGCCCTGCTGGCGCGGTTTCGCAGCGCGGATGCGCCGTCGGTGCTGGTGGCGTCAGCGTCTTTCTGGGAAGGGGTGGATCTGCCCGGCGACGCGCTGCAGCTGCTGGTGATCGACAAGCTGCCTTTTCCGCCACCGGACGACCCCTTGATGCAGGCGCGGGGGCAGCGCCTGGAGGCGCAGGGCCTCAGCGCCTTCAACGACGCTTTCATGCCAGAGGCCGCCATGGCGCTCAAGCAGGGCGCGGGCCGCCTGATACGCGCCGAAACCGACAGCGGTGTGATGGTGATCGGAGACCGTCGTCTGCTGACCCGGTCTTACGGCAACCGCCTGCTGGCGGCGCTACCGGCCATGCGCCGGCTGGTGGACGAGGCCGACATGACGGCCTGCCTGGATACCCTGGTGCTTACCAGATCTTCCACCAGGGCTCGTCCTTCGACTTGAAGCCCTGGCTCAGGTATTCGCTGTTCGGGTAGCTGGCCACCATCACGCGTTGTGCGTCGTCCCGAAGCTGGGTCAGACCCAATGCGTCATAGGAGCGCACCATGATGAACAGGGCTTCCTCGAGTGCGGGCGCGTTGACGTAGTCGGTCAGTGCCGTCTGGGCCCGGTTCACGGCGGCCACGTAGGCGCCGCGGCTGTAGTAGTAGCGCGCCACGTGCACCTCGTACTGCGCGAGCGAGTTGACGATGTACGTCATGCGGTCGCGGGCATCGGGGCTGTAGCGCGAATCCGGAAAGCGCGCGACAAGTTCGCGGAAGGCCTCGAACGATTCCTTGGCGGCCTTCTGGTCGCGCTCCGACAGGTCCTGGCGGGCGAGGGAGCCGAAGAGGCCAAGGTTGTCGTTGAAGTTCACCAGACCCTTGAGGTACAGCGCATAGTCCATGCCCGGGCTGGTGGGGTGCAGCTTCTGGAAGCGGTCCAGCGTGGCGAGGGCCTGTGCCTGCTCGCCGGCCTTGTACTGGGTGTAGGCCTTGTCGAGCTGGGCCTGCTGGGCCAGCGGCGTGCCGGCGGCACGGCCTTCGAGCTTTTCAAGCAGCGTCACCGACTTTTCGAAGTTGCCGGCAGCGCGCTCTTCGGTGGCTTCGCTGTAGATGCGGTTCGGACTCCAGCCGGCGGTTTCGTCCTTGGTGGTCGTGCTGCAGGCGCCCAGCACGAGCACGGAGCCGAGCACGCACAGAGGCACAGCCGATAATCTGAACGTCAATTTCACGGGCGCACCTTTACAACGGAACAATGGGTTTGGCATCACAAATTATATCGACGGGGGATACCGGGGAAGGTTCCGTGCCGGGGGGCGACGGCGAGGGTGGCGCGCTGCTCGATGAGCTGTTGCCGGAGGTGGAAACGCGGGTGTGCGAGGTCCCGGCCGGCATGCACGGCTGGCGCATCGACCGGGCGCTCGCGCAGCTGATTCCGGAGTTCTCCCGCTCCTACCTGCAGCAGCTCATGGCCGACGGTGCTGTCGTGATGCGCGACCAGACGCTGCGCAAGCCCGCTGCCCGCATTGCCGCGGGGGACCGCCTGTCGGTGGAGCTCAGGCTCACACAGCAGGCCCAGGCCTTCGTGCCGCAAGCGATGGCGCTCGACATCGTTTTTGAAGACGCCGACCTGCTGGTGATCCACAAGCCCGCCGGGCTGGTGGTGCATCCGGCGGCTGGCCACTGGACCGGCACGCTGCTCAATGGGCTGCTGGCGCATCACGCGGGGGCGGCCACGCTGCCCCGGGCTGGCATCGTCCATCGGCTGGACAAGGACACCTCCGGTCTCATGCTGGTCGGCAAGTCCCGGCAGGCCGTCGAGGCCCTGGTCAGGGCGATTGCCGCGCGCGAGGTGAACCGCCAGTATCTCGCGCTGGCGCACGGCCGCTGGCAGGGGGGGCAGGAGAAGGGCGTCGACCAGCCGATCGGCCGCGACGTGAACAACCGACTGCGCATGGCCGTGGTTCGACCCGAGGCAGGGACCGGAAAATCTGCGCAGACCACCATCCGCCTGCTGGACGGTTCAGAACAGGCCTGCCTGGTGGCCTGCAAGCTGCACACAGGGCGCACCCACCAGATCCGCGTCCACATGGCGTGGCTGGGGCATCCCCTGGTGGGCGACACGCTGTACGGCGGCCGTGCGTCGTGGGGCCTGGGGCGCCAGGCCTTGCACGCGGCGCGGCTGACGCTGCGGCACCCGATCACCGGCGAACCCCTGTCGTTCCGCTCGGCCCCGCCGCCCGACCTGCTTGCGGCCATTGCGGACAGCGGCCTCCGTTACAATGGCCCGGGTGCGGACTTCGGATTCCTCGAATGAGCGCTCCCGGGCAACCGGCCGCCGCGTGGTCGTGCCGAGGTCCTGATCCCACCACCCCCGGTTTTCTGCCTTGCCAGGCAACAGGTTCTTCTCCGGCGTTCTGAGCCGACGGTCATTGCGCCGTCCTCGCCGGTTCGAGTGCGACGGGCCCCATGCCCACCCCTGTACCGTTCCGGCCCATGCCGGTTTTTGACAGACTGACACCATGAACACCACGGATGCCAAGCGCGTCCTCGAGACGGCGTTGATCTGCGCTCCCCAGCCCCTGTCCGTGCGGGAGCTGGGTGCGTTGTTCGAAGCAGAGGTCTCGGCGGACACGCTCAAGACCTTGCTGAACGATCTGCAGCTTGAATGGACCGGCCGCGGCGTGGAGCTGGTGCAGGTGGCCAGCGGCTGGCGCTTCCAGAGCCGGCCCGAATTGCGCCCTTACCTGGATCGCCTGCACCCCGAGAAACCACCGCGTTACAGCCGCGCCACCATGGAGACGCTGGCCATCATTGCCTACCGCCAGCCCGTTACGCGCGGCGACATGGAAGACATCCGTGGCGTGACCATCAATTCGCTGATCATCAAACAGCTCGAGGACCGGGGCTGGGTCGAGGTGATCGGCCACCGCGAGACGGTCGGCCGCCCGGCGCTCTTCGCCACCACGCGCCAGTTCCTCGACGATCTTGGTCTCTCTTCGCTTGACCAGCTGCCACCGCTGGAAGGCAATGAAATCCAGGAATCGGCGCTGGACCGGCTGGACTTCGAATCGCTGTCCTCGAACTCGCAACCCGACGACGCCGAGACGACCGAAGCCTCCGGGCTGGCAGCGGTGGCGTCTGAAGATGCCACGGTTGCCGAAGCCACCACCCCCGCGGCCAGCGACACCGAATCCCTCGAGTCGGCCGGGGTTTCCGCCGACAACGGCATCAGCGCTGCCGACCCGCAGCAGCGCGATCCTTCCTCCACCCAGGAACACCATGAACCCGGCGAACAACCCTCCCGCGACGCCTGAGCCAGGCCCCGACGCGACCGCGCAGGCCGATGACGCCCTGGCGGCCCAAACCGCGGGCGCCGAGCCCGCGCACCCGGCTCCGGACGCCGATGCCCTGGCGTTCGACGACGTCGTCAGCGGCGCCTTCGACGCCGCGCAAGAGCAGGAAGCGCCTCTGCCCGTCAAGCGCGTGCTCGCCCCGCAGGCCGAATCGCCGAAGCTGCACAAGGTGCTGGCGCAGGCCGGCATGGGCTCCAGGCTGGAGATGGAGCAACTCATTCTCGAAGGGCGCATCTCGGTCAACGGCGAGCCTGCCCACATCGGGCAGCGCATCCAGTTTGGCGATGTGATCAAGGTCAACGGCAAGCCGGTGCGTGTGCGCATGACGCCGCCACCGCCGCGCGTGCTGGCGTACCACAAGCCCGCGGGCGAGGTGGTTTCGCATGACGATCCACAGAATCGCCCGACCGTGTTCCGTCGCCTGCCCAGGCTGATGCAGGGCAAGTGGCAGTCGGTGGGCCGGCTCGATCTCAACACCGAAGGCCTGCTGCTGCTCACCAATTCCGGCGAGCTGGCCAACCGCCTGATGCACCCGCGTTTCGGCCTGCAGCGTGAGTACGCCGTGCGCGTGCTGGGCGCCTTGTCCAACGAGGAAAAGCAGAAGCTGCTCGACGGCGTGCGGCTGGACGATGGTGTGGCCCAGTTCGCATCCATCGAGGATGGCGGCGGCGAAGGCGCCAATTGCTGGTACCGCGTGACGATCGGCGAAGGCCGCAACCGGGAAGTGCGCCGCATGTTCGAGGCGGTTGGCCACGCGGTGAGCCGACTCATCCGCATCCGCTACGGCGCTGTGATGCTGCCGCGCGGCCTCAAGCGGGGTGTCTGGCTGGAGCTCGATGACCGCGACATCGGTCGGTTGACGGCTGCCGCGGGGCTGGCAGATGCCGACGAGCCGCGCGGGCCGCGTCCCGGTGGCCGCCATCCCGCCCAGCGTGGCAAGCAGGGCGGCAAAGGCGGGCGCGCCCAGGGCAATCCGCCCGGGAGCCGGCCAGAGGGCGCCGGTTATGGCGACCGCCGCGCCAACAGCGGCTATGGAATGGGGGGCGCCCCCGGCGGTGGCAACAAGCCGCGTGGCGGCAAGGGAAATGGCAAAGGTCAGGGTGCCGCAGGTGCCCAGCCCGATCCCATGAAGACCTCGTTCGGTTACATCGGCCAGGACGCCCTTCAGCGCCGGCGCGAGCAGGACGCGAGCCGGGGAGGGCCGCCCGGTGGCGGTCGCCGCCGCGGCGGTGGGCGTTCGGGCGGGCGCTGAAAAGGCTGGTCCGCGTCCGGTTCTCCACGGCGCGTACACCCGAGCAATGTAGAATCGTGGGCTTTGTGAGGCCCGTCCGGGTCTCGGCAGATTCACCCGAAAAACCTCAGGATTCCTATGGCCATCGAACGCACCCTCTCGATCATCAAGCCCGACGCCGTTGCCAAGAACGTCATCGGCCAGATTTATGCCCGTTTTGAAGCCGCTGGCCTGAAGGTCGTGGCCGCTCGCATGGCCCACCTGTCGCGTGGCGAAGCCGAAGCTTTCTACGCCGTGCACAAGGCCCGTCCTTTCTTCAAGGATCTGGTTGACTTCATGATCTCCGGCCCCGTGATGATCCAGGCGCTCGAAGGCGAAGGCGCCATCGCCAAGAACCGCGACCTGATGGGCGCGACCGATCCCAAGAAGGCTGCGGCCGGCACCATCCGCGCCGACTTCGCCGACAGCATCGACGCCAACGCCGTGCACGGTTCGGACGCTCCCGAGACCGCCGCTGCCGAAGTGGCTTTCTTCTTCGCCGGCCTCAACGTCTACTCGCGTTGATCATGGTATGACGGCCAACCTGCTCGACTTCGATCTCGAGGGTTTGGCCGCCTTTTGCGAGCAGCTGGGCGAGAAGCGCTTTCGCGCCGTTCAGCTGTTCCGCTGGATCCATCAAAAGGGTGCGTCGGACTTCACCCAGATGACCGACCTGGCGCGCAGCCTGCGCGACAAGCTGCCCGGCGTCTGCACCATCACCGACCTCCCTGTGCTCTCGCGCCAGGACTCGGCCGACGGCACCATCAAGTGGCTGTTTGACGTGGGAGATGGCAACGCGGTGGAAACCGTGTTCATCCCCGAAGACGATCGCGGCACGCTCTGCATTTCTTCCCAGGCCGGTTGCGCCGTGGGTTGCCGTTTCTGCTCCACCGGCCACCAGGGCTTTTCGCGCAATCTCACCACGGGTGAAATCCTCGCCCAGCTCTGGCACGCGGAGCATTTTCTGCGCCGCCACCTCAAGCGTGGGGAACGCGTGATCACGAACGTGGTCATGATGGGCATGGGCGAACCGCTTCAGAACTACAACGCATTGGTACCCGCTTTGCGGGCCATGCTCGACGACCATGGCTACGGCCTTTCGCGCCGGCGCGTCACGGTGTCGACCTCGGGCGTGGTGCCGATGATCGATCGCCTGGCTCAGGACTGCCCGGTGGCGCTGGCCGTCTCGCTGCACGCGCCCAACGACGTGCTGCGCAGCGACCTCGTGCCGCTCAACCGCAAATACCCCATCGCCGAACTGCTGGACGCCTGCCTGCGCTACCTGCCCGCGGCACCGCGCGACTTCATCACCTTCGAGTACTGCATGCTCGACGGTGTCAACGACCAGCCCGAGCATGCCCGCGAGCTGCTGGCCCTGCTCCGTGAGCATGGCGAGCGGGGCGTGCCGTGCAAGGTCAACCTGATCCCTTTCAATCCGTTCCCCGATTCGGGGCTGACGTGTTCACCACGCGCTGTCGTGCAGCGCTTCGGGCAAATGCTCAACGAAGGTGGCGTGGTGACCACGGTGCGCAAGACGCGCGGCGACGACATCGACGCTGCCTGCGGCCAGCTCGCGGGCGATGTGCTTGACCGCACCAATGCCGCCAAGCGCCTCGCGCAACGGCGGCAGGCCAGTGAGCGCCCCATTCGATTCGTTCAAAAGGAAAGGCAGGCATGACACACGCGATCCGCACCCGTTTCTGGTCGCCGCGCACGGACATGGTCCCGCGCGGCCTGGCCCTGGGTTTCTGGTTGACTGCCTTGCTGGTTCTGCTGGCTGGATGTGCCCAGACGCAAGGGCTCCCGGCCACCACGGCAGCGGCTGTCGCCACCGGAACCGAACCGGTCACGGAGTCGGACGAGCCCGAGGCTCGCAAGCGCGCGCGCATCCGGGTTGAACTGGCCTCGGGCTATTTCGAACAGGGCCAGACGACCGTTGCGCTCGACGAAATCAAGCTGGCGCTGGGCAACGACCCGAACTACGCGCCTGCCTACACCTTGCGTGGCCTCGTCTACGCGCGGCTCAATGAACTGCGGTTGGCGGAAGAGAGCTTCAAGCGCGCACAGTTGCTGAGCCCGCGCGATCCCGACGTGCTGCACCACTATGGCCTTTTTGCGTGCCAGCAGGGGCGTTATCCGCAGGCGATCGAGCTGTTCCAGCAGGCACTGGCCAGCCCTGTCTACGGTGGCCAGGCCAAGACACTGATGGCCAAGGGCATCTGCCAGGTGCGTGCGGCCCAGTTCAGTGAGGCCGAAGGCAGCCTGGCGCGCGCTTACGAGCTCGATCCCGCCAACCCCATCACGGCCTACAACCTGGCCGCGCTGCAGTTTCGCCGTGGCGACAACGCCAAGGCCCAGTTCACCATTCGCCGGCTGAACAACGGCGAGTTCGCCAACGCCGAAACCCTGTGGCTCGGCATCAAGGTGGAACAACGCCTGGGCAACACCGAAGCCATGGCGCAACTGGCCCAGCAACTGAGTCGACGCTATCCAGAGTCGCGGGAGTGGGCCTCGTATCAGCGGAGAGCATTTGATGAGTGAGGTGTCAGTGAACGAGGGAGTGCAGCAGGCTGCAGAGGGCGCGTCTCGCCCCGTGCTGCTGCGCGCGGCGCGCGAGGCGGCCGGCCTGCACATTGCTGCGCTGGCGGCGGCCCTGAAGGTGCCCGTGCGAAAGCTGGAGGCCCTGGAAGCCGGGCGCTACAGCGAGCTGCCTGACCTGACCTTCGCGCGGGCGCTGGCTTCCAGTGCCTGCCGCCATCTCAAGGTCGATCCCGCACCGGTCCTCGAGCAGATTCCCCAGAGCGCGATTCCCGAACTCGGCGGCTCCCGCCGCGCGATCAATGCACCGTTCCAGCCGGCGCACGACCCGGCGCCCATCAATCCGCTGGGCTGGCTCTCGCGCCCCGCGCTCCTGGCAGCGATCGTCCTGCTGCTGGGCGCACTGGTGATCGTTTTCATGCCGCGCGTGGAAGAGGCTGCGCAGTCCGAGGCGGGCAGTGTGGTCATGCCGGTCGAAACGGTTGAACCCGTGGCGGCGGTGGAGCCGGAGCCGGCGCAAGAGCCATCTCCATCTGCCGCGTCTGCTGGCACCACCGTCGAAGGCGCGACGGCTGGCGCTCCGGTCGCACCCGCCGCGCCAGTCTCCCCGGCGGGCGCAGCCACCACCGTCGAAACAGCGCCTGCCGCCGCCGTGCCTTCCGTCCCGGCCACCGGCAGCCTGCTCACCATTGCCGCCACTGGCGAATCGTGGGTCGAGGTCACCAACGGTTCCGGGAGCGTGGTGATCCAGCGCGTGCTGCAGGCCGGCGACGCTGTCGACTTCTCCAGCACGCCGCCGTACACGGTGGTGCTGGGCCGTGCCGAGGTGGCGCAGGTGACGGTGCGCGGCAAGCCATTCGATGTGAGCCGTTTCGTCCGCAACAACGTGGCCCGATTCGAGGTGAAATGAACATGGACACCCTGGTGCGTTCCCCTGCATCCTGCGAGCCGATCCCGCTGTCGGCGGTGCGACCGCGCCGCACCCGCCAGGGTGTGGTGGCCTGGGGCGACCACCGGGTGACGGTGGGGGGCGATGCGCCGGTGCGCGTGCAGTCCATGACCAACACGGACACGGCCGATGCGGTGGGCACGGCGATCCAGGTCAAGGAGCTGGCCCTGGCTGGCTCGGAGCTGGTGCGCATCACCGTCAACAACGACGAAGCCGCCAAGGCCGTGCCCTATATCCGGGAGCAGCTCGACCGCATGGGCGTGAACGTGCCGCTGATCGGCGACTTCCACTACAACGGTCACCGACTGCTGACCGACCACCCGGCCTGCGCCGAGGCTTTGTCCAAATACCGCATCAACCCGGGCAACGTGGGCCGGGGCGACAAGGGCGATCGGCAGTTCGCGCAGATGGTCGAGATTGCGGCGCGCCACGACAAGGCCATCCGCATCGGCGTGAACTGGGGCAGCCTGGACCAGGACTTGCTCGCACGCCTGATGGACGAGAACGCCCAGCGCAGCCAACCCTGGGAAGCGCGTCAGGTGATGTACGAAGCGCTCATCACCTCGGCGCTCGAATCCGCGCGCAAGGCCGAAGAGATCGGACTGAGCGGCAACAACGTCGTGCTGTCCTGCAAGGTCAGTGGCGTGCAAGACCTGATCGCGGTCTACCAGGCGCTGGCGCAGCGGTGCGACTACGCGCTGCACCTCGGCCTGACCGAGGCGGGCATGGGCACCAAGGGTGCCGTGGCCTCGGCGGCGGCGCTGTCGGTGCTGCTGCAACAGGGCATTGGCGACACCATCCGCGTGTCGCTCACGCCGCAGCCGGGGGAGTCGCGCACGCAGGAGGTGGTGATTGCCTCCGAGATCCTGCAAGCGCTGGGCATGCGTGCCTTCGTCCCCTCGGTCACGGCCTGCCCGGGCTGCGGCCGCACCACCAGCACCACCTTCCAGGAACTGGCCAAGCAGATCGACGACTACCTTCGCGGTTCCATGCCGCTCTGGCGTGCGCGCTACCCTGGCGTGGAGAACCTCAAGGTGGCGGTGATGGGCTGCATCGTCAACGGCCCCGGCGAAAGCAAGCACGCCGACATCGGCATCAGCCTGCCCGGCACGGGCGAGGCCCCTGCGGCCCCGATCTTCATCGACGGGCAGAAGGCCATGACGCTGCGGGGCGAGGGCATCGCACGCGAATTCCAGCAGGTCGTTGAAAACTACATCGAGAAGAAATTCGGCGCAGCGCGCTGAGCGGTGGGCTTCCCTCCGCGCGCAGCGCATGGCTGAACGAGAAATGGCATGGCAGACAAACTGAGCGCCGTCAAAGGCATGAACGACATTCCCCCTCCCGCGTCCGCGCACTGGGAGTGGCTGGAAGACACCCTGCGCACGCTGATGCGCCGCTACGGGTACCGCAACCTGCGCACCCCCATCGTCGAACCCACGGCGTTGTTCGTGCGCGGCCTGGGCGAAGTGACCGATATCGTCGAGAAAGAGATGTACTCCTTCGAGGACCGTCTCAACGGCGAACAGCTCACCCTGCGGCCCGAGAACACCGCCGGTGTGGTGCGTGCGGCGCTCGAGCATTCGCTGCTGTATGACGGCGGCAAGCGCCTCTATTACATGGGCCCGATGTTCCGGCATGAGCGGCCGCAGCGTGGCCGCTACCGCCAGTTCCACCAGTTCGGCGCCGAGGCCCTTGGTTTCGCAGGCCCGGACGTGGACGCCGAGCTCATCGTGCTGGCCTGCGATCTCTGGGCCGAGCTGGGCCTGACCGGCATCGAACTGGAGATCAACAGCCTGGGGCAGCCGCCCGAGCGTTTTGCGCACCGCAAGGCCCTGATTGCCTACCTCGAAGCCCACGCCGACCAGCTCGACGAGGAAGCCCGGCGCCGGCTGCACAGCAACCCGCTGCGCATCCTGGACACCAAGAACCCCGCCATGCAGGACCTGGTCAATGCGGCGCCGCGGCTCATGGACCACCTGGGCCCGGAGTCGCTCGATCATTTCAACCGCCTGCGCGGTCTGCTCGACGCCCACGGCATTGCGTACCGCATCAATCCGCGCCTGGTGCGCGGCATGGACTACTACAACCTGTCGGTGTTCGAGTTCGTGACCACGCAACTCGGTTCGCAAGGCACCGTCTGCGCGGGTGGCCGCTATGACGGCCTGTTCGAGCAGATTGGCGGCAAGGCGGCTCCCGCTGTCGGCTGGGCCATGGGCATGGAGCGCATCCTGGAACTGCTGAAAGAGCAGAACCTGTTGCCCGAACAGCCCGTGCCGGACGCCTACGCCGTGGTGCCAGACGTCGCGCGTGTGCCCCAGGTGATGCCAGTGCTGCGCGCCCTGCGCCGGCAGGGCGTGAACGTGCAGATGCACGCGGGTGGGGCGGACGGCATGGGCAGCATGAAGTCGCAATTCAAGAAGGCGGACGCCAGCGGTGCGCGCTTTGCACTCATCTTTGGCGAGCAGGAAATGCAGCAAGGTGCGGTGGCGCTCAAGCCCCTGCGAGGCGCGCGCACCGACGCCCCGGCCGATGCCACGCAAAGCCTGCTGCCACTCGACGCCGTGGCCGATTGGGCGGAGCGCCTGCGGGGCGCCTGACGCCTCGCGTCCACCCAGGGCGGCCAGAGGCTGCCCGCCTACAATGCCCCGTTGCGCATCTGCGCCCGAATTTCCAGACAAGCATTCATCATGGCCAAACACCTCGACCTCGAAGAACAGGAACAGATCGATCAGATCAAGCACTTCTGGGCCCAGTACGGCAACCTCATCAGCTGGGTGCTGATCGTGGTCTTTGGCTCCTTTGCGGCCTGGAACGGCTGGAACTACTGGCAGCGCACGCAAGGCGTGAAAGCCGCGGCGCTGTACGACGAGGTGGACCGTGCCGTGCTGGCGCGCGACACCGAGCGCGTCGAGCGTGCACTGGCCGACATGCAGTCCAGCTTCGGCAGCACCACCTTCGCCAGCCAGGCCGCGCTGCTCGCCGGCAAGACGCTGTTTGACGCGGGGCAGGTCGACAAGGCCCGTGCCGCGCTGACGTGGGCGGCCGAGAAGTCCGGCGATGCGTCCTACAAGGCCGTGGCCCGTTTGCGCCTCGCCGCGCTCGACGTGGAATCCAAGGCTTTTGACCAGGCCCTGAAAACCCTGGAAGCGCCCGTGCCCAAATCCTTTGAACCTCTCGTGGCCGACCGCCGTGGCGATGTGTACATGGCGCAAGGCAAACCAGATGAAGCGAAGGCGCAATACCAGGCCGCATGGCAAGCCTTCGGCGCACGCACCGAATACCGCCGTCTGGTCGAGGTCAAGCTCGCCGCCCTGGGCGTGGACACCGCCAGCCAGTCTTCCACCGCACGTTGAAATCCATGGCCATCTGCACCACCCGTTTTTCCATGACCCCCTGGCGTCGGGCGTTGCCCGTTGTCGGTCTGGCCGCCGTTGTCATACTGTCGGCGTGCTCTTCGAGCAACAAGAAGCCCCAGCCGGCCGAATTGCCGCCCGTGGCCGCCCTGATGGGTACGCAAGTCGCCTGGTCGGCACAGGTCGGTGAAAGCCATGCATCGCTGGCACCGCTCTTCGTGGCGGGGAAGGTCTTCGCTGCGGGCAACTCGGGCACCGTGGTGGCCATTGACGCCACCACCGGCAAGGACGCATGGCGGCTGGACCTGAAAACGCCGATCGCTGCCGGTGTCGGCTCCGACGGACAGACCGCTGCCGTGGTCACGCGCAACAACCAGCTGGTGGCCATCGGCAACGGCGACGAACTCTGGCGCGTGCGCCTGCCGGCGCGCTCGTTCACCGCACCCCTGGTGGCCGGTGGGCGCGTTTTCGTGCTGACTGCCGATCGCGTCGTCACGGCATTCGACGGCAAGACCGGTGCGCGCCTGTGGAGCCAGAGCCGCCCCGCCGAGCCTCTGGTGCTCAGCCAGACGGGTGCTCTGCTCGCGGTGGGCGACACGCTGGTGGCCGGCCTCGCGGGTCGCATCACCGGTCTGAACCCGGACAACGGCGCCGTGCGCTGGGAAGCACCCATCGCCACATCGCGCGGCACCAACGAGGTCGAACGACTGGTCGACATCGTTGGCCCGGTCAGCCGCATCGGCAGCAGCATCTGCGCGCGCGCCTACTCGGCCGCCGTGGGTTGCGTGGACGCCAACCGCGGATCCGTGACCTGGACGCGCGCAGCCCTGGGCACGACCGGTGTGCATGGCGACGACCGGCTGGTTTTCGGCAGCGAGGCCGACGGGAAGTTCCAGGCCTGGCAGCGCAGCAGCGGCGAGCCCGCCTGGAGCATCGATCGCCTCAAATACCGTGGCCTGACCGCGCCGCTGGCCCTGGGCCGTGTGGTGGCCGTGGCCGACAGCCGTGGCCTGGTCCACCTGATCTCGCGCGAGGATGGCAGCGAGATGACCCGCCTCACCACCGACGGCTCGCCGATCCTGGCCGCGCCCGTGCTGGCCGGCGATGCGCTGGTGGTCCAGACGCGCAACGGCGGTGTGTTCGCCTGGCGTCCCCAGTAATGTCCGCACGAACACGATGTTCGTGAACGCCTGAACGAAAGTTATTTCCGTGAAACCCGTCATCGCCCTGGTGGGCCGGCCCAATGTGGGCAAGTCCACCCTGTTCAACCGCTTGACGAGTTCACGCGACGCCATCGTGGCCGACTTCGCCGGCCTCACCCGCGATCGGCACTACGGCAACGGCCGCCAGGGCCGCCGCGAATACATCGTCATCGACACGGGCGGCTTTGAGCCCGAGGCCAGCGAGGGCATCTACAAGGAGATGGCCAAGCAGACGCGCCAGGCCGTCGCCGAATCCGACGTGGTGATCTTCGTCGTCGATGCCCGTGCCGGCATCAGCGCCCAGGACCACGAGATTGCGGGCTACCTGCGCCGCCTGGGCAAACCCACGTTGCTGGTGGCGAACAAGGCCGAAGGCATGACCCAGGGCCTGCAGCTGGTGGAGTTCTACGAACTCGGGCTGGGCGAGGTGATGGCCGTTTCCGGCGCGCACGGGCAGGGCGTTCGTTCCATGCTCGACGGCGCGCTGGAACTTATTCCCGGCCTGCCGCCAGAGGATGAGGAAGAACCCGAGGTCGAGACCGGTGTCATCCGGCTTGCCGTGGCGGGACGGCCCAACGTGGGCAAATCCACCCTCATCAACGCCTGGCTCGGTGAGGAACGCCTGGTCGCTTTCGACCTGCCGGGCACCACGCGCGACGCCATTTCCGTGCCTTTCGAGCGCTCCGGGCAGAAGTTCGAGCTGATCGACACGGCCGGGATCCGCCGCAAGGGGAGGGTGTTCGAGGCAATCGAGAAGTTCTCGGTGGTGAAGACCCTGCAGGCGATCGAGAACGCGCACGTGGTGCTGCTCCTGCTCGATGCCACCCAGGGTGTGACCGACCAGGATGCGCACATCGCGGGCTACATCCTGGAAAGTGGCCGCGCCGTGGTGCTGGCCATCAACAAGTGGGATGCGGTGGACGCCTACCAGCGCGAACAGATCGAGCGTCAGGTGGAAACCCGGCTGGCGTTCCTCAAGTTTGCCTCGCTGCACCTGATTTCCGCCCAGAAGCGCCAGGGGCTGGGCCCGGTCTGGAAGTCCATCACCCAGGCGCATGGATCTGCCATGCGGAAAATGTCCACGCCCGTGCTGACGCGTCTGCTGATGGAGGCGGTTGCCTTCCAGGCGCCCACCCGCAGCGGCATGTTCCGGCCCAAGATGCGGTACGCCCACCAGGGTGGTATGAACCCGCCGGTGATCGTGATCCACGGAAACTCCCTGGAAAACGTGCCGGATGCCTACAAGCGTTTCCTGGAAGGGCGCTTCCGCAAGGCCTTCGATCTGGTCGGAACCCCCCTGCGGATCGAATTCAAGACGTCCGCCAATCCCTTCAAGGAGTAGGAATTTCGACTCAACCACGGCCCGCGCGTGCGGCTGTGGTATGGTCCATTCCTCATTAACTTACGTTGAACACGGAGCATATCGTGAGCAATAACAAAGGCCAGCTCTTGCAAGACCCTTTTCTGAACCAGCTTCGCCGGGAGCATGTGCCCGTGTCGATCTATCTGGTCAACGGCATCAAATTGCAGGGTCAGATCGAATCTTTCGACCAATACGTCGTGTTGCTGCGCAACACGGTCACGCAGATGGTCTACAAGCACGCCATTTCCACCATCGTGCCGGGGCGCCCGGTGCAGTTCTCGGCCGTCGGCACGGACGAGCCGGCAGCCTCCTGATTCAGCGCCTGAGTCAAACCCGGCCCGTGCAGCCGACCTGCCGGGTCCGCAGCGCTGTGCGCGTTGCTGCCCTACCGAATTGAATTCTCCTCCCACTGCCCAGCCATCCACGCCATCCGTGATCCTCGTCGGCGTGGATTTCGGTGTTCCCCATTTCGACAAGGGCCTGGAGGAGCTGGGCCTGTTGGCGCAGACAGCGGGCTATACCGTTGCCGAACGCGTTACCTGCAAGCGCCGCGCACCCGATCCAGCTCTGTTCGTGGGCTCGGGCAAGGCCGACGAGATCAAGATGCTCGCGCAGTCGACCGGCGCATCCGAAGTGCTGTTCGACCAGTCTCTCAGCCCCGCGCAGCAGCGCAACCTGGAGCGGCACCTGGGTTTGCCGGTCAATGACCGCACCTTGCTCATCCTGGAAATATTTGCCCAGCGCGCGCGCAGCCATGAAGGCAAATTGCAGGTCGAGCTGGCGCGCCTGCAATACCTGTCCACACGGCTGGTGCGGCGCTGGTCTCACCTGGAGCGGCAAAGTGGTGGTATCGGCATGCGCGGTGGCCCGGGTGAAACCCAGATCGAACTGGACCGTCGCATGATCGGCGAGGCCATCAAGCGCACCAAGGAGCGGCTCGAGAAGGTGAAGAAGCAGCGCTCCACGCAGCGCCGCCAGCGCGAGCGCCGCGACACCTTCTCCATATCCCTCGTGGGTTACACCAACGCGGGCAAATCATCACTCTTCAATGGCCTCGTGAAGGCCCGCGCCTACGCCGCAGACCAGCTCTTTGCCACGCTGGACACCACCACGCGCCAGCTCTACCTGGGCGAGGCCGGCCGATCGGTGTCGCTGTCCGATACCGTGGGATTCATCCGCGACCTGCCCCATGGACTGGTCGATGCCTTTGCCGCCACGCTGCAGGAAGCGGCCGATGCCGATCTGCTGCTGCATGTGGTCGACGCCTCCAACCCGTCGCACCTCGAACAGATTGCCTCGGTTCTGGACGTGCTCAAGGACATTGGAGCCGATCAGGTGCCCCAGATCCTCCTGTTCAACAAGCTGGATGCGATGGATCCCGCCACCGTGCCGCATGTTCTGATTGATCAGATGGAACTGGATGGCCAGTCGGTTCCTCGAATCTTCGTGAGTGCACAAACAGGCGAGGGCCTGCCCGGGTTGCGCGCGTTGCTGGCCTCGCATGTGCTCGCGCAAAAGCAGGGGTCGGACCCCATGCCCCCGGGGTTGCTGCCGGAAATCGGCGAACCGGTGTCCTGATTGGGCACAATGTGATGGTTTTTTGAATCGACAAAGAGTTGGCAAACCCATGGATGTGAATCTGCAAACCCCTGCCCGCGGCGCTGAATCAGCGGCCCGCCCTGTCCGCCGCCCCAATTGGCGCGGGCTGTGGGGCATGTTCAATCTGAACGATCCCCGCTGGGGCCGTGGCGACGATGCGCCCCGCAACGAAGGCGGACAGGATCCCGGGCGCGACGAAGACCGCAATTCACAGCGCCCGCCACCGCGCGGGCAGGGTCCGAACCAGGGTCCGCCGGATCTGGACGAACTCTGGCGCGATTTCAACCGCAAGCTCGGCGGCCTGCTCGGCAACAAGGGCCGGGGCGGTGGTCAGGGTGGTGGCAATGGATCCGGTGGTGGCGGCTCGCCCGGGTTCAACCCGAATCCGAAGGCGACGGGCATCGGCGTCGGCCTGATTGGTGGCGTGGCGCTGCTGATCTGGATGGGCACCGGCTTCTTCATCGTGCAGGAAGGCCAGCAGGCCGTGATCACCCAGTTCGGCAAGTACCACAGCTCCGTGGGCGCCGGCTTCAACTGGCGCCTTCCGTACCCGATCCAGCGCCATGAGACCGTCTTCGTGACGCAGATCCGCTCTGTCGATGTGGGCCGTGACAACGTCGTGCCCGCCACCGGCCTGCGCGAATCGGCCATGCTGACCGAAGACGAGAACATCGTGGAGATCAAGTTCGCGGTGCAGTACCGCCTGAACGACGCACGAGCTTTCCTCTTCGAGAGCCGGGACCCGGACGCCGCCGTCGTGAAGGTGGCCGAGACGGCCGTTCGCGAAGTGGTCGGCAAGATGAAGATGGACGCCGCGCTGGCTGAAGAGCGCGATCAGATCGCACCCCGCGTGCGCGCACTGATGCAGAACATCCTGGACCGCTACAAGGTCGGTATCGAAGTGGTCGGCATCAACCTGCAGCAGGGTGGTGTTCGCCCGCCCGAGCAGGTGCAGGCCTCCTTCGATGACGTGCTCAAGGCTGGCCAGGAGCGCGAGCGCGCCAAGAACGAAGCCCAGGCATACGCGAATGACGTGGTGCCTCGCGCACGCGGTGCGGCTTCGCGCCTGACCGAGGAAGCCGAAGGCTATCGCGCCCGCATCGTCGCGCAGGCCGAAGGTGATTCGCAGCGTTTCCGTTCCGTGCTGACCGAATACCAGAAGGCACCCCAGGTGACCCGTGAGCGCATGTACACGGACGCCATGCAGGAGATCTACAGCAACGTCACCAAGGTGCTCGTGGATTCGAAGTCGGGTTCCAACCTGCTGTACCTGCCGCTCGACAAGATCATGCAGATGACCGGGCAAACCGCCGCGAGCACGGGCAATTCGTCCAGCCTGCCGACCCCGGGCACGAGCACCCCACCTGCGCCCACCAGCCGCAGCCTGGACAATGCCGCCCGCTCGCGTGAGCGTGAGAGCCGCTGAACGGCGCCAGTGATCAGAGAAGCAACATGAACAAACTCGGTTTCATCATCACATCCCTCATCGTGGTCCTGGCCATCGCCAGTTCCATGCTGTTCGTGGTGGACCAGCGCCAGTTCGGCGTGGTCTTCCAGCTGGGCCAGATCAAGCAGGTCGTCACCGAACCCGGCCTGAACTTCAAGCTGCCACCACCGTTCCAGAACGTGTCCTACATCGACAAGCGCCTGCTGACGCTGGAGAGCACCGACACCGAACCCACGCTGACGGCCGAGAAGCAGCGCGTGGTGATCGACTGGTACGTGCGCTGGCGCATCAGCGAGCCACAGGAGTACATCCGCAACGTTGGCGTGAACGAACGCGCTGGCGCCCTGCAACTCAACCGCGTGGTGCGCAACTCCTTCCAGCAGGAAGTCAACAAGCGCACCGTGAACGAGCTGCTGTCGACCCGCCGCGAGCAGCTCATGGAAGACGTCAAGCGCGAGGTGCTGGCCGCCGTGCGCAGCGCCGACAAGCCCTGGGGCATGGACGTGGTCGATGTGCGCATCACCCGTGTCGACTACGCCGAGAGCATCACTGCCTCGGTCTACCAGCGGATGGAAGCCGAGCGCAAGCGCGTGGCCAACGAGCTGCGTTCCACCGGTTTTGCCGAGGGCGAGAAGATCCGCGCCGACGCCGACCGCCAGCGCGAAGTGATCGTCTCCGAAGCCTACCGCGATGCGCAGCTGATCAAGGGCGCGGGCGATGCCAAGGCCGCGGCCACCTTTGGTGAAGCCTTCGGGCGCGATCCGGCGTTTGCGCAGTTCTATCGCAGCCTGGACGCCTACAAGGCGAGCTTTGCCAACAAGTCCGACGTGTTCGTGGTCGATCCCTCGTCCGACTTCTTCAAGGGCATGCGCAGCAGCAACGTCGCGCCGGCGCGATGAGCTCCGTGCGTTGAAGAACCGGGCGCGACATGTCTGATGCGATCTGGCCTGCGCTGGCCCTGGTGTTGGTCTTCGAGGGGCTGCTGCCCCTGCTGGCACCCAGGCTCTGGCGCCGCGTGTTCACCGACATGCTGAGCCTTCGCGATGGACAACTCCGGTTCTTCGGCCTGATCTGCCTGGGCAGCGGCATGCTGCTCTGGTGGTCTCTGGCCTGAATTCCCGCCGGCTTCCCGTCACCGTTCCATCGGGTGGGTGATACCCACCGGGGTAACCTCGGGTGGCCGGTAAAATCACGTTTTTAACAGCTCCCAAAAATATCCATGTCTGCCTGGGTCCTTCCGGATCACATTGCCGATGTCCTGCCTTCCGAGGCCCGGCACATCGAGGAACTTCGAAGGGGCTTGCTGGACACGGCCCGTGGCTATGGCTACGAGCTCGTCATGCCGCCGCTGCTGGAGCATCTGGAGTCGTTGCTCACTGGCACGGGCGAGGCGCTGGACCTGCAGACCTTCAAGCTGGTCGACCAGCTGTCTGGACGCACGCTCGGTCTGCGCGCGGACAGCACACCGCAGGTGGCCCGGATTGACGCCCACCTGCTGAACCGCCAGGGTGTAGCCCGCCTGAGCTATTGCGGCCCGGTGGTGCACACCCGCATCGACCGTCCGCTGGCCAGCCGCGAACCACTGCAGTTCGGCGCCGAGATCTACGGCCACGCCGGGCAGGAAGCCGACCTCGAGGTGATCGAGCTGGCCCAGGCCTGCCTTCGCGGTGCGGGCGTCAAAGGCTTGCAGCTCGACATGGCCGATGTGCGCGTGATCGACGCCGTGCTCGCACCGGCGGCGCTCACAGCCGCCCAGGAGGCTCGCATCCACGCCGCACTGAATACGAAGGACGCGGCCGAACTCGACAACCTCGCGCGCGACCTGCCCGCGGCTGTGCGCCGCGATCTGGCCGCGTTGCCGCGTCTGTTCGGTGGTGTGGCCGTGCTCGATGAGGCTCAGCGCGTGCTGCAGCCTTCGCCAGAGTTGCATGCCGCTCTCGATGGGTTGCGCTGGCTCGCGTCGCATGCGCAAGGCATGGACGTGTCGATCGACCTGGCCGACCTGCGTGGCTACGCCTATTACACGGGCATGCGCTTCGCGTTGTTCGCCCACACGTCAGAGGGGCGGGCAGGGCAGGCGCTGGAGCTTGCTCGCGGTGGTCGCTACGACGAGGTGGGCGCGGTGTTCGGCCGCAACAGGCCCGCCGTTGGTTTCAGCCTGGACGTGAAAGAGCTGGTGGCCGCCGTGGCACCTCGCCCTCTGGTGGCCGCCATCCGCGCGCCCTGGGGCATGGACGCTGGCCTGCGCCAGTCGATTGCCGAATTGCGTTCCCAGGGCCACACCGTGGTGTGTGCGTTGCCGGGCCACGAACATCAGGTCGACGAATTTCGTTGCGACCGCGAGCTGGTGCCCGATGCGGCCCGCCGCGGCGCCTGGACAGTACAACCCCTTCAAACGGAAAACAGCAAATGACGAACAGCAGCAGCGCCGTGACCCCCGGGCGCAACGTGGTGGTGGTCGGCACCCAGTGGGGTGACGAGGGCAAGGGCAAGCTGGTCGACTGGCTGACCGAAACCGCCACCGGTGTGGTGCGTTTCCAGGGCGGCCACAACGCCGGCCACACGCTGGTGATCAATGGGGTGAAGACCGCCTTGCACCTGATCCCGAGCGGGATCATGCGCGCGGGCGTCAAGTGCTACATCGGCAACGGCGTGGTGCTGTCGGTCGGCAAGTTGTTCGAAGAGATCGCCGGTCTGGAAAAGGCCGGTGTCGAAGTGCGTTCGCGCCTGCGCGTGAGCGAGGGCTGCCCGCTGATCCTGCCGTTCCACGCCGCCATCGACATCGCGCGCGAGGCCGCCAAGGTCAAGGCCGGTTCGGAAAAGATCGGGACCACGGGCCGCGGCATCGGCCCCGCCTATGAAGACAAGATCGCGCGCCGTGCGCTGCGCGTGCAGGATCTGAAATACCCCGAACGTTTTGCCGCCAAGCTGCGCGAACTGCTGGCCCTGCACAACCACGTGCTCACCAGCTACCTGCATTCCGCCGACATGGCATGGGACGACAAGATCGCGCCATACATGAAGGACGGCGCAATCCAGTTCGAGCCGGTGTACGCCGAAGCCATGCAGCAGGCCGAGCTGCTCAAGCCCATGATTGCCGACGTCTCGCGCGAGCTCAATGAAGCGCACAAGGCCGGCGCCAACCTGCTGTTCGAAGGCGCGCAGGGCACGCTGCTCGACATCGACCACGGCACCTATCCCTTTGTGACGTCCAGCAACTGCGTGGCCGGCAATGCCGCCGCCGGTTCGGGCGTGGGCCCCGGCCTGCTGCACTACGTGCTGGGCATCACCAAGGCGTATTGCACCCGCGTGGGTGGTGGCCCGTTCCCCACCGAACTCGAGTGGGAGAAGGAAGGCACGCCGGGCTGGCACATGGCCACCGTGGGCGCCGAAAAGGGCGTCACCACGGGCCGCAGCCGCCGTTGCGGCTGGTTCGACGCGGCCTTGCTGAAGCGCTCTGCCCAGGTCAATGGCCTGTCCGGCTTGTGCATCACCAAGCTGGACGTGCTGGATGGCCTCAAGGAACTGAAGCTGTGCACCGGCTACGAGCTCGATGGGGAAGTGATCGACATCCTGCCCATGAGCGCCGAAGACATTGCCCGCTGCAAGCCGATCTATGAAACCCTGCCGGGCTGGAGCGAAACCTCGGTGGGCGCCACGCGCTACGAAGACCTGCCGGCCAACGCGCAGCGCTATCTCACGCGCATCGCGGAGACCACCGGCGTGCCCATCCATGTGGTCTCCACCAGCCCGGACCGCGATCACACGATCCTGGTGCACAACCCCTACCATGGGTGAAACCACCGGGGCCTCTGCGAGGCCCTTGGTGCAGAATTCCCATCGAACGAACCCCCACCCGGAGCCCGCATGCTGACCGAAGACGGCAAACACCTCTACGTTTCCTACGACGAGTACCACAACCTGATCGAGAAGCTCGCGCTCAAGGTCTACCAGTCGGGCTGGGAGTTCGACACCATCCTGTGCCTGGCGCGCGGCGGCATGCGCCCTGGCGACATCCTTTCCCGCATCTTCGACAAGCCTTTGGCGATCATGTCCACCAGCTCTTACCGCGCTGCCGCCGGCACAGAGCAGGGCAACCTGGACATCGCGCGTTACATCACCACGCCCAAGGGCGAGATCGCGGGCAAGGTGCTGCTGGTGGATGACCTGGCCGATTCGGGCCACACGCTCAAGGCCGTCATCGACCTGCTCAAGAACAACTACAAGCCGATCAGCGAGATGCGCAGCGCCGTGATCTGGACCAAGCAGCTCTCGACCTTCACGCCGGACTACTCGGTGGAGTTCCTCCCGACGAACCCGTGGATCCACCAGCCTTTCGAAGGCTACGACAGCATGCGCCCGGCACAGCTGCTCGAAAAATGGAAGCTCTAGTCCTTATGGCCCCCACGCTCCGCCGCTGCGCGGGTCGCTGCCCCCCATGGAGGCGTGTGCTGCCTTGGGGCGGCCCGGCGGCAGCCCATTCATGAGTGACGACCTGTCCACCCGCCTGATTCACCACCCTTACAAGCCCCCCGAGGGCTTCCAGGGGGTGGCTCCCGGGGTGTACAAGGCGTCCACCGTCTTCTTCCCCAACGTCCAGGCGCTTCGCACGACGGACTGGAAAGACAAGAGCGGCTACACCTACGGCCTGCACGGCACGCCGACCACCTTCACGCTGGAAGAGCGCATTGCCACCATCGAGGGCGGCCAGCACTGTGTGCTTGCGCCCAGCGGTCTTGCTGCCGTGTCGCTGGTCGACATGGCGCTGCTGCGCCAGGGCGACGAGGTATTGATCCCTGACAACGCCTACGGCCCGGGAAAGTCCTTCGCGTCTGTCGAACTCGCGGCCTGGGGCATCACTCACCGTTATTTCGATGCGATGGACCCGGCCGATCTCGCGAGCAAGATCGGGCCATCCACGCGCCTGGTCTGGCTGGAGGCCCCCGGTTCGGTGACGCTGGAGTTCCCCGACATTCCCGCCCTGGTCGATTGCGTGCGCCACGCCAACGCCACGCGCGAGGGCGCCAGGCCCATCGTCACCGCGCTGGACAACACCTGGGGCGCCGGCATCGCCTTCCAGCCTTTTGACCTGGGCGTGGACATCTCGGTGCAGGCCCTGACCAAATACCCCAGTGGGGGTGCCGATGTGCTCATGGGTTCGGTCGTCACGCGCGATATTGCGCTGCACCGCCAGGTGTTGCTGACCCACATGCGCCTGGGTCTTAACATCGGCGTGAACGATGCCGAGCTGGTCTTGCGCGGTCTCTCCAGCATGCAGCTGCGCTACCACGCGCAGGACGCCAGCACCCGCGAACTCGCCACCTGGATGCAGCAGCAGCCCGGTGTGGTGCAGGTGTTGCACCCCGCCTTGCCCGGCTCGCCCGGCCATGCCATCTGGCAGCGCGACGCCACCGCCGCGGCCTGCCTGTTCAGCGGCGTGTTCGATGCCTCCATTTCGCAGGCGCAGATCGACGCGTTCTGCGACCGCCTGCGCTTGTTCAAGCTCGGCTGGAGCTGGGCCGGGCCGATCAGCCTGTGCGCTCCCTACGACATCGGCCCCAGCCGCACCCAGGGCTGGCCGCATGCGGGCGGTCTGGTACGCTTTGCCGTGGGCCTGGAATCCGTGCACGACCTGCGCGCCGACCTGGCGCAGGCCATGAGTGCACTGACTGCCTGACCTCCTTTTTTCCACCGACCTGAAAGACTGACTTGGCCACTCCCAATTACGGATACGAAAAGCGCCAGCGCGAGCTTGCCAAGAAAAAGAAGAAAGAGGAAAAGCTCAAAGCCAAGGCCGCTGGTCGCCAGCACACGGACGCCGATGCGCCCGAGGGGCAGGACGCCGGTTCGCCCGAGGCACCCGGCGACGCGCCGGCTGGCGGCGACAGCGCGGCGGACTGAGTCCGACGCCCACCCACCGTGCCTGGGCGCCGCGCTCAGGCCGGGTGGGGCGGTGCGGCCTCGCCGGCGATCAGTGCCTGTGCCGCCTCGGCCAGCGCCTGATCCGACCGGTCTCGCAGTGCCAGAGGCCTGGCGCTTGCAAATTGCGTGAAATTGCGTGAGATCGACTGGGCGTACATGGGGTCGTAGTGCCCGGTGAGCAGTTCCAGCACCACCTCCGGCGTTCTGCCCTCGCGCACCTTCGCCGTCCAGGACGAGACGACGGCCTTGCCCCGCAGCTCCGTCAGCGCCTCCAGACGTTCACAGAAAGCCGCCGGGTCCTTCACGAAGAAATCGTAGTCTTCCAGCAGCAGCGCGACGCGCTCCCCGTCGTTCAGTTGCAGATCGATGCAGGGGCTGGTGCGCATCGCGTCGATCAGGGCTTCGTGCACCCGCACATTGCCCACCTTCCGGCTCTCGCTCTCGACATACACCACGCGGCCCAGATCAAAACCGCGCAAGGCGTTCCACACGAGCGAATCGAAGCGCTTCTGGCTGGGCTGGGGCTGACCGGGAAGGTGGCCGAGCACCGAGCTCCGGTGGCTGGCCAGGGCTTCCAGATCGAGCACCTGCGCACCTTGCGCTGCCAGGGCGTGCAGCAGGCGCGTCTTGCCGCTGCCCGTGGGCCCGCAGACCACGCGGTACGACAACCCCTGCGCCACACCGGGCAGGGCGTCGACCAGCGCGGCCCGCCAGGCCTTGTAGCCGCCTTCGATCAGGGTGACGTGAAAGCCGATGGCGCCGAGGATGGTGGCGAGCGCGCCGCTGCGGTTGCCGCCGCGCCAGCAGTAGGTGAGCGGCTTCCAGCCCTTGGGTTTGTCGATCACCTCGCGCTCGATGTGGGCCGCAATGTTGCGGGCGGACAGGACCGCGCCCCGTTTCCTCGCCTCGAAGGGGTTGACCTGCTTGTAGATCGTGCCGATCTCGATGCGCTGCTGGTTGTCCAGCGTGGGCCAGTTCACCGCGTCCGGCAGACGGTCGAGCGCGTATTCGTCTTCGGTGCGCGCGTCGATGATGGTGTGGAATTCGCCGAGGCGGGCCATGGCCTCGGCGGCGCTCAGGGTGTGGACGGGCATGCCCGATTATCGGGCCGGCAGCAGCTTGCGCAGTTCGGGCCAGACGTTGTCGAGCATGGTCGCCTGGGCCGATTCGTTGGGGTGGATGCGATCGGACTGGAACAGCGCCGTGGGGTCCTTCGTGTCGGCCACGCCCTTGAGGAAGAACGGCACGAGCGCCGTTTTCTCGGCCTTTGCAACGGTGGTGAACACCTCGCGGAACTCCTGCCCGTACTTCGCGCCGTAGTTGGGCGGCATCTCCATGCCCAGCACCAGCACCTTCGCACCGGCCTCGCGTGAAAGGCGTGCCATGGTGGCGAGGTTGTCGCGTGTCATGTTCAGCGGCAGGCCGCGCAGGGCGTCGTTGCCGCCAAGTTCGATGACCACCACGGCGGGCTGGTGCTGCTTGAGCAGCGCGGCCAGGCGGGAGCGCCCGCCGGAGGTGGTGTCGCCGCTGATGCTGGCATTGACCACGCGCGCGCGAACTTTTTCCCGCTTCACACGCTCTTCCAGCAGGGCCACCCAGCCGGTGCCGCGCTTGAGCCCGTACTCGGCGCTGAGCGAATCGCCGACCACGAGGACGACGGGATCGGCAGGGGCCTGTGCAAGGGTGAGGCCCGAAAACCCTGCGGCGGACAGTGCGCACAGCGCGCTGGCCAGCACGTTAAAGTGACGGCGTTTCAACTTGAGAAGTCCTTTCCATGTCCGATGTGATGATTGCGGTTCAGCATGTGTTCAAGTCGGTGACCGACTCCACCGGTTCCCTGACCATTCTGCGCGACATCGATTTTTCCCTGAACAAGGGGGAAACCGCTGCCATTGTGGGCGCATCCGGATCGGGCAAGAGCACGCTGCTGTCGATCATTGCGGGGTTGGACACGCCCACCAGCGGCACAGTTCACATCGATGGTGTCGATTTGTTCGCGATGGACGAGGACCAGCGTGCCGCCCTGCGGTCGCAGAAGGTGGGCTTCGTGTTCCAGAGCTTCCAGCTGCTGGGCAACCTCACCGCCCTGGAAAACGTCATGCTGCCACTGGAGCTGGCTGGCCAGCGCGACGCGCGCGCCACGGCCACGCAGATGCTGCAGCGCGTGGGCCTGGGGGAGCGCCTGTCGAGCTACCCCAAGGTGCTCTCCGGGGGCGAGCAGCAGCGCGTGGCGCTGGCGCGCGCCTTTGTGGTGCAGCCCGCGGTGCTGCTGGCCGATGAGCCCACGGGCAGCCTGGACTTCGCCACCGGCGCGCGGATCATGGAACTGATGTTCGAGCTCAACCGCGAGCAGGGCACCACGCTCGTGCTGGTGACACACGACCGCGAGATCGCGCAGCGCTGCGAACGCCGCGTCACCATCGAGGCAGGTCAGGTGGCCGAGGCGGCCTGAGGCGGTTCAGCCCGCTGTCGGGCGCAGGCGCTGCCAGAGCGCGGCCACGTCGCTGTCGACGCGGGGCACTGGATAACCGGGTTCCGTGAGCGTGGAGAGCAGGCGCGTCAGCAGCTCCACTTTGGGCAACACCGGGCCATAGAACAGCACCTCGCCGCCGCGCCCCACGAGCAGGGTGGGCAGGGTTTCAACGTCCAGATCGCCGAGCAGCGCGGCATCGTCCTCGATGTCCAGCCAGCGCCAGTGCATCTGGGGATGCGCGGCCGCGACGGCGTCCACCACGGGTTGCCAGTCGCGGCAGGTGCCGCACCACTGGGCGCACAGGCTGATGATGTGGAAGGGTTCAGTGGCCAAGCGGTCTCCGCAGTTGCTGCACGTCCAGGGCGCTCACCGGTGGCGCCTGGTTGCCCCATTGAGTGCGAACGTAGGTCAGCAGTTCCGCGAGTTCCTGATCGTTGAATTGCAGCACGAAGGGCGGCATGCCGAAGGGTCGTGGGTGCGCCTGGGTGGAGGGGCCGAAACCACCACCGAGCACGATCTGCGCAAGGTTGGCGGGCGACGCCATCGTCACCGTGCGGTTGCCCGCCAGCGGCGGATAGGCCACCACGCCATTGCTGTTCACGCCCTCGCCACGTACGCCGTGGCATTGCGCGCAATGCTGTTCGTAACGCTGGCCACCGGTCGCGAGGGTGCGGCTGTCCGCGGGCTCGTGGCGCGGCTTCTGTGACACTGTCTCGGCGGGCAGTTGACGCAGGTAGGTGGCCATGGCCTGCAGGTCTTCCGGTGCCCAGTGCTGGGTGCTGTGCTGCACCACCTCGGCCATGGGACCGCTCACCAGCGCATCGCGGGCGCGGCCATCGCGGAACAGGGCGACGATCTCGTCCACCGACCAGTGCTGCAGGCCGGCTTCTGCCGGGTCCAGCAGCGAGGGCGCGTACCAGCGCTGCATCGGGATGAGGCCGCCCGAGAGGCCGAGCAGGTTGCCCTGGCCGCCCAGCGCGTCGCGCGGCACGTGGCAGGCGCTGCAGTGCCCCAGGCCGTTGACGAGGTAGGCGCCGCGCTCCAGCGTGGCGGACGCCGTGGTGGCTGCAGGCGGTGGCGGCTCGCTCTGGGCGCTGAAGTACAGCGTGCGCCAGGCCTTGAGCGCGAATTGCGTGTTGTAGGGCCAGCGCATGTCGTGCGCGGGCACGGGCGCTTCTTCGGGTGGCAGGCTGCGGAAGAAGGCGAACAGCGCATCGCTGTCCTCGCGCGAGATGCGCGTGGTGTTGCTGTAGGGGAAAGCGGGGTTGAGCCAGCGGCCGTCGCGCCCCTGGCCGTGGTGCAGCGCGCGCCAGAAGTCGTCGGCGCTCCACGCGCCCAGGCCGCTGTCGCTGGGGGTCAGGTTGCTTCCGTACACCGTGCCGAACGGAGTGACCACGCCCAGCCCGCCCGCAAATGGCGTGCCGCCGCGCGTGGTGTGGCAGGCCTGGCAGTTGCCCAGCACGGCAAGGTAGCGCCCGCGCTCGATGGTGTGTGGGTCGTCCGGGTTGGACGCCACCGCTGGCGGCTGGATGGCGATGGGCCGGGCCGGCCAGGCCAGCCACGCCATGGCGGCGGCGCCTGCGAGCAGCAGCAGGCCGAGCACCAGCAAGGCCTTGCGGCTGGTTGTACGTGTGTTGGCGCGCTTCATGGGCGGCCCCCGGCGGGCGGCCGCGCACTGCCGCATTGTTGTGGCAGCGGCGTGGTCGAGGGCGCCACCGCATGGGAATCCGCCGGTACGCGCTGCGTGGCCAGCCAGGCACTCACGGCGGCGATGTCGGTCGGGCCCAGGCGCCTGGCGATGTCGGCCATGCAATCGGGCGCATGCGCCTTTCGCAGGCCGGCGCGCCAGGCGCCGAGCTGGGCGTTGAGGTAGTCGCGTGGCAGGCCGAGCAGGCCGGGCGTGCCCGGTTGCACACCGGTCAGCGCCGCGCCATGGCAGGCCATGCAGGCGGGCAACTGCCGGCCCGCGTCGCCGCGCAAGGCGAGCTGTTCACCGCGCTGCAGGTCCTGCGGTGTGGTGTTCACCCGCACCGGTGCCGGGTAGGGCACGTCCATCGCGGCGAAGTGCTGGGCGATCTCCATCAGGTAGGTGTCGCTCAACGGGGTGAGCAGCTGGGTCATCAGGGGATAGACGCGGCGGCCATCGCGGAAGTTGAGCAGCTGGTTGTAGAGGTAGCCGGCCGGTTTGCCCGCCAGGCGGGGGTAGTAGCCATCGGGTGCCGCGCGCCCCTGGTCGCCGTGGCAGGCGGTGCAGGCCATCATGCGCTGGGCCATGGTGTCTTCAAAGCGGTGGGTCTGCGCCGCACAGGGCAGCAGCAGGCCGCCGAGGGCGATGAGCAGGGCATGGCGCCATCGGGTGCGCAGCGGCAAGCGGGAAAGCAGGGTCATGTCGTGGGCAATGTGATCGGTGAGGGCGGTGGCGATGTGATCTGGTTCCAGTCAGTCGGGTGGGGCAGGCAGCGTGCCAGAGCGATGGCCACGGGCGCCAGGCGCTCCGGCAGTTCAGGGCCACCGATCCATTCGTCCTCGCGGAAGAACACGTTCCTGATGCCGAGCGATGCCGCCTGCGCGTCCGGCCAGTGCGCCGCCGTGCCGGGAATGATCGAGAGGCCATTCTCCTCGCTGCGCAGCAGCACCCAGTGGCCGCGCTGTTCGCCCAGGTGCACGGGTGCGGCCAGCGAGAAGCCGGCCCACTGCAGGTTGGGCACCGCGGCGATCTCGCCCTGCAGCAGCCAGCCACGGCCGGTGTCGTGCGCCAGCAAGGGCTGGAACCAGGGCGACAGGGTGGCCGCGCACTCGCCGCAAAGAAAGTCGGGCAGCCAGTGGTCGCGCAGGGCGATGTTGGGCGATTGCAGCAGGGCTTCGATGGCCATGCGCTGCGCCCACAGCAGCCAGGCGGCGGCGGGGTGGTGGCGCGCAAGCTCCGCTGCGCCGGCGACCAGCCGGTCGAGACCGCCGACACCGCCACCGAGGCGGGGCGGCACACCGCAGCGCAGCAGGCCGCTGTCCACCACCCGGGCCAGTGCAGAGGCGCCGGTGTCCAAGGGCGGGGAAATCGGGTTCGTGGGCATGGTGGCATCGTCGCCCATGGTCATCTGATGCGCAATATGCAGATTTATTGAAATATCACCAGATCAGTCTGACGGTCTGATCCGTCCTGATACGCCCGGATTGCACGGTATCTGATCCGTGGCAGATCGCGTCACCCGGGCGATACTGGCCCGATGTTCAAGACATATCAAGAGCGCTGGCCGAGGGCCTCGCGCGTGGCGGGATGGATCGCCGCGGCCGGCGTGCTGGGCGGCCTGCAATGGCTGGGCGATCAAGTGGTCGCGTTCCTGGGCTGGCCCTTGCCCGGCTCGCTGGTGGGCCTGCTGATGCTGCTCGGCCTGCTGGCGCTGCGCGGCGGTATACCGCAGGGGCTGGACGAGGTGGCGATGCCGCTGCTCAGACACCTGATGCTGTTCCTCATTCCTTCCATTGCCGCCGTGGTCCTGTACGGCCATCTGTTGCTGGAGCACGCGGCGCTGTTCGTGCTGACGGCCACGCTGGGCACGGTGTTCACGATCGCGGTGACAGGCTGGACGCTGCGCCAACTGATGAAGCGCCGCCAGCCGTGAGCCCGTCCAGCCTTTTCTGGACGCTGGTGACGGTGCTGGCCTACACGACCGCACTCCGGCTGTACCAGCGCAGCGGCCACCGCCTGCTCTTCCTGCCGGTGCTCAGCGGCACGGCGCTGGTGCTGGGGGCGCTGACGCTGGCGGGCGCGGGTTATCCGCTGTACGAGGAAGCGACCCGCGTGCTGCGCTGGCTCACCGGCCCGGCCATCATCGCGCTGGCGGTGCCGCTGTACCGGCAGGCCGCACTGTTGCGCCGCATGGCGCTGCCGCTGCTGGGCGCGTTGCTGGCGGGGTGCCTGGCGTCCGTGCTCGGCACGCTGCTGCTGGCGCATCTTCTCGGCTCTCCCTTGACGCTTGCGCTGTCGCTGGCCCCGAAGGCCGCCACCATGCCCATCGCCATGCAGGCGGCAGAGCGGGCGGGCGGTGTGCCGGCGGTCGCGGCGCTGGCCGTGGTGGCCACGGGCGTGCTGGGCACCCTGTTCGCCGCGCCCGTGCTGCGCCTGCTGCGGCTGGACGACCCCACCACGCGCAGCTTCGCATTGGGCCTGGTGGCGCATGCCATCGGCACCGCACGCGCCTTGCAGACGCACCCCGGCAGTGTGGCCTTCGCGGCGCTGGCCATGGGCCTGAACGGGGTGTGCACCGCGCTGGTGATCGCGCTGCTCGCGCGCTGGATGTGACGACCGCGTTGCAAGGGTCCGCAGGGACGCCGCCGCTAAGATCGGCCGACCCTGTCCACGATGCCTACCCCATGAGCGGCGCACGCCTCACCCGCTACCAGCAACTGGCCGAAGAGATCGCCGATGGCATTCGGGCGGGCGTGCTGCGCCCGGGCGAACGGCTGCCCTCGGTGCGCCAGACCTGCGAGCAGCGCGGCGTGAGCCCGTCCACCGTGTTCCAGGCCTATGGCCAGCTGGAATCGCTCGGCCTGGTGGAGGCGCGTGCGCGTTCCGGCTTCTACGTGCGCGCCACGCGCCGGCCCACGCGGTCGGCACCGAAAGCCGCGCGGCCGACTGCCGAGGCCACCCCGGTGGCGATCAGCGAACTCGTGTTCGAGCTGCTGGGCTCGACGCGCGATGCCGACGTGGTGCCGCTGGGCTCGGCCTTTCCGGCGCCGCACCTGTTTCCCTTCGATGCACTCGCGCGCAGCGGCGCGCGCGCCATGCGCCGGCTGCCCGCCAGCCGCATCACCGGCGCGCTGACCGCGGGCGACGAGAACCTGCGCCAGGCCTTGCGCCGGCGCTATGCGCTGCACGGCGTGCCGCTGGCCGAGGACGAGCTGGTCATCACCAATGGCGCCATGGAGGCCCTCAACCTCTGCCTGCAGGCGGTCACGAAACCGGGTGACGTGGTGGTGGTGGAGTCGCCCACGTTCTACGCCGCGCTGCAGGCGCTGGAGCGGCTGCACCTGAAGGCGGTGGAGGTGGCGACCGACCCGCGCGAAGGCGTGGACATCGACGCGCTCGCGGCATTGCTGGAGCGCCAACCGGTGGCAGCGTGCTGGTTCATGCCGAGCTTCCAGAACCCGCTGGGTGCGCTGATGCCGCCCGAGCGCAAGCAGGCGCTGGTGGCGCTGCTGGCGCGCCACCGCGTGCCGCTGATCGAGGACGACGTGTACGGCGAGCTGCACGCCGGGGCCCGCCGGCCGCCACCCGCCAAGGCGTTCGACCGCGAGGGCGGCGTGCTGCACTGTGCCTCGTTCTCCAAGTGCCTGGCGCCGGGGTACCGGGTGGGCTGGGCCGCCGCCGGGCGCTACGCCGGGGCGGTGGAACGCCTGAAGATGTCGAGTTCGCTGGCCACCGCCATCCCGCCGCAGCTGGCGCTGGTGGACTACCTGGCCCAGGGTGGCTACGACCGGCACTTGCGGCGGCTGCGCGAGGCGCTGGCCGGGCAGCAGCAGCGGGCGCTGCGGCTGGTGGAGCGGCATTTTCCGGCGGGCACGCGCGTCACGCGTCCGCTCGGGGGCTACTTTCTCTGGCTCGAACTGCCGCCAACGGTGAATGCGCTCGCGCTGCACCACCGGGCGCGGGCGCGCAACATCAGCACCGCACCGGGCGTGCTGTTCTCGGCCGACCGCCGCTTCACGCACCACCTGCGGCTCAACGTCGGCCACCCGGGCGATCCGCGCTTCGACGCGGCGCTGCGCCTGCTGGGTGAGCTGGCCCACATGGGTTGAACGGCGCCAGCGCCGATAATCGCCCGATGTCTTCCCCCAAAGTGCTGTTCGGCTTCCATGCCGTGGGCGTGCGCCTCAAAACCGCGCCGAAATCCATCATCGAGATCTACTACGAGCCGACCCGGCGCGACGCGCGCATGCGCCAGTTCCTGGACCGGGCGCGCGAGGCCAACGCGAGGTTGATCGAGGCCGACAGCCTGCGCATCGCCAAGCTGGCCGGCAGCCATGGCCACCAGGGCGTGGCCGCGCGCGTGGAAGCGGTGGCACAGGTGCGCTCGCTCGACGAACTGCTGGAGCAGCTCGAGCCCACCGGCATCCCGCCCTTGCTGCTGGTGCTCGACGGCATCACCGACCCGCACAACCTCGGCGCCTGCCTGCGCGTGGCCGACGGTGCCGGGGCGCACGCGGTGATTGCGCCCAAGGACCACGCGGCCGGCATCAACGCCACCGTGGCCAAGGTGGCCAGCGGCGCGGCCGAGACCATGCCGTACTTCATGGTGACCAACCTCGCGCGCACGCTGAACGAACTCAAGGAACGCAACATCTGGATCATCGGCACCAGCGACGATGCCCCCAAGACGCTGTATCAGGTCGACCTCAAGGGTCCCGTGGCGCTCGTGCTCGGCGCCGAAGGCGCAGGCATGCGGCAGCTCACGCGCAAGACCTGCGACGAGCTGGTGAGCATTCCCATGGCCGGCGCGGTCGAGAGCCTGAACGTCTCGGTGGCCAGCGGCGTCTGCCTGTACGAGGCGCTGCGCCAGCGCAGCTGAACACGGCCATGCTCGACACGGTGCGCGGCTGGGTTCGGGAGGCGCACCGCATTGCCGTGCTCACCGGCGCGGGCATGAGCGCGGAGTCTGGCGTGCCCACGTTTCGCGATGCGCAGACCGGCCTGTGGACGCACTTCAACCCGCAGGAACTCGCCACCGAATCGGCGTTCCGCGCTCACCCGCAGCGCGTGTGGGACTGGTACGAACACCGCCGCCAGATGATTGCCGCCGTGAAGCCCAATGCCGGCCATCTCGCGCTGGCCGACTTTGCCCGCCAGCATCCCGGCCGCCTCACGCTGATCACGCAGAACGTGGACGGCCTGCACCAGCTCGCGGGCAACACCGACGCGCTCGCGCTGCACGGCAACATTGCGGAAGACCGGTGGCTGGATGCGCCGCGCCCCTGTTGCGGGGCCGACAGCCTGGAGCCCGGCCACCCGCCGCGTTGCCCGGTGTGCGGCAACCTGTGCCGGCCTGCCGTGGTCTGGTTTGGCGAGCACCTGCCTGCGCAGGCGCTGGAGGACGCGGAACGCGCCGCCCGCGGGTGCGACCTGATGCTGGTGGTGGGCACCTCGGGCGAGGTCTACCCCGCCGCTGGCCTGGCCTTCACCGCGCACCAGAGCGGCGCCCGCGTGGTCATCGTCAACCCCGAACCGACACCGCTCGACGCGGTGGCGGAGCACCGATTGAGCGAACCGGCGGCGGTGTGCCTGCCGGTGCTGCTGGCCTGAATCCCACCGCGTTCAACCCACCCACCACAGGAGACGACACATGGCCATCGCCACCCTCGACATCTGGCACGAACTGGTTCAGACCCGCAACGCCAAAGGCCTGCGCGACCTGCTGGCCGACGACGTGGTCTTCCACTCGCCGGTGGTGCACACGCCGCAGGCGGGCAGGGCGGTGACCACGCAATACCTCGCCGCCGCGTTCCAGGTGTTCTTCAACGCGTCGTTCCGCTATGTGCGGGAAGTGGTCGGGCCGCGCGACGCGGTGCTGGAATTCCAGGTGGAGATCGACGGCATCACCGTGAACGGCGTCGACATGATCCGCTGGAACGACGAGGGCCGCATCACCGACTTCAAAGTGATGATCCGCCCGCTCAAGGCGATCAACCTCATTCACCAGAAGATGGGTGCGATGCTGCAGGCCAGCCAGCAGCAGTAGGCGCCTCAGACCAGGCCCAGCGCCCCCAGCACCGCGCCGGCGCCGATCATCCACAGCAGGTGAATCTTCGTGCGCCACACCAGCACGGTGGCGACGGCGGTGAGCAGCCACAGCGGCCAGTCGCGCGCCGGGTGCTCGTGCGAGCCGGTGAGCAGCCAGCCGGTGGCGATCAGCAGCGCGATCACGATCGGTGCCATGCCGGTCTTGAAGGCGCGCACCGCGCGCAGTTCGCGGTTCTCGTGCGCCCAGCGCGTGGCGGTGTAGGTGAGCACGGAAGAGGGCAGCAGGATCGCCACCATGGTGACCAGCACGCCGAACATCGCGAAGGCCCAGGCCTGCCACCCACCTGCCGGGCCGCCGCCCGCGTTGAGGCCGACGTTCCAGCCCAGCACGGCGACGAAGAGCACGTTGGGGCCGGGGGCGGCCTGTGAAATGGCGATGGAGGACGTGAACTGCGCCTCGCTCAGCCAGCCGTTCTGGTAGACGAGGTAGCGGTGCATGTCGGGCGCGGTGGTGATGGCACCGCCCACCGCCAGCAGCGAGAGCGAGGCGAAGTGGGTGAAGAGGTCGAGCCAGTTGGCGGCTGTCGGCAGCATCATGGTTCAGGCCTCACCCTTTTTCTGCCGGTCGGCGTCCGAGTCGCTCAGCAGGCGATAGGCCCAGAGGCAGGCCCCGCCACCGATGCCGAGCAGCACCCAGAGCAGCGGCCAGCGCAGCAGGGCGATGGCGATGAAGGTGAGGGTGGCCAGGCCGACGCATGTGGCCATGCCCATGGCGTTCCGGTTCAGCGCGCCGATGAGCTTGATACCGGTGGCGGCCACCAGGCCAGCGGCCACCGCACCCATGCCGCGCAACGCGTTCTGCGCCACGATGCTGTCGGCCACGCTGCCATACAGCGCAGCCAGCAGCAGCACGACCACCAGGGGCGCGGTCAGCATGCCCGCCAGCGCGGCCAGCGCGCCGGGCAGGCCGAAGTAGCGCCCGCCAATCATCATCGAGAGGTTGACCACGTTGGGGCCCGGCATGATCTGCGCGACGGCCCAGTCCTCCACGAACTGCTCGCGGGTCATCCAGCGCTTTTTCTCCACCAGTTCGCGCTGCACCACCGCCAGCACACCGCCGAAGCCCTGCAGGGCCAGCCAGGTGAACGAGACGAACAGATCGGTCTTGGACCGGGAGTGATTGAGCGGTGGCTCGGGCGGTATCGGGGCGGGCGCTGGCATGCCGGGATTATCGGCGGGCGCGCTTTCAACGCCCTGTCAGCTCGCGCGTGACGGCGCCAGCGGCAGGCAGATGTCGGTGAGCAGGTCGGCCGGCGCGGTGTCGCGCGGGTTGTTGAGGTATTCCTCGAACACCGGCGCATCGCCCACCTCGTGGCCGCTGTTCACCAGCCAGTGGCCGTACAGCCACTGGTAGGCCGCGCGCATGGTGGCGTACGGCCCCCGGTGGCGCAGCACGGCGCAGGGCCCGCCACCCACCTCGAAGGCAATCAGGGGCGGCACCACCTCCACGCCATCAGGCACGGAGAGCCCAGCGCGTGAGCACAGCTGGTGTTCAGGCACCGCGGTAGGGTCATCGACATACTCGGCAATCCAGCGCGAAGCCGGCCCGACGAGGCCCAGCGCGGCGAGCTGCACATGGCTGCGTTCGAAAGCCTTGCCGATGTTCATGTACGAGCCCCGGTGGTCCAGACCAAGCACGCGAACGCGCGGAATCTCCCGCACGATCACGGCGTAGCCCAAGGGCATGCCCTGGGCTGCCTGGGCGGTGCGAAAGGCCATGTGGCCACCTTGATGGCGGTACTGCAGAGGGCTCATGCCGTAGGCCGTGCGGAAAGCGCGGGAGAATGACTGAACGTTGGGATATCCGCAGCGTTTGGCGAGTTGTTCCACCGACAGACTGGTGTTGGCCAGGTAGCCCGTGGCCCGGTGCAGGCGAAGCCGCCGCACCGTGACCGCGATGGTCTCGCCGTGCAGCGCGTGGTAGACCCGGTGCCAATGGTACGGCGACAAGTGGGCCACTTCAGCCAGACGGTGCAGGTCGAGCGGCTCCTCCAGATGGTCGTGCAGGTAGGCGATGACACGGCCCAGCCGCTGCTGGTAGTCGGTCCAGCCATGGCCTGGGTTCATGCGGTGGTGCCGTGCCTCAGGCCGATGAGGATGTCGATCCGGCCGTCGGCGCGGTAGCGCTCGCAGTCGGCCACGAAGGCCTTGGGCAGATCGTCTCGCTGCCAGACGGCCTGCCACGCGGCGCCCACCTCGTCGGGCCGCCCTGTGGGCACCGGGAAGACAGCGCGCGGCGACGCGGGGAGCACGATGTGGCTCATGCCCGCCGGCACGGCCTGCGAGCTTTGCACCGGCGCGCCGATGATGAGCGAGTACAGGCCTTCGTTGTTCACGCCCGCGTTCTCGAAATGGGTGTAGACCGCGTACACGTCGTCGGAAAGCTTGCCCGGAATGCGCGCGAGCACACCTTCCTCTGCGAAACGCTGCCAGTGCGGTGGGATGGTCTGCATGGCCTCGCGGTTGGAGGTCCTGAGTTCAATGCCGATGATGCGCAACGCGGCGTCTTGCTGTTCGATTTGCATGGATGTTTCCCGTGGAAATGGATGAAGGCCTTGAATCTAACCGCGTCGGGCTGACATTTCTTGCGGAGTTGCACGACCGCGCTCCGCTCTACAGAGCGAGTTCCCAGGTCTCGCCGACGAGATCCTGGCCGTAGCCGTGGTAGGGCTCGCTGTGCACGAGCTCGAAGCCGCGTTTGCTGTAGATCGCGCGCGCAGCAGCGAGGTTGCTGTTGGTCCACAGCACCATCTTGCGGTAGCCCTTGGCGCGTGCGAAAGCGAGGCACTCCTCGGTGAGGCGTGCGCCCAGGCCGAGGCCGCGCGCGGCCGGGGTGAGGATCAGCAGGCGCAACTGCGCTTCGGTCTCGCTCTTGCGCACCACGAACACCGAGCCGACGCGCTCGCCATCGAGTTCGGCGATCCAGCCGCGCTCCCATGCGGGGTCGTGGCGCCGGATCATGCCGGCCACGATGTCCGCCACGAGGGCCTCGAGCTCGCTGTTCCAGCCGTACTCGCGGGCATAGATCTCGCCGTGCTGCTGCACCACCCAGCCCATGTCGCCCGCGCGCACGTCGCGCAGCACGGCGGTGCGGTGCGCGGCGGCGTTGGGGTCGAGCAGGGACTGCACGCGCGTGAGCGCGCCCATGAGCGCGTGGCGCTGATCGGGCGCCAGCGGGGTGAGCAGGCGGGCGGCTTCCTCGCGCGAGCGTTGCTGCATCGGCTCGAACGCGGCCCGGCCTTCGGCGGTGAGGCTGAGCGCGTGCTGCCGGGCATCGGTGGGTGAGGGCGTGCGGGTGATCCAGCCTGCGCTGGTGAAGCGGCGCACGATGCGGCTGAGGTAGCCGGCATCGAGCAACAGGCGGCGCCCGAGTTCGCTGGCGGTGCACGGCGCGTGGTGCGCAAGCTCGTAGAGCACACGCACCTCGGTGAGCGAGAACGCGCTGCCGAGGTAGGGGTCGAGCAGGCCGCTGCGCTGCGTGTAAAGGCGGTTGAAGGCGCGCAGGCAGCGCACCTGGGCGGGGTCAACGGGCGTGGAGGCTTCGGGCATGGCGGGCGTCATGCCGGGATTCTGGTCCATTTACTTGACTAAAGCAAGTAAATGGTTGCCGATGTGTTTTCAGGTCGCCTGAAGCATCGCCCGCACGCGCTCGCGCGTGAGCGGTTTGGTCACGAAGCCCTGGATCAGCGGCATGTCGCCCGCGCGCAGGCGGTCCTGCGGTGCGTCGGACGAGGTGAGCATCATCACCAGCATGGTCGGCTTGTCCTGCAGCAGGGGTTTCGCCTGTCGCGCGAATTCGAAGCCGTCCATCTGCGGCATGTTGATGTCGAGGAACAGGCAGGTGGGCACCACCAGCGCGTCGCTGCGCAGAAAGTCCAGCGCCTCGGCGCCGCTTTCGAACACGTGCACCTCGCCGGTGAAACCGGCGCGGCGGATCATGATCTCGTGGTAGACGTTGTCGGCCTCGTTGTCGTCGACCAGGATGAAGCGCTCGGGAGTGGCCATGGCGTTGCCTTACGAAGGGGTGCCATGCGGCACCGGCAGGTGCAGCGTGAAGCGGCTGCCTTCGCCCGGCGCCGATTGAACGGACAGGTGCCCGCCGTGCAGCGCCGCGATGCGCCGGCAGATGGACAGGCCCAGGCCCGAGCCCGCGTGGGTCTTGCGCGAGTGCAGGCGCTTCAGCAGGTCGAAGATGCCGCTCTGGTGTTCCGGGGCGATGCCGATGCCGTTGTCTTCCACGTGGATCTGGTCGAAACCGTGTTCGCGCGTGGCGCTCACGCGCACGCGGGGAGGCACGCCCGGCTGCGCGAACGCGAGCCCGTTGGCCACCAGGTTCTGCAGCGCGATGCGCAGCAGGGACGCGTCGGCCTGCACCGTGGGCAGCGGTGCCACTTCCAGCTGGCCATGGGCCTGCGTGAGCGCGGCGCTGAGGTCGTCGCGAACCTGGTCAACCAGCAGGGTCACGTCCACCGGGCCGCTGTCGAGCGCATGGCGGTCGAGCCGCACGTACCTCAGCAGGCCGTCGAGCAAGGAGGCCATGCGCTCGCCCCCGGCGCTCACGAAACCCAGGTAGCGCCGGGCTTCGGGCGAAAGCTGCTGCGCGTGGTCGGCCTCGAGCAGCGAGCTGAAATTGTTGATGGAGTTGATGGGCTCGCGCAGGTCGTGCGACATGATGTGGATGAAGCGCTCCTGTTCCAGCGTCTTCTTCTCCAGCTGCAGGATGGTGTCGCCCAGCTGGCGCTCCTTGTTCTTGAGCTCCTGGATGTCGCGGCCGCGCATGACGACGCCGGCCACGTGGCCGTCCGCGTCGCGCACGGGCAGCAGGGCGATCTCCATGTGGCGGCTGCCGGCCACCTTGAACTCCGAGATGCGCTGGTAGATCACCGTTTCGCCGGCCATGGCGCGGTCCAGCTTCGAGCCCACCATGGCGTAGGCCGCCTCGCCCAGGCGCTGCTTCACCGTGATGCCGATGATGTCCTCGCGCGAGCACCCGATGTAGTTCAGGTAGGTCTGGTTGATGTGGCGGTAGACGCCTTCGGGGTCGATGTAGGCCTGCAGGTCCAGCCCGGCGGCGGCCATGGCGGTGAGTTCTTCGTGTTCCTGCTTGACGGCGCGGGCCTTGCGCGCGGCCTCCAGCTGGCGCGCGCGCTCGTGCTCCAGCAGCGTGGCCACCAGGCCCGAGAGGCGGCTGAGGGCGGTGAGTTGCACCGAGTGCAGTTGTCGCGCCATCTGGTCGACCACGCAGACCGTGCCCAGCGCGTAGCCGTCGGACGTGACGATGGGGGCGCCGGCGTAGAAGCGCACGTTGGTGGTGCCGGTCACCAGCGGGTTCTGCTGGAAGCGCGCGTCCTGGCTCATGTCCTGCACCACCATGACCTGCTCCGGGTGGAGGATGGCGTGGGAGCAGAAGGAGAGTTCGCGGGGGGTTTCGCAAACGTCCACACCCACGCGCGACTTGAACCACTGGCGGTCGCGGTCGATGAGGGTGATCAGCGCGACCGGCGTGCCGCAGATCACCTGCGCCAGCGCGGAGATGTCGTCGAACGCTTTCTGCGGCAGGGTGTCGAGCACGCCCAGGCCCCGCAAGCGCGCAAGGCGTTGCTCCTCGTTGTGGGGAAGTGGGACAGTCTGCATGCGGGCCAGATGATTGCATACCCGTTGGGGTATGCGAACAGCGCCCGGCAGGCAGTGGCGGTACCCGGAAGTACCGCACACGATTCCGTCACGTTCAGTCCGGGAATTGAATGCCCCCTGCGCCGCCTGCGGCGTCTTCCCCCACTGGGGGACGCACCTGACGGCCCGGCGGAGCCGGCTCCGTGGGTGCCCTGGTCGCTCGCGCCACTCGTACCTTGATCAGGCTCCTCTAGACCGACATGCCGCCAGAAACTTCCAGCACCGCGCCGTTGATGTAGCTCGCCTCGTCGCTGGCCAGAAAGGCGTAGACGTTGGCGATTTCCTCGGGGCGGCCCAGCCGGTGCAGCGGCACGCGGCGCTCCATGTCCTCGATCACCTTGGCCGGCATGGTGTCCAGGATCGGCGTGGCGATGAAGCCCGGCGCCACCGCGTTCACGCGCACGCCCTTGGGGCCGAGTTCGCGGCTCCAGGTCTTGGTGAAGCCGATCACGCCGAACTTGCTGGCGGCGTAGTTGGTCTGCCCGAAGTTGCCGTAGATGCCGACCACCGACGAGGCGTTGAGGATGACGCCGCTGCCCTGCGCGACCATGCCGTCGGACACGGCCTGCGCGCAATGGAACACGCCGCGCAGGTTCACGTCGATCACGCGGTCGAACTGCTCCAGCGTCATCTTCTGCAAACGCGCGTCCTGCGTGATGCCGGCGTTGTTCACCAGCACGTCGATGCGGCCGAAACGCTCCTGCACCTGTGCCACCACGGCGTCCACCATCTCGCGCTGGGTGACGTCCATAACGAAGCCCGCGGCGGTGGCGCCCAGCGCCTCGCACTGCCGCACCGCCTCGTCGACGGCGGCCTGCTTCACGTCGCAGACGATGACGGTGGCGCCTTCCTGGGCAAATTTGAGGGCGGTGGCCAGGCCGATGCCCTGTGCCGCGCCGGTGATGAGGCTGATCTTTCCTTCGAGTCTTTTCATGTGTCGGTGAATGGGAGTCAATAAACGGGTTGGTGCTGCCGGATGGCTTTCTTCACGGCATCGCTCAGGGCGAAGCCCGCGCCGTATTGCGCGGCCAGTTCCGCGCAGCGCTGTTCAAACGCCTCGATGCCCATGCCGTAGATGAACTGCAGCGCACCACCCGTCCAGGCCGGAAAGCCGATGCCGAAGATCGAGCCGATGTTGCCGTCGTGCACGGTGGTGAGCACACCCTCGGCCAGGCAGCGCGCCGTCTCCACCGACTGGCGGTAGAGCAGGCGGTCCTTGATGTCCTGCAGGTTCCAGTGATCGCCCGGTTTTTCGAACCGCGCCTTGAGTTCGGGCCACAGCTGCTTCTTCTGCCCGGCGGGGTAGTCGTAGAAACCCCCGCCCGCGGCCCGGCCCGGGCGCTTGAACTCCCGGACCATGCGCTCGACCAGCAGCTCGCCCGGTGTGGCGGTGTAGTTGCGGCCTTCCTTCTCGTAGTCGGCGCGGGTCTGGTCCATCACATGCACCGAGAGCGAGAGCGCGGTTTCGTCCAGCACCGCGAGCGGGCCCACCGGCATGCCGGCCTGCATGGCCGCGTTCTCGATCACTGGTGCGGGGATGCCTTCGCCCAGCATGGCCGCGCCCTCCATCACGAAGGTGCCGAAGGTGCGGCTGGTGTAGAAGCCGCGCGAATCGTTCACCACGATGGGCAGCTTGCCCAGTGCCTGCACGTAGTCGTAGGCGCGTGCGATGGTCTCGTCGTCCGTCTCCTTGCCGCGGATGATTTCCACCAGCTTCATCTTGTCCACCGGGCTGAAGAAGTGGATGCCGACGAAGCGCTGCGGCCGGCTGCTCGCCTGCGCCAGGCCCGAGATGGGCAGGGTGGAGGTGTTGCTGGCAAAGAAGCCACCGGTGGCCAGCATGGGCTCGGCCTCCTTGGTGACGGCGGCCTTGAGTTCGCGGTTCTCGAACACCGCCTCGATGATCAGGTCGCAGCCCTTGAGGTCGCTCGGGTGGTCGGTGGGGTGGATGCGGTCGAGCAGCTCGCGCTGGTCGTAGGGGCTCATGCGGCCCTTGTCCACGCGTTCCTGCGTGAGCTTGAAGCTGTACGACTTGCCGCGTTCGGCGGTCTCGATGCTCACGTCTTCCAGCACGGTGTTGATGCCCCGGCCGGCCTGCACATAGGCAATGCCCGCGCCCATCATGCCGGCGCCCAGGATGCCGACCTTCTTCGGCTTGTAGCGCGAGATGCCCTGCGGGCGCGACTGGCCGCTCTTGATCGCGTTCAGGTTGAAGAAGAACGTGTTGATCATGTTCTTCGCCACCGGGCTCACGATCAGCTTCGCAAGGTAGCGGCTCTCGATGCGCAGCGCGGTGTCGAAGTCGACCATGGCGCCTTCGGCCATGGCCGCCAGCGCCGCTTCCGGCGCCGGGTACAGGCCGCGCGTCTTCTGCTTGAGCATGGCCGGCGCCACCGTGAGCATGCCCGCGACCTTCGGGTTGGCGGGCGTGCCGCCCGGAATCTTGTGGTCCTTCACGTCCCAGGGCTGGCGCGAGTGCGGGTGCGACGCGATCCAGGCCAGCGCCGCGTTGCGCAGCGTGGTGGCCACGTCACCCTCGGGCGACACCAGTTCGTGCACCAGCCCGAGTTCCTGCGCCTCGCGAGGGTTGAACAGCTTGCTCTCCAGGATGTAGGGCTGCGCGCCCATGAGGCCGAGCAGGCGGACCATCTTCGTGATGCCGCTCGCGCCGGGAATGAGGCCCAGCGTGATCTCGGGCAGGCCGAGCTGGATCTTCGGGTCGTTCACCGCGATGCGGTGGTGGCCCACCAGCGCCACCTCCCAGCCACCACCGAGCGCGGCGCCGTTGATGCAGCTCACCACCGGAACGCCCAGCGTCTCCAGGGTGCGGAAGTTCTTCTTGGTCTGTTCGATGCTGGCGAACACGGCGGGCGCGTCGCTCGGCTGCAGCCGCATCGTGCCCTTGAGGTCGGCACCGGCGAAGAAGGTGCTCTTGGCAGAGGCGAGGATGATGCCCTTGATGTCGGCGCAGTCGCGCATCACCTGCGCGGTGACCTCGGTGAGGTCGGCCTGCCATGCGGCGCACATGGTGTTGACCGGCGAACCTTCCTCGTCGAAGGTGATGGTGGCGATGCCGTCGGCGAGTTCGTAGCGGATGGTTTTCATCGTTGCGCTTTCAGGTGTCTTGCTGTCCAGAAACACCGCGGAACCGGCTTTGCCGGGCCGCTGGTGTTGCCCCCTTTCAGGGGGTGACGCGCCGATGGCGCGGCGCGGGGGTGGGTCGTCAGACCCTTTCGACGATCGTGGCAATGCCCATGCCGCCGCCGACGCAGAGCGTGGCCAGGCCGTAGCGCAGCTGGCGCCGGTGCAGCTCGTCGATCAGGGTGCCGAGGATCATGGCGCCGGTGGCGCCCAGTGGATGGCCCATGGCGATGGCGCCGCCGTTCACGTTCACCTTCTCGTGCGGCACGCCGAGTTCCTTCATGAACTTCATCGGCACGGCGGCAAAGGCCTCGTTCACCTCGAACAGGTCGATCTGGTCGATGGACAGCCCGGCCTTTTCCAGCGCCTTGCGCGCGGCCGGCATCGGGCCGGTCAGCATGATCGTGGGGTCGGCACCCGAGAGCGCCACCGAGACGATGCGCGCGCGCGGCGTGAGCCCGTGCGTGCGGCCCGCGCCTTCGCTGCCGATGAGCATGGCGGTGGCGCCGTCGACGATGCCCGACGAGTTGCCCGCGTGGTGCACGTGGTGGATGCGCTCGACCTGCGGGTAGCGTTGCAGCGCCACCGCGTCAAAGCCCATGTTGCCGAGGTGCTCGAACGCGGGCTTGAGCGAGGCCAGGCCGTCCATGGTGGTGTGCGGCTTGATGAATTCGTCTTCCGCCAGGATGGTCTGGCCGAGGAAGTCGGTGACCGGCACGACCGAGCCCTTGAAGTGGCCGGCCTCGCGCGCGGCGGCGGCGCGCTTCTGCGATTCGAGTGCGAACGCGTCCACGTCGTCGCGGGTGAAGCCTTCGAGCGTAGCGATCAGGTCGGCGCCGATGCCCTGCGGCACGAACAGCGTGTCGCTGTTGGTCTGCGGGTCCTGCGCCCAGGCGCCGCCGTCGGAGCCGATGGGCACGCGGCTCATGCTTTCCACGCCGCCGGCCACCACCAGGTCTTCCCAGCCGCTCTTCACTTTCATGGCGGCCATGTTCACGGCTTCCAGGCCGGAAGCGCAGAAGCGGTTGAGCTGCACGCCCGAACAGCGCCAGTCCCAGCCGGCCTTCAACGCGGCGACCTTGGCAATGACCGAGCCCTGTTCGCCGATGGGCGATACCACGCCCATGACCACGTCGTCCACCGCGCCGGTGTCGAAGCGGTTGCGCTGCTGCAGCTGTGTGAGCACGCCGGCCAGCAGGTCGATCGGCTTGACCTCGTGCAGGCTGCCGTCTTTCTTGCCCTTGCCGCGCGGCGTGCGCACGGCATCGAATACGAATGCTTCGCTCATGGTGTCTCCTGGGGGATCGCGGATGGCGCGAATCAGTATAGACTTTTGCCAAGCATTTGCTTTGCAAAATTCATCGACGCAGTCTGATAGGTGACATCATGATCGAACGCACCCTGTTCAACGCGGACCACGAGGCCTTCCGCGACAGCTTCCGCAGGTTCATGGAGAAAGAGATCGCGCCGCACCACGAGGCCTGGGAAGAGCAGGGCTATGTGGACCGGGCGGTGTGGAGCAAGGCCGGCGAGAACGGCTTTCTGTGCATGACGCTGCCCGAAGCCTACGGTGGCTCGGAGGCCGACCGGCTGTATTCGGTCGTGCAGATGGAGGAGATCGCGCGCGGTGGTTTCAGCGGCATCGGCTTCGGCCTGCACAGCGAGATCGTGGCGCCCTACATCCTCCACTACGGCACAGAAGAGCAGAAGCAGAAGTACCTGCCCCTGCTCGCCAGCGGCGAGATGGTGGGCGCGATCGCGATGAGCGAGCCCGCCGCCGGCAGCGACCTGCAGGGCGTGAAAAGCACGGCCATCAAGCAGGCCGACGGCAGCTACCTGCTCAACGGCAGCAAGACCTTCATCACCAATGGCTGGCACGCCGACCTGGTGATCGTGGTCGCCAAGACCGATCCGGCCGCGGGCGCGAAGGGCACCAGCCTGCTGCTGGTGGAGCGCGGCATGCCGGGCTTCGAGAAGGGCAAGCGCCTGAAGAAGCTGGGCATGAAGGCGCAGGACACCTCCGAGCTGTTCTTCGACAACGTGAAGGTGCCCGCCGACAACCTGCTCGGCGGCCCGGCCATGGAAGGCCGTGGCTTCATCTGCCTGATGGAGCAGCTGCCCTGGGAGCGGCTGCAGATCGCCATCAGCGCGGTGGCGTCGGCGCAGGCCGCGATCGACTGGACGGTGCAGTACACGAAGGACCGCAAGGTGTTCGGCCAGGCCGTGGCCCAGTACCAGAACACGCGCTACACGCTGGCCGAGCTGCAGACCGAGGTGCAGGTGGCGCGCGTGTTTGTCGACAAGTGCTGCGAGCTCATCGTGGACAACAAGCTCGACACGGCCACCGCCAGCATGGCGAAGTACTGGTGTTCCGACCTGCAGTGCAAGGTGATGGACGAATGCCTGCAACTGCACGGCGGCTACGGCTACATGTGGGAATACCCCATCACCCGCGCCTACGCCGACGCGCGCGTGCAGCGCATCTACGGCGGCACGAACGAGATCATGAAAGAGGTGATCTCGCGCGGGATGGGGCTTGGCGGGCGCTGAGGCCGGCCTACAACCGGATCGTCTGCTTCAGCGGAACGCCCTCGGGGGCATCGTAGTCCGCCAGCACCCACGCGCGGGCGGGGTGGTCGGCGGCGTCCTTCAGCAGGCCGCGCAGGAAGCGGATCGAGGGGGCATCGAGCGCGGCGAAGGGCTGGTCGATCAGCGTGAGCGGCGTGCCCGAGGCGAACGCAGCCGTGAGCCACACCTTGCGCCGGCTGCCGGTGGACAGCATGTACATCGGCTTGGCCAGATGGGGGCCAAGCCCGAAACCTTCGACCAGCTCGACCATGGTGTCGGCATCGAAATGGGGATAGTGGTGGCTCAGGCTGTCCAAATAGCCCTTGGCCGCCAGGGCGTCGTGGGCTTCGGTCTGCGGGTCGATCCAGAACACCTGGTGGCGGTAGGCGTCGTGGCGCTCGTCCAGGTGAATGCCATGAACGACGAGCGAACCGGCATCGGCGTTCTGCGCGCCCGCCAGCAGCCGCAACAGGGTGCTCTTGCCGCTGCTTTCATCACCCCGCACGAGCGTGACCCCGGGTGTGACATCGAAGGACAGGCCGTCGAACAGGCGCTGTTCCGACCACCCGAACCGCAGGCCCTTGACCTGCAGGACGGGTTCTTCAGGATCCGTGTTCACTTCAATACCCGATGGAATAGCGCAGGCCGTTGTGGTTGAGCACCGCGCTGCGCTGGCCGATGGTTTCCAGTTTGAAGCCCGGGGCGATTTCCTGGCCTTCCTGCAGCACCTTGCCATTCACGATCAACATGCGCAGCGCCGGGTTCTTCGAGTAGGTGGAGCCGCTCACGCTCACCTGGGGCAACTGCGCGCGCGCCTCGGGCGAGAGTTCGGCGAAGCTGCGCACCGGCGCGGCGTTGGCATCAGGGGCGGCGCTCGCGGCGGCGGGCGCTGCGCTGGCCTGTGCGGGGGCTGGCGAAGCAGGGGTGGCAGCGGCCGGGGCAGCGGGCGCCGCACGGGCCGGCGCAGCCGGTGCGGCTGCCCGTTTGGGGGGCTCTTCGCGCGGTGGCGCGAGGATGGGTTGCACGGGGGCTGCGGGTGCCGGCGCAGGTCGCACCGCTGCGGGAGCTTCGGCGACCGGGGCCGCTGGAGCGGCGGCGGCGGGCGGCGCGGTGGTTGCCGGTGCCGGTGCAGGTGCAGCAACAGGCGGCTGGTCTGGCTGGCTGAGCCACCACCAGGCGCCCGCTGCGATCAGCGCAAGGACCGCCACCGCGACGGTGTGCACGGGTTTCCAGCGGCGCACGGGCATGGCCTTGAGGCCGGCGGGTTGAATGATCTGGCTCTTGAGCCCGGGCACATGGCCACGTTCGCGTTCGGCTTCAGCGCGTTGAAGGGCGTCGAGGATGTAGGACATCTTGGGAAGCCCTCAGGAGCCGGAGGTGGAGAGCCGGGGCTCGTCCACGCCGCTGGCGAGGTTGACCTGCATGAAGGTGATGGGACCGGCGAGGCCGGCGGCCTCGATGCCATTGGCACGCTGGAAAGCCTGGATGCGAGCGGTGAGCTGGTTCGCGGAAGACGGCACCTTGCCCGCCGCCTGCAGGCCTGCAATGCGTTCACCCAGCCAGTCGGCGGCAGGCCCGGTGCGGCCGTCCACGAGTCGGGTGGTCTGGCCGGGGGGCGTGCGCCAGAGGGTTGCGAAATCCCCGTTCCAGATGTCGTTCAGGGCGGCCAGCGGCATGCGCCAGCGTTGTTCACCGGCCTGCAGCGTGGCGGTCTCGCTGTTGAGTGCGGTCACCAGGGCCATGCCCGAGCTCTGACCAGCCGGGCGCAAGGTGACGATGCCCGGGCGGTTCAGCTGGCGCAGGCCGGCGAGTGTCATGCGGTCGGTGCGGTAGCACTGCAGGTGGGCCTGTTGCGCGGCGCTGCAGGGGTCGTCCGACGCGAGGGCCTGGCCCCAGAGCGGGCCGAGCGCTCGCCAGGCGTCGGTCTCGTTCCTGAGCAGGGCCGATGGGTCGGGCGGGCCGATGGGGGGCTCCGGGCGCGCAGCGGGTGCGGCAGGCGGGGTGTCGGCCGGTGCGGCTGCCGCAACGGCAGGCGGCGGTGGGGTGGCGGCAGCCGTCGGTCGCATCGCCCCCTGGTTCCAGAGCCAGAAGAGTGCACCCGCCACCAGGGCCCCGACCACGAGGCCAATCCCCAGCGTGCCGAGCAGCGACAGGCTGGCCGCCTGCGACCTCGCTGGCCGACGGCTGTTCTTCACGGGCACCGGATCGTCCCCGAAGACTTCGACGGCGGCCTTGTCCACCACCGCCCGGTCCACTCGTGCCTGGTTGGTGGCGTACGCGCCGAGCAGCGCACGGTCGCAGAGCAGGTTGACGCGGCGCGGCACGCCGCGCGCGATCTCGTGGATGCGCTGGATCGCCCGGCTGGAGAAGGGCAGCGGTCCGCGCAGGCCGGCCACCTGCATGCGGTGCTCGATGTACTGGCGGGTTTCGGCCTCGTTGAGTGCGCCCAGGTGAAAGCGCGCGATCACGCGCTGGGCGAGCTGTTCGAGTTCGGGGCGTGCGAGCACGTCGCGCAACTCCGGCTGGCCGATCAGGATGATCTGCAGCAGCTTGCGCTCGCGGGTTTCCAGGTTGGTCAGCAGGCGCAACTGCTCCAGAACGTGCGGCGTGAGGTTCTGCGCCTCGTCGATGATGAGCACGTTGCGCTCGCCCCGGGCGTGGCTTTCCAGCAGGTACTCGTTGAACGGGTCGAGGTAGTCCTTGATCGTGGCCGGCCCGATGCCCTCGTGCTTGACCTCGACGTGGAACTCGCGGCAGATGGTGCGCAGCAGATCGCCGACGGTGAGCTTCGGGTTGAAGATGTAGGCGACCTTGCACTGCTCCGGAATCTGCTCCAGGAAACAGCGGCAGATGGTGGTCTTGCCGGCGCCGATCTCGCCGC
>VFQP010000472.1_pt1 | contig 78102 bp, 77 predicted proteins | sample 3512351 | NCBI WGS metagenome assembly VFQP01 (sample SAMN10412372, study PRJNA504923) | tailings metagenome | isolation source: Relicate 1 Philex TSF1 revegetated site | place: Philippines: Tuba, Benguet | collected 2017-08-29
GCATGAACACGTCCTTGATGAAGCCGACCCACGGGATGGTGGTGGGGTGGCTGGACGCCACGGTGAGGTTGATCACCTGCTGGGCCGTGGCGGCCCCGGACAGGGCCGCGGCCGCCAGCGCAATGGCCGTGAGGCGGACGAAAGTCGAACGTTGCATGCTTGTCTCCGTTTGTGGTTGGGGATCGATCGCTCTGTCAAATCGCTCTGTCAAATCGCGCTGGCGCCGCGCTCAGTCCACCTGGGCGCCCGACTGCCGCACCAGCGCGGCCCACTTGGCCACTTCGCTGCGGCCGAAGGCGTCCATGGCCTCGGGGCCGAGCGGGCGCTGTTCCACGCCCTGCGCGGCGAGCTTGCCCGCGGTGTCGCCCTTGGTGAGCGCGGCGGCCGTGGCCTGGCGCAGCCGCGCCAGCACCGGCGCGGGCGTGGCCGCGGGCGCGTACAGCATGAACCAGGCGACCAGGTCGAAGTCGCTGCCGGTCTGCTCGGCAATCGTGGGCACGTCGCGCGCGGCGGCGCTGCGCTGCGCGCTGGACACGCCGAGCGCGCGCAGCTTGCCTGCCTGCATGTGGGGCAGCACGGCGGCCGGGTGGTAGAACATGAAGTCGGCGCGGCCGGTCATCACGTCGTTCATGGCCATGCCGCCTTCCTTGTAGGGCACGTGCAGCATCTGCCCGCCCAGGCGGTTCTTGAGCAGTTCGCCCGCGAGGTGGCCCGAGGTGCCGTTGCCGGCCGAGGCGAAGGTGGCGCCCTGCCCCTGCGCGGCCTTGGCTTTCAGGTCGGCCAGGGTCTTGAGCGGCCCGTCGCCGGCCACCACGAGGAAGGTGGGCGTGTAGCCCACCAGCGCCACGGGCGCGAAGTCCTTGAGCGGGTCGTAGCTGAGGTTCTTGAACAGCGTGGCGTTGATGGCGTGCGTGCCCACCGTGCCCATCACGAGCTGGTAGCCGTCGGCCGCGCCGCGCGCCACCTGGGCCGAGCCCACGGTGCCGCCCGCGCCCGCGCGGTTGTCCACCACGATCGATTGCCCGAGCTCGCGGCCCAGGCCTTCGCCCACGATGCGCGCAATGATGTCGGTGGTGGTGCCGGGGCCGAAGGGCACCACCACGCGCAGCGGGCGGTCGGGGTAGCTCTGGGCGGCAGCGGGCAGCGCGAAGGCGCCGGCCGCGGCGCCCAGCGTGATCAGGGCTTCTCGGCGGTTGGGCAGGGAACGGGGCATGCGGTGTCTCCGGTGTTTTTCTGGGGGGTCAGCGTGCGGCTTGGGGCCAGCCTTGCGCGTACAGCGCGTTGTGCTCGCCCAGCGTGGGCGGCGGCGTCACCTGCAGGTTGCGCTGGCCGTCGAAGCTGATGGGCGAGCGCACCGTGCGCGAGGGGCCCATGGTGGGGTGCTGCATGTCCACGAAGAGCTGCAGGTGCCGGGCCTGCGGGTCGTCGGGCACCTCGTCGGTGCGGTACATGGGCGCGTGCGGCACGTCCTGCGCGAGCAGGCGTTCGCACCATTCGCTGCGCGGGCGGCGCTTGAAGATGTCGCGCAGCACGCCGATCAGCGCGTCCTGGTGGGTGATGCGCGCGAAGCGGTCGCAGAAGCGCTCGTCCTCGAAGATGTCGGGCTTGTCCATGGCCAGCGCCAGGCCCTGCCAGAACTTCTCGGGCGAGGACATGTGCAGCGCGATCCAGCCGCCGCAGGCGCATTCGAGCACGTAGCTCTGCGACACGCTGGGCCGGCTGTAGGGGCCCATGACCTCGCCCACCGAGAACAGGTGGGTGAAGGCGTCGAGGTTGAAGTGGGTCATGGCCTCGAACATGGACACGTCCACGCGCCGGCCTTCGCCGCTGGCGTGGCGCGCGTGCAGCGCGCCCAGGATGCCGAAGGCCGCGTAGTAGCCGGTCATGGCGTCGGCGATGGCCGGGCCCACCACGCGCGGGTTCTCGGGGTTCACGAGCAGGCGCAGGAAGCCGCTGGCGGCCTGGGCCACGGTGTCGTAGCTCGGGCGGCTGGCCGACGGGCCGTCGGGCCCGAAGCCGCTGATGGCGCAGTAGATCAGGCGCGGGTTCATCTCGCGCAGCCGCGCCTCGCCGGCGTGGATCTGCTCGGCAAAGCCCGGACGGAAGTTCTGGATGTAGACGTCCGCGCCCTCGATGAGGCGGTCGAAGGTGGCGCGGTCCTCGGGCTTGCGCGTGTCCAGCGCCACGCTGTGCTTGTTGCGGTTGTAGGTCTGGTAGTGCGGGCTGTAGAGCCCGCCCTTGAAGGCGCGGAACGGATCGCCCGTGCCGGGGAGTTCCACCTTCACCACCTCGGCGCCCATGTCGGCCAGCACCATGGCGGCCGCGGGGCCGGTGATGAAGGTGCCGTGCTCGACCACGCGCAGGCCTTTGAGTACGGGGATCATGGCCGTGTCCTCCTCAATCGATCTTCTGCACCGGCACGAAGCCCTCGGGCACCACGCCGGTGTAGCGCTCTTCGCGCGTGGCCTGGTAGGACAGCGCGAAGCCGATGGGTTGTTCGAGCTCTTCGGCCATGTGGGCGATCAGGCCCGCGCAGCGCGCGAGCATGGGCACGCCCTTGAGCGCGCGCAGCGGAAAGCCCACGCCCAGCAGCACCGCGGGGATGGCGGCCGACACGTTGAGCTTGAGCGGCTTGCCGATCACCTCGGGCAGCACCGCCTCCACGGCTTCGGCGATCTGCACGAAGCGCTGGCCGCCGCCGGCGCGCTGCGATTCGCGGAACAGCGCGGCCACGCGCGGGTCGCGGTCCTTGTGCACGGGGTGGCCATAGCCCGGCACGGCCTGGCCGCGCGAACGCCAGTCGGCCACCACGGCGCGCGCCGCGGCCCGCAGGTCACCGCCGTGCTGCGGCGCGGCGCGATCGATCTCGTCGAACAGCCGGCCCGCGGTTTCGGAAGCGCCCAGGATCACCGAGCCGCAGCCCAGGATGCCCGCGGCCACCGCGCCCTGCAGCGCGTCGGGTGCGGCGGCCAGGGTCATGCGCGCGGCCTGCACGCTGGGCACCAGGCCGTGCTCGGCGATGGCCACCAGCGTGGCGTTGAGCACGGCGCTCGCGGGCGCGTCGGGCCGGCGGCCGGTGAGCAGCAGGAAGAAGTAGTCGCCGAAGCCGATCTGGCCGATGAGCCCGTTGCACAGGTCCTCGCCGCGCACGACGATGGCCTCGGGGTTGTGGGCGCAGATGGCCGATTGCGGCACGGTGGCCTTGCCGATCTTCAAGACGGTCTCCAGTGAAAGCGGGGAACGGGTGCGGCGCGCTCAGCGCGCGGGCACGAGGCGGAAGTCGTACGTGGCGCTGTGGTACGGGCGGTCCATGGCGCGGCCGTCGGGCGCGGTGCCCGGCGGGTGCGTGGTGAAGGGCACGATCAGGCTGTTGCGCACGCCGAACACGGCATCGGAATCGAGGTAGGGGCTGTCGGCCACGAACAGGTGCGTGGTCACGCTCTGGTGGCCGGGCGCATACACCTTCATGTGGATGTGGCCGGGCCGGTTCGGGTGGCGGCCCATGCGGCGCAGCATGCGGCCCACGGGGCCGTCGTCGGGCACGGGGTAGAAGCTGGGCTTGATCGACCAGAAGCGGTAGCGGCCGTCCTCGTCGGTGTGGAAGCGCGCGCGCAGGCGCATGCCGGCGTCGTCGCCCATCTGCATGTCGTACACGCCCTCGCCGTCGCCCGACCACACGTCGAGGCAGCAATTCGCGATGGGCCGGCCCTCGGTGTCGGTGACACGGCCTTGGTAGTAGGCGGGTTCGCCGGGCATGTTCTCGCCGATGTCGGCGCCCAGCGGCAGCGCGGGCGCGCCTTCCCAGTAGAACGGGCCCTGCACCGTGGCCTCGGTGGGCTGTTCGGCGCCGCCGCCGCCCTGCTGGAAGGCGCGTGCGGCCTTGAGCTGGTTGAGCGCCACCACGAGCATGGAGATGCCCAGCGTGTCCGACAGCAGGATGAACTCCTGGCGCTTGTCGTCGCACATCTTGCCGGTCTCGGTGAGGAACAGGATGGCGTTGATCCACTCTTCCTCGCTCAGCTGCACCTCGCGGATGAAGGCGTGCGCGTGCTTCACGAGCGCGGTCATGACCTGCTTGAAGCGCGGGTCCTGGCAGTCGGCCATGCGATCGATGACGGCCTGGGTGATGTCTTCGGCTTCGAGCTGGGCCATGCGTGTCTCCAATGCGTTTGTTCTGGTGCGCCTGAGGGGAAATCCGCCCGCAGTCTAGGCACCCGGCGACTGCGATGGAAGTGATGAATTTCGACGGCTATGATCGATGGCATCGATCGTCTTTCAAGGGTTTCCCCCATGGAACTGCGCCACCTTCGTTACTTCGAAACGCTGGCCGATACGCTCAATTTCACGCGCGCGGCCGAGCGGCTGCATGTGACGCAGTCGACGCTGTCGCACCAGATCCGCCAGCTCGAGGAAGAGCTGGGCCAGGTGCTGTTCGACCGCACGAACCGCAAGGTGGCGCTGACCGAGGCCGGTGAGCTGCTGCGCAGCCATTTCGTGCCCGCGCTGCAACAGATCGACCGCGGCCTGCAGGCGCTGACACAGCCGGGCGATGCGCTCGCGGGCGAGCTGCGCATCGCGGCCACGCACAGCTTCAACACGCGGCTGGTGCCGCTGTGCGTGTCGGCCTTCCTGGCCTACCACCCGAACGTGAAGGTGGCGGTCGAAGAGCTGTCGGCCGAGCAGATCGCACGGCGCCTGTCCAGCGGCCACCTCGACCTCGGCGTGTCCTACCGGCCGGCCGACCGGCCCGAGCTCTGGTTCGAGCCGCTCTACAACGAGGAACTGCGCCTGTGCGTGGCCGCTTCGCACCCGCTGGCGCGGCGGCGGCGCGTGCGCATGGTGGAGCTGCACCAGCGCCGCGTGGTGCTGCTGCCCCGGCAGTTCAGCACGCGCGGCCTGCTGGACGAATGCTTCGAGGCGGCGGGCGCGCAGCCGCTGGTGGTGGCCGAGCTCAACTCGATCGCGCCCATGATCGAGCTGATCCGCCAGACGGACCTCGCGGGCATCATTGCCGAGAGCGCGTTCACGCCCTCGCCCGACCTGCGGCTGATCCCGCTGGAAGACCCCTCGCCGATCCGCACGCCCGGCCTGTTGTGGAAGAAGGGGGTGAACCGCTCGCCCACCGTGAAGCACATGGCCTCGGTGATCCGGCGAGCGGCGTCCGGCCATGCCGGCTGAGCGTGGGGCCGCTCAGAGCACCTGGCAGGCTTCGTCGAAGCCCAGGCGCGGGTTGCGGTTGAACAGCAGCTTGTCGTCGCCGTAACCGAGGTTGATGAGGAAGTTGGTCTTGTAGCGGCCGTCGGGGAAGAACTCGGCGTCGACCTTGGCGATGTCGAAGCCGCTCATGGGGCCGCAGTCGAGGCCGAGCGCGCGCGCCGCGATGATGAAGTAGGCGCCGCCGAGCGTGCCGTTGCGCGTTGCGGTGGCGCTGGCCATGCCGGCGTTGCCTTCGAACATTTCCTTGGCGCCCTCGCGGTGCCAGACCTTGGGCATGTGCTCGTAGAACTTCGTGTCGGTGGCCACGATGACCGTGACCGGCGCGCTGCGCGTCTTGTCGAGGTTGCCGGGCAGCATGGCCGGCAGCAGGCGCTCGCGCGCGGCCGGGGTGTTGAGGAACACGTAGCGCGTGGGCTGGCAGTTCATCGACGTGGGGCCCAGCGCGGCCAGTTCATACACCTGGCGCAGCAGCGCCTCGGGCACGGGCTTGTCGATGAAGCCGTTGGCCGTGCGGGCCTTGGTGAAGATCGTGTCGAGGGCTTGGGTGTCGAGCGGGGTCACAGGGCGAGGTCCTTTCAGTTCGGGGTGTAGTCCACCTGGTGGCGCGCGATGCGCAGGCCTTCGAGTTCCTGCCGCACGCGCAAATGTTCGGGGTGCGAAGCGTAATCGGTGAGCGCCTGGGCGCTGTCGAACTCGGAGTACAGCACCACGTCGCAGGCGTAGTCGACGCGGCTGAAGTCGACGCCGATCTCCAGCGTGCGCAGGCCCGGGATGCGGCCGCGCAGGCCTTCGAAGGCGGCCTTGAGGCGCTCGGTGTTGCGCAGCTTTTCCTCGGGGCTGGCCCCGAGGATGTTCCACATGACGATGTGCTTGACGAGGGCCATGGGTGCTCAGGCCTGGGGCGGGAAGCCCACCTTCTGCGGCCACAGGTTCTGGAACGCGTGCACCGACACGCTGGCGTACAGGCCGGCCTTGGTGAAGGGCTCGTCGGCCTGCCAGCGCAGCGCGGCCTCGCGGCTGTCGAAGTCGATCGCCAGCACGCTGCCGACCATGGTCACGCCGTCGTCGGCGAGCAGCGGGCCCGCAAAGGCCATGCGGTCGGCCACGGCGGCCAGGTAGGCCTTGTGCTCGGGGCGGATGCGCTGGCGCAGTTCGAGCCCGTTGGGTTTGTCCAGGAGGTGGAAGACGTAGATCATGGAAAGCGACTCACATGCGGGCGAGCCAGGTGGACAGGCCCGGGAAGATGGCGAGGATGACCAGCGACAACACCATCACGAGCACGAAGGGGAAGGCGCCGGCGAAGATGTCCTTGATGGTGATGTTGGGGTTGTTGAGCGCGCTCTTGACGGTGTAGACCGAGACCCCGAACGGCGGCGTGAGCAGACCGATCTCGACCGCCACCACGGTGAGCACGCCGAACCAGATCTTGTCCATGCCGAAGCTGGCCGCGATGGGCAGCACGATGGGCAGCATGATCAGCATGATCGAGACCGAGTCGATGATGCAGCCCAGCGCGATCACGATCAGCAGGTAGGCCACCAGGAAGCCCCAGGGGCCCAGGCCCATGTCGGTGATGCCGGTGGTGATGGCCGCGGGCATGCCGGTGAGCGCGAGCATGCGGCTGTAGAGCGAGGCCGCCACGATCAGGAACAGCACCGACACCGACACATAACCGGTTTCGGTGAGCACGTTCCAGAGCTTGCGCCAGGTGAGGCGGCGGCGCGCGAGCGCGATCACGAAGGCGCCGGCCGCGCCCACGGCGCCGGCCTCGGTGGGCGTGAACAGGCCGCTGTAGAGGCCGCCCAGCACCAGCACCACGAGCAGCAGGATGGGGAAGAACTTGACCGCCGCGCTGGCCCAGGTCTCGGTGTCCTGCTCCTGCGCCGAAGCGGGCAGGCCGGCGGTGTACATGCTGGCGGGCCGGAAGTAGGCCATGCCCAGGATGAGCGCGCAGAACAGCAGCGCCAGCAGCAGGCCCGGCAGCACGCCCGCCAGGAACAGGCGGCCGATCGATTCTTCGGCGATCACGCCGTAGATGATCATGAGCAGCGAGGGCGGGATCAGCATGCCCAGGATGGACGAGCCCGCGACCACGCCGACCGAGAAGCGCGACGTGTAGCCATGGCGCATCATCTCGGGCACCGCGACCTTGGTGAACACCGAGGCCGAGGCGATCGAGATGCCGGTGATGGCCGCGAACACCGCGTTCGCGCCCACGGTGGCCAGGCCCAGGCCGCCGCGCAGCTTGCGCAACAGCCACTGGAACACGTCGAAGGTGTCGCGCCCCACCCCGCTCACGCTCACGAACATGCCCATGAGCACGAACAGCGGCACCACGCCGAACAGGTAGTCGCGGATGGCGTCGTTGGCCGCCGCGCCCACGAAGCGCGCGGCGATCTCGGGCGAGCGCATCAGCCACACGGTGGCGAACGAGGTGACGATGAGCGCCACGCCGATGTGCATGCCCAGGACGATGAGGGCCAGCATGCCCCCGATGGCGATGAAGCCCAGCAGCAGATCACTCATGGCCTGCTCCTTGTGCGCGGCCGGCGTCGCGCCAGTCCTGCCAGGCCAGCAGCGCGTACTGCAGCGCGGCCAGGGCCGCGCCCACGAACACCACGATGCGCATGGGCCAGGTCGGGAAGGTGAACACGCCTTCGATGCCGAAGAACTCGTTGTTGGCCCAGGCGCGCTGGAACAGCGGCCAGGTGGCGTAGGCGATCACGCCGCAGGCGAAGATGCCGCCGAGCGAGAACAGCGCACGCAGGCGCATGCCGGCGCGCGGGCGCTTGGCCACGAAGGGGTCGATGAACAGGTCGGCGCGGCTCATGCGGCCGTGGCGCAGCGTGGCGGGCAGCTGCAGGAACACGATCACGATGATGGATGCGGCCACGAGTTCGGCCACGCCGTCGATGGGCTGGTTGAACGCATTGCGCATGAACACGTCGGCGCACATCAGCACCATCACGAGCGCGATCACGATGGAGCCCAGGCCGTTCAGGCCATCGATGAGATGGCCGAACGGACTGGAAGGGGCCGAGGAGACCGGGGCCTCCTCGAGGTCGGTGTTGGCTTCGTAGCTCATGAACGGCCGATCACAGGTCTTTGTCCCAGTCGCGCACGGGCTTGGCGCCGCGCTTGCGCAGCTCGTCCATGTAGGTCTTGATGATCTGCGCGGCCGGGCCGCGCGAGGCGTTGGCCTTGACCCAGTCGGCCGCGATGTTGGGCATGGAACGGGCCCACTTCTCGCGCTCGCCAGGGGCCATGGGCGCGATCTTCACCGGCACCGCCTGCTTGGCGCCCTGCTCGCCGATGGCCTTGAGCGCGGCCTCGTAGCGCTGCGCCAGCGTGTCGCCGAGCACGCGCGAGTACTCCAGGCCCACGTCCTTGATGATCTTCTGCACGTCCGGGGGCAGCGCGGCCATGCTGTCCTTGTTGATGGCCATGCCGCCGTTGTAGAGCGCGCCGATGTCGGCCGTGGTGACGTAGGGCGCCACCTCGTAGATCTTGTTGGGCAGGATGCCGGTGGCGATCGAGATCGTGCCCTCGCTCACGCCGGTCTGGATGTCGGTGTAGTAGCTGGTGAGCGAGCCGTCCACCGGCACCGCGCCCGAGCCCTTGAGCCACATGCCCACGGCACCAGGCGCCGAGATCTTCTTGCCGCTCAGGTCGGCATAGGTGCTGATCGGCGTCTTGGTGAACAGGTGGTAGGTGTCCACGCCGCTGGCGCCCAGGAACACCACGTTGTTCTTGTCCCATTCGGCCTTGAGCGCGGGCACCTTCTCGTTCATCTCGTTGGCCACCTGCAGCAGCATGCGGATGTCGCCGGTGGCGAAGGGCGTGACGGTGGCGAACTGGGTCAGCGGCATCTTGGCCGCTTCGAGGTTGGCGAACACCCAGCCGATGTCGGCGATGCCCGAGCCCACGCTGGCCAGGGTGGCGTTCATCTTGTAGAGCTGGCCGCCGTACGACTCCTTCCACTCGATCTTGTAGCCCTTGCCCAGGGCCTCCACGCGCTTGTTCACCTCGGGCACGAACAGCGTGCTCATGAGGCCCACCCAGGGCAGCGAGGTGGGGTGGCTGGACGCGATGGTGAGCTTGAAGGTCTGTTGCGCCTGGGCGGTGCCCAGGCCGGCGCTCATGAGCGCGGCCGCCAGGGCGGTGGCCACGAAAGTCCGCTTCTTCATCGTCATGGTCTTGTCTCCGGTGGAGGGTGTTATTGAGGGGCGAGAACGAAATCGAAATCGAGGGTGATGCGGCCGTCGGGCTGTTCCACCCAGTCGGCCAGCAGCGAGCTGCGCACGCCGAAGACGGCGTCGGAATCGAGGTAGGGATCGCCGTTGCGGAACACGTGCGTGACCAGGGTCTGGTAGCCCGGGGCCTGGATGCGGAAATGCAGGTGCGCGGGGCGCCAGGGGTGGCGCTTGGTGGCGGTGAGCATCTCGCCCACCGGGCCGTCGGTGGGAATGGGGTAAGGCTCGGCCACCACGGTCTTGAAGTGAAAGCCGCCGTCGGCGCCACTGCGCAGCACGGCGCGGCCCTGGGGCTGCTCCAGGCCTTCGCGCTGCACGTCGTACAGGCCATCGGCATCGGCCTGCCAGACATCGATCACCGCGCCGGCCACAGCCTCGCCGCGCGGGCCGCGCACATGGCCGCTGACCTCGCAGGGCTTGCCGGGCGCGCCATTGGCCACGTCGGCGCCGTGCGGCACCTCGGGCGCGCCTTCCACGTGGAAGGGGCCGAACACCGTGGCCTCGGTGCAGCCTTCGGGCTTCTGGTTGTTGAGCGCCACCGTGAGCATGGACAGGCCCAGCGTGTCCGACAGCAGGATGAACTCCTGGCGCTGGTCGGTGCAGGTGTGGCCCACGCGGGTCAGGAAGTCGATGCCGTAGGCCCACTCGGCCTCGGTCAGTTTCACCTCGCGCGCAAAGGCGTGCAGGTGCTGCACCAGACTGGTCAGCACCTGCTTCAGGCGCGGGTCGGGCGTGGCGGCCAGGCGGGCGATGACCGCCTGGGTGATGTTGTCCTGGTTGAGGTTGCGCACCGTCTTGTCTCCGTGGGGCGTGCCGTGAGGCCACCGTGGCGGCAGAATGTAGGCGGCACGAAATGGAAAACCAATGCCGCGGAACGAAAAGACTTTTCCGCCGCGCGCAAGAAAACCAGGGACAACCCGGAGACACACTCGAAAGCGATGGACCGCTGGACCGAGATCGAACTGTTCGTGCAGGTGGCCGAAACCGGCAGCCTGTCGCGCGCCGCCGAAGCGCTGAACCTGAGCAACGCGAGCGCGAGCCGCCACCTGGCCGCGCTCGAAGAGCGCCTGGGCGCGCGCCTGGTGGAGCGCAACACGCGCCGCCTCTACCTCACCGACACCGGCCAGGAGTTCTTCCAGCGCGCGCGCAACATCCTGGGCGACCTGCGCGACGCCGAGTCCGATGTGAACGCCGCGGCGCTCAACCCCACGGGCGTGCTGCGCGTGACGGCCTCGCTGAGTTTTGCGATGCACCACATCGCGCCGCTGCTGCGCGGCTTCACCGAGCGCTACCCCAACGTGAGCGTGCACGTGGAGGCGGCCAACCGCTACCTCGACATCATCGACAACAACATCGACGTGGCGATCCGCACGCGCGAGTACGAGCCCGACAGCAACATCACCATCCGCCGGCTCGGCCAGACGCGGCGCATCCTCGCGGCCTCACCGGGTTACCTCGCCAAACACGGCTTTCCCAAGGGGCTCGACGACCTGCAGCGCCACAAGCTGCTGGTGTACCTGCACGCCAACACGCCCAACGAGCTGCGCTTCACGCACGTGGACAGCGGCCGCCAGCAGACGGTGCAGATCAAGGGCCTGCTCGAAACCAACGACGGCCAGATCGTGCGCGCCGCCGCGCTCGACGGCATGGGCATCCTGATCCAGCCGAGCTACATCGTCTACGACGACATCGTGGCCGGCCGCCTGGTGCCGGTGCTCGAAGACTGGGACCTGCCGCACCTCACCATCAACCTCGCCTACCCGAGCCGCAAGCACCTGAGCGCCAAGGTGCGCGCCTTCATCGACTTCATGGCCGAGCACTTCGCGCGCATGGACTACGAGCGCAAGTGGACCGGGCGCTTCGCGGTGTATTGAGCGCGCTGAACGGAGCGCGGTGTGCGGGCGCGCGCGGGCTCAGTCCGCGGTCACGCCCATGAGTTGATCCTTGCGCGCCTGCAGTTCGTCGCGCAGGGCCAGCAGGTCGAGCCGGCGCGCGGCGCGCGCGGCCGGAAAGATCTGGTTGCGCTCTTCCTTCACGTGGTGGTCCACGTACTCACCCAGCACTTTCACGCGCGCATCGAAGGCCTCGTCGGCCTGGTCGAGCGCCTCGAGCTGCGCGATCAGTTCCTTGACGCTGTCGTGCTCCACCTCGGCCTCGGCCAGGGGGGCGGTGTCCTTGAGCGCTTCGCGCAGCGCGGGGTAGAAGATCTCCTCCTCGATGGCCGCATGCACGGTGAGTTCCTGACAGATCTGGCGCGCCAGGTCCAGGCGCTGGCCGGCCGCGTCGCGCGCGCGCGAGCCGACGAGCGACTCGTAGGCCTTGAACAGCTTCTTGACCGCGCGGTGGTCGGCATCGAGCAGGGAACAGGCGTCGGCGTCTTTGCGAAGGTGGGTCATGGGCGGGCTCCTCGTGGGGTGGACAGAAGGCGTCCGTCGAGCGGACCGCGCCCACCGGCAAGCGGGGTGCCCGCCCAGGCCTGCACTGCTAAACTGGCCAGCCCCACCGGAGCCCGCCATGCCCCATGACCTGCTCGCTGAACTGACCGCACGCGCCCAGTCGCTTGCGCCCGAAGAGCGGGCCCAACTGGCCGAAGCCTTGCTGGCCAGCCTCGATCCGCACGTGGCCGATGTGGAGGCCAGCTGGGACATCGAGCTCAAGCGCCGCATCGCCGATGTCGAGCAAGGCAGCGCGGCACTGGTGCCGATCGAAGAAGGCTTTGCCCGCGTGCGCCGCTCGCTCGGCGCATGACCCTGGCGGTCTTTCACCCCGAAGCCCTGCGCGAGCTTCAGGAGCAGGTCGCGTATTACGAGCAGCAGTCACCCGGTCTGGGTGAGCGTTTCCTGGCGCAGGTGGAGGCCGCGGCGCGCATCGCCGTGGCCATGCCGGGGGTGGGCAGCCCCTACCGCCATGGAACCCGGCGCGTGTTCCCGAAAGACTTTCCCCACTCGGTGGTCTACCGCATGGTGGGCTACCGCCTGGTGATCCTCGCCATCGCGCCATTTCGGCGCAAGCCCGGCTACTGGGGCACCCGCCTGTGACAGGCCATCGGGGGCTTTGCCAAGTCCGTCACCCCCGCCAGCGCCACACCGCCGCCGCCGCCGAACTCAGCGCGCCGATGGCGGCGATCGACAGCCAGCCCCAGTGCGCGAGCGCGAGCGTGCCGATCAGCGCGCCGCCGGACATGCCGATGAACATGCCCGTGAACAGCAGCGCGTTGAGGCGGCTGCGCGCGGCCGGGTCGAGGCCGTAGATGGTGCTCTGGTGCGCGATCAGCGCGGCCTGCACGCCAAAGTCGAAGCCGATCGCCGCCACCACCAGCAGCGCGAGCTGCCCGGCCACCGGCAGCAGCGCCATGCCGGCCATGGCCGCATAGGCCAGGGCTGCGATGGCAGCGCCCAGGATGGCCACCCGCCGCGGACCGCGGCGGTCCGAGAGCCGGCCCGCGATGGGGGCGGCCAGCGCGCCCGCGGCCCCCGCGAGGCCGAAGGCGCCGGCCACGCCGCTGCCCAGACCGAACTGGTGGTGCAGCATCACCGCCAGCGTCGACCAGAAGGCGCTGAATCCCAACGCCAGCAGGCCTTGCGCGACGGTCGCCCGGCGCAGCACGGGGTGGGCGCGCCACAGGCCCACCATCGAGCCGAGCAGCGCGCGGTAGCCCAGCCGCGTGGTGGGCGCGAAGGCCGGCACCCGGGCACGCACCGCGAGCGCCAGCAGCAGCAAGGCCGCGGCCGACACGAAGAACAGCGTGCGCCAGCCCGCGGCCGCCGACACCGCGCCAGCCACCACGCGCGAGAGCAGGATGCCCAGCAGCAGCCCCGTCATGACCGTGCCCACGGCCTTGCCGCGGTGCTCGGGCGGCGCGAGCGAGACCGCCGCGGGCACGAAGTCCTGCGCGAGCGTGGCCGTGAGGCCCACGCACAGGCTGGCCGCGAGCAGCCAGCCGATGCCGGGCGCCAGCGCGCTCGCGAGCAGGCTCAGGGCCAGCAGCACGGCCTTCACCAGCATCACCTGTCGGCGGTCGTGGCGGTCGCCGAGCGGCGCGAGCAGCAGGATGCCCAGCGCGTAGCCGAGCTGCGTCAGCATGGGCACGGCGCCGATCGCGCCCTCGCCCGCGTGCAGGCCGCTGGCCATGGCGGGCAGCATGGGCTGGCTGTAGTAGAGCGAGGCCACGCTGAGCCCGGCGCCGGTGGCCAGCAACAGGGTGAGCGCGAGCGAGGGCGCGGCCGCGGGCCCGGGGGACGCTTCGATGGCATGCGTGACAGGAATGGAAGACATGGGATGAGAAAGCAGTTTTGAACGATGGGCGCGATTGTTCCCCTGGGCGTCGGGCGCGGATAGACTGCGGCACGAACAATCGTCATACGCCCGACGCATGAAAGAAAGCCCTCTCGCCGGCGACCGGCTCGAACTGCTGCAAACCTTCGTGCGCATCGTGGAAAGCGGCAGCCTGTCGGCCGCGGCGCAACGCCTGGACACCACCCAGCCCACGGTGAGCCGCCGGCTGCAGGCGCTCGAGCGCCACTTCGGTGTGCGGCTGCTGCACCGAAGCACCCATGCGGTCACGCTCACGCCCGATGGCGAGCGCTGCCTGGCCATGGCGCGCGCGCTGATCGACGAATGGGATGCGCTGCAGGAATCGCTGCGCGGCCCGCGCAGCGCGGCCAGCGGCACGCTCAAGGTGCTGGTGCCGCACGCGCTCGGGCAAACGCAGCTCGTGGCGCCGCTGGCACGCTACCTGCGCGCCCACCCCGGCGTGCGCGTGGAATGGCTGCTCAGCGACCGCCACCCCGATTTCGTGGCCGAGGGCATCGACTGCGCGGTGCAGGTCGGCGAGATCAGCGACCCCAAGCTGGTGGCGCTGCCGCTCTACGAGCTGCCGCGCATCGTGATCGGCTCGCCCGCCCTGCTCGGTGGCCGGCCCGTACCGCGCACGCCCGAGGCGCTGCGCGCCCTGCCCTGGCTCGCGCTGCAAACCTTCTACCGCGACGACGTGGTGCTCAGCCCCGTGGGCGGCGGCGCGGCGCAGACCATCGCCATCCGCCCGCGCCTGAGCACCGACAGCCTCTACGCGCTGCGCAGCGCCGCGCTCGAAGGCCTGGGCGCGGCTGTGGTCTCGGCCTGGATGGTGAGCGAGGAACTGCGCGACGGCCGGCTGCTGCACCTGGCCCCGGGCTGGGCCGCCGCGCCGCTGCCGGTGCACCTGGTGTACCCGTACGCGCGCTTCCAGCCCGCGCGCCTCAAACGTTTTCTGGAGGTCTTCAAGGCCCACGGCCCCCAGCCGGCATGACTTTTGCGCGACACTGACCGCATGCACGGCCACCTCACGCTCATCAACACGATCGCCGCCGGTCTCGGCCTCGCGCTGGTCCTGGGCTTTCTCTGCACCAAGGTGCGGCTGCCCGCGCTCGTGGGTTACCTGCTCGCGGGCGTGATCATCGGCCCCCACACGCCGGGCTTCGTGGCCGATGCCGGCATCGCGGCGGAGCTCGCCGAGATCGGCGTGATGCTGCTGATGTTCGGCGTGGGCCTGCATTTCTCGCTCGACGACCTGCTCTCGGTGCGCAAGATCGCGCTGCCCGGCGCGGTGGTGCAGATGCTGGTGGCCACGCTCATGGGCATGGGCATGGCGCTGTGGTGGGGCTGGGACCTCGGCCCCGCGGTGGTGCTGGGCATTTCGCTCTCGGTGGCGAGCACGGTGGTGCTGCTGCGCGCACTCGAAAGCCTGGGCATCCTGGGCTCCATGACGGGGCGCATCGCGGTGGGCTGGCTGGTGGTCGAAGACCTGGCCATGGTGCTGGTGCTGGTGCTGCTGCCCCCGCTCGCGGGCTTCCTGGGCGGCGTGGCGCCCGACAACGGTGCGGGCGCCGAATCGGTCTGGAGCACGCTGGGCCTCACGCTGCTGCGCGTGGGCGGCTTCGTGGCCGTGATGCTGCTGATCGGCCGCAAGTTCTTCCCCTGGGTGCTGTGGCAGGTCACGCACACCGGCTCGCGCGAGCTGTTCACGCTGTGCGTGGTGGCGGCGGCCGTGGGCATCGCCTTCGCCTCGGCCGAGCTGTTCGGCGTGTCCTTCGCGCTCGGCGCCTTCTTCGCGGGCATGGTGCTGCGCGAGTCCGAGTTCAGCCACCGCGCGGCGCAGGAATCGCTGCCGCTGCGCGACGCTTTCGCGGTGCTGTTCTTCGTCTCGGTAGGCATGCTGTTCGACCCCTACGTGCTGGTGAACGAGCCGGTGCACGTGCTGGGCGTGGTGGCCATCATCATCGTGGGCAAGTCGCTCGCGGCCGCGGCGCTGGTGCTGGCGCTGCGCTACCCGCTCAACACCGCGCTCACGGTGTCGGCCAGCCTGGCGCAGATCGGCGAGTTCTCGTTCATCCTCGTGGGCCTGGGGGCGCAGCTCGGCCTCATGCCCGACGAAGGCCACAGCCTGGTGCTCGCGGGCGCGCTCATCTCCATCGCGCTCAACCCGCTGCTGTTCAAGGCCATCGGGCCGCTGCGCGAGCTGCTGCGCGCGCACTCGCTGCTGGTGCGCCGGCTCGAGGCGCGCGACGACCCGCTGGCCGAGCTGCCGCGCAGCACCGAGGCCAAGTACCTCTCGCGCCAGGTGGTGCTGGTGGGTTACGGCCGCGTGGGCCGGCGCATCGCCGATGCGCTGCGCGCCGTGGGCCAGCCCTTCGTGGTGGCCGACCAGAACCGCGACATCGTGGAAGGCCTGCGAGCGCGCGGCATGGCCGCGGTCTGGGGCAATGCGGGCGAGCCCGAGGTGCTGATCCAGGCGCACATCGCGAACGCGCGCATGCTGGTGGTGGCCACGCAGGACACGCTCTCGCTGCACCAGATGATCGAGACCGCGCGCACGCTCAACCCCGAGATCCGCATCGTGGTGCGCTCGCACAACGAAGACGAGGCCGAGCGCCTGATGGCCGAGGGCGTGGACACGGTGTTCCTGGGCGAGGCCGAGCTCGCGCAGGCCATGGCCCGCCACGTGCTCGCGCCGCCGGCCAGCGGCGCCGCGGCCCCGGCGGTGCACGCCACCTGATGCCCCCGGGCCAGGCCCCGGCCGGGCGGCTTCCGTAGAATGCGGGCCTTATGCGCCGCTGGCTCATCGCGCTGTTTGCCGTTCACTTCCTCTGGGGCGTGATCGGCTTCGCCATCCCCTCCCACCCCGTCGACACGCCCGCCGTGGCCTCGCTGGCCGCGCCCGCGCACGGCGTGTCGGCCCCGAGCACCAAGGGCCTGGCCGACCTGGAGCACGCGCTCGCCGACGAGCTCCCCGACCTGCCCGACACGCTCCAGCGCCCCGCCACCCTGGCGTTCGCGCACGTGCTCACGCCGCTGCAGCCGCAGTGGCACGCCGGCGTGCTGCCGGCGCCGGTGCCCGAAGCACCGTTCCGCCCGCCGCGGCGCGCCTGAAGCGCTTCACCCCCGCCCCGCCAGCCCCGCAGCGCCCCACCGGGCGCCGCTGGCGGCCCGGCACCGGCCCGCGCGGCCGTGCCCCTTGCCCTTTCCCTTCATGGACACCTGGTTGCCGTGGCTCGAAGCCGCGATCCTGGGCATCGTCCAGGGACTCACCGAGTTCCTGCCGGTGTCCTCCAGCGCGCACCTGCGCATCCTCGGCCCGCTGCTGCCTTCGGGCACCGACCCCGGCGCGGCCTTCACCGCCATCACCCAGCTCGGCACCGAGGCCGCGGTGCTGGTGTACTTCCGCCACGACATCGCGCGCATCCTGGTGCGCTGGTGGGGCTCGATCACGCAGCCCGCGCTGCGCCGCGACCCCGATGCGCGCATGGGCTGGCTGATCCTGGTGGGCACGCTGCCCATCGCGGCGCTGGGGCTGCTGTTCAAGGACGCCATCGAGACCTCGCTGCGCCACCTCGCGATCACCGCCACGATGCTCATCGTGTTCGGCCTGCTGCTGGGCTGGGCCGACCGCCGCGCCCCGCAGACGCGCACACTGCGCGAGCTCGGCTGGGGGCACGGCCTGGTGTTCGGCTTTGCGCAGGCCATGGCGCTGATCCCCGGCGTGTCGCGCTCGGGCGGCACCATCACCGCGGGCCTGCTCATGGGCTACACGCGCGAGGCGGCGGCGCGCTATTCGTTCCTGCTGGCGCTGCCGGCGGTGGCGGCCTCGGGCCTGTACCAGCTGGCGCGCAGCGCCGGCACGGCCACGCCCATCGCCGCCGGGCCCACGGCCCTGGCCACGCTGATCGCCTTCGGCGTCGGCTACGCCGTCATCGTCTGGTTCTTGAAGCTCGTGTCCACGCGCGGCTACCGGCCCTTCGTGCTGTACCGCATCGCGCTGGGCGCCCTGGTGCTGCTGTTGCTCGCCACCGGCGTGCTCGCGCCCCTCTGATTTCTCCACCACCCTCCCCCACCATGGAAATTGCCTTACTGATCGCGCTGATTCTTCTCAATGGCGTCTTCGCCATGTCCGAATTGGCGCTCGTGACCGCGCGCAAGGCGCGCCTGCAAAAGCTCATCGACGAGGGCGACGGTGCGGCCGCCGCGGCCCTCAAGCTCGGCGAAGACCCGAACCGCTTCCTCTCCACCATCCAGATCGGCATCACCTCGATCGGCGTGCTCAACGGCATCGTCGGCGAGGCCGCGCTCGCCGGGCCGCTGGCGCTGTGGCTGCAATCGCTGGGCGCGCCGGTGCAGGCGAGCCAGATCGGCGCCACCGCGCTGGTGGTGGTGGTCATCACCTACTTCTCCATCGTGGTGGGCGAGCTGGTGCCCAAGCGCCTGGGCCAGACCCACCCCGAAACCTTCGCGCGCCTGGTGGCGCGTCCGATCGACTGGCTGGCCAAGGCCACCAAGCCCTTCGTGCTGCTGCTGTCGGTGTCCACGCGCGCACTGCTGCGCCTGCTGGGCGTGAAGGAGAACAGCGCCGCCGCCGTGACCGAGGAAGAGATCCACGCCATGCTCGCCGAGGGCACGAGCGCGGGCGTGATCGAATCGCACGAACACGCCATGGTGCGCAACGTGTTCCGCCTGGACGACCGCCAGATCGGCTCGCTCATGGTGCCGCGCAGCGACGTGGTGGTGCTCGATCTCGAAGAGTCCTTCGAGGTGAACATGGCCCGCGTGGAAAGCAGCCGCCATTCGCGCTTCCCCGTGGTCAAGGGCGACCTGGGCGAACTGCAGGGCGTGCTCAACGCGCGCCTGTGGCTCACGCAGGCCCTGCGCGGCGAGAACCGCGCGCTCGACCAGCAGCCGCTGCAGCCGCCGCTGTACGTGCCCGAGACCATCACGGGCATGGAGCTGCTCGACAACTTCCGCCTCTCGGACGTGCAGATGGCCTTCGTGATCGACGAGTACGGCGAGGTGCAGGGCATCGTCACGCTGCAGGACCTGATCGAGGCCATCACCGGCGAATTCCAGCCGCGCGACCCCGAGACCTCATGGGCCATGCAGCGCGAGGACGGCTCCTGGCTGCTCGACGGCCACATCCCCGTGCCCGAGCTCAAGGACCGGCTCGCGCTCGACCGCGTGCCCGACGAGGAGCGCGGCCGCTACCACACGCTCAGCGGCATGCTCATGCTGCTCACCGGCCGGCTGCCGCGCGAAGGCGACCACGCGGTGTGGGAGGGCTGGCGGCTGGAGATCGTGGACATGGACGGCCGCACCATCGACAAGGTGCTGGCGCGCCGGCTGCCGGCCGACGACGGCGCAGCCGCCGAAGACGACACCACGGGCTGAGGCGCGCGCCTCAGGCCGGCCGCGCGCCTTCCCACGCGGCCTGCAGCAGCGCGCGCAGCGGGCCGGCCTCCAGCGGGCGCGGGTTCGGGTACTGGTTCTGCATCGCGATCGCGCAGGCGCGGTCGAGGTCTTCGGCCTTCATGCCGATGTCGCGCAGCGCCACCGGCGCGCCGTTGTCGCGCGCCAGGTCGTACACCGCCTGCGGCGCCTCGTCGGCCCCGCGCCCGAGCGCGCGCGCGATGCGTGCCATGGCCCGCGGCGCGGCGGCCGCGTTGTAGGCCAGCGCGTGCGGCAGCACCACGGTGTGGGTTTCGGCGTGCGGCAGGTTGAAGCTGCCGCCCAGCGTGTGGCAGAGCTTGTGGTGCAGCGCCATGCCCACCGAGCCCAGCACGATGCCGCACAGCCAGGCGCCGTACAGCGCGTCGCCGCGCGCCTCGAGGTCGGCCGGGTTGGCGCGGATGCCGGGCAGCGCGCGGCCGATGGCGGCGATGCCCTCTTCGGCCATCAGGTCGATCACCGGGTTGCCCTCGGCCGAGTACAGGCCCTCGGCCGCGTGCGCGATGGCGTTGAGCCCGCTGGTCACGCTCAGGCCCACGGGCAGCGTGAGCGTGAGCTCGGGGTCGTAGAGCACGCTTTGCGGCAGCACCTTCAGGTCCTTGCCGGTCTTCTTGAGGCCGGCCTCGGTGATGCCGTAGATCGGCGTCATCTCCGAGCCCGCGTAGGTGGTGGGGATGGCCAGGATGGGCAGGCCCGAGTCGAGCGCGATGGCCTTGCCCAGGCCGGTGGTGGAGCCGCCGCCGATGGCCACGGCGCAGTCGGCGCCGAGCTGGCGCGCCACCTCGCGCGCCTCGCGCGCGGTCTCGATCGGCACATGCATGACGGCGCGGTCGAAGATGCCCGCGGCGCGATCGCCGAGCAGTTGCGCCACGCGCTCGGCGCTGGCGCGCTGCTCGGGCGTGCACAGCACCAGCGCGCGCTGCGCGCCCATGGCCGCGATGGCCTGCGGCAGTTGCGCGAGCGCGCCGGCGCCGAACACCACGCGCGACGGAAGACCCTGGTAGACGAAGGAACGCATGGTCCGATTCTCCCGCGGCTTCACACCGCCAGGCCCGAGGCCCGCTGCAGCACGCGGATGATGGCCGCGTAATCGAGTTCGGCGTCGCCCTGCGCCTGCGCCGAGGCCATGAGCTGGCGCGTGGCCGCGGTCTGCGTGAGCGGCACCTGCAGCCGCGCGCCCTCGGCGAGGATGAGGTCGATGTCCTTGTTCATCTGGCCCACGGTGAAGGTGGGCGTGTAGTCGTGCTTCGAGAGCTGCACGCTCTTGGCCTTCACGATGGGCGAGGCCACGGCGCTGGCGCCGATCACCTGCCACAGGTCCTGCCAGGCGAGGCCGCCCTTCTGGCCCAGCGTGAGCGCCTCGGCCAGCATGGCGCTGGTCTGCGCGATCATGAGGTTGACCACCAGCTTCATCAGGCGGGCCTGCTCGGCCTCGCCGAGCCAGAAGTGGTTCGGGCCCCAGCAGCGCAGCAGCGGCAGCAGCCGCTCGTGCAAGGCGCGCGGGCCCGAGGCCATCACCGTGAGCTGGGCCGCTTCGGCCATGTGGTTGTTGCCCGAGACGGTGCAGCGCAGGTGCATCACGCCGGCGCGCTCGCAGGCCTCGGCCGCGCGCGCCGAGGCCGCGGGCGAGACGGTGCTGGTGTCGATCCAGGCGGCGCCGCGGGCCGCGTGCGCGGCCACGCGCTCGGCCACGGCAAGCAGCGCGCCATCGTGCGGCAGCGACGAAACCACCACCGCGGCCTGCGCGAGACGGTCGGCCACGGTGAGGCCGGCCTCGCGGGCCAGCGCCAGGCGCTCGGCCGAGGGGTCTTCGACCGACACGGCGTGGCCTGCGGCGAGCAGGTGGCGGGCCATGGGCAGGCCCATCTTGCCGACGCCGATGACGTGGATGCTTTGGCTCATTGCGGTTTGAGGTTGGCCGCGCGCGCGATGCGGGCGGCGGCGTCCATCTCGGTGCGGATGAACTGGTTGAATTCGGCCGTGCCCATGGGATAGGGCACGGCCCCCTGGCGGCCCAGGCGCTCGACCACGGCGGGATCGGCCAGGGCCTTGGTGGCTTCGGCGTGCAGCCGCTCGACGATGGCCGGCGGCGTCTTCGCGCTCACCACCATGCCGACCCAGAACACGAAGTCCGAGCCCGGCACGCCGGCCTCGACCGTGGTGGGCACGTTGGGCAAGGCAGCGTGGCGCGTGGCCGTGCTCACGGCCAGCGGCACCACCTTGCCGTCGCGGATCAGCGGCAGCGCCGAAGACAGCGGCGAGAAGAACCAGTCCACGCGCTCGCCCATCACGTCGGCCAGGGCCTCGGGCGTGCCGCGGTAGGGCACGTGCGTGGCTTCGATGCCGGCCTGCAGCCGGAACTTCTCGGCGTTGAGGTGGGTGGCGCTGCCCACGCCGGCCGAGGCGTAGTTGAGCTGGCCCGGTTTGGCCTTGGCGGCAGCCACCGCGTCGGCCACGCTCTTGTAGCCCTTGCCGGCGGACGTGACCATCACGTTGGGCAGCGCCGCCAGCGCGGTCACGCCCGTGAGGTCGCGCAGCGTGTCGTAGGGCAGGCTGGGGTACACGGCCGGGTTGACCGCGTGGCTGGACGAGGGGATCAGCACCAGGTGGCCGTCGGCCTCGGCGCGCGCCACCTGGGCCGAGGCGATGCTGCCGCCCGCGCCGGGGCGGTTCTCCACCACGATGGTCTGGCCCATGTTGCGCTGCATGGTCTCGGCCACCAGCCGCGCCACGATGTCGGTGCCGCTGCCCGCGGTGAAGGGCACCAGGAAGGTGATGGGCTTGTTGCCGCTCTGCGCCCAGGCCGAACCGGCCGCCAGCGCGCCGATGGCGGCCAACAGCCCGGACAGGCCAAAGCGCCCGATGCATTTCCCGAACCGGCTCCACGTCGTCTTCATGCGTTTGTCTCCTGCGGGGTGGAAGAACGGGGGCCGGCAGGCGCCCCCGCGGTGTCACTGCAAGCCCATGGCCTGCGTGATTTTTTGTCCGGAGGCGCGCAGCGCGGCCAGCAGCGGCGGCAGGTCCACGCCCAGGAGGCGGCCTTCGCGCTTGCGCCATTCGCCGGCCACCATGACGCTGTCGATGTTGGCCAGCGTGGCCTGGAACACCACCGCGCTCACGGGGTCGTGCACCGGCTGCATGTTGAGGTCGTCGGCGCGGATCAGCACCAGGTCGGCCTGCTTGCCCGGGGCCAGGGTGCCGAGGCGGTCGAGCTGGCGCAGCATGCGCGCGCCCTCCACCGTGATCCAGGCCAGGGCCTCGCGCGTGGTGATGGTCGAGGTGTCGGGGATGGTGCCGTGCGCGGCGCGGTGGGCCACGTTGTCCAGGCTGCGCTGGATGCCCAGCGCGATGCGGGCCTGGCTGATCATGTCGCCGCTCATCACGCTCTCCAGGTCCACGCCCAGCGAGGGCGCGCGCCCGAAGCCGCGCAGCCGCCCGGTGAGCGGGTGGCCATGGCCCTGCGACATCTCGCTCTCGGCCGCGGCCGAGAAGCTCATGCCCAGGTCGCAGAAGCGCTGGAGCTGCTCGTCGGTGAGCGCGTGGCCGTGCACGATGTTGATCTGCTCGCCCAGCAGGCCCAGGGCCTCCAGGCGCTCCCAGCCATCGGGCGTGCGCGCCGGCCCGCCGCCCTGGTGCAGCGAGGCGATCAGCCCCAGCTCCTTGGCCATGCGGAAGTCGTGCACCGCCACGTCGAGCGTGCTGTAGTGCGGGCCCAGCACCGCGGCGTGGATCTGCAGCAGCGGCTGGCCCTGGTGCGCCTTCAGCAGGCGCTCCACCTCGGCGCGCGGGTGCGGCACCTCCCAGAACGGCGTCTGGCCGGGCTTCGGGTCGGGCTTGGGCGTGCCGTGGAAGAAGGCGGCGCGAATGCCGGACTTGAGCAGCGCATCCACCGCCGCGTCGTTGTGCGCGGGCGTGGGGTTGTTGTGGCACCAGTCCACCAGCGTGGTGGTGCCGCAGTTGAGCTGGTTGAGCGCGCCCACCAGCGTGGCGATGTGCAGGTCTTCGGGCGCGAACACCGTGGCCAGGCCCGCGTGCATGTTCTTGAAGTACTGCAGCAGGGTCCAGTTGGCGGCCAGGCCGCGCAGCGCGGTCTGCCAGGTGTGCATGTGGGCGTTGATGAAGCCCGGCACCAGGATGCAGCCGCTGGCGTCGACGACCTGCGCGTCGTCCACCGCCAGCCGCGGCGCGATGGCCTCGATGGTGTCGCCGGCCACCAGCAGGTCGCCCACGGGCAGGTCGCCCTGCGCGTCCATGGTGACGATGCTGGCGCCGCGGATCAGGGTGCGCTGTGCACGCGCTGCCATGGCCGGCCCCGCCTCAGCTGCTCAGGCCGTCGCCGACCGGCACGTTGAGCGGCGCGATCTTCAGGCCCGCGTCGGCCGCGGTCTCCTGCAGCAGGATCGCGAAGTCCACGTCGTCGTGGCCCCGGCCCACCATGCGCGCGATGCTCTCGCGCGTGGCCGCGGCCGAGGGCATGGGCACGCCGTGCGCCTTGCCCGCGCCCAGACCCAGGTCCATGTCCTTGAGCAGCAGCTTGGGCGTGAAGGTCACCTGCTCGAACGTCAGGTTGGTCAGCACCGGCGTCTTGTAGCGCGTGTACATGCTGCCCAGCACCGAGTCGTTGATGCTCTCCAGGAACACGTGGCGCGGGATGCCGGCCTTCTCGGCCAGCACGGTGATCTCGCACAGGCTCTGGATGATCACGCCGAACATGGTGTTGTGCGCGATCTTCCAGACCCGGGCCAGCTCGCCCTCGCCCACCCACATGGCCTTGCGCGACATCGCGGCGAGGTAGGGCTCGTTGGCGTCGTACAGGGCCTTGGGGCCGGAGGCCACCAGCAGCAGCTTGCCGGCCTTGGCCACCTTGGCGTTGCCCGACACGGGCGCACACAGGTAGTTCACGCCCATGGCCTCGAGCCGCGCGCGGATCTCGGCCGAGCCTTCCTGCGAGATCGACGAGCTGTCGATCACGGTCTTGGGCCGGGTGGCGCCGGTGAGCACGCCGCCGTCGCCGAACAGCACTTCCTTCAGGTCGTCGGTGGTGGACACCATGGTGAAAACGGTGTCGCAGCCCGCGAGGTCGAGCTTGCTGTTCACCACGGTCGCGCCGTATTCGGCCAGCGGCTCGGCCTTGCTGCGGGTGCGGTTCCACACCTGCACGGTGTGCCCGGCCTGCAGCAGTTTCTTCACCATGGCTTCGCCCATGCGGCCGAGGCCGATCCATCCGAGTGTGGCGCTCACGTGCTTGTCTCCTGTTGTGGTCTGTCGAGGCGGCCGAGTGTGTGCAAGGCCCGCCCCGCGCCGCAACCCGGCGCGCGGAAATCAGTTTTTCAGAGGGGGGTGCGTGATAGCATTTCGCGCGCCGCCGGGCGCCATCAGCCGCGGACAGAACAGGTTCCGACATGAGCGCAACGCGCACCGACGCCGCCGGCCACTTCGCCCCCCCGCCCACGCCCGGCGCAGCCCGCGCCCCCCTGCTCTGGGCCGCGGCCCTCGGGGCCCTGGCGCTCTCGCTGGTGTTCACGGGCTTCACCTTCGGCATCGGCAACAACGTCTTCCACATCCCGCTCGCGCTGCGCTGGTTCGACGCGCCCGAACTCGCGAACGACGCCTTCACGCAGTCGCTGCGCCACTTCCGCTCGGGCGTGTGGATGCTCATGCAGTGGCTGACCTCGCCCGACACGCTGGAGCGCGATGTCCACCTCGCCCACGCGCTGTCGCGCGCCGCGGCCGTGGTGGCGCTGGCGCTGTGGCAGGCGCGCCTGCTGGGCACGCCGCGCCTGGCCGCGCTGGCGCTGCTGGCCACGGTGTGCAGCCCCTGGATATCGGGCTCGTCCCCCATCGGCGACCACGGCCTCTTCATCGGCTACTTCTCGCACTCCGAGATGACCTGGGGCCCGCTGCTGGGCGCGCTGCTGGCGATGCAGTCGCGCCGCTGGCTGCTGGCGGGGCTGTGCGCGGGCATCTGCTTCGCCATCAACGCCTTCGTGGGCCTCTGGCTGCTGGCGGTGCTGGCCGCGCTGTGGTGGCAGGCCGGCGCCGAGGCCTGGCGCCCCGCGCCCGTGGCGCGCCTGGCCGCGGGCTGGCTGCTGGCGGCCACGCCGGTGCTGCTCGCGATCGGGCAGACCCTGCACGGCGCCGTGGTGGACTTCGACTACCTCGCCTACATCCGCCTCTACTACCCCGACCACTTCCTGGCCGAAGCGATCGACCGCCGCAAGGCGGTGCAGTTCGGCCTGCTGCTGGCGGGCGGCGGGCTGGCCACCGCGGTGCTGCCCGCGCCGCGTTTCTGGCGCACCGCGCTGCTGGTCCCGCTGGCCGTCTTCGCCGTGGGCCTGGTGCTGCCCTACGCCTGGCCGCACCGGCTGGTGTTCAACCTGCACCTGCTGCGCATCGACGGCCTGATCCAGTTCTTCTCGGTGGTGCTGATGCTGGCCGCGGGCACGGCGCTGGCCGCGCAGGCGCGCGAACCGCTGCGCGCGGTGCTCGGCCTGCTGGTGCTGCTGGGCTTGCTCGACGGCGTGCGCGAGCCGGCCGAGTTGCTGCTCGCCGTGGCGGGCCTCGGCCTGGCGGTGCTGATGGGCCAGGCGCGCTGGGGCGCGCACGCGGCGCTGCATCGCGCCGCGCCCTGGGCCGTGGCCGCGCTCGCGCTCGCCATGCTGGGCTTCGACCTCTGGAGCCAGGCCGGCGGCGCGCTGCACACGCTGCGCTGGCTGGCCCTGCCCGTGTTCCTGTGGCTGTGGCGGCGCGGCGAGGCCGCGCGCACGCTGGCGCTCGCGCTGCTCGTGCTGATCACCGCCGCCACGCACCTGCATGCGGCCTACCACCGCCCGCCCAAGGTGCCGGTGACGGCCCAGACGCGCGACCTCGACGCGCTCGTGGCGGCGGTGCGGGCCGCGCCCGCGGACCGCGTGTTCCTGGTGCCGCTGGACAGAAGCTTCGAGCCCTTCTTCTCGCGCACCCGGCACCCGGTCTGGGTCGACTGGAAACAGGGCGCCGCCGCCATGTGGGCGCCGGCCTTCCACGCGCAGTGGAGTGCGCGCTACGCCGCCGTGCGCGCCCTGCCCGCCCAGGCCGCCGCCTGGGGCGATTACGCGCGCGCCCAGGGCCTGAAAGACCTGGTGCTGCCGATCGCCGCGGGCGACTGCCCCGCGGGCTTCGCGCAGCGCTGGCAGGGCGAGGTCTACCGCTGGTGCGCGGCCGCCCCCTGAACGGGCGCGCCCGGCAACTGCGTGAGCACCAGCAGCGTGACCACCGAGGTCGCGGCCATCACGCCCAGCAGCGCGGTGAAGCCCGCGTTCTTCACCACCGGCCCGATCAGCCACACCGCCACCGAACTCGCCCCCAGCGACACCGCGAGCCGCATGCCCGCCACGCGCGAGCGCATGGCGTCGTCCACGTAGCGCACGATCAGCGCGTCGGTGAACGGGATGGCGCCGAAGATGGCCGCCATGAACAGGAACTGGATGGCCAGGAACGCCCAGCCGCTGAGCGTGGTGGCCAGCACCAGCAGCAGCGCCTGGATCGCGATCACGCCCATGTAGAGCGTCTTGAGCGCGTGGCGATCGATCAGGTAGCCCACCACGAGCTGTGTGACCGAGGCCGCGGTGTACACGGCGGCCAGCAGCACGCCGATGCGCGCGGGGTCTTGCGCGATGCCCTGCAGCCGGTCGGTGAGCAGCTCGAAGTTCGCGTTGGTGGACAGGTTGAACAGCAGGCTGCCGCTGGTGGCGGCCATGGTCATCACCAGGAACAGCCGCGCCAGCGACACGCCGTGGGGCGCGTGGCCTGCGGCCTTTTTCTTCGCGGCGGGCGCGGCGGCTTCGCGCGTGCCGTGCAGCGCGAACAGCAGGCCGCACGCCAGGCACACCAGGCCCGGCACCACGAAGGCCGTGCGCCAGCCCGCGTACTGCATGAGAAAGCCCGTGGCCACGGCCGCCCCGGCCACGCCGAGGTTGCCCGCGAGGCCGTTGACGCCGATGGTCCAGCCCGGCCGCGGCGCGCCCTGCACCAGCATGGGAATGCCCACCGGGTGGTAGATGGACGCGAAGGCCCCGAGCAGCGCGAGCGCAAACGCCATCTGCAGCGGCGTCTGCGTGGCCGCCACGAGCAGCGACGCCAGGCCCATGCCGAAGAAGAACACCAGCATCATCTTGCGCCGGCCCCACTGGTCGCCCAGCTTGCCCGCGGGCAGCGAGCCCACGCCGAAGAAGAAGAACGCCGCCACGCCATAGGGCATGAGGTCTTCCCAGCGCGCGAGCCCGAAATCGGCCGCGATGCGGGTGACCGCGGTGGCGAAGATCAGCAGCATCAGGTGGTCGAGCGCGTGCCCGATGTTGAGGAGGATCTGCGTCGGTCGGTTGTGCATGGCGCGATCTTCGGGGGCCGCGCGATGGCCGGCACAATCAAGACCGCCAGATATGCGTCCAGAACCGCCAACCTCCGATCGCGCGCCGCGTGCCGCGCCCGCCAGCCCCCACCCGAACGCCCAGGCCGCCAACCGCGCGCCGCGCCCGGTGGCCGCGCTCGCGCGCTCCGATCCCGCGGGCGTGGTCATCGCCGCCCACCGCCACGACCGCGACCAGCTCATCTACGCGACCCAGGGCGTCATGACCATCCGCGCCCAGGGCGTGCTCTGGACCATCCCGCCCAGCCACGCCATGTGGATGCCCGCGCAGGTGGAGCACGAGATCCGCATGGACACGGCGGTGGAGATGCGCACGCTCTACTTCTGGACCGGCACCGTGCCCGGTCAGGACGAGGACTGCCACGTGCTCGCGGTGACGCCGCTGCTGCGCGAACTGATCCTGCGGGCCATGTCGATCCCGCCGGCCTACGGGCTCTACAGCCCCGAGGGCCGGGTGATGGACCTGATCGTCGACGAGGTGGGCCGGCTCGAGCGCCGACCGCTGTCGCTCAGGCTGCCGGCCGACAAGCGCCTGGCGCGCCTGTGCCGGCTGCTGATCGCGGACCCGGGCAACACCCAGCCGATCGCCGAGCTCGGGCGGCGCGTGGGCCTGTCCGAACGCAGCGTGATCCGCCTGTTCCCGCAGGAAACCGGTCTCAGCCTGCACCGCTGGCGCCAGCAGTTGCGGCTGATGCGCGCCTTCGCGCTGGCCGACCAGGGCTTGAACGTGGGGCAACTGGCCGACCAGCTCGGCTACGGCAGCGCGTCGGCCTTCGGCAAGATGTTCGCCAAGCAGTTCGGGTGTTCGCCGCGGGGGGTGTTGGGCACGCGGTGAGCCGGGCGCGGGCCCTCAGCGCCGCCCCGTCCTCGCCAGCAAGGCCGACACCTCGTCCGCCGCCTCGCGCAGCCGCGGCAGCAGCTGCTCCTTCATCACCGTGGCGTTGGTGCGGTTGGCCTGGCCCGAGACGTTGAGCGCGGCCACCACCTGCCCCGTGCGGCTGCGCACCGGCGCGGCGATCGAGATCAGGCCCTCTTCGAGCTCCTGGTTCACCAGCGCCCAGCCCTGGCGGCGCACCTGCTGCACGCGCGCCAGCAGCTCGGCCGGATCGGTTTCGGTGTGGCGCGTGTTGGCCTGGATCGCGCTCGCCTTCAGCCGCGCCTTCACCGCCGTGTCGTCGAGCCCCGCGAGCAGCACCCGGCCCAGCGAGGTGCACCAGGCCGGCAGCCGCGTGCCCACGTTGAGGTTGAGCGCCACGATCTTGTGCGTGTGCACGCGCAGCACGTAGACGATGTCGGCGCCGTCGAGCACCGCGGCCGAACAGCTCTCGCCCACGCTGTCCGAGAGCCGCTCCATCACCGGCTCGGCCAGGTTCCAGATCGGCATGGACGTGAGGTAGGCAAAGCCCAGGTCGAGGATGCGCGGCGTGAGCCGGTAGAGCTTGCCATCGCTTTCCACATAGCCCAATGTCTGCAGCGTGAGCAGGATGCGACGCGCCCCCGCGCGCGTGAGGCCGCTGCGCGCGGCCACTTCCGACAGCGTCTGCTCGGGCGCCTCGGCGTTGAACGAGCGGATCACCTCGAGCCCGCGCGCGAACGACTGCACATAGCCGTCGCCGGGCGTGGGCGCGTCGGGGGCGCGGTGGGCGTGGGTTGCCATGGTCGGGGCGCGGCGCTTAGAATGATTCGTCAATCGAACAAGTGTTCGTCATTAGAACACATCCCCACCCGGAGACCCCCTTGATCAACAAGATCGCCACCTCGGTGGCCGAAGCCCTGCAGGGTGTGCGCGACGGCGCCACCGTGCTGATCGGCGGCTTCGGCACCGCGGGCATTCCCAACGAACTCATCGACGGCCTGATCGAACAGGGCGCGCGCGAGCTGACCGTGGTGAACAACAACGCCGGCAACGGCGACCACGGCCTGGCCGCCCTGCTCAAGACCGGCCGCGTGCGCAAGATCATCTGCAGCTTTCCGCGCCAGGCCGACAGCCACGTGTTCGACGGCCTGTACCGCAGCGGCAAGCTCGAACTGGAACTGGTGCCGCAGGGCAACCTGGCCGAGCGGCTGCGCGCCGCGGGCGCGGGCGTGGGCGCCTTCTTCACGCCCACCGGCTTCGGTACCGAACTCGCGAAGAACGCCGACGGTTCGCCCAAGGAGACGCGCGTGATCAACGGCCGGCCCTATGTGCTGGAGTACCCGATCCACGGCGACGTGGCGCTGATCAAGGCCGAGCGCGGCGACCGCTGGGGCAACCTCACCTACCGCAAGGCCGCGCGCAACTTCGGCCCGGTGATGGCCACCGCGGCCAGGCGCACCGTGGCCAGCGTGTTCGAGATCGCCGAGCTCGGCGCGCTCGACCCCGAGACCGTCGTCACCCCCGGCATCCACGTGAGCGCCGTCGTGCAGATCCCGCGCGTGGCCACGGCCGCGGGTGGTTTCAAGGAAGCCGCATGAGCAGCTACACCCGCCGCACCAAAGACGAGCTCGCGAAGCGCGTCGCACAAGACATCCACGACGGCGCCTATGTGAACCTGGGCATCGGCCAGCCCACGCTGGTGGCCAACCACATCCCCGCCGGGCGCGAGGTGATCCTGCACAGCGAGAACGGCATCCTCGGCATGGGTCCTGCGCCCGCCGCGGGCCACGAGGACTACGACCTGATCAACGCGGGCAAGCAGCCCGTCACGCTGCTCGCCGGCGGCGCGTTTTTCCACCACGCCGACAGCTTCGGCATGATGCGCGGCGGCCACCTGGACATCTGCGTGCTCGGCGCCTTCCAGGTCTCGGCCACGGGCGACCTGGCCAACTGGAGCACCGGCGAGCCCGGCAGCATCCCCGCGGTGGGCGGCGCCATGGACCTGGCCATCGGCGCCAAGCAGACCTGGGTGATGATGGACCTGCTCACCAAGCAGGGCGCGAGCAAGGTGGTGGCGCAATGCAGCTACCCGCTCACCGGCATCGCCTGCGTCAAGCGCATCTACAGCGACCTCGCCACGCTCGAGTGCACGCCCCAGGGCCTGCGCCTGATCGACGCGGTCGAGGGCCTCACGCTCGACGAGCTGCAGCGCCTGGTGGGCCTGCCGATCGCAGCCCCTGCCGCCCCCGCGGCCTGAACCGTTTTTTCCCCGGAGCCTTCATGACCCAACGCCAAGCCTTCATCTGCGACGCCATCCGCACCCCCTTCGGCCGTTACGGCGGCGCGCTCTCCAGTGTGCGCACCGACGACCTCGCCGCCCTGCCGATCAAGGCGCTGATGCAACGCAACCCGAACGTGGACTGGGCCGCCGTGGTCGATGTGCTCTACGGCTGCGCCAACCAGGCCGGTGAAGACAACCGCAACGTGGCGCGCATGGCCGCGCTGCTGGCGGGCCTGCCGATCGAGGTGGCCGGCGCCACCATCAACCGCCTCTGCGGCTCGGGCCTGGACGCCGTGGGCAGCGCGGCGCGCGCCATCAAGGCCGGTGAAGCGGGCCTGATGATCGCGGGCGGCGTGGAGAGCATGAGCCGCGCCCCCTTCGTGATGCCCAAGGCCGAGAGCGCCTTCAGCCGCGCCAACGCGGTCTACGACACCACCATCGGCTGGCGCTTCGTGAACAAGCTCATGAAGGCGCAGTACGGTGTCGATTCCATGCCCGAGACGGCCGAGAACGTGGCCGTCGATTTCAAGATCGAGCGCGAGGCCCAGGACCGCATGGCCCTGGCCAGCCAGCTCAAGGCCGTGGCCGCGCAAAAGGCCGGCCACCTCGCGCGCGAGATCGTGCCGGTGAGCATCCCGCAGAAAAAGGGCGACCCGGTGATCGTCGACAAGGACGAGCACCCGCGCGAGACCAGCCTGGAAGCGCTGGCCAAGCTCAAGGGCGTGGTCAAGCCCGAGGGCTCGGTGACCGCGGGCAACGCCAGCGGCGTGAACGACGGCTCGTGCGCGCTGCTGCTGGCCGACGAGGCCAGCGCCGCGAAGAACGGCCTGAGCCCCAAGGCGCGTGTGGTGGGCATGGCCACGGCCGGCGTGGCGCCGCGCATCATGGGCATCGGCCCCGCGCCCGCCACCGAGAAGGTGCTGGCCCTCACCGGCCTCACGCTCGCGCAGCTCGACGTGATCGAACTCAACGAGGCCTTTGCCGCGCAGGGCATCGCGGTGCTGCGCCAGCTCGGCCTGAAGGACGACGACGAGCGCGTGAACGCCTGGGGCGGCGCGATCGCGCTGGGCCACCCGCTGGGCGCCAGCGGCGCGCGCCTGGTCACCACCGCGGTGAACCGCCTGCACACCACCGGCGGCCGCTACGCGCTGTGCACCATGTGCATCGGCGTGGGCCAGGGCATCGCGCTGATCGTCGAGCGGGTCTGATCCGCCCGCCGTTGGGCCCTTCTTTCAGCCTTTCACCCAGTCGTCGAACTGCGCGGCGCTGAGCGCGCCGCGCTCGACCGCCAGCTCGCGCAGCGGCCGGCCCGTGGCCTGCGCTTCGCGGTAGAGCACGGCCGCCGCTTCGTGGCCGATGTGGCGCGCCAGCCGCGTGGCCTGCAGCATGGCCGGCGAGAGCGCCGCCGCGATGCGCTCGCGCTCGGGTTCCAGGCCGCGCACGCAGTGGCGCTCGAAGCTGCGCATGCCATCGGCCAGCAGCCGGATGCTCTGCAGCAGGTTGAGCGCGAGCACCGGCTTGGCCGCGTGCATCTGGAACTGCGCGAGCGTGCTCGCGAAGCCGATGGTCACGTCGTTGCCCATCACCTGCGCCGTCACCATCAGCAGCGATTCGCTCTGCGTGGGGTTGACCTTGCCCGGCATGATGGAACTGCCCGGCTCGTTCGCGGGCAGGCGCAACTCGCCGAGCCAGGGGCTGCCCATCCAGCGCACATCGTCGGCGATCTTGCGCAGCGCCACGGCCAGCACGCGCAGGCTGGCGTGCAGGCCCAGCAGCGCGTCGTGCGCGGCCTGGGCGGCAAAGGGGTCGTCGGCGCGGCGCAGCGCCAGGCCCGTGGCGGCGGCCAGGGCCTGCACCATGCGCTCGCCGAACTGCGGATGCGTGTTGGCGCCGCTGCCCACCGCGGTGCCGCCGATGGCCAGGCCCTGCGTGGCCTGCGCCGCCTGTTCGATGCCCCGGCGCGCCTGCGCGAGCTGCGCGGCCCAGGCGCCCATTTCCTGCGCGAGCGTGAGCGGCAGCGCGGTCTGCAGGTGGGTGCGGCCGGTCTTGAGCACATCGGTCACGCGCGCGGCCTGCGCCTGGATCGCCTCGCGCAGCGCGTCGAGCGCGGGCAACAGCGCGCGCTCCACGCCCAGCAGCGCGGCCAGGTGGATGGCCGTGGGCACCACGTCGTTGGACGACTGGCCCCGGTTCACCTCGTCGTTGGGGTGCACGGTGCGCTGCGGCGTCGAGGCCAGGTGCGCGAGCACCTCGTTCATGTTCATGTGGCTCTGCGTGCCCGAGCCGCTCTGCCACACCGCGAGCGGAAAGGCGTCGTCCCAGCGGCCGGCCATCACCGCGTCGGCGGCCTCGGCGATCGCCTGGGCCACGGGCGCATCGAGCGCGCCCAGCGCCGCGTTCACCTGCGCGGCGCAGCGCTTGACCAATGCCATCGCATGCACCAGCTCGCGCGGCATGCGCTCGGTGGAGATGGCGAAGTGTTCGAGCGCGCGCTGGGTCTGCGCGCCCCAGGGCACGCCCGCCGGGATGTGAATCGCCCCCCAGGCATCGTGTTCGGTGCGCGCGGCCGCACTGGCCGCAGCGGAATCGGCGTCCATGGCCCACCTCCAGGCAAAGCGACACCGTGCCCCAAGGCTTGATCAGCGTCAACCGCGCGCGCCGGTGCCCATGCTGCAATGAGGTGCATGCCCGATGCCCCGCCCCCGGTCCCGCCCCCGGTCTTTCGCGCGCGCGGCCTCACCAAGACCTACGGTGACGGCCCGACGGCCGTGCACGCGCTGCGCGGCGTCGACCTCGACATCCACCGCGGCGAGTTCGTGGTGCTGCTGGGCGCCTCGGGCAGCGGCAAGAGCACGCTGCTCAACATCCTGGGCGGGCTCGATTCGGCCAGCAGCGGCACCGCGCAGTGGACCCACGCGGGCCGCACGCGCGAGCTCACCGGCGCCAGCGACGCCGAGCTCACGGCCTACCGGCGTGAACACGTGGGCTTCGTGTTCCAGTTCTACAACCTCATTCCCAGCCTCACCGCGCGCGAGAACGTGGCCCTGGTGACCGAACTCGTGGCCGACCCCATGGCGCCCGAGGACGCGCTGGCCCTGGTCGGGCTGGCCGAGCGCATGAACCACTTCGCGGCCCAGCTCTCGGGCGGCGAGCAGCAGCGCGTGGCGATCGCGCGCGCCATCGCCAAGCGCCCCGCGGTGCTGCTGTGCGACGAGCCCACCGGCGCGCTCGACTGCGCCACCGGCGTGCGCGTGCTGCAGGCCATCGAGCGCGTCAACGCCGAGCTCGGCACCACCACCGTGGTCATCACGCACAACGCGCCGATCGCGCAGATGGCGCACCGCGTGCTGCGCCTGGCCGACGGCCGCATCGTCGAAGACCGGCCCAACCCGGCGCGCGTGCCGGCCGCGGCGCTGCAGTGGTGAGCGCGTGGCCATGCGGGCGCTCAACCTCAAGCTCTGGCGCGACCTGTGGAACCTGCGCTCGCAGGTGCTGACCATCGCGCTGGTGGTGGCCATCGGGGTGGGAGGGTTCGTGGGCCTGTTCTCGGTGCATGCCTCGCTGCTGCAGGCGCGCGACGACTTCTACCGCAGCCACCGCCTGGCCGACGTGTTCGTGAGCCTCAAGCGCGCGCCCACCGCGCTGGCCGCGCGCGTGGCCGCCATCGATGGCGTGGCCGAGGTGCAGACCGGCCTGGCCTTCGACGCGCAGATCGACCTCGGCGACCCGGGCGCGCCCGTGACCGGCCGCTTCGTGGCGCTCGACCTGGTGCGCGCGCCGCTGGGCACCCAGGCCCTCAACGCCACGCGGCTGCGCGAGGGCCGCTGGCCCGAGGCCGGCCCGGCGCTGGAGGCCGTGGTGAGCGAGAGCTTCGCGCGCGCCCGTGGCCTGCGCCCGGGCGCGCGCGTGCACGCCGTGCTCAACGGCCGGCTGCTGGCGGTGCAGGTGGTGGGCCTGGCGATCTCGCCCGAGTACGTGTTCGCGGGCAGCGGCGGCGCGCCCGACGAGCGCAGCTTCGGCATCTGGTGGGTGGACGCGCGCCGCCTGGCCGAGCTGCTCGACCTGCGCGGCGCCTTCAACCAGGCGGTGCTGCGGCTGGAGCCGGGCGCCAGCGAACCCGCCGTGGTGGCCGCGCTCGACCGCCTGCTCGAACCCTATGGCTCGCTGGGTGCGGTGCTGCGGCGCGACCAGCTCTCGGCGCGCGTGGTCGACGACGAGCTCGACCAGTTGCGCGTGATGGGCACGGTGCTGCCAGCGATCTTCCTTGCGGTGGCCATGTTCATCCTCAACGGCGTGCTGGCACGCCAGGTCGCCACGCAGCGCGCGCAGATCGCTTCGCTCAAGGCCCTGGGCTATGGCGACGGCGCGATCGCGGCGCACTACGTCGGCATGGCGCTGCTGGTGGCCGGGCTGGGCGTGGTCGCCGGTCTGGCGCTCAGCGGGCTGATCGGGCGCGCCATGCTGGGCCTGTACGAGCCGGTGTTCCGCTTCGACGCGCTGGCCTATCGCACGTCCGCGCCGCTGGTGGGCGTGGCGGTGGCGGTCGCCGCCGCGGCCGCCGCGCTGGGCGCGTGGACCGCGATCCGCGCCGTGGTGCGGCTGCGCCCGGCCCAGGCCATGCAGCCGCCCGCGCCGCCCGCCTACCGGCGCACGCTGGCCGAGCGCCTGGCCCCGGGTGCGCGGGTGCGCGCCCGCGCGCTCATGGTGCTGCGCGATGTGGAGAACCGCCCCTGGCGCAGCGCCTTCACGGTGGCCGGCGTGGCCATGGCCATGGCCCTGCAGATCGCGGGCGCGTTCTGGCTCGACGCCATCGCCCACATCGAAGACGTGCAGTTCCGCCAGGTGCAGCCCGGCAACGTGGTGCTGCATTTCCAGCCCCACGCCGCGCCCGCGGTGGCGGCCGAGCTGCGCCGCCTGCCCGGCGTGCTGATGGCCGAGGCCTACCGCAGCGAGCCGGTGCGGGTGCTGCGCGGCGCACGCTCGCGCGAGGTCGCGCTCACCGGACTGCCGCCGCACGCGCCGCTGTTGCCGGTGGTCGACGCGCGCCGGGGCCCGGTGGCGCTGCCCGACGAGGGCATCGTGCTGTCGCAGCTGCTCGCGCGCGACATCGGTGCACAGGCGGGCGACCGCGTCACCGTGGCGTTTCGCGTGGGCCACCGCGAACAGGTGGAGCTGCCGGTGGTGGCCGTGGTGCACACGCTGATGGGCCAGCAGGCCTGGATGTCGCTGCCCGCGCTGCACCGCGCCACGCGCGACGGCGCCGGCCTGTCCGACGCCGCGCTGCTGGTCGACGACAGCGCGCTGCCCGCGTTCTGGGCCGCGATCAAGGCCACGCCGGGCGTGGCCGCGGTGTTCGACAAGCGCTCGGTGCAGCGCGCCTTCGACGAACGCACCTCCTACAACATGGGCGCGTTCAGCGCCATCCTCACGCTGTTCGCGGTGGCCATGGCCGTGGGCATCACCTACAACGCCGCGCGCATCGCGCTGTCCGAACGCGCCTGGGACCTGGCCAGCCTGCGCGTGCTGGGCATGACGCGCGGCGAGGTCTCGGTGCTGCTGCTGGGCCAGCTCGCGTTCGAGCTGCTGCTGGCGCTGCCGCTGGGCCTGCTCGCGGGCCGCGGCCTGGCCGCGCTGCTGATGCGCCTCATGTCCTCCGACAACATCGAATTCCCCGTCGTCATCGCGCCCGCCACCTACGCCTGGGCCGCGATCATCGTGCTGGCCGCGGGCGCGGCCAGCGCCCTGCTGGTGCGCCGCCGGGTCGACCGCTTCGACCTCGTGGCCGTTCTCAAGGTGCGCGAATGAACGCTTCTGCCTCTCCCACCTCCCCCACCTCCCCTGCTTTCCCGTGGCGCCGCTGGCTGCCGATCGGCGCCGCCGCGCTGGCCCTCGCCGCCCTGCTCGCCTGGGCCCTGCGGCCCGCGCCGCTGCCGGTGCAGAGCGCCACCGTGCAGCGCGGCCCCTTCGAGCAGACGATCGAAGAAGACGGCGTGCTGCGGCTGCAGCAGCGCTACACGCTGGCCTCGCCCACGGCCGGTGAACTGCAGCGCCCCGGCCTGCGCGTGGGCGACAACGTGGCCGCCGGCGAGGCGGTGCTGGTGCTGCGCCCCGTGGCCCCGGGCCTGATCGACGCGCGCACGCGCGCCGTGCTGCAGCAGCGCCTGGGCAGCGCGCAGGCCGCGCTGGCCGCCGCCGACGCCCAGGTGGCGCGCCAGCAGGTCGCGCTCACGCAGGCGCGGCTGGACCTGCAGCGCCAGCAGGCGCTGGCCGATGCGCACTTCGTCTCGCCGGCCGCGCGCGAACAGGCCGAACTCGCGCAACGCCAGGCCCAGCAGGCGGTGGCCGCGGCGCAGGCCGAGCGCCGCGTGGCCGCGTTTGCGCGCAGCGAGGCCCAGGCCGCGCTCTCGCTGGCCGATGGCGGCCGCGCCGACAGCGGTCTGTGGACGCTGCGCAGCCCGGTCGCGGGGCGCGTGATCACGCTGCACCGCGACAGCGAAGGCCCGGTGTCCGCAGGCCAGGCGCTGCTCGACATCGGCGACACCGAGCGCCTGGAGGCCGTGGTGGACCTGCTCTCGGGCGACGCAGCGCGCGTGCCCGAGGGCGCGCCCGTGACGCTGCAGATCGGCGCCGGTCTGCCCACCCTGCGCGCCCACGTGGCGCGCGTGGAGCCCGTGGCCTTCACCAAGGTCTCGGCGCTGGGCATCGAGGAGCAGCGCGTGAACCTGCGCATCGCGCTCGACGAGCCCTGGCCGGAACGCCGCGCGCTCGGTGACGGCTACCGCGTGGACGCGCGCATCGTCACGCTCGCGCTGCGCGATGCGCTGCTCGTGCCCACGGCCGCCCTGCTGCGCGAGAACGGCCGCTGGCGCGTGTTCGTGGTCGATGGCGCGTCGCGCGCGCGCCTGCGCCCGGTCACGCCAGGCGCGCGCGGCCCCGAGCACACGGTGATCGAAAGCGGTCTGCAGCCCGGCGAACGCGTGGTGCTGTACCCGGGCAACGGGGTGGTCGAAGGCCAGCGGGTGGTGGAGCGCTGAGGCGCGGGCCAGCAGCGCTACAGCGTGGCCCGGATCTGTTCCACCAGCGCCTGCGCCGGGGGCGTGAGGCCCCGGCCGCGCCGGGTGACGATGCAGATGTCGCGCGACACGCGTGGCGCCGACAGCGGCCGCACCGCGAGCGCGCCCGCGGGCGCGGTGCGCGCATAGGCCGCCGGCATGATGGCCGCGGCCAGGCCGGCGCGCGCCATCCACAGCGCGGTCGAGAGGAAGCTCACCTCGTGCACCACGCGCAGCCGCACGCCCGCGCGCGCGGCGCTGGCGTCGATCAGCGGCCGCACGCCGTAGCCCGGCCGCACCGTGATCAGCGCCTGCTCGGCCAGATCGGCCCAGCGCAGCCGGCGCCGCGCGGCCAGCGGGTGCGTGGGGTGGCACACCAGCGCGAGGTGGTCGCGCACCAGGGTCTCGGTGTCCACGTCGGCGCCGGCCTGCTCGGGCACGCCGATGCCGAAATCGGCCTGCGCGCCCACCACGCGGGCCACGAACTGGTCGGGCGCGCAATCGTCCACGGCCACGTGGATGCCCGGGTGGCGCTCTCGAAAGCGCAGCAGGGCCTCGGGCAGCAGCAGCTCGGCCAACGTGGGCGTGATGGCCAGCGCCACGCGGCCGCGGCGCAGCGCCGACAGCTCGCGCATGCCCGCGCCCAGGGTATCGGCGTCGCGCAGGATGCGCTCGGCCAGCACGATGGCCTCGTGCGCCGCCTGCGTGGGCTCCAGCGTGCGCGTGGTTCGCTCGAACAGGCGCGCGCCCAGCCCGTCTTCGAGCTGGCGCAGCGACAGGCTCACCGCCGACTGCGTGACCGCGAGCTGCTCGGCCGCGGCGCTCACCTTGCGCAGGTGGTACACGGCGGCGAAAGCGCGCAGCTGGCGCATGGTGGGCAGGAAGCGGGTGTCGGTATTCACGAGAAAAACTTGTCAATCGTTCGATAAGTTTCACTTTACGCATGAATGCGAAGCGGATGCAATGGGTGCTGCGATCGCCGAACAACACCAGGAGACAAGACCATGACCGCACCCACCCGGCGCCACGCGCTGCGCGCCACCCTGGCCGCCGCGGCGCTGCTCGCGCTGCACGGCACCGCCGCCGCCCAGGAACCGGCCTGGCCGACCAAGCCGATCCGCGTGATCGTCACCTTCCCGCCGGGCGGCAGTTCGGACGCCATCGTGCGCGCCATCGGCCCGCACGTGAGCGCCAAGCTCGGCCAGCCCCTGGTGATCGAGAACCGCCCCGGTGCGGGCGGCAACATCGGTCTGGCCGCCGTGGCCAAGGCCGAACCCGACGGCCACACCCTGGGCCTGGGCGCCGCGGGCGGCCTGTCGGCCAACGTGAGCCTGTACCCGCAGATGCCCTACGACCCGGTGAAGGATTTCAAGCCGGTTTCGCTGGTGGCCATGATTCCCTTCGTGCTGGTGGGCCACCCCTCGCTGGGCGCGCGCACCCAGGCCGAGCTGATCGCGCTGGCCAAGCGCGAGCCCGCCAAGGTGAGCCTGGGCCACGGCGGCAACGGCACGGCCATGCACCTCACGGCCTCGCTGTTCGAGCAGATGGCGGGCGTGAAGATCACGCAGATCGCCTACCGCGGATCGGGCCCGGCCGCGGTCGACGCGCTGGCCGGCCAGATCCCGCTCGCGGTGACCGACCTGCCCGCCGCGCTGCAGCACGTGCGCGCGGGCAAGCTGATCGCCTACTCGGTCACCAGCGCCAAACGCGTGCCCGCGCTGCCCGATGTGCCCACCGTGGCCGAGGCCGGACTGCCGGGCTACGAATCGGTGGGCTGGTTCGGCATCGTCGCGCCCGCGGCCACGCCCGACGCCATCGTGAACAAGCTCAACGCGGCCATCGTGGACGCGCTCAACGACCCGGCCATCCAGGCCAGCGTCCGCAACATCGGCGTGGAACCCGCGCCCTCCACCCCCAAGGCCTTCGGCGACTACATCCGCAGCGAAACCGTGAAGTGGGGCCAGGTGATCCGCAACGCCGGCATCAAGCTCGAATGAAACCCTCCGCCATGCACACCCCCGCTACCGATGCTTTCGACACCGACGTGCTCGTGGTGGGCGCGGGCCCCGTGGGCCTCACGCTCGCCATGGACCTCGCGGGCCGCGGCCTGCGCGTCACCGTGGCCGAGCTGCGCGCCTACATGGAGCCGCCCAGCGTCAAGTGCAACCACGTCGCGGCGCGCACCATGGAGCGCTTTCGCCAGCTCGGCGTGGCCGACAAGCTGCGCCGCGCCGGCCTGCCCGACGAGCACCCCAACGACGTGGTGTTCCGCACCACGATGACGGGCCTGGAGCTCACGCGCATCCCCATCCCGAACCGGCTCGAACGCTTCACCGACAACGGCGGCCCCGACACCTGGTGGCCCACGCCCGAGCCGCCGCACCGCATCAACCAGATCTACCTCGAACCCATCCTGCTCGAGCACGCCGCGGCCCTGCCCGGCGTGACGCTGCTCAACCGCACGCGCATGGACGGTTTCGAACAGGACGCGCAGGGCGTGAGCGCCACGCTGCAAGCGCTCGACGGCGGTGCGCCCCGGCGCGTGCGCGCGCGCTACCTGGTGGGCTGCGACGGCGGCTCTTCGGGCGTGCGCAAGGCGATCGGCGCGCAGTTCGAGGGCACGGCGGTGATCCAGCGCGTGCAGTCCACCCACATCCGCGCGCCCGGCCTGCTCGAGCGCCTGCCTGGCGAGCGCGCCTGGTGCTACTACGCGGTGAACCCGCGCCGCTGCGGCACGGTGTTCGCCATCGACGGCCGCGAGACCTGGCTGGTGCACAACCACCTGCACCCGCACGAGACCGAGTTCGACTCGGTGGACCGCGACCAGAGCATCCGCCACATCCTCGGCGTGGGCGACGACTTCGAGTACGAGGTGATCTCGAAGGAAGACTGGGTGGGCCGCCGCCTGGTGGCCAACCGCTTCCGCGACAGGCGCGTGTTCATCGCCGGCGACGCCGCGCACCTGTGGGTGCCCTACGCCGGCTACGGCATGAACGCCGGCATCGCCGACGCGCTCAACCTCTCGTGGCTGCTGGCCGCGCAGGTGCAGGGCTGGGCCGATCCGGCCATGCTCGACGCCTACGAGGCCGAGCGCCAGCCGATCACCGAGCAGGTGTCGCGCTTCGCCATGGACCACGCGCAGAAGATGATCAAGGCGCGCAGCGCGGTGCCGCCCAACATCGAGGCCGACGACGCCGCGGGCGCGGCCGAGCGCGCGCGCATCGGCGACGAGGCCTACCGGCTCAACGTGCAGCAGTTCTGCTGCGCGGGCCTGAACTTCGGCTACTACTACAGCGGCTCGCCCATCATCGCGGGCGACGGTGAAGCGCCGCCGCCCTACTCCATGGGCGACTTCACGCCGTCCACCGTGCCGGGCTGCCGCGCGCCGCACTTCTGGCTGGCCGACGGCCGCTCGCTCTACGACGCCTTCGGCCCCGGCTACACCTTGCTGGTCACCCGGCCCGGCGCCGACGCCGCGGCCCTCACCGAGGCCGCGGCCGCCGCGGGCGTGCCGCTGCGGGTGCTCGACGTGTCGGCCGAAGCCGCGCGCCCGGCCGAGTACCGCCACGCGCTGCTGCTGTGCCGGCCCGACCAGCACGTGGTCTGGCGCGGCCAGGCCGTGCCCGCCGACGCGGCCGCGCTGGTGCAGCGCTTGCGCGGCGCCGCACCGGGCAGCGCGTTCACCCCGGGCAACGTGGCCGAGGCCGAACGTTCAGTTTCCTGAACACGCGGGCCGCGCGCGCGCCGGCAAGTCCTTGATCTGAAACGCCCCGGGCCGCGCCAGCGGTCCGGCACGGCGCTTGCGCTGTTCGGGCAGTACCTAGCCCGGACCGCCCATGCCCCTCACCCTTGCCGTTGCCCTTGCCCTGCTCGGTGCCCCCGTGCTGTGGGCCTTGCTGCGCTGGCGCGCCGCGCTCGCCGGCCTGGCCTGGCTGCTGCCCGCGGCGCTGTTCGTGGTCTTCGCCACGCGCTGGGCGCCGGTGCGCGACAGCGGCGCCGTGGTCGAGGTCTGGCCCTGGATCCCGAGCCTGGGCATTTCGCTCGCGCTGCGCGCCGACGGCCTGTCGCTGCTGTTCGCGCTGCTGATCACCGGCATCGGCACGTTCATCTTCCTGTACGCCGCGCGCTACCTGCACGGCCACGCCGACCTCGCGCGCTTCTTCGCGCGGCTCACGCTGTTCATGGGCGCCATGCTGGGTGCGGTGCTGGCCGACGACCTGATCGCGCTGCTGGTGTTCTGGGAGCTCACCAGCCTCGCGTCCTTCCTGCTGATCGGCTTCACGCCCGAGCAGGCGGCCTCGCGCCGCTCGGCCCAGCAGGGCCTGCTGATCACCGTGGGCGGCGGGCTCGCGCTGCTCGCGGGCGTGGTGCTGCTGGGCCAGGCCACGGGCACGCTGCGCGTGTCCGAGCTGCTGGCCATGGGCAGCCTGGCCGAACTGCCCGCCGCGCCCTGGATCATCGTGCTGGTGGCGCTGGGCGCGTTCGCCAAGTCGGCCCAGGTGCCGCTGCACGCCTGGCTGCCCAACGCCATGGTGGCGCCCACGCCGGTGTCGGCCTTCCTGCACTCGGCCACCATGGTCAAGCTCGGCGTGTACCTGCTCGCGCGGCTCAACCCGGCCTTCGGCGAACACGCCCTGTGGACCGGCCTGCTGCTCACCGCGGGCCTGGCCACCATGCTCACCGGCGCGCTGCTCTCGCTGCGCGAGACCGACCTCAAGCGCGTGCTGGCCTACTCCACCGTGGTGTCGCTGGGCACGCTGGTGACGCTGATCGCGTTGCCGCACCCGCTGGCGGCCGCGGCCATGGCGGCGTTCCTCATCGTGCACGCGCTCTACAAGGCCTGCCTGTTCATGGTGGCCGGCATCGTCGACCACGAGGCCGGCACGCGCGACAGCACGCAGCTGCGCGGCCTGGCGCGGCGCATGCCGCTGACCGCGGGCATCGCGCTGCTCGCGGGCCTGTCCATGGCGGGCCTGCCGCCCTTCGTGGGCTTCGTGGCCAAGGAACTGGTGTACGAGGCCCAGCTCACCGCCACCGCTTCGTGGCTGCCGGTGGCCATCGCCATCGCGGCCAACGCGGTGATGGTGGCCGTGGCCGGCGTGGTCACGGTGCGCACCTTCTGGGGCCCGCTGCGGCCCACGCCGCAGACGCCGCACGACCCGCCGCTGGCGCTGTGGCTGGGCCCCGCGCTGCTGGCCGCGCTGGGCCTGGTGCTCGGCCTGGCCCCGGGCCTGGCGGGCGCGCTGGTGGCCAGCGCCGCCAGCGCGGTGGCCGGCCACGCCACCGGCGCCACGCTGTCGCTGTGGCACGGGCTCACGCCCATGCTTGCGCTGAGCGCGCTGACCTTCGCACTGGGCCTGGCGATCCTGCGCGGCTGGGACCGGCTGCACCGCGTGCTGGTGGCGCGCGAGGCGATCCGCCGCCACGGGCCCGATGCCGCCTACGACCGCGCCATGAACGGCCTTGCGCGCCTGGCCACCTGGCAGACGCAGCGCATCCAGAGCGGCAGCCTGCGCCGCTACGTGGGGGCCACGCTCGCGGTGGTGGGCCTGGCCCTGGGCGCCACGCTGTTCACGCAGGGCGCGCTGGCCTGGCCGTCGCTGGCCGGCGCGGCCTCGCTGCACGCGCTGCTGCCCGCGCTGCTGGTGCTGGCCGCGCTGGCGGTGGTGCGCGCCGAGGGCTTCGTGCGCGGCATCGTGGCCGCGGGCATGGTGGGCTTCGGGCTCGCGCTGGTGTTCCTGTTCCACGGCGCGCCCGACCTCGCCTTCACCCAGTTCTCGGTCGAGGCCGTGGCCATCGTGGTGTTGCTGGCGGTGGTCGCGCGCATGCCCTTCGCCACGCCCGACCGGCGCCCGGCCGGCCAGCGCCGCCGCGACGCGCTGATCGCGATCGGCTTCGCCGCGGTGGCCACGCTGGTGCTGCTGTCGGTGCTGGCCACACCCTTCGACGCGCGCCTGTCCGACTTCTTCCGCGCCGCGAGCGTGCCCGAGGCCCACGGCCGCAACCTGGTGAACGTGATCATCGTGGACTTCCGCGCGCTCGACACGCTGGGCGAGATCACGGTGCTCGCGCTCGCGGCGCTGGCCGCGGCCGCGGTGCTCGCGGGCACGCGCCGCCGCGCCGCCGACCGAGCGGAGGACACCGAATGAACTCGCCCATCCTGGCCGTGGCCGGCCGCGTGCTGCTGCCGCTGGCCCTGCTGTTCTCGCTCTACCTGCTCTGGCGCGGCCACAACGAGCCCGGCGGCGGCTTCGTGGGCGGCCTGGTGGCCGCGGCCGGCTTCACGGTGCACGCGCTGCCGCGCGGGCGCGAGGCGCTGCTGCGCGCGCTGCGCTGGCCGCCCACCGGCATTGCCGCCACGGGCCTGGTGCTCGCGCTGCTCTCGGGCCTGCCCGCGCTGCTGGGTGACAGCGCCTTCCTCACGCACCAGTGGCACTTCTGGCCCAACGGCTTCGGCCTGGGCACCACGCTGCTGTTCGACATCGGCGTGTACCTCGCGGTGCTCGGCGCGGTCTGTGCCTTCGTGGGCTTCTACCTCGGCGACGACGCCGCCCCCTGACCATGGAAACCCTCTACGCCCTGGCCTTCGGCGTGCTGCTGGCGGCCGCGCTCTACCTGCTGATGTCGCGCCACCTGCTGCGCATGGTGCTGGGCCTGCTGCTGCTGGGCAACGCGGTGAACCTGGCCATCTTCGTGGCGGGCCGCCTGGGTTCGGCCGTGCCGCCGCTGGTGCCCGAAGGCGCGAGCGGCCTGGCCGTCAGCGCCAACCCGCTGCCGCAGGCGCTGATCCTCACGGCCATCGTCATCTCGTTCTCGCTCGTGGCCTTCACCGTGGTGCTGTTCGAGCGCGCCCACCACGCGCTCGGCACCACCGACCCCGACGCCATGCGCGAGGCCGAGCCCGCCCGGGAGGGGACAGCATGACGCCGTTGTCGCCGCACCTGCTGCTCACGCTGCCCGTGGCCGTGCCGCTGGCCACGCTCGCGCTGTGCGCGCTGCTGCACAGCCGGCCGCGTGCCCAGCGCGCGGTGAGCCTGCTGGGCAGTGCGGGCCTGCTGCTCGCGAGCCTGCTGCTGCTGGGCGCCGTGTTCGACGGCGCGGTGATCGCCACCCAGTTCGGCGACTGGGCCGCGCCCTTCGGCATCAGCTTCGCGGCCGATCTGCTGAGCGCGGCCATGGTGGTCATCACCGGGCTGATGGCGGTGGCGGTGTCGGTCTACGCGCTGGCCGACGGCGCGCGCGAACGCGAGCGCGCGGGTTTTCATCCGCTCTACCACGGCCTGCTGCTGGGCGTGACGGGCGCCTTCCTCACGGGCGACCTGTTCAACCTCTACGTGTGGTTCGAGATCATGCTGATCGCCTCGTTCGGCCTGCTGGTGCAGGGCGGCACGCGCGCGCAGCTCGACGCGGGCGTGAAGTACGTGGTGCTCAACCTGCTGGTGACCACGCTGTTCCTGCTCGGCGTGGGCCTGCTCTACGGCCTCACCGGCACGCTCAACATGGCCGACCTCGCGCGCAGCCTGCCGCAGGTGCAGAACCAGGGCCTGGTGGCCACGCTGGCGGTGCTGTTCCTGCTGGCCTTCGGCGCCAAGGCCGCGGTGTTCCCGCTGTTCTTCTGGCTGCCCGCGGCGTACCACACGGCGAGCGCGCCGGTGGTGGCGATCTTCGCGGCGCTGCTCACCAAGGTCGGCGTGTACGCGCTGCTGCGCTGCTTCACCCTGGTGTTCGCGGGCGTGCACGGCCTCATCGGCCCGGTGGTGGGCGTGCTGGCCGCGCTCACCATGGTCACGGGCGTGCTGGGCGCGGCCGCGCACTACGACGTGCGGCGCATCCTGTCGTTCCACATCGTGAGCCAGATCGGCTACATGCTCGTGGGCCTGGCCGTGGCCACGCCGCTGGCCATCGCGGGCGCGGTGCTCTACGTGCTGCACCACATCGTGGTCAAGGCCAACCTGTTCCTGATCGCGGGCGTGCTGCGCGTGGCCGGTGGCTCCTACGACCTCAAGCGCATCGGCGGCCTGCACCGCAGCGCACCCCTGCTCGCGCTGCTGTTCGTGGTGCCCGCGCTCTCGCTCGCGGGCCTGCCGCCGCTGTCGGGCTTCTGGGCCAAGTTCGTGGTGATCCGCTCGAGCCTGGAGGCCGGGCACGTGGCGCTGGCGGTGACCGCGCTGGCGGTGGGCGCGCTCACGCTGTACTCGATGCTGAAGATCTGGAACGAGGCCTTCTGGAAAGCGCCCACCGCGCTTTCGCAGCAGGCCGCCGGTGCCTGGCGCGCCCGCGGCCGCGAGCGCGTGCTGCTGCTCGCGCCGGTGGCGGCGCTGGCCGGCATCACGCTCACCATCGGCCTGTGGAGCGAGCCCTTCGTGGACTTCGCGCTGCGCTCGGCCGACCAGTTGCTGGGCCACGAGGCCTACACGCAGGCGGTGCTCGGGAACGCGGCGCCCGTGACCGCCCCACCTGCGCCGCCGGAGGAGCTGCTGCCATGAGACCCCTGCTTGGACGCGCGCGCGCCTGGTGCGTGCTGGCCGCCCTGTTCGCGCGCGAGCTGCTGTTCTCGGTGCGCGACGTGGTGCAGGCGGTGCTGCGGCCGCAGCGGGTGCAGCGCAGCGGCATCGTGGCCGTGCCGCTGTCGCTGCAGAGCGAGTTCGGCGTGGCCTTGCTGGCCAACCTGGTCACGCTCACGCCCGGCACCACCAGCCTGCACGTGTGCCCGCGCCGGCGCGTGCTCTACGTGCACGCCCTGCACCTGGGCGAGGACACGGTGGCCCAGATCCAGCGCGGCTTCGAGCGGCGCGTGAAGGAGTGCGTGGAATGAACGACACCCTGTTGCAGGCGGTGATCGCCCTGAGCGCGCTGCTGCTGGCCGCAGCCGCGCTGGCGGCGGGCGTGCGCATCGTGCGCGGCCCGGCCGCGGCCGACCGCGTGATCGCGCTCGACATGCTGGGCCTGCTCGGCGTGGCCGCCGCGGGCCTGGCCGCGCTGGTGTCCGACGCGCCGGCCTTCGTGGACGTGGCGCTCGGCGTGGCGCTGGTGGGCTTCCTGGCCACGGTGGCTTTCGCGGGCTTCATCGCGCGCGGCCGGCTGGCCGAAGGGCCGCAGCAGGCGCCCGGAGACATGCCATGAACGCGCTGGTCGAAACCCTGGGCGCGCTGCTGCTGCTGGCCGGCGCGCTGCTGTGCCTGCTGGCCGCCGTGGGCGTGCTGCGCCTGCCCGATTTTTTCCTGCGCACGCACGCCGCCACCAAGGCCGGCGTGGCCGGCAGCGGCCTGGTGCTGCTGGGCGTGGCCGCGCTGCTGGGCGAGCCCGGCGTGTGGCTCAAGGCCGCGCTGGCGGTGCTGTTCCTGCTGCTCACCACGCCGGTGGCGGGCCACCTGATCGGCCGTGCGGGCTACGTGAGCGGCGTGCCGCTGTGGCGCGGCACGCACGAGGACGCGCTGGCCGGTGTGCTGCCGCGCGCCGGCGAGCCGGACGCCGAAGCGGATGGGGATGGCCACGCGGACGGCCCGCCGGTGCGGCGCGTGGTGCTCGCGCTCGCGCACGGCCCCTTCATCGACGCCGCGATCGCGCAGGCGGTGCTGCTGGCGCAGCGGCACGGCGCCGAGCTGCACGGTGTGGCCGTGATCGACGTGCCGCGGCTGCAGAACGTGGGCCCGGTGCCGATCGGCGCCGGCTGGCACGCGCAGCGCATGCGCGAGCACCGCATCGCCCAGGCGCGCCGCGCGGCGGCCGACGTGCTGCAGCGCTTCGAGGCCGCGGCGCGCGCCAGCGGGCTGCGCTGGAGCGCCCGCCTCGACGAGGGCGCGCCGCGCGCGCTGCTGCGCGAGCGCTGCGACGCCCACACCCAGCTCGTGCTGGCGGCGGGGGCCTGGTTCGACCAGGGCGTGCTCGGCCTGCGCGTGGACGTGGCGCAGCGCCTGGACCTCGCGCTGCCGCGGCCCTTGCGGGTGCTGGGCTGAGCCGCACGGCCACGGCGTCTACGATCGGGGCATGCCCCGACATGCCCTGATGCGCTGGCTGCAACGCCTGCCCATGACCGCCCGCCTGCCCCTGGCGCTGGTGGCGGTGGTGCTCGTGACGGCGCTGGGCACCACGCAGATCGCGCTGCAGGGCCTGCTCAACCAGGTCGAGGCGCAGATCGGGCGCACCGGGCAGGTCTACCTCGACGGCATGGCCGCGGGCCTGCTGCCGCCGGTGATGCGCGCAGACACCGAAGGCATGCGGCGCGCGCTCGACGAATCGCTGCGCATGCACCAGGGCCTGGTGGACCGCCACCTGTTCCTGCTCGACGCGCAGGGCCGCATCCTGGCCCGCGCCGACCGCGCCGGCCTGCCCGACGCGCCGCTGCCCGCCGAGGTGGTTCAGCGGCCGCGGGGCGCGCGCATCGACACCGCCGACAGCAGCTACTGGGTGTGGCGGCCGCTGGCCGACGAGCGCCTGGCGCGCGGCGGCCAGCCCGGCGCGCTGACCGTGGTGGCCAACCTCGACCTCACCGACTACGTGGCCGAGCGGCGTGCGCTGTGGTGGCGCGTGGCCGCGTTCAACCTCGCCATCGGGCTGGGCTGCGCCGGCCTGGGCCTGTGGGTGCTGCGCCGGCTGCAGCGCCCGCTGGACCTGCTCACGCGCCACCTGCAGCAGACCGGCGAGGCCGGCCCCGCGCCGGTGCCGGCCGACCAGGTGCCCGCGGGTGACGGCGAAACCGCGCGGCTGCTGCGCGCCTACAACCGCATGGCCCTGGCCGCGCGCGAGCGCGAGGCGCTGATCGCGCGCATGGCCGAGCAGGAACGCGAGGCCGTGCTCGGCCGCCTCGCGGCCACGCTCGCGCACGAGGTGCGCAACCCGCTCGCGGGCGTGGTCACCGCGGTGGACACGCTGCGCAAGTTCGGCGACCGGCCCGACACCCGCGAAGAAGCGCTCGATTTCATGGAGCGCGGCCTGCGCGTGCTCGGCGGCGTGGTCGACGCCACGCTGGCCACGCACCGCCCCGCGAGCGAGCCGCGCGCCTTCGGTCCGCAGGACCTGAGCGACCTGCAGCGCCTGCTGCAGCCGCACGCGCAGCGCGCCGGCGTGCTGCTGGAGATCGACGGCGCGCCCGCGCACGAGCTGCCGCTGGCCGGCGGCGAGGTGCGCCAGGTGCTGCTCAACCTCATGCTCAACGCCATCGAGGCCTCGGCGCCCGGCAGCCGCGTGAGCCTGCACTGCGAGCCGCTGCCCGACCGGCTGCTGCTGCGCGTGACCGACGAAGGCCCGGGCATGCCCGCGCCAGTGGCCGACAGCCTGGAGCGCGGGCAGCCACCCGAGCAGGCCGCGGGCCTGGGCGTGGCCGTGGTGGTGCGGCTGGTGCAGCGCCTGCGCGGCCGCGTGGCCGTGGATGCACACTCGGGCCGCGGCACGCACATCCGGCTCGAACTGCCCTTCGACGACGGCCCTGCCGCCGACACCGACCGCCCATGACCCCCACCGACGCCCCCCTCCACGTGCTGCTGATCGAGGACGACGCCGTGCTCGGCGGCGCGCTCGCGCAGCGCCTGCGGCTCGAAGGTTTTCGCGTCGAGCACGCGGTGAACGCCGCGCAGGCCCTGGCCGCGCTGCGCCAGGCCCGGCCCGATTTCGTGCTCAGCGACATCCGCCTGCCCGACGGCTCGGGCGAAGACCTGTACCGGCGCGCGCTGCCCCACCTGGGCGACACGCCCATCGTGTTCGCCACCGCCTTCGCCGAGGTGGGCCAGGCGGTGCGCCTGATGCGCGCCGGCGCCGACGACTACCTGACCAAGCCCTTCGACGTCGAACGCCTGGTGCAGCGCATCCGCGAGCTGGTGCCCGCGCGGCGCGAGCCCGGTGCGGCGCCCCAGGGCTTCGGCCTGTCGCCGGCCACCGCGCGGCTCGCGGCCGATCTCGAGCGCCTGGCCGGCCGCGACGTGCCCGTGCTGCTGCGCGGCGAAACCGGCGTGGGCAAGGAGGTGGCGGCGCGCGTGCTGCACGAGCGCTCGGCGCGCGCCGCCGAGCCCTTCGTGGCCGTGAATTGCGCCGCGGTGCCGCGCGAGCTCATGGAAAGCCAGTTCTTCGGCCACGAGCGCGGCGCCTTCACGGGCGCCACGGGCGCGCACGCGGGCTGGTTCGAAGAGGCCGGCGCGGGCACGCTGTTCCTCGACGAGATCGGCGAGCTCGATCCGCGGCTGCAGGCCGCGCTGCTGCGCGTGCTGCAAGACGGCGTCTTTCGCCGGCTCGGCGGCCGCCAGGACCTGCGCTTTCGCGGCCGCCTCGTGGCCGCCACCAACGCCGACCTCGGCGCGCGCATCGCGGCGCGCGAATTCCGCGAAGACCTGTACTACCGGCTCGCGGTGGTCGAGCTCTGGGTGCCGCCGCTGCGCGAGCGGCCGGCCGAGGTGCTGGCGCTTGCGCAGGGCTTTGCGCAGCAGGCCGCGCAGCGCCAGGGCCTGGCCGCGCCCGCGCTGGCCGCCGAGGCCCAGGCCGCGCTGCTGGCCCACGACTGGCCGGGCAATGTGCGCGAGCTGCGCAACCGCGTCGAACGCGCGCTGGCGCTGGCCGAGGGCGACACCCTGGGCAGCGCCGACCTGTTCCCCGAACGCGCGCTCGACGAGCCCGCCGGCGCGCCCGCCACGCTGGCCAGCGCGCGCGAGCAGGCCGAGCTGGCGCAGATCGAGCGCGCGCTCGAACTCTCGGGCGGACGGCTGGCCGAGGCCGCGCAGCGCCTGGGCGTGTCGCGCACCACGCTCTGGAAGCGGCGCAAGAAGCTGCTCGGCGAGGGAGCGCGGCAGTCAGGTTGAGGTCAGATGAAGACATCTGAAAGCAGGTTCAAAGCACTTGCGGGGCACATGCCGGGCATTTGAAGGGGCTTGGCCCATCGCCGCTTAGACTCGGGGGATGCCCTTTTCCCTCTTCCTGTTGCTGTTGCTCCCCTTCGTGGGTTGCGGCGTGGCGGCCCTGCTGCCCACGAACGCGCGCAACCTCGAGTCCCTGTGGGCCGCGCTGGTGGCCCTCGGGGTGGCCGTTCCCCTCGCCCTGCTCTATCCCGAGATACGCGACGGCGCCGTGCTGACCGAGCGCCTGGCCTGGCTGCCCTCGCTGGGCATGGACCTGGTCGTGCGCATCGACGGCTTCGCCTGGATGTTCGCGATGCTGGTCAGCGCCATGGGCCTGCTGGTCATCGTCTACGCGCGCTACTACCTCTCGCCCGACGACCCGGCCGCGCGCTTCTATTCGCTGCTGCTGGGCTTCATGGGCGCCATGCTGGGCGTGGTGCTCTCGGGCAACCTGGTGCAGCTGGTGGTGTTCTGGGAGCTCACCAGCGTGTTCTCGTTCCTGCTGATCGGCTACTGGACGCACCGCAAGGACGCGCGGCGCGGCGCGCGCATGGCCTTCACCGTCACCGCCACCGGCGGGCTGTGCCTGCTGGCCGGCGTGCTGCTGCTGGGCCACATCGTGGGCAGCCTGGAGCTCGACGCCGTGCTCAAGGCCGGCGCGGCGGTGCGCGAGCACGCGCTGTACACGCCCGCGCTGCTGCTCATCCTGCTGGGCGCGCTGAGCAAGAGCGCGCAGTTCCCGTTCCACTTCTGGCTGCCGCACGCCATGGCCGCGCCCACGCCGGTGTCGGCCTACCTGCACTCGGCCACCATGGTGAAGGCCGGCGTGTTCCTGCTGGCGCGGCTGTGGCCGGTGCTCGCGGGCACGCCCGAGTGGTTCTGGATCGTGGGCGGCGCGGGCCTGGCCACGCTGCTGCTCGGTGCGTACGCGGCCATGTTCCAGAACGACCTCAAGGGCCTGCTCGCGTACTCCACCATCAGCCACCTGGGCCTGATCACGCTGCTGCTGGGCCTGAACAGCCCGCTGGCCGCGGTGGCCGCGGTCTTCCACATGATGAACCACGCGACCTTCAAGGCCTCGCTGTTCATGTCGGTGGGCATCATCGACCACGAGACCGGCACGCGCGACATGCGCCGCCTCGACGGCCTGTACCGCAGCATGCCCGTCACCGGCACGCTGGCCATCGTGGCCTGCGCGGCCATGGCCGGCGTGCCGCTGCTCAACGGCTTCCTGTCCAAAGAAATGTTCTTCGCCGAGACCGTGTTCGTGAGCGCGAGCCCGCTGATCGAACACGGCCTGCCGCTGCTGGCCACGCTCGCGGGCCTGTTCGCGGTGGTGTATTCGCTGCGCTTCGGGCACGACGTGTTCTTCGGCGCCCCGCCCGACTGCCCGCGCCAGCCCCACGAGCCCGTGCACTGGATGCGCGTGCCCGTGGAGCTGCTGGTGCTGGCCTGCGTGGTGGTGGGCACGCTGCCGGCCTGGTCCATCGGGCCGCTGCTGGCCACCGCGGCCACGCCCGTGGTGGGCGGCGACCTGCCCGCCTACAGCCTGGCGGTCTGGCACGGCTTCAACACGCCGCTGGTGATGAGCCTGATCGCCACCGCGGGCGGCCTGGTGGTGTACCTGCTGTTCGCGCAGCGCTTCAAAAACCGCGACAGCAGCCGCGCGCCCGGCCTGTTCGGGCTCGATGGCAAGCGCGTGTTCGAGGGCCTCATCGCCCTGCTGTCGGACGGTGCGCGCCGCGGCGTGCGCTGGCTCGGCACGCGGCGTCTGCAGCCCCAGCTCGCGGCCATGATCGTGATCGCCGGCCTCGCGGGCCTGGGCTCGGCGCTGATCGTGCCGCTGGCCTGGGGCGACCGCCCGCGCGTGCCGCTGGCGCCCGAGTTCGTGCTGCTGTGGGCGATCGGCGGCGCCTGCGCGCTGGGCGCGGCGGTTCAGGCCAAGTTCCACCGGCTGGCCGCGCTGATCATGCTCGGCGTGGTGGGTCTGGCGGTGTGCATCACCTTCGCCTGGTTCTCGGCGCCCGACCTCGCGCTCACGCAGCTCGCGGTCGAGGTGGTGACCCTGGTGCTGTTCCTGCTCGGCCTGCGCTGGATGCCCAAGCGGCTCGAGGACGAGCCCGGCACCATGGCGCGCACCTACTGGCGCCGCCGCCGCGACCTGCTGATCGCGGTGCTGATCGGCGTGGGCCTGGCCGCGCTGTCGTACGCGCTGCTCACGCGCAAGGCGCCGCTGTCGATCTCGCCCTTCTTCATCGAAAAGGCCCTGCCCGAAGGCGGCGGCACCAACATCGTCAACGTGATGCTGGTCGACTTCCGCGCCTTCGACACGCTGGGCGAGATCACGGTGCTGGGCATCGTGGGCATCACGGTGTACGCGCTGCTGCGGCGCTTCCGTCCGCCCATGGAGGTGATCGACCGGCCCGCGCAGCAGCGGGCGGTGCCGCAGAACGTGGAGAGCGACCTCGTCACGCGCGAGGACGGCGACACGCCGCAGCGCTACCTCGAAGTGCCCGCGGTGCTGGTGCGCCTGCTGCTGCCGGTGGCCGCGGTGTTCGCCTTCCACCTGTTCATGCGCGGCCACAACGAGCCCGGCGGCGGCTTCGTCGCCGGCCTGGTGGTGGCCATCGCCTTCATCGCGCAGTACATGGTGAGCGGCACGCGCTGGGTCGAAGACCGCATGCGCCTGCTGCCGCCGCGCTGGATCGCCTACGGCATGGCCATCGCGCTGGCCACCGGCCTGGGCTCGCTGGCGCTGGGCTACCCCTTCCTCACCACGCACACGGCGCACGTCACCTGGCCGCTGGTGGGCGAGGTGCACCTGCCCACGGCCGCGCTGTTCGACGTGGGCGTGTTCGCCGTGGTGGTGGGCTCGACGCTGCTGCTGCTCACGGCGATCGCCCACCAATCGCTGCGCGCGCGCCGCCAGCAGGCGGCGCAGGAGGACGACGCCCAGGCGCCCGAACCGCCGGCCCCGCCCACCCCCACCGTGAAAGGAGCCGTCTGATGGAAATCGTCGTCTCGATCGCCATCGGCATCATGGCCGGCGCGGGCGTGTGGCTGGTGCTGCGCCCCCGCACCTTCCAGGTGCTGATCGGCCTGGCCCTGCTGTCCTACGCGGTCAACCTGTTCATCTTCAGCGTCGGCAGCCTGTCGGTCGACGCCGAGCCCATCGTGCGCGCCGGCGTGCCGGCCGACCTCACCAACTACACCGACCCGCTGCCGCAGGCCCTGGTGCTCACCGCCATCGTGATCGGCTTCGCCACCACCGCGCTGTACCTGGTGGTGCTGCTGGCGCTGCGCGGCCTCTCGGGGGGTGACCACGTCGACGGCCAGGAGGAACGGTCTTGATCCCCGCCACCGCACACCTCCTCGTGGCCCCGGTGCTGCTGCCCATGGGCACGGCCGCGCTCATGCTCATGCTGGGCGAAGGCAACCGCCGCCTCAAGGCGGTGATCAACACCGCGTCCACGCTGACCGGCCTGCTGCTGGCCGTGTGGCTGCTGCTGCGCGTGCAGGCCGACGGCACCGCCGCGCTCGGCGTGTACCTGCCGGGCAACTGGCCCGTGCCCTTCGGCATCGTGCTCGTGGCCGACCCGCTCGCCGTGTTCATGGCCGTGCTCGCGGGCGCCGTGGGCCTGGCCGCGCTGCTGTTCGCGCTCGCGCGCTGGCAGCACGCGGGCGTGTACTTCCACGTGCTGTTCCAGCTGCAGCTCATGGGCCTGTACGGCGCCTTCCTCACCGGCGACCTGTTCAACCTGTTCGTGTTCTTCGAGGTGCTGCTGGCCGCCAGCTACGGCCTGCTGCTGCACGGCGGCGGGCTGGCGCGGGTGCGCGCGGGCCTGCACTACATCTCGATCAACCTGCTGGCCTCGCTGCTGTTCCTGATCGGGGTGGCGGTGATCTACGGCGTCACGGGCACGCTGAACATGGCCGACATCGCGGCCAAGATCGCGCTGATCCCGCCCGGCGACCGCGGCCTGCTGCACGCGGGTGCGGCCATCCTGGCGGTCGCCTTCCTGGCCAAGGCCGCGCTGTGGCCGCTCAACTTCTGGCTGCCGCCGGCCTATGGCGCGGCCAGCGCGCCCTCGGCCGCGGTGTTCGCCATCCTCACCAAGGTGGGCGTGTACGCCATCCTGCGCCTGTGGACGCTGTGCTTCCCGGCCGACGCGGGCGGCGCGTCGGCGGGCTTCGGCGGCCCGGTGCTGGTCTGGGGCGGCCTGGCCACGCTGGCCTTCGGCGCCATCGGCATGCTGGCCTCGCAGCAGCTCGGGCGGCTCGCGGGCTACAGCGTGATCGCATCATCGGGCACGCTGATCGCGGCCATCGGCTTCGACGCGCCCGCGCTCACCAGCGGCGCGCTGTTCTACCTCGCGAGCTCCACGCTCGCGGGCTGTGCGCTGTTCCTGCTGGTCGAGCTGATCGAGCGCGCGCGCGAGGTCGAAGAAGGCCCCGAGGACCTCGACGACGGCAACTACGCGCTGCCGGCCTTCCTCGACGCCGAGCCGCCCAAGGGCATCAACCTCGACGACAACGAAGAGGCGCTGATCGGCCGCGCCATCCCCGCGGCGCTGGCCTTCCTGGGCGTGGCCTTCACGGTCTGCGCCATGGTGATCGCGGGCCTGCCGCCGCTCTCGGGCTTCGTGAGCAAGCTCAGCATGCTGCAGGCCCTGCTCGATCTGGGCAGCGCGCCGGCCTGGTGGCTGTTCACGCTGCTGATCGGCTCGGGCCTGTTCGCGGCCATCGCGCTCATGCGCGTGGGCGTGCGCCACTTCTGGACTGCGCAGGACCGGCCCGCGCCGCGCCTGCGCGTGGTCGAGACGCTGCCGATCGCGGCGCTGCTGGCCGCCGCGCTGCTGCTGGTGGCGCAGGCCGAGGCGGTGCTGGGCTACACCCGCGCCACCGCCGAGGTGCTGCACGCGCCGCGCCTGTACATCGACGCCGTGCTGGGCACGCGCACCGTGCCCAACCCGGTCAAAGGAGCGCAGCCATGAAGCGCCTGATCCCTTCGCCCTGGCTCTCCTTCGGCCTGTTCCTGGGCTGGCTCATGCTCAACCGCAGCACCAGCGCGGGCCAGCTGCTGCTGGGCCTGGTCGTGGCCATCGTGGCGCCGCTGCTGATGGCGCCGCTGCGGCCCACGCCCGGCCCGCTGAGCCGCTGGCTCACGCTGGCGCAACTGATCGCGCGCGTGGGCCGCGACGTGGTGGTGTCGGCGATCCAGGTGGCCGCGGGCGTGGTGCGCCTGCGCCGCGAGCCGCCGCGCGGCCGCTTCGTGGTGGTGCCGCTCGACCTGCGCGACACGCACGGCCTGGCCGCGCTGGCCATGATCACCGCGGTGGTGCCGGGCACGGTGTGGACCGAGCTCGCGCCCGACAACGGCGCGCTGCTGCTGCACGTGTTCGACCTCGACGACGAAGCCGCCTTCATCGCCCATTTCAAGGCCGACTACGAGCGGCCGCTCCAGGAGATCTTCGGATGAGCCCTTTCCTCTCGATCGCGATCGGCGCGACGCTGGTGCTCTACCTCGTCGCCATGGGCATCGGCCTGATGCGCCTCTTCAAGGGCCCGAGCGCGCAGGACCGCGTGCTCGCGGTCGACTTCATGTACGTCGTGGGCATGCTGGTCATGCTCGTGCTCGCCATCCGCTACGACAGCGAGATGTACTTCGAGGGCGCGCTGCTGATGGTGCTGTTCGGCTTCATCGGCTCGGTGGCGCTGGCCAAGTTCCTGCTGCGCGGCGAGGTGATTGAATGACGCTGCCGCCCTGGTCCGAAATCGCCGTGGGCCTGCTGCTGCTGGCCAGCGGTGTCGTGGTGCTGCTGGCCGCGCTGGGTCTGCGCCGCCTGCCCGATTTCTTCTCGCGCATGCACGCGCCGGCGCTGGCGTCCACGCTGGGCGCGTGGATCGTCACGCTCGCGTCCATCCTGCACTTCAGCACGCGCGGCCACGGGCTGTCGCTGCACGTGTGGCTGATCATCATCGTGCTGTCCATCACCGCGCCGGTGACCACCATCGTGCTCGCGCGCGCCGCGCTGTTTCGCCGCCGCCAGGCCGGCGACGCGCTGCCGCCGCCGCTGCGCGGGCCGCACTGAGCGGGCCGCGTGTACAGTCCCAGCCCTTCGCAGCCCGCCAACGCCCCCATGGACCTCCCCGCCCACCAGCTGAGCATGACCGTGCTCATGACGCCCGACATGGCCAATTTCTCGGGCAACGTGCACGGCGGCACCGTGCTCAAGCTGCTCGACCAGGTGGCGTACGCCTGCGCCAGCCGCTACGCCGGGCGCTACGTGGTCACGCTCTCGGTCGACCAGGTGATGTTCCGCCAGCCCATCCACGTGGGCGAGCTCGTGACCTTCCTGGCCTCGGTGAACCACACCGGCCGCAGCTCGATGGAGATCGGCATCAAGGTGGTGGCCGAGAACATCCGCACGCAGGTGGTGCGGCACGCCAACAGCTGCTTCTTCACCATGGTCGCGGTCGACGACGACGGCAAGCCCGTGGCCGTGCCGCCGCTGCGCCCCTTCACGCCCGACGAGCGCCGCCGCCACGACGCGGCCCTGGTGCGCAAGCAGCTGCGCCAGGACTACGCGGCGCGCACCGAGGCACTGCGCCAGGCGGGCTGAGGAAACCCCGGCCACGGCCCTGCGGGGAATGCTGGACACCGCCCGCGGGGAGCGCCCGCAGAGGGGCCGAACGCCCTAAACAAACGCTCACGGATCGCCGACAGTGACGGCAGCGCCCGGCCACGCATGGCCTGGACGCCGACCCACAAGGAGGATCCGATGTTCAAGCGCACCGTTCGCCCCACCCGCCGCCTGGCCCGCCGCCTGGCACTGCCGCCCCTGCTGGCCCTGCTCGCCCTGCCCGCCTGGGCCCAGAGCAGCGCCACCTTCACCGTCACCGCCACCGTGCTGCCCGCCTGCACCGTGATCGGCGGCGGCGCACTGGCCTTCGGCATCGTCACGCCCGGCAACCAGTCCGACGGCAGCGTGAACGTGACGGCCATCTGCACCGTGGGCACGCCCTACACCCTCTCGCTGAGCGCCGGCACCGGCACCGGCGCCACCATGACCCAGCGCCGCATGACCAGCGGCGCCGACACCCTGGTCTACGGCCTGTACCGCGACGCCGGCCGCACCCAGCCCTGGGGCGACGGCACGGGCGGCTCGTCGACCGTGGCGTCCACCGGCACCGGCCTGTCGCAGAGTTTCACGGTCTACGGCCGCGTGCCCTCGAGCGCCACGGCCACGGTGGGTGTCTACCTCGACACCATCACCGTCACCGCCACCTACTGAGGCCGGCCATGCGCGCCGCCCTCATCGCTGCCCATATCGCCGCCCTCGCGGGGCTGCTGTTCGCGCAGAGCGCACAGGCCTTCCAGGTGCGCCCGGTGCGCGTCGACCTGGGCAGCCGCGCCGCCGCCACCCAGCTCATGGTGCACAACCCCACGCCGCGTCCGCTGCTGCTGCAGGCCGAGGTGTTCGACTGGTCGCAGCCTGCCGAGGCCGGCGACGAGCTGCGCCCCTCGACCGCGCTGATCGTGAACCCGCCCATCCTCGAGATCGCCCCCGGCGCCTCGCAGGTGGTGCGCGTGGGCCTGCGCGGCCCGGTGGAAGCCGGCGTGGAGCGCAGCTACCGCCTCTGGCTCACCCAGGTCGCCACGCCCGAACTGCTCGAAAGCGGCGTGCAGCTGCTCATGCGCGTGAGCCTGCCGGTCTTCGTCACGGGCGCCGGCACGCCCGGCCCGCAGCCGCACTGGAAGCTGGGCGAAAACGGCGTGGAGCTGCGCAACAGCGGCCTGCGCCACCTGCAGGTGCGCGCGCTCAAGCTCACCGCCTCCGACGGCCGCCAGGCCACGCTGGGCCCGTGTTACGCCCTGCCCGCCGGCCTGTGCCGCTGGGCGCTGCCCGCGGGCTGGACGCCGGGCGCGCTGCGCTGGGAAGCCGACAGCGATGCCGGCCCGCTGGCCGGGGCGCTCGATGCGCCGTCGCCGCTCTGAGGGCCTGTGGCGCCTGCTGCTGTGGCTCGCCCTGCTGGGGCCGGCCGCGGCGCACGCGCAGCCTGCGCCGCGCCTGATCGAGGTCTGGCTCAATGGCCAGCGCGTGGACACCTACGCGCCGCTGATGGAAGAAGCCGGCGCCTGGTACGCACCGCGGGCGGTGCTGCAGCAGTGGCGGTTGCGCCCGGCCGACGCGCCGCGCTGGATCGAGGGCGCCGCCCACCACCGCCTGGACGCCTGGAACCCGCTGTTCGACGTCGCCGCGCAGCGCCTGGTGCTCGACGCGCCGATCGCCGACTTCGAACCCCAGCGGCTGCAGATGGACGGCACGCCCGCGACCCGCACGCCCATCGTGGAGCCGCTGCCCGGCGTGGCGCTCGACTACTCGAGCAACCTCGAGTCCGACCGCGGCGGCAGCCGCCACGCCACCCTGCTCGACCTGCGCGCCTTCGGCTGGAGCGCAGGTGGCCTGCTGCGCAGCAGCGGCGTGCTGCGCGGCGGCGCCGATCTGCAAAACCTGCCGCGCTGGCAGCGCCTGGACACCGCCTGGACCCACGCCGACCCGCAGGGACTGCGCCGCACCACCGTGGGCGACAGCATCACCTGCGGGGGTGAGCTCGCGCCCGCGCTGCGCTTTGCCGGCGTGCAGCACGGCACCGACTTCGCGCTGCGCCCCGACCTGATCACCCAGCCCCTGCCCGCGGTGCAAGGCAGCGCCCAGGTGCCCAGCGGCGTGGACCTGCTGGTCAACGGCCGCGCCGCGGGCACGGCCAGCGTGGGCCCGGGCCGCTACACGCTCGACGCCCTGCCCGGCGTGACCGGCGCGGGCGAGATCCGCGTGGTGCAGCGCGACGTGCTCGGCGTCGAGCAGGTGCAGACCGTGCCGTACTACGTGAGCCCGCGCCTGCTGCGCGAGGGCTTGTCCGATGGCTGCGCCGAGGCCGGCGTGCTGCGCCGCGGCTATGCCACCAGTGCCGACACCTACCGCGACGGCTTCGTCGCCGGCGCCCTGCGCCACGGCCTGAGCAACGACCTCACCCTGCTCGGGCGCGCCGAACTCGCGCGCCACGCGCGCACCGCGAGCGCCGGCCTGCACTGGGTGCCGGCGCGCCTGGGCGTGTTCAGCGCCCAGGTCGCCACCAGCGACACCGAGGGCCTGGGCCGTGGCCAGCGCACCGTGCTCGGCTTCGAACGCATCGAGCGGCGCGGCACCCTCAACCTCACGGCCGAAGCCAACGGCGCGCGCTTCCGGCTGCTCGACGGCAGCGCGCTGCCGCGCCGGCGCGTCGGCCTGTTCGCGGGCACCTCGATCGGCCAGACCACCGTGTCGGGCGGCGCCATCTGGCAGCGCGACGCCTTCGACCGCCCCGCCCGCGTGCTCACCGCCGGCGTGCAGCGCCGCCTGGGCGCGCAGTGGCACATGGGCGCAAGCCTGTTCCGGCGCGAGGGCAGCACCAGCGTGGCCGTGCTGTTCACGCGCGCGCTCGACCCGCGCACCTCGGTGGCGGTGCGCGTGCAGGGTGGCGACCAGCCCGGCCTGACCGCGCAGGCGCAACGCAACGAAGCCACCACGGGCGGCCTGGGCTGGCGCCTGCAGGGCGGCAACGACGCGCTGCGCGGCCTGGCCGGCCTGAGCTGGCTCGGCGAGGCCGGCCGGGTCGAGCTGCAGGCCGCGCGCTGGCGCGACGACCCGTCCACCCATTGGCGCGCCACCGCGCAGGGCGGTGTGCTGTGGTTCGGCGGCGCGCCCGTGATCGGCCGACCGCTGGGCGACACCGCGGCCGCGCGCGTGGAGCTCGACGGCCTGCCCGGCGTGGGCGTGCAGCTCAACCACCGCGACGTGGCCGTGACCGACGCCCGCGGCCACGCCTGGGTCTGGGGCCTGCTGCCCTGGCAGGACAACACCGTGGGCATCGCCGCCGACGTGCTGCCGCTGGACGTGGCCGTGACCGTGCCCACGCTCAACGTGCGCGCACCGGCCCAGACCGCGGTGCGCGTGCGCTTTCCGGCGCAGCGCACGCGCTCGGCGCTGCTGGTGGTGCTGCGGCCCGATGGCGCCTACGTGGCCGCCGGCTCGCGCGCCACGCGCCTGGGCGACGAAGGCTCGGCCGGCGCGCCCTTCGGCCACGGCGGCCAGGTCTGGATCGCCGACGCCGCGGCGCAGAACGTGCTGCGCATCGAAGGCCCGCAGGGCCTGTGCCACCTGAAGTTCACCCTGCCCGAGGACCTGCCCATGGCCACCCTCGGCCCGCTCACCTGCACCCCGGAGCTGCCCTCATGACCCCCGCGCTGCGCTGGCTCGCCCTGCCCCTGCTCTGGCTGGCCCTGCACACGGGCGCACAGGCCCACACCTGCAGCGTCGCGGCCACGCCGCTGGCCTTCGGCGCCTACACCTCGCCGGGCGGCGCGCGCGTGGACAGCCAGGCCGGCGTCACCGTGACCTGCACCCCCACCTACCTGCTGCTCGCCTGCAGCGTGAGCTACACGCTCACGCTCTCCAGCGGCAGCAACGGCAGCCCCGGCAACCGCCAGATGGCCGCCGGCAGCGGCCGCCTGGGCTACGGCCTCTACAGCGACAGCAACCGCCAGAGCGCCTGGGGCGACGGCGGCGCGGGCGGGCCCGGGGTGGGCGGCAACATCAGCACCAACCTGCTGGGGCTGGGCGTGGTCTGCCTGGCAGGGGCGAAGAACCACACGGTCTACGCGCGCATCCCCGCCAACCAGGTGGTGCCCGCGGGCAGCTACGGCGACACGGTGGTGCTGACCATCACCTACTGAGGCGGCGGACCGGCTGTTTTGCCGAGGGCGCGCAGACGGGTGGCCGACCCGGGGAACAGGCCGCACGAACCGACCACCCACGGCCTGCTCGCGCCATCCCTGGCCCAGCCTCTACCCCCTTGCCCATGAACAAGCTTTCCGCAAACCAATACCCGGCCTCCATTCCCGCGGCCCACCCGGCGCCGCGACCGGCGCCAAACGCCGCGCCCGCCCGGCCGGCCCGCCCGCCGATGTCCTACCTGCCCGCGCTGCTGCGGCGGCTCCCGTGCGAAGCCACATCCCTGCAGCAGGCCTGGGCCGATCTGCGCCTGTGCCGCCGCGAATACCGGGCCATGCTCGGCGACGTGAGGCAGCTCGCCCAGCAGCGCATCGCAGGTCGGCCCCAGACCCTCAAACAGGCCCGGGCCGCGGCCATGCTGGCCATGATGGCCATCAAGACGGCGCCCCTCGACCAACAGGAAGGTGTCCTGAGCAAGCGCCGCGTTCGCGAGCGCCTGTACGCCTGCGCGGTCGAGCTCATGCAGACCTCGGCGAGCGATCTGGCCCAACTCAAGGCCGACTGGGTCCTGAAGGAGATGCGCTGGTACGCCGAAACCGCCATCCAGCACCACGCCATCCAACCCTCTGAGGTGCTGACCCGGGCCTGGATGGAAAAGGATGTGGTCGAGGGCCATCCGGTCGACAACCTGCGGCGGGTCATGCGATCCGCCGCCTTTGCGCCCGCGAAGGCGAAGGCGTCCGAGCCGCTGGCAAAGCGCCTGCAGACCGCCCTGCTCGCCTCGCCCGTGGGCGTGGGCCAGCGCTCGGCCAGGCGGCAGGCGGCCGCAGAACTGGCCGTGCTGGCGGTGGTCACCGCGGGCCCCCTGAGCGGCGCAGACATGTGGTCCAAAAAGCACACGGAAGTCCTGTTCGGGTGCGCCCTGAGCCTCGTTGACCACATGGCCATGGGCGAGACCCTGGCGAACACCGACGGCCAGGCCATCCTTAGCGCCCTGCACGAGGCCTGGGCACAAGGCATCACCGATCCGGACCTGCTGTTGAAGGCGGTGGCGCGCCACGAGGTGCGGCTGGTGCTCGAAGGCGAGGCCCCCCCGGCCTGACCACGCCCCGCGGGCCCGGACTAATGCCCAGTTAATCCGGGCCCGTTCTGATCGCCGGCTTGCCCTGCCCGCAAGCCCGCCCGCCTCTCGCGCAGGCGCCTTCCATGGACGCGATCAACGCCTTTCTATTGCCCTGGTGGAACCTGCCGCCGTCTGCGCCGCCGGCCCTGGTGCTGCTGGCGCGGCTGGCCAGCGACAGCCTGCCCTGGGTCGCGGGCGCGGCGATCGCCGCGCTGGCGCTGGCCGGCGGCCCCTGGCGCACGGCCGCGCGGCACATGCTGCTCGCCATGGCCCTGGCCTGGCTGCTGGCCCGGGGCCTGCAGGCGGCCTGGCCCATGCCCCGGCCCGCCGCGCTGGGCCTGGGCACGCAGTGGGCGCCGCACGGCAGCTCGTCCACCTGGCCCAGCATGCACGCCACGGTGGCCGCGGCGCTCGGCGCGGCCGCGCTGCTGACGGCCCCACGCCGCTGGCTCGCGCTGGCCGCCCTGGGCCTGGCCGCGGCCGTGGCCTGGAGCCGCGTGGCCCTGGGCCTGCACTTTCCGCTCGACGTGTTCGCGGGCATCGGGGTGGGGGCGTTGAGCGCCTTCGCGCTGGCCCCGCGCCCCCGCGCCGCAGCGCCCGCGGCCCTGCCTCCCTGGTTTCCCGGCGCGCCCCTGGCCGCCGCCACCGTCCCCACCGCCATCCCGAGGAGCACGCCCATGACTGGCACGTCCCTGGAAGTCTCCGTCCTCATCCCCGCCAAAGACGAGGCCGACAACATCGGCCCGCTGGTGGCCGAGATCGCCGCCGCCCTCAACCCCCACATCGGCTTCGAGGTGGTGCTGGTCGACGATGGCAGCCGCGACGCCACCGGCGAGGTCTTCCTCGAACAATGCCGGCGCAGCGGCGTGCGCGGCCAGTTGCTGCGCCACGCGCACAGTTGCGGCCAGAGCACCGCGCTGCTCACCGCGGCCCGGCACGCGAACGGGCGCTTCCTGGTGACCATCGACGGCGACGGCCAGAACGACCCGGCCGACATCCCCGCGCTGATCGCCGAGGCCCGCCGGCTCCTGAGCGGCGGCCCCGATTTCTGCGTCGCGGGCCACCGCCGCCACCGCCAGGACACGCGCTGGAAGAAGCTGCAGTCGCGCATCGCCAACGCGGTGCGCCGGTGCGTGCTCGACGACGGCGTGCCCGACACCGGCTGCGGCCTCAAGCTCATCCCGCGCCAGACCTGGCTCAGCCTGCCCTACTTCGACCACATGCACCGCTTCCTGCCCGCGCTGGTGCAGCGCATCGGCGGGCGCGTGTCGGTGGTGCCGGTGAACCACCGGCCGCGCCGCGCGGGCATCTCCAAGTACACCGCCTGGAACCGGCTGTGGGTGGGGCTGGTCGACATGGTCGGCGTGCGCTGGCTGATGCGGCGCAGCCAGCGCCCCACCCTGAGCGACAAGCAAACCGTGGGCGAGCCGGCGCCATGACAAAGACGCTGATGGCCCTGGTCGTGAAGCCGCTCGTGTTCACGGGCGTGATCACGCTGGCCTTCCTCGCGCTGCACTACGGCTGGTGGGGCCCGGTCACCGAGGAAGACCTGCTGCACCGGCTGTTCCTGCACCACTGGAGCGTGGCCTGGCCGGTCTTCGGCGTGGCGGCCGTGGTCTACACCGCGCTCGGCGGGCCGCGCCAGGTGCTGGCCTTCAGCTGCGGCTACCTCATGGGCGGCTGGCAGGGCGCCGCGGTGAGCACGCTGCTCACGGTGGCGGGCTCGCTGCTCACCATGGCGGTGGTGCGCCATTTCACGGGCAACTGGATCCGCCAGCGCCACGCGGCGCGCGTGCAGGCCCTGCAGCAGCTGCTGGCGCAAGACACCTGGCTGTGGATCTGCCTGCTGCGCCTGCTGCCCGTGGGCAGCAACCTGGCCACCAACATCCTCGCGGGCCTGGCCGGCCTGGGCTTTTCCGAAGTGGCCCTGGGCAGCGCCATCGGCTACCTGCCGCAGATGGTGATGTTCAGCTACGCCGGCTCGGGCCTGGCCCTGCACAGCAGCACCCAGCTCTGGGCCAGCCTGGCCACGCTGCTCGTGTGCACCGGCATCGGCCTGTACCTGTACCGCAGCGGCCTGCGCGAGCGGCTCGACACCCTGCGGCGCGCCGCCCCCCCGACATGAACAGCCCCGACACCGCTCCGCGCGCGGGCCGCGACATCGGCATCGCCGTGCTGATGATCGCCACCCTGCTGGTGCTTGCCGCCGGCATCGGGATGCGCTCGCCCTGGCCCGCCGACGAGCCGCGCTTCGCGCAGATCGCGCGCGAGATGGTCGAGTCGGGCCAATGGCTGTTCCCGATGCGCGGCGGCGAGCCCTACCCCGACAAGCCGCCGGTCTTCATCTGGCTGGTGGCGCTGTTCTACCTGGCCACCGGCCAGCTCAAGATTGCCTTCCTGCTGCCCAGCGCGCTCGCGGGCTTCGGCACGGTCTGGCTGGTGCACGACATCGGCCGGCGCATCTGGGGCGCCGACGCGGCGCGCAACGCGGTGCTGGTGCTGCTGCTCACGCCGCAGTTCCTGCTGCAGGCCAAGGGCGCGCAGCTCGACGCGCTGGTGTGTTTCTGGATCACGCTGGGTTGCTACGGCCTGCTGCGGCACTTCGTGCTCGGGCCGAGCTGGGGCTGGTACCTCGGGGCCTTCGCGGCCATGGCCCTCGGCATCATGACCAAGGGCGTGGGCTTTCTGCCGCTGTTCATGCTGATCCCGCTCGCCGCCTGGGGCGCGCGCACGGGTGCCCAGGGCGGCCGGCTCTGGGGCGCGCGCAGCTGGCTGGGCCTGGCCGTGCTGCTCGGCGTGCTGGCCCTGTGGCTGGGGCCCATGTTGTGGGCGGTGCAGGCCTCGGGCGACGAAGCGCTGCGCGCCTACCGCGACGACATCCTGCTGCGCCAGACCGCCGGCCGTTACGCCAACCCATGGGGCCACATCAACGCCTGGCACTACCTGTTCACCGCGGCCATTCCCAGCGTGTGGCTGCCGCTGCTGCTGCTGTTCGCCACGCAGGGCCGGCGGCTCGCGGCGCTGCTGCGCCAGGACCGCACGGTGCGTGTGCTCATGGCCTGGGCCCTGATGGTGCTGGTGTTCTTCTCGCTCAGCCGCGGCAAGCGCATCGTGTACATCCTGCCCGCGCTGCCCATGCTGAGCCTGGCCGCGGGCGTGCTCTGGCAGCGCGCGCGCGAGGCCGGCGACACCCGCACCACCACGGCCGCGCTGCGCGCGATGCTGGTGCTGGCCGCGGTGGCGGTGCTGGCGCTCGGCGCGGTGGCGCGTTTCAAGCCCGGCCTGTTCGGGCCGCGGCTCGAGGACTACGGCGATGCGCTGGCGGGCCTGTCCCTCCCGATGCTGCTGCTGGGCCTGGGGCTGCTCGCGGCCACCGCGCTCACCTGGCGGCGCGAGGTGCTCGAACAGGGCGTGCTGGTGTCGCTGGCCGGCTGGCTGGCGCTCTCGCTGTGGCTGTGGCCGGCCATGGACGCGCACCGCACGCCGCGCGCCGTGATGGAGCGGCTCGAACAGCGGCTCGAGCCCACGCGCGAGGTGGGCCTGCTGCAGTTCAAGGAGCAGTTCCTGCTGTTCTCGCGCCGGCCGCTGCACCACTTCAGCGTGATCGCGCCGCTGGCCGAGCAGGAGCGCAACGCCTGGCAGTGGCTGCGCGAAGACCCCGCGCGCGTGCTGCTGGTGCCCGACTCGCTGCGCCTCGAATGCTTCGACATGGCGCGGCTGCAGGGGCTGGGCAGCGCGCACGGCCAGGACTGGGGCCTGCTCGACGCCGGCGCGATGCGCCCCACCTGCGAAGCGCCGCGCGTGGTGCGCCGCTACAGCTGGCGCCCGCAGCGGCTGGACATCCTGCGCTGAGCGCCAGCGCCCGGGCCGGCGCACCGCGGCGGCGGCCATCGAGTGCGTACACTCGCCGCAACCCATGAGCCCGCAAGACTACGTCCAGCAGAAAGCCGCCGCCTCGGGCAGCAGCTTCTACTACGCCTTCCTGTTCCTGCCCCCCGAGCGCCGCGCGGCCATCACGGCCTTCTACGCCTTCTGCCGCGAGGTCGACGACGTGGTCGACGAGGTGAGCGACGCCGGCGTGGCGCAGACCAAGCTGGCCTGGTGGCGCAGCGAGGTGGGCCGCGCCTGGCAGGGCCAGCCCACGCACCCGGTGACGCAGGCGCTGATGCCGCTCGCGCCCACCTTCGGCATCGAATCGCGCCACCTGCTGGCGGTGATCGAGGGCTGCCAGATGGACCTCGAACAAAGCCGCTACCTCGACTTCCCCAACCTGCAGCGCTACTGCCACCTGGTGGCGGGCATCGTGGGCGAGGTGGCCGCGCGCATCTTCGGCCAGACCGATGCACGCACCACCGACTACGCGCACCGGCTGGGGCTGGCCTTCCAGCTCACCAACATCGTGCGCGACGTGGGCGAGGACGCGATGCGCGGGCGCATCTACCTGCCCATCGACGAGCTGCAGCGCTTCGACGTCAAGGCCCACGAGCTGCTCAAGCGCGGCGCCGCGCCCGGCAGCGACGCGGCCGACTTCGAGCGGCGCTTTCGCGCGCTCATGGCCTTCCAGTGCCAGCGCGCGCTCGACACCTACGCCGAGGCCCTGGCCCTGCTGCCCGACGCCGACCGGCGCGCGCAAAAGCCCGGCCTCATGATGGCCAGCATCTACCGCACCCTGCTGCACGAGATCGCGGCCGACCCCATGGCCGTGCTCACGCAGCGCGTGAGCCTCACGCCGCTGCGCAAGTTCTGGCTCGCCTGGAAGGTGCAGGCGCTGGGGCGCCTGTGAACCGGGTCGCGGTGGTCGGTGGCGGCTGGGCCGGCCTGGCGGCGGCCGTGGCCCTGGCCGAGAACGGCCAGCAGGTGTCGCTGTTCGAGGCCGCGCACGCGCTCGGCGGGCGCGCGCGCCGGCTGGTGCTGCACCGCGGCGACGGTCTCGCCTGCACGCTGGACAACGGCCAGCACATCCTCATCGGCGCCTACCGCGACACGCTGGGCCTGATGCAGCACCTGGGCGTGGCGCCGCTCGACGTGCTGCACGCGATGCCGCTGTCGCTGCGCTTCGCCGACGGCCGCGGCCTGCAGGTGCCCGACTGGGCCCGAAGCTGGCGCGCGCCGCTGGACGCGCTGGCCGCCATCGCCACCGCGCGCGGCTGGGGCTGGGGCGACCGCCTGGGCCTGCTGCGCGCCACGCTGCGCTGGCGCGCCGCGAACTTCGACTGCCCGCCCGGGGCCAGCGTGGCCGCGCTGTGCCGCGGCGTGTCGGCGCGCGCCATGGAAGAACTGATCGAGCCGCTGTGCGTGTCGGCGCTGAACCTGCCGAGCGCGCAGGCCAGCGGCCGCGTGTTCCTGCGCGTGCTGCGCGACGCGCTGTTCGGCCAGGCCACGGCGGGCATCGCGCCCGCGGCGCTGCTGCTGCCGCGCGTGGACCTGTCGGCCCTGCTGCCCGACGCGGCCGAGCGCTGGCTGCTCGAACGCGGGCAGTCGGTGCACACGGGCCGCCGGGTCGAGCGCATCGCGCGCGACGGCGCGGGCTGGCAGCTGCAAACGAGCGACGGCACCGAGGCGCATTTCCAGCGCGTGGTCTGGGCCACGGGCGCGCCCGCGGCCGCGCGCGCCCTGGCCGCCGTGGCGCCCGAATGGGCCCGCTGCGCCGAGGCGCTGCAGCACACCGCGATCACCACGGTCTACGCCTGGGCGCCCGCGGCGCGGCTGGCGGCCCCCGTGCTCGCGCTGCGCGACGGCCCGGCCCAGTTCGTCTTCGACCGCGGCGCACTGAGCCCGCGCGACCCGGCCATGCAGGGCGTGATGGCGCTGGTGATCAGCGCCAGCGAAGGCGAGCGCGAGGCGCTGCAGGCCGCGGCGATCGCGCAGGCCGGCGCGCAGCTGGGCATCCACCTGCTGCCACTGCAGACCGTGACCGAAAAGCGCGCCACCTTCGCCTGCACACCCGGCCTGCAACGGCCGCCGGCCGTGGTGGCCGAGGGCCTGTGGGCGGCGGGCGACCACGTCGACGGCCCCTACCCGGCCACGCTCGAAGGCGCGGTGCGCAGCGGCCTGGAGGCCGCCCAGCGGGCGCTGGGCAAACCCGTGCGCGCGGATCGGGGAACCTAGACCCCGGGCCGCGGTCCCTCAGGCCCAAGACCGTTCACCACCCGACCGAGGAGTACCCCATGGCGGCTGCCACCGTTGCACGACCCTTTTCCCGCGGCTTCATCGCCCTGTCCCTGTCGCTCGCCGCGCTCGCGGGCGCACACGCCCAGACCATGGTCAGCATCAGCGGCAGCACCGTGAACATGCGCGAGGCCCCCACGCTGGACAGCGCCGTGCTCTGGGAACTGCAGCGCGGCTACCCGCTGGAGGTGACGGGGCGGCGCGGCAGCTGGCTCGCGGTGAAGGACTTCGAGGGCGACACCGGCTGGGTCGCGCGCTCGATGACCGGCAAGGCACCGCACCACATCGTCAAGGGCCCGACCCTGAACCTGCGCAGCGCGCCCAGCACGTCGAGCGCGGTGGTCGCGCAGATGGCGCGCGGCGAACTGCTCAAGACACTCGAGAAGCGCCGCGACTGGGTGCGTGTGGAGCGCGCAAGCGGCGAGACCGGCTGGGTTTCGCGCCGCCTGGTCTGGGGGTTCTAGACCCCCACGCTGCGCCCCAAGCCGGATCGGGCTCAATACCTGGTTTTGACCGCGCGGTAAGCGGGCCGCGCCAGGCAGGCCTTGAGCCAGGCGTGCGTGAGCGGGTGATCGGCCATGAGCGGGCCCGAGGCCCGCGCCCACAGCAGCACGCTGGCCACGCACAGGTCGGCGACGGTGAAGCGCTGCGCGGCGAGGTGTTCCTGGCCGGTGGCCTGCTGGCGCTGCAGGTGTGCCTCGATCACGCGCAGCGGCACCGCAAGCCGGCGCTCGGCGGCGTCGGCCAGCGCGGGCTTGCGGCGCGGCTCGGGCATGGCCACGCGGTGCGCGAGCACGGTGAGCGCGTCGGCCTCGCATTCGTTGACGGCCCAGAAGCTCCAGCGCAGGGCCTCGGCCTCTTCGCGCGGGCTGGCGGGTGCGATGCCCACGCCATCGGCCACGCCGTGCACGCGCGCGAGGTAGAGCGCGCAGGCCATGCTTTCCCACACCACCACCTCGCCCTCGGGCCGCGCGTCCACCAGCACCGGGATGTGGCCGTTGGGGTTGAGCGCCAGGTGTTCGGGCGTGCGCGTGGCGCCGCCCAGGTAGGGCGTGGGCACGTGCGTGAAGGCCAGGCCGAGCTCGGTCGCGGCCCACAGCGGGCGCAGCGCGCGCGAGGCGGCGATGCCGTGCAGGGTCAGGCCAGCTGGTTGCACAGGCTCATGAGGTCGGGCACGGTCAGGTGCGGCTGCAGCGGGGCGTGTTCCCACTCGCGGCCGTCGCGATTGACCCAGGCCACCTGCAGGCCCGCGATCAGGCCGCCGAGCACGTCGAGCTGGGCGTCGTCGCCCACGTGCAGCACCTCGCCGGGGCGCACGCCCGCGGCCTCGGCCGCGGCGTGGAAGATGCGCGCGTCGGGCTTGCCCACACCGAACTCGCGCGCGCTGATGCTGTGGTGGAAGTGCCGGCCCAGGCCCACGCGGTGCACGTCGGCGTTGCCGTTGGACAGCGCCACCACCGGGTAGCGGCCGGCCAGCCATTCGAGCGCGGGCAGCGCGTCGTCGAACAGCTCCACGCGCTGGCGTTCGGCAAAGAACACCTCGAACGCGGGCTCGGCCAGCGCGGGGTCGTCCCCGGCCTTGAGCAGCACGAAGCGGATCGACTCGCGGCGCAGCGCGCTCAGGTCGTTCGACAGATCGGGCCGCTTGATCTGCAGGTAGTGGCGCGCCTCGCGCAGCGCCTGCGGGTTGCCCGCGAGCACCGCGGTGGCGGGGGCGTGCTCGCGCAGCCAGGCGGCCAATGCGGCCTCGGCGCGTTCGATGGTGGGCCAGATCGGCCACAGCGTGTCGTCCAGGTCGAGGCTGATGGCCTTGATGCGGCCCGCATCCAGGGCCTGAAGCACAGCGGATCGCAGGGGCTCGTGGGTCGGGCTCGGGGTCTTGTTCATGCGTGCGGGAGAATAGCGCATGCCCTCCCCGACGTTTGCGCCCGAACCCCCATACGCCCACGGCAGCCCGGCCCGCACCGCCGTCGTGCTGTGCAACCTGGGCACGCCCGACGAACCCACCGCGCCCGCGCTGCGCCGCTACCTGGGCGAGTTCCTGTCCGATCCGCGGGTGGTCGAGATCCCGCGCCTGGTCTGGCTGCCCATCCTGCACGGCGTGATCCTGCGCGTGCGGCCGGCCAAATCGGCCGCCAAGTACGCGAGCATCTGGACGCCCGAGGGCTCGCCGCTCAAGGTCTGGACCGAGAAGCAGGCCAAGCTGCTCGGCGGCCACCTGGGCGAGCGCGGCCACCAGGTGCAGGTGCGCTATGCCATGCGCTACGGCAACCCCTCGATCGCCTCGGTGCTCGACGCGCTCAAGGCCGAGGGCGCCACGCGCATCCTGCTGCTGCCGGCCTACCCGCAGTACAGCGGCACCACCACCGCGAGCGTGATCGACGCCGTGACGGCCTGGAGCGCCCGCCAGCGCCACGTGCCCGAGCTGCGCTTCGTGAACCGCTACCACGACCACCCGGGCTACATCGCCGCGCTCGCGCGCTCGGTGCGCGCGCACTGGCAGGCCCACGGCCAGGCCGAGCAGCTGGTGATGAGTTTTCACGGCGTGCCCGAACGCACCCTGCACCTGGGCGACCCCTACCACTGCGAGTGCCTCAAGACCGGCCGCCTGCTCGCGCAGGCCCTGGGCCTGGACGCCAAGGGCTACCGCGTGACTTTCCAGAGCCGCTTCGGCAAGGCCAAGTGGCTCGAGCCCTACACCGAACCCACGCTGGTGGCCATGGCGCAGCAGGGCGTGAAAAGCGTGCAGCTGATCTGCCCGGGCTTCACGGGCGACTGCATCGAAACGCTCGAAGAGATCGACATGGAAGCGCGCGCGGCCTTCACCCAGGCCGGCGGCGAGCGCTTCGAGTACATCGCCTGCCTCAACGACCGGCCCGAGTGGATCCGGGCGCTCACCGACATCGCCGAGCAGCACCTGCAGGGCTGGCCCACGCGCGAGCCCGTGAACGCGCAGGCGCTCGACGACAGCCGCCAACGCGCACTCGCCCAGGGCGCCCGCCGCTGAGCGATCAGGTTCCGGTCAGGCACCGGCACCTAGGCTCGCGGCCATGAAAATCACCCGCGACACCCACGACCTGGTCGGCGGCGGTCTGATGACCGCCATCGGCCTTTTCTTTGCGCTGCACGGCAGCGCCTACGACTTCGGCAGCACGGCCCGCATGGGCCCGGGCTACTTCCCGGTGGTGCTGGGCTGGACGCTGGCCGCGCTCGGCCTGCTCGTGGCCCTGCCCGCCTGGTGGCGCCGCGGCAGCGCCATTGCCGTGGAATGGGGCAGCCTGTTCTGGTGCGTGCTGAGCCTGCTGGTCTTCGCGTTCACGCTGCACGGGCTCGGCGTGGTGCTGGCCTCGTTCGCCACCGCGCTGATCTCGCTCACGCCCACGGCCATGGCGTGGCGCACGCGGCTCACGGTCTGCGCGGTGGTGGCGCTGCTCACCACGCTGATCTTCCCGATCGGCCTGCAGATGGTGCTGCCGATCTGGCCCTGGAGCCCCTGAGCACGCCCCAGCGAGAACCCTGCCATGGAATTGCTCAACAACCTCTGGTTCGGTCTGCAGGTCGCGGCCGAGCCCATCAACCTGCTCTACTGTTTCCTCGGTGTCTTTCTGGGCACCGTGGTCGGCGTGCTGCCGGGCATCGGCGCGCTCGCCGCGATCTCGCTGCTGCTGCCGCTCTCGTACCACATCCCGCCCACGGCTGCGATCATCATGCTCGCGGGCGTGTACTACGGCGCGCAGTACGGCGGCTCCACCGCCTCCATCCTGCTGAACCTGCCGGGCACGCCCTCGTCGGCCGTGACCTGCATCGACGGCTACCCGATGGCGCGCAACGGCAAGGCCGGCGTCGCACTGTTCGTCACCACCATCGCCTCGCTGGCGGGGGCGATGTCGGGCCTGGTGCTGCTCACGCTGTTCTCGCCCGTGATCGCCGAGGTGGGCCTGAAATTCGGCCCCGCCGAGTTCTGCTCGATGATGCTGCTGGGCCTGGTCGCCGCGTCCTCGGTGAGTTCGGGATCGGCGGTGAAAGGCCTGGCCATGATGGTGTTCGGCCTGCTGCTGGGCATGGTCGGCACCGACATCAATTCCGGCGTGGCGCGCTTCGCCTTCGACGTGCCCGAACTCACCGACGGCATCAACCTGGTGGCGCTGGCCATGGGCCTGTTCGGCATCGCCGAGGTGGTGCGCTGCATCAAGTCGGCCGACGCCAACCGCAAGATCGAGAAGATCTCGCTGCGCTCCATGGCGCCTTCGCGCGAGGAGTTCAGGGCCACGGTCAAGCCCATGGCCCGCGGCTCGGCGCTGGGCTCGGCACTGGGCGCGCTGCCCGGCGTGGGGCCGTCGATCGCGGCCTTCATGGCCTACGCCATCGAGAAGAAGGTGGCGCGCGACCCCAGCCGTTTCGGCAAAGGCGCCATCGAGGGCATCACCGCGCCCGAATCCGCCAACAACGCGGCCGCGCAGACCGCCTTCGTGCCCTCGCTGTCGCTGGGCATCCCCGGTGACGCGGTGATGGCCGTGATGCTGGGCGCGCTGATCATCCACGGCATCCAGCCCGGCCCCATGCTCATCAGCGAGCAGCCCGCGCTGTTCTGGGGCCTGGTGGTGAGCTTCGCGATCGGCAACATCATGCTGGTGATCCTCAACCTGCCCACCATCGGCCTGTGGGTCGCGCTGCTGCGCATCCCGTTCGCGTGGATGTACCCGGCGATCCTGGTGTTCGTGGCCCTGGGCGTGTACAGCGTCAACAACAACGGCTTCGACATCTACCTCGTGACCGCGCTGGGCGTCATGGGCTACCTGCTCATGGTGCTGCGCTTCGAGCCCGCCCCGCTGCTGCTGGGCTACATCCTGGGCCCGCTGATGGAGGAGTACCTGCGTCGCGCCATGCTGATCTCGCGCGGCGACCCGATGGTGTTCATCGAGCGCCCCATCAGCGCCACGCTGCTGGCCATGACGGCGGCGCTGCTGCTGTGGGCCCTGTGGTCGACGCTGCGCGGCAACCTGCGCGCCAGGCGGCAGCTCGCCGCGCTGCAGGCCGCGGCCGATTGAGGGCGCCACCACGGCCGTCTGCTAGCCTCGGACCGATGCGGATCCTGTTGGTGGAAGACGATGCGGTGCTGCGCGAGGTGATCGCGCGCAGCCTGACCGATGCCGGGCACCGGGTGGACGAAGCGGCCAGCGCGCAGACCGCCGCCCACCTGTGGCGCGTGCAACCCTTCGACGCGGTGCTGCTCGACCTCAACCTGCCGCAGCAGCCGCACACCGGCAGCCCCATGGGCAACGGCCTGGCCGTGCTGCGCGAGGCGCGCTCGCGCGGCGACCGCACCCCCGTGCTGGTGCTGACCGCACGCAACCGCACCGAAGAGCGCATTGCCGGCCTCGACAGCGGCGCCGACGACTACCTGGGCAAGCCCTTCGACCTCGCGGAGGTGGAGGCCCGGCTGCGTGCCCTGGTGCGCCGCGCCACCGGCAGCGACGACCTCACCCGCCTCGGCGCGCTCGAGCTCGACCGGCGCGCGCGCCAGTTCAGCGTGGCGGGCCAGCCGCTGGACCTGCCCGCGCGCGAGTTCGAGGTGCTGTGGGAGCTCATGAGCCCGCCGGGCCGCGCGGTGAGCAAACGCGAGCTGTCCGACAAGCTCTCGGGCTTCGACGAAGCGCTGGCCGACAACGCCCTCGAGGCCTTCATCTCGCGCCTGCGCAAAAAGCTCGCGGGCAGCGGCGCGGCGATCCGCACGCTGCGCGGCATCGGCTACCGCGTCGAACCCGAGGCACCATGAACCGCACGCCCGCGCCCTCGTTGCGCGCGCGCCTGTGGCGGCACGTGATGCTGCCCCTGGCCCTGAGCTGGCTGATCGGCACCGTGGCCACGCTGGGCGTGGCCAGCCACTTCACCGAACGCGCCTTCGACCGCGCACTGCTCGACGACGCCTACGCAATCGCCTCGCACCTGCAGGCCCAGCCCGATGGCACGGTGGCGCTGCAGCTCTCGCCGGGCGAGCTCGAAGCCGCCCTGTTCGACCAGGCCGAGTTCGTGCACTACGCGGTGCTGCGGCCCGACGGCTCCACGCTCACGGGCACACCGCTGCCCGCGTTGCGCCCGCCCTTGCCGGGCCAGAGCTTTCGCTACGGCAATGCGTTGCACGACGGCCGCGTGGTGCGTGGCGTGGTGCTGCGCCACGAAGTCGGCGATCAGGCGCTGCACGTGGTGATGGCGCACACCACGCGTGTGCGCAACGAGCTGCTGCACCAGCTGCTCCTGTACGGCGCCCTGCCCCTGCTGCTGCTGCTGGGCCTGCTGGCCCTGGCGATCTGGCGCAGCATCTCGCGCGACCTCGCGCCGCTGGGCCGGCTGCAGGCCACGCTCGCGCACCGCGACGCCAAGGACCTCACGCCGGTGGCGATCGCGCCGTCCACGCGCGAGATCGAACACCTGAGCCATGCCGTCAACGACCTGTTCGACCGCCTGGGTCGCAGCGTGCACGCCCAGCACGAGTTCGCGGGCAACGTGGCGCACGAGCTGCGCACCCCGCTCGCGCGCATCCGCGCACTGGCCGACTACGGCCTGGCGCATCCCGACGCCGCGGCCACGCGCGAGCAGTTGCGCCAGATCGCGCACAGCGCCGAGCGCGCGGGCCGGCTGGTGCACCAGTTGCTCGACCTCGCGCGCGCCGACGAAGCCGCGCTCGCACTCAAACCACAGCGGCTGGCGCTCGCGCCGCTCGTGGGCCAGGCGGTGCTGCGCCACCTCGACCGCGCCGACGCGCAGGGCGTGGACCTGGGCGCGCGCGGCCTCGACGACGGCGCCGACGAGGTGCACGTGATGGCCGACGCGGTGCTGATCGAAGGCATCCTGGACAACCTGATCGACAACGCGCTGCGCCACGGCGGCACCACGCTCACCATCGAGCTCGACGCGGACCGCGCCGCGGGGCACTGCACGCTCGCGGTGGCGGACGACGGCCCGGGCATGGACCCGGCGGCGCGCGGCGAGCTGGTCAAACGCTGGTCGCAGGGCGGCGAACGCAGCGGCGAGCGCGTGGGTGCGGGGCTGGGCCTGTCGATCGTGGCGCGCTACGCGCAATTGCTGGGCAGCGCGCTGCGGCTCGATGCCGGCGAGCACGGGCGCGGCCTGCGGGCCAGCCTGCGCCTGCCGCTGGCCTGAGGCTCGCGGGCCGCGCGACCCGCGCGACCCGGGCGACCGAGGCAACTCGCACGACAATACGCGCCTGCCCGCCGCTGCCGCCGGGCCCTCGCCCCTTTGCCGACCGCCCCATGACCACCATCGCCATCACCCCCACCGTCCGCTGCGCCAACGACCTGCCCTTCGTGCTCTTCGGTGGCATGAACGTGCTCGAGTCCATGGACCTGGCGCTGCAGGTCTGCGAGCACTACGTGCAGGTCACGCAGCGCCTGGGCATCCCCTACGTGTTCAAGGCCAGCTTCGACAAGGCCAACCGCTCGTCCATCCACTCGTACCGCGGCCCGGGCCTCGACGAAGGCCTGAAGATCCTGCGGGCGGTCAAGGAGCGCTTCGGCGTGCCCGTGATCACCGACCTGCACGAGCCCTGGCAGGCCGAGCCCGTGGCCGCGGTGGCCGACGTGATCCAGCTGCCCGCCTTCCTCGCGCGCCAGACCGATCTGGTGGTGGCCATGGCCAGGACCGGGCGCGTGGTGAACATCAAGAAGCCGCAGTTCCTGAGCCCCTCGCAGGTGGTGCACATCGTCGAAAAATTCCGCGAGGCGGGCAATGCGCAGGTGCTGCTGTGCGAGCGCGGCGCGAGCTTCGGCTACGACAACCTGGTGGTCGACATGCTGGGCTTCGGCGTGATGAAGCAGACCACGGGCCAGCTGCCCATCATCTTCGACGTGACCCACGCGCTGCAGCAGCGCGAGGCGGGCGGTGCGGCCTCGGGCGGGCGGCGCCAGCAGGTGGTCGACCTCGCGCGCGCCGGCATGGCCGTGGGCCTGGGCGGCCTGTTCCTCGAAGCCCACCCCGACCCGGACCGCGCGAAGTGCGACGGCCCGAGCGCGCTGCCGCTGGACAAGCTCGAGCCCTTCCTCGCGCAGGTGAAGGCGGTGGACGATCTGGTGAAGTCCTTCGCGCCGCTGGACATCCGCTGAACGCGCGCGGGCGGGCGCGCGGGTTCAGTGCCCGCTCAGGAAACGCTGCACCAGATCGAACTGGTCGGGCACGTTGAGCGCGGGCGCGTGGCCGCAGCCCGGAATGGTCACCACCAGCGCGCGCGGCCCGCGGTCGCGCATGGCCTCGGCGGTGTCGGCCAGCAGCAGGTCCGACTCGGCGCCGCGCAGGCACAGCACGGGCACGTCGATGCGGTCGAAGGTGGGCCAGAGCTCGTAGTCCTGCGGGTGGTGCTCGAACTGCTGCACCATGGCCGGGTCGTAGTGCGGCGTCACGCGGCCGTCGGGCAGGCGGCGCAGCGAGCTCTCGGTGAGCTGGCGCCACTGCGCGTCGGGCAGGTAGCCATAGGGTTTGTAGACGGTGCGGAAGAACTGCTCGAGCTCGTGCACCGTGCCGAAGGCCGGCGGGTTGCCGGCGTAGGCGCGGATGCGCGCCACCGCGGGCGCGGCCAGTTGCGGCCCGATGTCGTTGAGCACCAGGCGCTCGATGCGGCCCTGCAGCGGCCCGGCCGCGCACACCATGCCGATCGCCCCGCCCATGGACGTGCCCACCCAGTGGAAACGCTGCAGGCCGAGCTGGTCCACCAGCGAACGCGCCAGCCGCGCGTAGAACGACAGGCAGTACTCTTCCTGCGGCTTGGGGCTCCACTGCGACAGGCCGCGTCCGAGCGTGTCGGGGCAGATCACGCGCCAGCCCTGGGCGCACAGGTGCGCGGCCAGCGGGTCCATGTCGCGCCCGGTGCGCGCCAGGCCGTGCCAGGCGATCACCACCGGGCCGCCGGCCTGCGCGGGCACCCAGTCGGTGAAGTGGATCTCGCGGCCCTCGCACACGAGGTAACGCGAACGCGGTTCGGGGGTGGCGAGGTTCATGCGCCCTCCTTCGTGCCTTTGAGCGATGCGCGCTCGCGCAGCTTGCCCACCACGCCGGTGGGGAAGTGGTAGACCGAGAGCACGAACAGCAGGCCGAGCCAGAGCAGCCAGCGGTCGGGCGTGAGCAGGGCGGGCAGCAGCGGCACGCCTTCGGTGAGCGCACCGGCCCAGCGCAGCAGGTCCTGCAGGTAGCTCTGGGCGACCAGGAACACCACGCTGCCGATGATGGCGCCGTAGAGCGTGCCCATGCCGCCGATGACCACGATCAGCAGGATGTCCAGCATGATCTCGAAGGACAGCGAGGTGTCGGGCCCGTTGTAGCGCAGCCAGAGCGCCAGCAGGCAGCCCGCGAGCGTGGCGAACGAGGCGGCGATCACGTTGGAGAGCGTGC
>VFQP010000473.1_pt1 | contig 77683 bp, 135 predicted proteins | sample 3512351 | NCBI WGS metagenome assembly VFQP01 (sample SAMN10412372, study PRJNA504923) | tailings metagenome | isolation source: Relicate 1 Philex TSF1 revegetated site | place: Philippines: Tuba, Benguet | collected 2017-08-29
CACACACACACACACACACACACACACACACACACACACACACACACACACACACTCCTCCCCCCCAAACACACACACACCTGAAACCAGTTGAGCTGACTGAGTTTGTGTTTGCGATACAACTTGAGTGCAACCACAGTCCCACTGCGCCGGCATGTTGCTTGAAACAGGATGCTTGCCTTGCCCTTGTACAGCTGCTTGTTGAGCACATAATCGTCCAACACCCTGTGGGTGGGTGGGTGGGTGGGTGTGGGTGTTGATGGCATCGCAATACATAGTACACCACACTGTGTGCACACCATGTGGTGGTGCGATGCATGGATGGAGGACAGCGTGGTGTGATGCAAATAGTGCGTGGCTGGCAGTCCATGCCCTCGAGGGAGATGGCATCTGGAGTGGCGCCTCCCACGGTGGAAAAGGACTTGCTACTGGAAAGCTTTGCCCTGTTGATGTGTGCATGATGTGATGAATATGAAGATGAGAATCGTGTGCATTGTGCTGTGCGATACCTCTCTGTAATCGCTGCCATGGCACGCTTCTGCTTCACACGACAGATTTTACAGCGCCCCCAGCTGTGTGGACGGTGGATGCAATGGCTTTGCGCGTGGAGTATGCGTCTGCTATGCTCAACTGTGCTGGCTTGAAGAGAAGGTCAACGGGTGGTTCATCACGATTGCTTGTTTGCTGTTGCTGTCGCTGATGGACACGTGATGCGCACGCACGTGTTGCTAGCTATTGTCGTCGTGTGTTGGTTGTATAGTGTGTTGTGATTTTTGTGCAACGAAAGTGGCAACACATGTGTTGTATGCCACACCAGCCTCGGGGGTTCACCAACAAAAACCAGTGGTTACCTGGCGTGCATCTTGGCTGTATACCCAGGGTGTCACACCAACGCGTCACACACGCACAAAACACACAAAAAAAGGGGGTTTTCATCGTCTCTTGTCAACAGATGGATCCTAAACACACATATACACACGCCACCACACTAAAACTCATCATTCACTCCAATAGCGCCAGCAGCACCACCACAGCAGCCACGGCCGACATGAGCCATGGTGCAACGGCAAAACCAATGCCCCCGGCATTGGGGATGGTTGAGTTTAGAAAGGCATTAAAGGTCAGCAGGTTGAAGGCATTGAGGCATTTGCTGCTTGAGAATGCATCTGGGCATGTTTGGAGCAACTCCTCCCACGCATTTTGTTGTGACTGGGGTGTGTGTGTTGATGGGTGTCAGGATGGAGGTGGGTGTCACACCCATTGATGGAAATGGGTGTCAGTATGTACCCGAGGTAGTATGTACACATCATCACATCAACATCACCATCAATACCACATCAACGCACCTTGAAGCATGCTTGCACCTTGGCAGGTGCGGGGCAATCTTTTGCTGCAGGTGCAGTGAGCGTGGCGTTGATGAGCGACACGCAGCTGCCGTTGTTGGCCCCATTGGCAGTAAAGTTGCCAAGGGTTGCCGCAACTTGGGCATCACATGATTTCTGTGGGAGTGCGGGAGTTGGTATATCTAGGGGATCCCAGATCACCACCCAACTCGCAGCATCACACATACGTTGATAAACTCGCTGAGGCCCTTTGTAGTGTAGCGAGACACACATGGTGTGTCACTCCAGACGAGGTCACATTTCTCTACAGCAGTGTTCCATTGCTCAGGGAATTTCTGTGAGGGGAGCGGGGGTATGACAATAGGTTGTGGGGGCGTATGACAATAGGGGGGGGTATGACAATTGGTTGCAGGCCGCTGGCCCCATGCACCCCCTGAATCCCCCTGAATAGTTTCGTACCTTGATGCAGGCCAGTGTTGCCTTTGCTTCAGGGCATTGGGCAGCTGTGTCGAGGCCAGCGTAACGAAGTACTGTCGTAATGTTTTGCTTACAACCATCGTTGTACAAGGAAACAAGGACGTCAATATCCCCGCCCTGGCATTGGTCGAGTAGTGTTAGGGTCTGATTTTGCGCTACGGCTGAATTTGCCACAAGCGTCAAGCTTGTGAGGAGCGTCAGAATCTTGCTGCCCATGGAGGCTGTGTCTCTCAAGGTTGTATATACACCCCTGTTGGTGCTGCACACACTGGTTGTTTGGTACTATAGTACTTACTTGTAAATACTAGCTGTCTATCACGGCTCTATAATTTGACCTAGGTTCTCAATCCACCCCGGCCGGCACTCAACACTCCCAGCAGTCACAATACTCCTCAGAACTTGTCAAATGGCTCCTGCACCTTGGCGCACTTGAACTTGCCAGCAGGCTCTCGCAAGCACGTGTCAATTGCGCCAATCTATGTTTTTGAGGAAAAAGTAGGGGTGGATGATGATGCAAACCCCTTGAGTGTGTGTATGTGTGTACCCACATACCGCATTGACAATAGCTTCTTCCTGTCCATTGTTTTGCCAGTAAAACTTGGTACCATACTTGCCCGCAAGCCTTGACCAAAAGTTCTGTGGCAAGATGTATGGTGTGGTAGGATGTATGACCCAAGGTGTTGCCCTTTTCCTCCACACACATTGCACCATACCCGTGGGATGAGCAAGTCGATGTTTTCCCCCACATTAACGTTGATAATGTTGCCAATGCTGGGATCTGCCACCAACACAATGGTATCAGCATCCACCCCCCAAAAGTCCTTGATGGCGAGCCCCGGTGTGTCTGGGTAGTTTTGTGCGAGCACACGCAACTTGACCCCTGTGTCACGCTCCAACGATTCCACTTCCGAACGCAAACGACGCTCCTGAAGATTGTTGTTGTTGGTGGCGGTGGTGTTTGGTGGGGGGTCTTGTTGGCAATTTCATCACCACACCTCGCCATCGGTCAAAAACCCTGCGACATCGATGATGGGCGTATACTCCTTGGGCAGCAGTTCTGGCTTGTTTACACCCTCGAGGCGTGCATCAGCACCACCTGCAAACACGAGCGCTGCAGCCATGGCAGCAACCCCGCTCTGTACAAACTTGTTTGTCTGTGATTGTACCCATGTGATTACTTGGTGGTGTGAGGTGTGTGTGGTGCTCTGGGTGCTCTGGGTGCTCTGGGCAACGACAAGGGGGTGTCCATGTGGAGATGCATGTGGGGAGGATGCACGAGTTGTCTGTAAAGCACGTGTATGTTGTACAGTTTTCATAGGGCGATGTTGAACATGCATGGCGTCCCAATACAGTGGATCAAAGTGTGCAGTCGAAACACGCAGCTGCAGTACTAATCTCGCTCCAGTCACGACTTCCAACCCAAAAACAAATAAATTACATCAGCACCGCATCCGTCAATTACATAGTTACGACAGCTTACACTCGCACAACGTAATTGACAACCACAGAGCATCGGTCAAGCCCCACAAACACCCCCTGCAGCTGATCGATCGCACGCTTTTGTAGCTTCCGTCGTTTGTTTTTCATATCCACAGCGCGTCCAACACCGCTTAGCTATACACAATGACTGGCTTGACCACCCCGTTCAACGGGGTCAAGCACCCATCGGTAAGCATTCCGTCGTTGCAAAATGAGTTGCGGGAGCACCAGGTACGACTCTTGAGCATGGGATACATGCATATGCAGCACACCGAAACTCCACCGTGTTTCATCAACACCACAGGCAAGTCCCATCACCCCCGCCACCACGATGAGTCGTGCAGCTGCGTCCCCGGCAGGCCCCCCAACTACCATGCGTCTCAACTTTGTAGCCACGGGATTGAATGACTGGATAACCAAGCTCCAGCGCATGTGTATCACAAAGGACTTTATCAGTGCAGCGTGGCTGTCAGAGACGCTGGTGCCTGTGCTGCACGATGCCATTGAGCTGCTCACCCACGGCGCCTCTGCCAGCAGCAAAACATGCAACCTGGCACACGACATGGATTTTACCTGCAGCTATGTGGTGCACACTGCAGAGGAATGTGAGATGATTCGACGCAGTGATGTGCGATCGGTGGTGTTGCAGCAAATGCGCTGTGCCCTGCAGGAGCTCCATCGCACCTACCCTGAGCAGCTTCCCAAGCCTGCACACAGCTTTACCAACTTGCTCAATGGCGTACGACGAACAAGGTAATGTGTTGGGGGAGAAAGTACAAGTATGATGATGATATTTGAGTATTCATTTCCATCTCCTACATCCACACAGCTACAAGTCGTTGGAGCCACGCTCTTCTGCTGGTCGCCCCTTTAGCAAACAGCGTGTGGCTGCCGTCCTTGCTGCCATCATGCCATGCTTGTTTGCCCCGCCTCATGGTGGCGCGATCCGCCTCTAACACATAACATACAATACATCACACACCTGATGGTTGTCCTTGTGACACACACTCTATTCACGTTATGAACATGATGACACACGATAACACACAAGTATTTCAAGAGAGCCCATTTTTGACAATGATGATGACCATGATGCAATGTGTTGCTGCACATGGTGTGTTGTTGGGTGTATTGCACCTAATGTATTGTACCCATGAGGTGCCTTCTGCTGCATTGCTTTTGTCCAAAAAGTGTATTGGTCCAAGTGTATTGGTCCAACTGTATGGCTGCGGAGGGAGGATATGTGCATGCCCATGCGCACAGGAAATGATACCTACAGGAAACGTGTTGGTGTTTTCTCGCCCGTTAGTGTTTTCTCCCCCGTTGGTGTTTTCTCACGTGTTCCTCTGCCCAATCAATGCAGCACTGGAGCCCGCATGGATATGTTGTTACCCATGACATACTTTTGTCTACTGGAAAACACGTGTAACAAATGTGTAACAAAGAAAATAGACCTCTTGTATCTTGTAGACACACTTGTATGGGGCTTTTCTATGTGGGCTCTCTACAAGGGCTTTTCTCAGTGTACATAAACACAGTGGTGTAATCATGTGCAGCTGCAATGCGCCACACGTACAAAAAAGTTTTTAAAAAACGAATAACACTCACCAAACAGAAAAATACACGACGACCATGCTTGGAGTTGACAACAAGGAAAACATAGTGTACCTCTGATTGAGGTGGAAAGAACAAGGAAAACACAGTGTAGCTTCGAGTGCCCCAATGTGGAGCATATGTACATGGGGTACAATAGTGATCATATCAAAACCAACAACAAAGAAAAATGCACCGGGTCGGGTTTGGGTTGGATATTGGTATACATGTATACCATATATATTGTTGGATATTGTATAGCGCCCGAGTCCCACAGCTTCAGACAGACTGATCAGAGAGTGTGTCATGTGTAGGTAGACCATTCCACCACACAGACTGATCAGAGACTGATCAGAGAGTGTGCCATGTGTAGGGAAATACCATTCCACCACACACAGCACCTCCTATACCTTGCCAGTGGCTGTTGCTCCCTCTTCATCTGCTGTCATATGTAGGTATGCCAATCCACCACAAACCTCCTCCTATACCTTGCCAGTGGCTGTTGCTCCCTCGTCATCACCTGTCAGAAACTGTTTTCGAATCTCGGGCTCGGGCGCTTGTCTGTTTTTTGACTGCTTGGTTGCTGCTTTGTAATACCCAGCACCTACTACCAATGCTACACCACCCCTGTTGGTACACGGTGTGGGTGAGTGTGTTGTAAGAGGGAATATATGTGGGTGTGTTGTAAGAGGGAATATAGTGTATCGCAGCAATATACATGCATTGCAATACTCCCCACACCGCCCAAACAACACCCAAAACAACACCCAAACAACACCCAAAACACAACATACCACTGCTTGATATTCAATGCATGACGATACACAATAGCACTCCCAATAATCGACACAAACTGCCGAGTCGTCATCACCGTCGCATACACAAGCGCCCCCATCTGCCGTATGGTGTAATAAATACACAACTGCCCTGTCACTGCCGCAAACGACAACACAAACACAGAAATCCCCACACTCGGGTGACGCATGACAAACGACACCGCGGGGGCTGCCTGTCCACCTGCGACCAGCCCACCGAGGGAAAACAGGGCCGAGAAGAAGTTGACATAGAGGATTTGGTTGTATATGCTCATTTGGTAGCCCTTGAACAGGCGCTCCTGAAAAGTGGAGGTGAAGCCATCAAAGGCCAGGTAGCCACACATGAGGAGGGCACCATAGGTGAGTGCCACTCCTGATTCCACCTCACTGTGTGTTTGTTTTGTGGGGGGAGTGTAGGGATTTGTGGGGGGAGTGTAGGGGAACAAGGCGCAGGATTTTTTCTTCTTCTTTTTTTCTCCCAGGATACAAAACAGGATGTACAACAAAGCATCCTGATGTACAATCATGCCTCATAAAAGCAATTGTGTGTCCATCATAATCCACACACATCACCACAGTAAATTCACTACACCCAATACAGCATACGTGTTGCGGGCCTTGACGTTGCCAAACACAGCCACAGATGCACATCCTCCCGACACAGACAGTGCAAGCATGTAATCTGCAAATTTGTACACCTTGCCAGACAGGAAAAAGCTCCAAATCATGACGGGGATCATTTTGGCACTCTTGGCGAGGGTTTGCAAGATGAAGCTCACGTATTTCAATGCTTCATATTGACAAAAGGTGGCGACCACGTTGGACACTGACACTGCAGCATAGCTGTAGGTGGGCGCCACGGGTTTCATCGAGTGGCCTTGCAACTGTTGATGAGAGGTTTGTGGGGGGGGGGGCAGTGCGTGTAGTACTGCTCCCACAACCTATGCACGTACTACGAGGGCAATCGTTGCCACGAGACATGCCAAGATGCGGTTGCAAAACACCAAAAACAAGCTGTATGTAAACTTTTCGCCTTCAAATCGTCCTTGCATCAGATTTTCCTGGATTGTGGGAACGAGAGAGTGTGTGATGCGTGTGGTGTGCATCCGTGCAGGGGTGCATGATCAATGACCAGTGTTGCGATGGTTTGCTCCAATTTATAGCTACCTGAAGTAGGCCATATACAAATAGGCTGCCGATGATGCCAGCTGCAGCTACAGCCATATGCACACTATCTTTCCATGACGATGCGTGTTGTGCTGCAGCTTTGGGAGTCGCCAAACCCATGCTGTGTACTGCTGTGTGATGCTAGTTGGTCTTGGGCTCGTTAGTCTTCGATGATGACCAGATCGATGGGTTTACGATAATGTGATGAAGAGAGTTGCTCTGGTGTGTGTTGAATGGAGGTTATGCTATATCTTTGTGCTATATCTTTGCTGATGGATGATTGGAATTGTGGCAGTTTCTTTTCCCATCTGGTTTTTTGCACGTGCGTGCGTGGTTTTGTGCTGCACAATTAACCACATACCACATCAGTCACATCAGCAAGCTCATTGCAACAGTGCATCCACATCCACACCCACAACTCTCACAATATCACCACCATCAACTACACCATCAACACTGAGGATCTTTGGTTGCTCACTTTTGTACCACTTTTGTACCACTTTTGCATCACGAGCATACACATTGAATGGACTGGCAGCACGTGACAGTAGAGGAGCTTTTGTCAGCATTGAGAGAGGTGATTGATTGTTGTGCACAAGCAACTTCTCTGAACAGCACAGCTGATTACGTGCTTGAATATCATCAAAACAACAGCAGAAATACCCCAAAACGAATATCATCCAAAACAGGAAGATTGGTTGCAACGCCCACGGACAGTGCTTGATGTGGTAGGTCAGTTTAGCACCCCACGCAATCAGCGCAAGTGGGAGTCGCGTCTCAAGTGCAATGTATACTACTACCACACCAACTATGCACTTGTGGCATTGGCATGGCTGCTCTTGCCACAATACAACCGACCACTTGCGTTGGTGGGGTCGCTGTTGCTGTGCACATCATTGTTGTTGCTCAACAACACCTTCACGAGCAGCGCAGAGTATGTTGTATGGTGGTGGTGTATTGGTATTGCAGCAATCATGTTGGTGTACTTCATGGTCCAGCAACGCAACCTCATAAACCCCCAACAGTTGTTCCCATTCTCCACAGTGCAGTGTTGCTAAAAGCAATCAGGCAGGTGCACCCACGAACAGCCATGCGCTTGAAATCCAGTCAAAGTGTCAGTTTAGGGTATGTGAGGAGGTGACATGTGCAATGTGTATCGTTGACCATCACACCAGCATTGTTTCACCACACACAACACCACACACAAGGCCACCGGGGCGAGATGGGCGTACCAAGGTGTCCATCCTGGGCATCCCACGTGGTCTTGCAGTGTTGCTATCCACCATTGTTGCACTGGTGCTCATACAACGGGGCCATGGTGTGTTGCGGGGGATGCTGGGGTTGTTTATAGGGACGGGGTTGATAGTGGGGCATGCGAGCGTGCGCAATCCCAATCTCAAAGCGCGGTTGAGCAATGCGAGAGATGAATTTCGTGCAGTGTGGCGTAACGCACAGTTTCATGATTATACTTTGTGAGTTGTGTTACACCTTGTGATGGTGTTGAGTGTGTGACGGTTGGTAACAAGTTGGTACCGATTACACATGGTGGTTGAGCATGTTGTACATCACTATGTATATGTACGACTACAGTGTCACAACAATATAGAGATAATAATAGCACATACACTCTACTATCAAACAACAATGCAGTTGACTATTAAAAAACCATGCACATCAAACCACCCTCTCCTCTCAAACACGCTCCTGCTACATCCCCAACTAAGCTTCGTTCCCTGTGCCCCCTTGCTGCTGCTTGCCCCATGCAACATTACTATGATTCAACACACCAAACATCGCCGACCTATACTGCGCCTCCTCACCCACCGGCATCCCCATCCCACCCGTCCCACCCCCCATGCCACCCCCATTGCCACCACCCCATTGCCCCTGCATGGGTATCACATCATCCCCATCAGAGGAATCTTTAGAAGCATCTAGAGCCAAGTTGACCTGCAGGCGACCAACCACAACCAACCAGAGCTTTTGGGGGGTGCCAGGGTGCCACCATACTCGTGGACGGCTTCGTACATCAGTACCTGGAGGGGGAGGGGGAGGGATTGTGGAGAGGGGGAGGGAGGGAGTGTGGAGGGGAAGGGAGTATGTGGAGAGGGGAAAGAGTGTGTGGAGAGGGGAAGGGAGTGTGGGTACATTCATGTCTTCATATGGACAAGTACAAACACACCCCTCCAACAACAAACACACCCCACCCTCACCTTCAGGATTAAACACCAATCGCACAGCAGAATCAGCAGTCTCAGGCAACTCGAGCCACCCCAGCACACACATGCCAACCTCAAGAGCCCGCTGTTGCAGGTTCCAGAAGCACAGGGGTTCTCCAGGTAGGGTGAGTATCTTGGGGTGTATGCCTCGAGTTTCAAATGCATCACCAATGTAATCAAACAACTGTGTGTTTGTGGGGGGGGTGTGAGGGGGGGGAGAGGGGTGTGAGGGGGGGGAGGGGAGTGTGGGGGGAGGGGGGAATATGTGTGTGTGTGTTTGTGTGTGCTTGGGTGAGGAATGGTTTCTGTTGAACGTTACATATACACACTACATGCACACAATACATACACACACATACTACACATACACATACTATACACACACATACCCGCACTGCCATGTATGTCACACACACCACCCAACACACATACTACCCACGCATCACACTCTCACATACTATACATACGCCATATATGTACACACACTACACACATACCCGCACTGCCATGGGTGTGAGGGATGCCTGCACCAGCATCTCTGCAGCATGTTGTTGTCTGTTTATTGTAACACCAGCAGGCAGGCGAGATATGTCTTCAAACCGTGTGACTGCTACATCACTACTCATGGTCTGACATACAATGTGACACCCAACGGCATTGCGGGCCTGTGGGGGGGGGCGGGGGGGAGGGGGGGGAGGGGTGTGGGTTGGTGGAGGGGGAGGAGGGGTGTGTGTGGGAGTGCAGCACGGATTAAACAAACATCCATCACAATTCATATGCTTCATAGATATATATACATGAGACACACATTCAACACGTACCTACCCATACCGATATACACACACATCTCCTCCCCCCCTCAACACACATACCTCAAGCAGACGTCTCAAATGCAACTGCACCATCATAATACAGCTGTCCTGTCGTAGTGCGTCTGTTTCCTGTCCCCCCCCCATTCCAGCATGATCATCTCTGTCACCATCAACCCACATACGATCACACAACACAATGGCTGCATCATAGGTCTGTGTGGGGTACATACGGTCAATATGTACGAGAAACATATGGTCAATGTACATGGGAAGGTCATTTCATGCATGGCAAATGTACAGTCAATGTGCATGAGAACAACATGAACACAACAACAGCAGCGTTCACAACAATACAGCAACACCCTCCCCCACACCCTTTTCCACACCAACACACCTCTACTTGCACCCTTCGCCTGAGCTCCAGGGGGTTGCGTGGGTCCCCCTGTATGTGCTCTATTGTTACCTGAAATGGTAGGTCATCTTCACCCGGCACCGCTCCTGCATCCCTTGATAACAAGGAAACATTGCTATCCATGCTGCTGCTGGTGTTTGTTTCATTGTTGCTCATTTCAATGTTGTTTCCCATTTCGTTGTTCGATTCGTTGTTGCTTGTTTCACTGTTGTTCATTTCAGTACCACCCCTCTCACCAGCAGCATTCCCACCACCATCACCCCTCCCACCAGCCATCTGCACCCCAGGTGTGCTCGATCCCACCCCCCCCTTCCCCCCACCCATCCCACCACCCCAGCCTGCTTGTATGTCAGACATACAGGTAAACCCCCCCAGTGGTTGGGAAGACAGTGGGTGTGTGTTAAACAACGTGATGTGGCTTCCTGGTGGTAGTTGTAGTCGTCCTCTTCCCATAGTGTTGAGCAAGTGGTCCATGAAGGAGACGTCTGCCAAACCCACTATGAGGACACGCTGAGGTGTGTGTGGGGTGGGGGGTGGGGGAGGTGTGGATCAGGTGTGTTGTTGCTACGATGAGCATGCATAAAAAAGCTACACAACACTGCACTACACTGCACAAATAATACATCTACATAGCAGTGGTACACAACAACAACAACAACAACAACAACAACAACAACATGCAAGCAAGGAGGCATATACATACACACCTGTGGTTTATCAGCACCATGATCATTCCACTGCACAAACACCCCGGGCCCCTCCCCCCCCCCTTCCCTTTCGATGTTTTCTTGATCGCTGGTGTTTTGCCCCCATGCAACAGCTTTGCCAGTCACACTGCATACATATTCATGGTCAATGGATGCATCGGAATCGTACACACAGTACATGTCATCTTGTTGTGATTGGGGGGGGAACATGGGGAGGGTTTTTTTTATGTATGGTGTGGTGGTGGCTGGACCTATGTGAAAGGAGGGGGTGATGAAGGTGTGTATGTGTGTTTGTGGGACAGTGCACGCACAAAATAGCAGTCACAACAACACAACAATACAGTACTTGTAACAACAGCAACACAGCAACACAACCACAACACAGTACAATAGCATCATCACACCCAGCTTGTCACATACCAGCAGGTGATCCCTCACTCGGCATGCCCCCAACAGCAGCACCAGTGAAGGGCAACCCTTGTGTATCCACTGGCAGCGATACCGGTGGATTCCTACAAGCATACCCATGCATGGGTATAGTAGTTGGTCTCTGTAACAACACGTGATCACCGGGCTGTATTATGGTGTCTGGTGGGGGGCATATGACAGCAGAAGACCTGTGGCATTGTTGGAAAGAAGAGGGGAGAGGGAAAAGAGGGGAGGTGGGAACAAGAGGTATAGCAATCATGTGAATAGCTGCACACGCACATACATACACATGCTTGTATGCCCATACACCATACACACACAGTACACACACAACATCATCATACCGTGCAGGATGCAGTAATCCCACCAGACACCCATCAGGAAAGTACCCAAGAAGGTCCCGGAAGCACAGCCCCTGTAGACCATCTAGTCGCTCTGGTGTATGTGGGTGTGTATGTGTGTGTGTGTGTGTGTGTGTGTGGTGTGGTGTGTGATGTGTGTGTGTGTGTGGTGCATGGGTCTATGGGTGGGGGTGGGGGGTTGCACATTGTCAATGCAACAGAATCCAATGCATACACAGACACAACACCAACCACTATAAACACCCTCCATACCCACACCCTCCACACCCCTGTCCCTCAAAATGACACCCCCCCCCCCCCGACAACCCCCCCCCAAAAAAGAACAAAAAAACACACCTGCATACATCTTGGACGCCGATTGCCAATTCAATGTAACCACCCCAATAATCGATATAATAGGAAACCGTAGCATCCTGACCAGACGTCTCGCATCTTGCTTTGCTGTCGGACAAGGTACAATACGGGGGCTACATGAATAGAGCAACAGGTCCTGAGCACCTTGTGTCATGCATTCCACAACAACATGGGCGTTCCGGGTATCTGGTGCCGCAAATCCGGGAAAGTCGAGCTCATCGACGAGGACTGCTGCTCGTATTACCTGCGCATCAGCATCTATGGCAGCCCTGTGTTGGTGGTGGTGGGGGTGGGGGTGGTGGTGGTGAGGGTGGTGGTGGTGGGGGGGTTGGACAGACACACGTAAACACACTACCTCCCATAAATCACCACACACATCCCCCATCATATCCCATATATCACTCTCCCCCTCATACATCACTCCCCCTCATACATCCCCCCCCCATAATCACTCTCCCCCCCATATATCACTCTCCCCCCACACATCACGCTTTCCCCTATACATCCCCCCCCCTAAATGCTTCACCTTGATCGGTCATTGATGATAACAACAGCCTGGGCAGTGTTCACTGACACGTTTCTTAGGTCAGCAGGCAACAGGGGGCTTCCCTGTGTGTGTGTGTGTGTGTGTGTGTAATGGTGATGATGTGTGATGGTGATGAAGATGAGGAGGAGGAGGAGGAGGAGGAGGGAGGCGCGGGGAGGGGAGTATGTGTGTGTCTGAGAGAGTATGCGCATGATATTTGTTGACATATATACATACACAAAAATGTTGTGCATGTGTATTAATACACACAAACTCACCAACAAAAACACACAAAAAACACCACAACACACGAGCAAACACCCACACAATAAAAACACCAACACACGCACAAACCCATCAACACACACACCTGACGAAATACAAATCGTGTACCTAGCCTATCAACCTCTGGTATGATACCTGCAAAGCGAACCTCCATATCCAACTTGCTATTACAACTCATTACCACTATGGTGCACCCCCCATCACACCTATGGGCAAAGCACAGCTGTGGTGGTGATGTGTGGGTGGTGTGATGGGGGGAGTCGTGTGATGGTGTGAAGTGATAGTGGAGAGGTGGTGTGATAGTGGAGGGTTTTTCACTGTGTGCAGAGATGTATACTTGATACCACACGCTACATCCACACACACACACACACACACACACTCATACACACATCACTGCAAAAACACATGTTTTCACACACTCACACACCCAAACACACGCACCTGTCTCATTATCTTTGCCATGGCATCGATATCTGCATTGTGAGCACCCCATGTCAATAGAACATACTGTGTGTCGTGGGTGTGGGGTGTGGGTGGGGTGTTGTGGGTGTGGGTGTGGGGGGGTGTTGAGGCATGATATTGTAGGGATACCACACAATGGATACAATACCACAAATGACCAAAAATGTACATATAAAACTATAAACCGCAACAGCAACAGCACAACATGAAACACCACACACACACATACATGTCCTTGTTCATACACAGGCGACCCCTTGCGCACGTTTGCCTCAAACGAGTCCAACACCACCTGCTCTATTAGGGTAAGCACCAAGGCAAAGGATGCCACCCCCAACAGCCCAACTGCAAGGTAGAATACTTGTAATCCAGCTGATTCGGGCTGTTCGGGGAATGATTGACCTAATGCAAGTGCCGAGACACGATACCTGTGTTGTGGTGGTGGGTGTGGGTGTGGGTGTGGGTGTGGGTGTGGGTGGTGGGTGTGGGTGTGGGTGTACGTGGGTGTGGGTGTATATGTATGCGTATGCATGTGTGTATTCTGTCAGTACATGCTGGGTGTGTTTATGTATTGTGCAATACACATACTGTATACACAGCACACACGTGCACGTTTAAAAATCAATACAAAAAATACACAAAACACTCACACACCACCCACGTACAAGTCAGACAGGATCCCCACACCAGCACCAGCAGCAGCAGCAGCAGCAGCAGCACCAGCATCCCCACTCGGTCCGACATGAGGGGGTTGGATGTATTCCACCACAGGACTGCTGTTTATGATTACATTTAAAGAGGAAACAATTGTGTCTTTGGCTGCAACACATGCCATGATGAATGCAATATTGACGGCTGTGAAGAGTTGCAGGTCACTCCACGTATCACTGTGGTGGGGTGATGCAGGATGGGATGATGATGGAGGATGGGATGATGATGGATGTGATGATGAGTATGATGGGATATGGACATGTGGACACCGTGTATGCGTTGGGGTGAGTATATTTTGAGGGTGCACCCTCATCATACCGGCGCCAGTTGTAATAGTTGTACAATGCTCTGCCCCACCAGCGGCTGATGGTGAGGGGGATGCCGGTGCTCCCATGCTTGCCATAGGTTTGCAAATCGGGTGCAATAAATGGATCTACATGCACAAACTCCCGCTGCCACCAGTCATCATAATCTTCTGTGGTGTTGGTTGTGGGAGGGGACGTGTTGGTGCCTGAGGTCCCATCAGGCGCGTGCTGGTACATCGTCTGAAACAAATCGTTGGAATCCACTGATGAAGAGGATGTGCTGTAGCTGTTGTTGTTGTTGCCATTGCACCTGGGGTTATGGAGGGGGGTTGGGTTTATATGAGGGTGACGCATCACCACCCAACAGACTACACGTTGCCTACCTCACAACCATTAATTGCTTGCGTTGTACATAGTTGTGTGATCTTGGCCAAGGTCCTGTACGTCTCATCCTGCAACTCTGTTTTGCTTGCACACGAAACCAATGGTGGCGTGGATGATCACAACTTGCTGCACACCGTTGCGCCTTGTAACAACTTGAATGCAACCACATGGTTGCTACGGTTGCTATATCGACGCGTATTATGTTTAATAACGAAGGCAACGACATGGTCAAACTTTGCAGTTTTTTATTGAAAAACAATCAGTACTTGCCATGCTTTCCATTGTCGGCTCTCTTTTCACAACAAGATACACGCAATACAATTGCCAATTGAGGTGTTTGAAGGGAGGGTACTCCAATAAACTTCTAGCCACCTCCTCCATTGTCCCCTAACATTGCTCATTTGCCAAAACCAGCACGTTTAGCAGCACATTCTCATATGGCACTCAGTTGCAGTCACGTACTCAACAGCCCACTGAGGGCCATGTCACAAACCCTCTGCCGTCCACGCGGCATTCCCTCCTCCCCCCTTGGCATCACCATCCACACACCACACCACACCACCAATGCCCTCCACATGATGAGTGTGCCGCGTCTCTTTACAGCACGTGGTGTATCGCGGTCTACCTTGGTACCACCATCAGCAACAGCAGACGATGATACGTTTGTCGTCACCACACCGTTGTATTACGTCAATGCAGGTACATTGGTGCAAGGGAGGCATGGTGGTGGGGGTACACATGCCACCCTCTACAACTCCTATCTCCTGCATGATCTATCTGTTTTGTGCATTCTTTTGTGGGTGTTTTGATGATTGGTGATGATTGGTACATTGTCCAAGTGTTTTGATGATTGGATGATGTGTCGTGCATTCCACAACACAAACACCCACCCACCCACCCACCCAAACACAGCCCCCCACATGGGCAGTGCATATCCCACCATCGCAGCTGATGTGCTGGCCCGCTTCCACCGCCTGTGTGGACGACCAGTGCGTTTCATCACTGGCACAGATGAACATGGTGAGAAGATAGCACTCGCAGCAGCAGCTAGGGGTATGCAGCCCAAGGAGCATTGTGATGATATTGTTGCAGCGTATAAAGAGCTGTGGAACTTGGTATGAGTTGTGTTGTGGTGGTGTATGGGTTGTGGTGTGGTGTATGGATGGTGTATGGATGGTGTATGGATGGTGTTGTGGTGGAGAGTGATGCTGTACTCGTGTACCTGTTCAAAGCAGAATTCTACTGCACGCCGCATGGTCAAACGTGGTCAAACATGGTCAAACCCACACAGATGGACATTCAATATGATCGTTTTGTTCGTACCACTGATGCTGCACATGAGGTGTGTTTTTGGTGGTGTAGTAGGTGTTTTGTATTGGTGGTGTAGTGGGTGTTTTTGGTGGTATCATACCCCCCCTTTTCACTCACACGCCCTTTCACCCACAGACACTTTCACCCCTACATCCTTTCACACTCCCCCCCTTTCACTCACACAGACCCTGGTTGCTCAAGTACTGGAGCGTGTATGGGACAAGGGGGACATCTACCCCGCAGCATACGAGGGCTATTACTGTGTAGATTGTGAGGAATATAAAGATGAGGGGGACATGGATGAACATAAAAATTGTCCTACACATCGCAAGTATGTTGTGGGTGTATATCACATGGGAAGGGTGTTGGTGTATTTTGTTGTGTGTGTATTGATGTATTTTGTTGTGTGTGTATTGATGTATCTTGTTGTGTGTGTATTGATGTATCTTGTTGTGTGTGTATTGATGTATCTTGTTGTGTGTGTATTGATGTATCTTGTTGTGTGTGTGTACTGGTGTATTTTTGTCACAGTCTGTCACCCCACTTCTCTTCTCCCCAGCCCCCCAAACACACACCACACACACACACACACCACTCCCACAGGCCATGTTCATTACGCAAGGAGGAGAATTATTTTTTTAAACTCACAGCCTATCAACGGCAATTGGAAGAGCTGCTACAAAACAACCCTGACTTTATGCAGCCTGAGAGCCGACGCAATGAGGTAGGATGTGTTTGGTGTTTTGGTGTTTTGGTGTTTGGTGTTGTGTGTCATGGTCAACTACTTGTGTTGGCATGGTACAGAGAGAAATTGTCTGGGGTTGAGGTGCATTTCTGTACAGATGCACCATGATACAAGCATGTTTTGCATGTTGTAGTGGCCTATACATACGTTTCGATGCATGTATCCACACAGCATGTATCCACACAGCATGTATCCACACAGCATGTACAGACACAAAACATGTACAGACACAAAACATGTACATCCACACAAAACATATATGATTCTCACTCAAAAACAGGTGTTGGGGTGGGTTAAGGATGGTGTACGTGACTTTAGCATAAGTCGTGCTGCTGTGTCATGGGGCATAGCTGTACCTAAAGACCCTCAGCAAACAGTGTATGTGTGGTTTGATGCATTGAATGGTTACTTGTCAGCACTGTATGAGGTATGGTGATGGTGGTTGTGTGTTGGGTTTTGTGTGAGGAGGATGTATTGTGCTGGTCCTCATTTGTGTATATGTATGTGTGTATTTATGTGTATACTTGTATGTATGTGTGTATATATGTATGTATATATGTATATATGTATATATGTGTATATGTATGTATGTATGTGTATATGTATATATGTATATGTGTGTATATGTGTGTATATATGTATGTATATGTATGTATATATGTGTATATATGTAAATATGTAGGGGGTAAAAACATATATATGTACTTATTTTTTCATATCCAGTGTGTCTCTACAATGCTCCCTTGTGTGCACGATGTGTACTAATCCACAATACATATATGGTGTAACCCCTCCCCACCCACCCACCCACCCAAACCCTACACACGCAGGCGGACGACACCCCCAGTGTAGACGCCCTCACCACCCGTGGCTGGCCTGCAGATGTACACATCATTGGCAAAGACATCCTCCGCTTTCATGCAGTGTATTGGCCAGCCATGCTCCTCTCTGCAGGCCTGCCTTTGCCCCGGAAAGTATTTGGGCATGGCTTTCTAACCAAGGATGGGTTGAAAATGGGCAAATCACTGGGGAATGTGCTGGAGCCAAAGCCCCTCGTGGAGGCGTATGGGGCGGATGCGGTGCGCTTTTTTTTCATGCGGGAAACGGAGTTTGGCAAGGTGTGTGTGTTTGTGAGGAGTGATTCGAGGGTTGATGGTACCTGGTTTCTCCTCGGGTCTGTGGATATGGCGTATTTGCTGTGCATTAAAGCGCATGAGAATGCACCCACATGAGAATGCACCAGCAAGATGACCATCCCTGTCATCATTTGCACTCCGCCCATACACACAGGATGGTGATTTCAGTGAGGAACGCTTTCGCAACATCGTCAATGCCTGTCTCGCAAACGACATTGGCAACTTGCTCAACCGCACCCTCAACCTGCTTCGTAAAAACTGTGGGGAGACACTCCCACTCTCCGCCAAGGATGTTGCAGCAGACAACCCACTGAGGAGTGTGGTTGCCACACAAGTACCAATAGCGAAGGAGGCGTACGGGAACATGCGCTTTAATGATGCACTTGCAGCGGCTGTGAGTATTAGCAGCCAGGGAAATCGATTTTTTGATGAAGTGGCACCATGGACTGCATTGAAAAAGGTACGTGTTTGTGGGTGGGTGGGTGTTTTCATAAGGGTCCTGTGTGGGGGTATGCTTCAATCTCCACCCTCACCCTCACCACCAATACTACCAACAGGGCACTGAGGAGGAAAAGCAAGCAGCCAAAGAGCATTTGATAGCAGTATTGGAAGCAGTGCGCATCGCTGCTGTGCTCCTGTCCCCAGCCACCCCCCGGCTGTCTGCGGCCATTTACACACAACTTGGCTTTCCTGCAGACACGTATTTTAATTTACAATGGGACCGCGACACACAATGGGGGGCCCTGCCTGCGGGACAAGAGGTACCCAAGCCAAATCCTGTGTTTGTGCGACTCGAGGGGGAATTCGTGACAGAGGTGGCTGCACAAAAGACAAAGCAACCAGTGGCAGCAGCGGGCAAAACGTAATTGTTTGGGTGGTGCTGTTGTTGTAAGTGACATGGTATTGATTGGTTGCTATTGTTGTAACAGGCATGGTGATAAAGACGGTGTGTGTGAAACGCCGTCATGTGTCAACACGGACAAAAAGTATTCATCAATTTCACTCTATTGCACACACACTCTATTGCACACACACTCTATTGCACACACACGTTACACTAGCAAGTGACGCCAACTGCTCAATAGGCACCAACTACTCAATAGGCACCAACTACTCAATAGGAAAAATTCCCTCATGAGAAAATTCCCTGATCATAAAAGGGATATAATTCTACATATACATTTTTATTAATAAATACCACATGGCCATGCATCAGCTTTTGGGCATCAGCTTTTGGGCATATATTTGTCAAAATAGGGCTGCAAACAGTTTCCAATCAGCTCCCAGCCCTTGCCATTGGGATGCAAGCCATCAATCATGAGATCTGTGTTGATTGAGGCACCATCTGCATTGAGGAATGGCTCCCCACAGTAGACATAGTTTACTGTTTGACTGTTTTGAAAGCGATACGACAGTGCCTGTGTTGTTGTTGTTGGGGGGGTATGTGTCTTGTTATGGTGGTGATATGTGTCTAGTTGGGGTGTCTGTTGAGGTGCGGCGTGGTACACAGTACTTAACCCATCCCCTTCACATACGTTGTTGACATAGGCGTTGGTGTCACGGATCGCGTCGTTTTGCCTCATCGAGGGGCGGCCCTTTTCATACCCAGTTTTGGGCAGCAAGCCCATGAGCAGAATCTGATTAGGGGGGGGGGGTACAAGGTGCTATACAAGCGAGTGTGTGGTACAAGGTGCTATACAAGTGAGTGTGTGGTACAAGGTGCTATACAAGTGAGTGTGTGGTACAAGGTGTGTATGTGTGGTAATTTAATGTGCCATAATAATTACAATAATCCACAGCATACTTGTGTGCCAGGAGTCGCGGATTGGATGTATTCTACAATAGCTATGATGCGCTGGGGCACTGTGTCCTTGATGGTATCATAGTCAACACCATCCTGTGTGTGTGTGTGTGTGTGTGGATGTGTGTTTGGGGCACTACTTGCTGACCACTCATATCTTGCTAACACTCATAAGTCATGCATATATATACAGCCATACATATATTCATACAGTCATGCATATACATACAGTCGCCACATGTACATACATAAATGCTATTGGAGCCAATCATCAAAAAGATGAGCTTGGCATTTTGTCCCTCAGGACTCTGGCCATTGAGCAAACGCCACATTAAAGTGTCAGTGTTTTCAACTGTGTGTGTTTTTTGGGGGGGGGCGCATACGTGTTGAATATGCTTGTGTTTCATGTATGCTTGTGTTTCATGCGGAACCTGCATGCCACAGGTTGTAGAGGTTGAATATATATATTGGTATCACCAACACCCACCTCCCAAGGCAAGGTTGATGGTGCGGTAATTTTTGCCCCAGCCATTGCTGAACCAGTCAGTGGCGCCGTCACAAATGGCACCCCAGTTGCGTAAGCATTGCGTCTGTGACAGTGCAAAGACAAGGGGGGTGGACCATGGCCGGTTGAGGTAAAACGTTTTTGCACACACCCATACACGTACCAGTGAATCGCCATAGAGGATAAAGTCATACCCCTGTGTGTGTGGTGAATGAGATGTATACCATGTGTGTGTGTGTATGCACCAAAACATTAAGTGCTCGACATACATTACTGCTGTTCCTGGCCTCTTGGAGGGCAACAGCCTGCTCATGAACCCAGTTGCAATACCAATCGTTATTGACTTTGTCGCGTGGTACGGCCCAGGGATATTGCTCATTGTATCGTGCACCACCCCAGGAACACCAAGTTGAGTCTGCCGATTCGGAATGAACATACAATCGCGCATCTGTCAACGTCACGCCACAAACGGTGGCAACCAATGCCACGAGTAACAATGCACCAACCATCGCTATCGCCATCAATGCCTTGCGGTTCATGCACAGGATGTAGTTGTAGTTACAACGTCGTGAATGTCACCCTTTGAGCTCTCACACCACGGCACCTCTGCGGGTTTGAATCTGAGATTGTGATCAAGGACCCCCCCGTGGATACGCAATGTGCGCGCGTGACTGTCGTGTGAATATAGCGTGAATATAGAATGAATTTGTTTCGCGCAGTGTGACAATGTGAATAAAATGTGTTGTTGATGCCCATCAAAAGGACGGGCCCCACGTCACATCCCAAGTTGAAGCAGTACTCAACACCACCACTCTATTATGCCTTGACAGTGACATCTGCAGTCAGTGCTTCCAGTGCCTTTTCCACATGCTTCTCAGGGCCAAACTGGTCATTGTACTTCATCTGCACCACGCCCTGCTTGTCGATCACATATGTCTCACGCCCCTCGAGCAAGCCAAACAGGTCCTTGCCAACACCATAGGCCTTGCGCACCTCCCCATCTGCATCACTCAAAAGGGTAAAGGGGAGGTCCAGGTCCAGGCGAAAGTCCTTGTGTGACTCAACACTGTCGCTGCTCACACCAATGACCTCTGCACCCAACTTTTTAAACTCGGGGTAGGCTTCACGGAAGGCAGCTGCTTCCTTGGTGCATCCGGGTGTGCCGTTTTTGGGGTAAAAGTACAACACTGTGTGTTGAGGGTGCACGAGTGCGGTGAGCAACTGGTGGCAACCATGCGTGAAAACAACAAACGCACCTACAGGTTTGGCCCCCAGAAACCCCTGAAACTTGGACAGTGCCACTTCCTTGCCATTCTGTTGCGCGATGGATCTTGCATGTGGATGTGATCTCCACGCATCCCTCTCCCCTCTCCACGCACCTGATCCTTGAGCTTGAATGCGGGTGCCTTTTCACCGACCTTGACTGCACACACGCGCAACGCACTACGCTGAGGACCGCGAGTGCTGGCAATCGAGTTGAGTTTGACCTGCATCTTAGTTGCGATGTGCGTTGCGATGTGTGTTGCGATGTGTGTTGCGATGTGTGTTGCGATGTGTGTTGCGATGTGTGTTACTCGTATTGATGGAGTGGTTGACACGGTGAACATAACAAAAGAAGAAACCTGTCTCGCGTGCACACCACTCACCACCCAACCAGCTGCATCAACCAATACCCCAAACTCACAATAATCACATACGCGAGCACCGATCCGGGCACGCCCACCATGTAAAAGTCCACTGGCAGCACATATTGCAGCCCGCGCTCATCCGACAGGGACTTGGCGGTCATATTGGGAAACCCACTGATGGGCAACCCCATGGCACCTGAACACATGAGCGCAGCACCCATCACCAACAGCTTGGCATGTCCACTCTCGCCACCTGAAAGATTGTGTTTTGATGATGCAGAAAACGTGTCTCAATGATGCAAAAGAAGACCACACATACCCCAACTCACAACACACAACCGACAATACAACAATACAATCACAACATACAACAATTGCCCATGCACATCACACCTATGGATTGCAGCACTGGTAGAATCACCATGGCACCCACTGTGTGACTAATAAACGATGTGAACACCAACACCAGCCCACAAAACACTGCCAATACTTGCCACTCGGTGAATCCATCCACAAATTCAGAAATGCCCTGGGCAATGCTGGTCAACAAACCAGAGGATTTGACGGCCTCTCCCAGAGCCAGCCCACCCTGGGATTTTTTGGGGGGGGGTGTTGAGGTGGGGGTGGTTGAGGTGGGGGAGGTCAGCATGGTTTGTACATACATTATATAATGCTATGGTATTGATGTACATCATCATCATCACACAACAGCATCATCATTTTCACAGTACGCCCTACACAATCATCCCACACAATCATCCCACAACACAGCCCCTGCACAACAACCTCCCCACCCACAAAAACCTACTACCTGTGCCAGCAAAATAATATCCCACGAAATTGCACGCAAGTCATTCTTATTCAAAATCCCAAATCCAATAAATATCGCCATGGGTATAATCGCAATAATCCCCATATTTCCCAGCACAAACTCCAGCTTGTGTGACAGGCACCAGAGCGTAATGGTCACCATGGTCACCACCGAGACCACCACTTGCTTGTAACTCACTGCATCGTGCACCTGAGGGAGCTGCTTCAGCCGTCGTCCCCCTGCTGCTGGCTGGTACACCAACACAAGCAACGCCCAGCAGCACAGCATGCCAGAAACAGCCACGGGGATGGCGATGATAAACCACTGTTTCCATGTGGGGGCGTCATCGCCCATGGTTTGGATGGCAAAGGCGTTTTGGGGGGAGGAGATGGGGGACATCATGCCCCCCAGGTTGGAGGCCAGGGCCACACCCATGACAAGGGCTTTGCCTACAGGTTCATCAGATTTCACATAACGCAGGATGGGCTGTTTGGTGGGGTTGTGTGGGAGGGGGTCGTGTGGGAGGGGGTCGGTATGAGATGGGGGTTGTGTAGGGGGGGGGGGGTAACGAGGGGGTGTAATTCATGTATCACCAGGGTGTGTACATCGTGTGCCACTGCCTCCACTCATATACACACAGCATGCCCCACACAAGTGTACATCGTGCACCATTGCCTCTACTCAAACATATACATACACACACACGCCATACGCACACACACCATACACACACACACACAACAAATACTCCCCGCCAACATACATGGAGTATGCCGTAGCACAGCGTGGGTGCTGTGACATTTGACATAAACATAGACGTGACCAGTGCGGCAGTCATGATGGTAACCAGTATCACAGAGGGATGTGTGCCCACACGGGCCAGCACACTGGTAGAGAGACGTTTGGCTATGTGATGCTTGGAGAGGGCGGAAGCTAAGATGAAACTGCCCAATAACAGGAATATGACCTGGAATATGGGGATGGTGTTAGTTTTTTGGTTATTGACCATGATTGACCATGAATGACCATAATTGACCATGAATGACTATGAATGACCATGATTGACCATGGAGTACTATGGTTGACCAATACATCACACATAGAATACACCAAATACAACACAAAGAATACACCAAATACATGCTCATGAATGCATTACCTGACTGAACATGGCTTCAAATATTTTATTAGCTGCATCCTGTGCACTGAGTCTCACTGGGTGTTTACCTGTGGTGTCCCTCAGCACACGTAAGACAACCACAAGAAAGGGGACTGTGACTGCTGTTGCATGCAGGGGGACCGCCTGTGTGCAATGGGAGGGGGGGGTGGGGGGGTGTACAGGGTGGGAGTATGTGTTTGTACAAGGGGGAGGAAACCTGTGTTCACTGTGTGGTTGACTTTGTCAAGCAGTCATTGTTGAATTTCATTGACAAGTGTGGACATGCAGAGCACATGCACCATGCAACCCTTCAACCCACATGCACAATACAGAGCACATGTCACCTCACATGTTGAACAAATCATCATGGTCAACACATGGTCAACCCCACAATCATTCACACAGTGTTACAATCATCCACACAGTATCACAAGCACGCCCACAGTGTTATAATCACGCACACAGCATTACAATCACCCACACAGCAGCACAACCTCTGTTGCCCACATGAGACCAGCAAATGTAAGTATGGCAGCACAATTGCGCTGTTCTGGTATGTCATTGAAGAGCTTGAGAGGTAACAGTAACACACCGAAGAATGCAGCAGTGAATACAACACACTTGATGCCCTTTTTTGCCCTGGTTGCCAATGGTGGGGATATGGGTGTGTTGGTGTGTGGGGGTATGGGTGTATTATTGGTGTGTGTTGTACACACGCGCACGCACAAACCTGCGTGCAGTAGACGCACACACACACACACACACACACACACACACACACACACACAATGAAACACCACGACACACATACGCACACACCACAAAACACACAAACATTAGAATACAATTGCAGCATCAAACACGAAACACATTATAATAAACATTGCACACACCAAACGTTGCACCCCACCTACCGTTTGGCAAATATCTCGGCTTTGCTGAGCTTGACCCTCAGATGTGCATTTTGCTGTTGTTGTTCCAGTGCCAGCATATCCTGAAACACTGTTCTGCGTTCATATTCGTAGTGATCACTCTGACGCTGCTTCAGGTACTCCTGTGTTGTGTAATTTGTTGTGGGTATAGAATTTGTTGTGGGTATAGAATTTGTTGCGGGTGCAGAATGTGTATGTTGGGTATAGAATGTGTATGGTGGGCAGGGTATAATATCTGTGTATACTGTATGTGTGGGTTTGTATGCAGTGCAGGGGTTATGTACATAACGCATGCACATGTGAACCCCACACCAAGCACCACTACCAGCACCACACAACATCAGGTGTCCACACAACATCAGGTGTCCTACCATTGCACGTGTTGTGTCACCCTCACAAACCAAACATGCATATTCATCAATGATGGTTTGGATAGCCTTGTGCAATGACTCCTGTTTGTGTGTGTGTGTGTGCGGGTGGGTGGGTGGGTGGGTGTGGGTGTCGATATGTGGAGGGGTAGAGAGTGGATATGTAGACAACCTGCACCCATGTACCAGACAATACACATAACATGTATTTCCCATTAGAAACCATGTATTTCCCATTAGAAATCATGTATTTCCCACTATAGCGCCTTGAAGTGACACATGTGACACACAACTTCCCACAGCCCACCCACGTATACCCACACCCTCACATACCTTTCCCATCATCATGTGGCTATTAGACACCTTGCTTGACATAAACTGCTCCCTCGTATTTCCCTTGTGTTCCTTGTCAAATTTCTTACATATCTTGCGAAACCCTTCACTGTTGAGGCGGGCAAACTCAAGCAGATCAACCAGCTGTGTGTTTGTGTGGGGGGGAGGTGGGTGTTGTGACAAGTGGGTGGTATGATGAAAAGCGGGTGGTAGGACAAGTGCCAACCTACCTCTACATACAAATCCACCAGCAATCGTGACATTTTCTTCTTCTGGTTTTCAATGGACTGGTTACTGCTCGCCCACACCGCAATGCGTTCCTCACGGGGGCCCCCCTGAGGGGCCCCTGCAACACCTGCGCGGAGTGCTGACTTTTCAATGCTTGCAATATCTGCCTCAAGCTGTGTGTAGTGTGGGAGGGTGTGGGTGTGGGTGTGGGTGTGTGGCTGTGGGTGTGGATACTTGGGCAGTGTGTGGGGGGGGGGGTGTGGGGGGGGTTGTTCAGTGTGGGTGTTGAGGTGGGTCATTATTGGTGGCAGTGTGTATTGTCAATGTGAATTCACACAGGAGTCTACACAGGTGTGTGTAATCAAGATGTGTTTGTATACATACATGCTCTCACCCCAATACACTACACACCAACACATCTCACACCAACACACCTCACACACCTCACACCAACACACCAACACACCAACACATCTCACACCAATACACCTCACACCAACACACCTCACACCAACACCTCACACCATCACACACATACCTTGGAACACTGTTGCAACAGTTCAGCATGTTTTTGTTGGAAAAAGGCATCCACACGATCCAATTCCTTGTCACATGCTTCTAGAAACTCTGTCCTCAGTACATGAAGAGCAGTCGCACGAGTCTGTGTGGTGATGGTGATGTGTGGGGATGGTGATGTGTGGGGATATATGTACAACATTGAGAATAATACATGTACAACACATGATAAATGTACCACACATGGAGAATGACACATGTGCAACACATGTACAACACTCAGCACCAACATACATCAGGATCGAGGCTCACACTCAGGGCTGAATAGAGCAATGGTGTAGACAGGTCGGATCGCTGAGGTGAGCCTGGGGCACCCCCCGGGGACAGCCCCCACCCACCACCGCGTTCGGGGTCTTGTTCGTTGGGGGGCGTGGCACCACCCGTGAAAGAGAGGCGCTGCAATCCAGTAGCAGCAGCCAGGGAGTTGATGTCGCGGTAGACGAGGCGTTTGAGTGCAGAGTAGTTCATGTAGTATGGCCTCCACTCATCCACCGCATTGACCTTGAGCTGGTTGGTAAACTTCATGATATCGTGCTGGTGTGGTTGTTATGTGTCGTTAATATCTATACAGAGGGATGCCAAGATGCTATGGTCGTTGCGAGGGTAGGGACGATGACATGACGATGCGCTGGTGGGTCGTGCGTGTTGATATGGGGTATGGACCCACGATTCAATGCTGCAATGATTGGTCGGATGTGCCAATGCGATTTTTGAGGGGTTGAGGTGTATGTTGTTTTTGTTGCACCCTGCGAGTTGGCAAATATTAGGTTGATGTTGTTGCGCAAGTTGCATATCACATAAAGCCGTAACAAACACTAACAAACACTGTGCTCAGGTCTATTCAGTGAAATCAATCAACACTCTCTCTTGATCAATCCATCAGTTTGCCCCATGCACACGACTCCTTTGCCATAATGCCAGCACTGTACAGCTTTTACGTCATCAACAAATCTGGGGGCATGATCTACCAAAAAGTAGGTGGTTGCTGTGTTGTGGATTATTATTGCACCACATCCACCCCAGCATCCCATCTCATCACAGGACTTTGTCAAGTCCCCAGGACTTGAATCCACAGATATCAATGACAAGATGCGACTTGCCAGTATCTGGTATGGTTGAGAGGTTGCACAAAAAGTTAGCACAAAAAGTTAGCACACGACATCATCATCACCGCATCGTCCCAACTGTGCACCCCCACAGGCATTCCATCAACGAAATTGCATCCCAGCTATCTCCTGCACCACAATGCACGGGGATTGAGATGCTCCAAGCAGACTCGTTTGATGTGCACTGTTTTCAGACGCTCACGGGAACCAAGTTTGTGATGGTGGCAGAGCGGTACACCCCTGATGTGGACGAGCTACTTCGCACCACGTATGATGTCTGCTTGTGGGTGTGTGCTTTTTTATTTTGTGTGTGTGTGAGAGAGAGAGTATGTGCTTGTGTGTGTGCATGCTGTGAAGAGCAAGCAAGATGCATACACGACAACCAACGCAAAAACCCACACAATAACCCTGTACACCCACCCACTCATGAACACAGGATATATGACTTGTATACAGACTTTGTGTTGAAAAACCCATTTTATGAAGTAGAGATGCCAATAAAGTGTGAGCTCTTTGACACACACTTGCTCGAATTGGTACGGCAAACACACGCACGTCTGGGCACCATTGCTGCGTAAAGAAGGGTGGCCCATTGTGAAGGGTGGCCCATTGTGAAGGGTGGCCCATTGTGAAGGGTGGGCCATTGTGGGCTTGCTTGCTGCAAGAATAATGGTCGTCCTATTTTTGTTCAATACTTGAGGTCTTTTTGTTCAGTGTTGTGTCTGTACACAAGAGAGTATAGACGTTGTTGCGAGTTTCTGCTGCTGCTGCTGCTGCTGGAAAAGGCACACATGATATGCGTGTGGCATGCATAGTGCACCAATGGTTGCATCTATCAATGAATGAATCAAAATACCCTGAGCAACTGAATGCGTTTGTAAACAACAATTATATCAAAATTCCTTGTACAACAGCCCTTGCTACTGTACAGCAACGGCTGACCCCATTTTAAGCACCACCCCCATTTATGGTTGGGCAATGAAAACAGGTGCAACACGTGCCGCAGGGTTGCGCATTGCCCTCAACGGACCCTCTTGTCCCTGCAAAGACAACACATCATGCTCCACATGTGCGTCATCATTGCTCCCATTATTACTCCCATTGCTCCCATGGGTGGAGACAGCTGCAGTACCTGGTTTGTCTGTGTTGTTCTGTGGAGGGTGCGCTCCTGGGTATGCGCTTGCTCCTGGGTAGGTGCTCCCCCTACCCGGGGCAAACATGGTGGTACTCATTCCGGGTGCGGTGGGGTGCATTGGTGGGGTGCCGGAAGCATCGTTTGCATCCTGCACAAGCACCTGTATGAGTATATGGGTGTGGATGTGCATGGGTACATGGGTGCTATGTGTTGATGTGTGTTGATGTGTATGGGCGTTGATGGGTATATGGTGTGTCCCTAACAAGTCATACCTGTCTCCCCAACAAGTCAAAGGTCACCACTATTCGGTTTTTGCGCTCCTCTGCTGCACGTTCGATAGCCTGCTGCTGTGCCTGCAGTATTGACCGTTCCTCATCGGTCAACCATGCATTGGACTCTATTGCATAGTAATCACTCTGTGTGTGTGGGTGGGTGGGTGGGTGGTATATGTGTGATGTGGTATATGTGTGATGTGCTACACCGCATGAAGGTGTGTGATGTGGTACGTGTGTGTGTGGTATATGTCTGTGATGTGGTACACCACATGATGGTGTGTGTGATGTGGTACACCTGATGATGTATGTATGATTGAAATCGGGACAAGGGGTAACACGCGTGCTCCTACACACACATGCACACGTTCCCCCTGCATACACACTCCCTCCCCTCCCCCCCCTCTTACACTACAATCCTCTCTCTCCCTCTTACTCTCGTTCTCTCTCTCACACACTACCTGATCATCAATAACACTTGTTCGTTGTGCACTGTTGCGATCATATTCTACAAGTCGCTCCTTGAGTGCTAGTGCTGCTGCTGCACGTGCATGTGTGTGGTCTTCAGTGTGTGTATTGCTGGCAGTGTGTGTATTGTGGGCAGGAGCATCACCAGGGGGAGGAGTTGTCCCTGTGTAAGTGAGTGTAGTATTATTGAAGTATTATTGTCTGTGAAGTATATATGGCAGTTGTGTTGTGTCAGGTTGGTTGTGTTGTGTCGGGTGAATAGTTGTGTTGTAGTAGGTTGTATAAAGCGGTGGTACATCAGCAGTACATACTCTTTTTTTCAGGCATCAGCAGGCATCAGTACGCAATAGCAGGCATCGTACCATCACGGACACTGTCTGCTGCAGTGGCTCCAGGGTAGGTGTCATTGGACACTTGTACACGTTGTCCTTGAACATACAGGGCTACTGGGCGGCTGCAAAATGTGCATATACCACCAGATTCTATGTGGTGTGTGGGTATGTGGTGTTTGGGTGCGTGGTGTTTGGGTGTGTGGTGTTTGGGTGTGTGATGGGGTACATGTATGGGTGTGACACAACGGTGGGGTCACACACAGACATCCACAGAGCACACAATCAAATATACATACATCCACAGAGCACACAATCAAGTACCCACCCACTGTGAATAAGAAAAAAAAAATGAACAAACAAAGAATGAATAAAAAAGGAATACCCACCCACCGAGGAAAAAAGAAAGAAATGAAGAGATAAAGAGAAAAAATTAACAAAGAATAAAGGCAAACCCACGTACCAAGAAACTTGACGGCATCGGCTCCCAATGGAAGTGTGCAGTGAAAAATTTTACCACACCCCAAGCAATTAACCACACGCTTGTCCAGCTGGGATGCCAACCCCGCAGGGCCCTGTGTAGCGGCACGGGGGCCCTTTGTTTTGCTGCGAGAGGGTGCGGGGCGATAGGTAACAGAGGTGCCTGCTCGTGCTGGTGCGGCCTGTTTTTTGTGAGAGTTATGTGAGGTGGGACGGTGGGGGGATCCCCTATGTACTTTTCATGGGAGGGTGTTTTGATATAAGGGAACAGACATAGGGGGACAGACATAGGGGGGAATAAAAAGGGCATTGGAATAACATCCATACCTTTTTGGTGTTGGATGCAGCTGGTGCAGCAGGTGGGGGTTGCACAGGGACGGAGGACCCCTGAGGGGCCTGTGCGAGTATACAACGGCAGTCTTGTGTTCTAGAAACATACCGTTGGAGAAAACTCAGCCCTCACTGCTGCCACGTACCTTGGCACGCCTGGCGAGGTACTGTGCTTGAAATGCGGCAACGGCAGGTGTGCTGGGCATAAAGTCCTGTGTGATGGATGTGGGCTTGTATATAGGTACACACGCCAAATTCCGCACGCAACACCGCATGAAACTGCTGTGCAATCATCCAGAATACATTACCGTGAAAATAGAAGCAAGATGCTTTTCATCTGTCGCGTTGACAAGTGCATCTGCGATGCTTTCCACAATTGTGTCGTCAAAGGAAAGCAATTTCTTCAATTGCTGTTGTAGCCATTGTTGCTCTAGTTCAGACATGTTGAGGTTGCAATTGATGTACACAAATGATGTACAACATTCACAAGAGGTGGTTTTTGACCACAGCAGCAGCAGTTTTCCAAGCAGTTTTCCTGGCATGTTTCTACAATTTGTATAACAATAGTATCACACAAATATGAGCAATATCATTGCTCAACTACGCGCATTGATGATGAATGTTGTTGTGGCTTGATGTAAGCATGTGATCTGCAAACCATGGCAGCACGAACGCAAGTTATACACAAAGAGGTACTCCCAAGCACGTGTCGTATCGCACATTACATACTGCATAGATATGTTATGGCCATTAATTACTGACGCGTACACATAGCAGCCATCTTGTTCCCTGCCATCAGCAATGACCATCTCACATCGCACAGGTGGTTCCACCATGTGGCGTCACACACGCAGTGGCAGCACACCTCACCTCCACTGCACATGCCGATGCTGTGCCAGATTTGGTGGTTGTGCGATCCCGCCTGCTCGAGGTGTATCGACCCCGGTATGATGGTGCTGTGATCAGGATGCTCTTGCTGTTCATCTCAACACACCCTTATTCCATCTCAACACACCCTCATTCCATCTCAACAGCACTGCAAAGGGTGGAGGTATATCATCCACACGTGTTGAGCTCGTGTATAGCAAACAGCTGTGGGGTGTTGTGGAGAGCTTGGCTGTACAAGCAAGCCCTTCGAAAAGACGTGATGCACTGTTGCTCTCCTTTCGGTATGAGGTGGTTGTTGAGGTGGTTGTGTGTGAGGTGGTTGTGAAAAATGATTGGTTGTATGGCAGGTAGTGCATCCAGTGTCCTGTACACTGATAACACACCCTGATACACACATACCACCAACAACAAAAACACCTACTGTGTGCTACACGCATTCTGATACACCCACACACACACACCACACACACCACAGTGATGCCAAGCTTGCAGTGTTGGCATGGGACACAGCACGATCCACCATTGTCACCACCAGCTTGCACTATTATGAAGGGGACGCAGCACTCAAGGGGGGACGACGCCTGTTCCCAGTGGCACCCAAAGTTGTGACTGACCCAAGGGGCCGAGCTGCTGCTATGCTGATGTTTCGACACCAACTCGCAGTGCTGCCTGCTGTAGAGGCAAATGTGCTTGACATGCTGGTGCGTGTTGTTGTTTTGGGTGGGGGTAGTGTGTGTGTGGTGGGTGGGCAGTGTGGGGGGGCAAGGAGGGGGGTAGATGTGCATACATGTGGCATGGTGTGTGTGTTGACCATGACTGGTTTGTTGACCATGCACAAACATTATAGATAAATATAGACAACTGACATGGAAATTGTATACAAATTACACGCAAATCACGTATAATTCTCTTGAAAATCACACGGAAAGTATGCACAAATCACCCGCAAATCACATACAAATCAAATACAAACAAACCAAAAATCATACACAGATACAAGAAGATGAGCAGCCAGTGGTGTTTGCAAATACAATACACAATGGCACCACCACCACCACCAAGGATGCCACCACAACACCAGCTGGTCACACAAAAACACTGCAGGAGGATAATGTGGCGGCTGTGGGTAACAGTTATGTCATCAATGTTGCCAAGCAGCAGATACGAGATGTATGTGTGATGCATACAAAGGGGACGTGAATGTGAGGGGATGTGAGGATATGTGCATATGTGAGGAGATGTGTGTGTGTGTGTGTGTGTGTGTATGTGTGATGATGACATATACACATGCACCTATCCATGCATTGATACTATGTCTTCACACACACGCCTGTGTAAATTCACATGACCTCCCTCTGTATATACACACATACCCCCTACACGCACACACACATACTATACACACGCATACCTCTTATATGCACACGCATACCCCCTATACACACACGTACACCACACATAGGTGCGTGACCTGATCTTCTTGCATGGTTACACTGAACCAACATTGCTACTCCTGCATGAGAGTGACCCTACATGGGTGGCTAGGTATGTTGAGGAGTGTACACTATACTGTGTGTTGATGTATACACGATACTGTATATTGAGGGTTATAAGACACCCTCTATAAGTACACCTATACACACACAATTACACACACCCTCATACACACACACAATCACTCACACACCCTTACAAACACCCTTATACACACATCCTCATACACACACAAACACACACACACACACACACACACACACACACACACAAACAAACAAACAAAAAACACTTACACACAAACAAAAAACAACCACCTACACACACACAACCTACAACAAACACAGGTACCCTCATCGCAAGGACACCAATTGCCTAACTGCCCTCAGCCTCAACCTCCTCTCAAAAGCACACCCACGATTGTGGAGTGCCCATGGGTTACCCAGTGATGCACACAAACTTGTAGCAGTACCGTTGGGTGGTGCATTGGTGGTGTGCTTAAACCACATTCTGTATTATAAACAGGTGTGTGTGCGTGTGTATGTGTGTGTGTGTATGAGGATGTGTGTGTGTGTGTACGTGTGTGTATATGTGGTTTGTTGTTGCTAGCGTGGTGTATAATTGTTTACACCACACAAACACACACACACACACATGCTTGGGACCATGGCAACCAGTACCACCATCTTCACCACCACCACCACCACCAACAACAAGAACAACAACAAGAACAACAACAACAACAACAACAACCACACACACACACACACACACACACACACTCCCCTCAGGGTGGTTCTATCCCCCTTGCAACTTGTTCCCTTGCTTTTCCTTCCCCACCGGCCCCTCCTCTTATGGTGGACCCATCTGCACACAATGCATCTAAGGTAGCAGCAGCATATGCACAGCAACATGCTACAGATGTACCACCGGTATGTGTGTGGGGTGTGTGGGGGGGTGGGGGGTGGGTGTATGCATAGTAGAGAGTGTGGGTTTTGTGTTTTGTCTGTGTGTACTTAGTGTTTATGCTGTTGACATGATGTTCAACAAAGTTCCTGTACCCACACCCAACCACATATTTGCACCCACCCACCCTCCCCTCACTTTCCCCCCCCACGCTTCCCTCACATACACGCCCCCCCCCCCAACCCCCCCCCAGGACTATGTATCAGAGGTGAGCAATCGCTGTGCCCCCCCCCCAACAGGCATCAACACTCCAGCAAAGGCCCTTCACCTTGCGTGGTTGACTGATTCTGTGGCAGCTGTGGCACTGCAGAATGGTTCCCTGGTGACACTGCAGCTGGTGGGGGATGCTGGGAATGTGAGGTCCATACAGCTGGTATGTGCTTTAGTGAGATATGTTGTTGGTTAATGGTGGTTGCAATGGTGTGTATGCAATGGTGTGTATTTGTGCACACATGTTGGGTAATGATGGTGGTGGTGTGCCAACACTCACAATACATACACAATACACACACACAATACAACACACACACAATACAGCACACACACATGCAACCCTCCCCCTTGTGTTTCACACACAGACCCCCAGCGGCACCGCCCCACCCCCAACCTGCCTCGTTGCCCTGCGCCCCACCATGCTCTTCCTAGGTTCCTACGTTGCCGACTCCATACTCGTGCATGCCGTCAAGGAGACAGGGGGGCCCTCGGGGGGCCCCTCCGGCCCCCCCCCCTCGGGGGCCCCTGCTGTCGGTGACAAGCGCAAGGCAGAGGGGGGCCCCGGGGGAGGGGATGAGGGTGAAGGGGATAAGAGGCAGCGGTTGGATGGCATAGGCAATGATCAGCATGTGGATGTGGATGCAGAGGAGGAGGAAGAAGAGGTGTGTTTGTGCATGGGTGTGTAGTTGGGTGTGCGTTTTGCGTACAATGGGTTTGCATTGTGTACATGACAATTTGAAAACAAATCATCACCCCACCACAACTTTATCACCACAGTTGCGACTGTATGGCACCACCATTAAAGACACCCAGCATCAAATTGACACCACCACCAATGCCCACTACACCTACCGACTCCTCGACAGCCTCCCTGGGTGCACACCCCTCCGCACCATGGTGCACGCAGACCTGGCGGCCCCTGCGGGGGCCCCCCCCGCGGTCGTCGCCGCGGTCGGACGGGGCCGCTCGGGGGCCCTCGCTGTGCTGCGACCTGGTGTGCTACTTGATGTGGTGAGTGACGTGGAACTACCCGGTGTGCAAGGGGTGTGGGCGGTACGCCACATCCCAGCTGCACAAGCAGGGGCCGGTGACGCACCACCCGCAGGGGCCCCCCCGGTACGTACCCTGGTGGTGTTGAGTCGTCAGGGTGCTACGCAGGTGCTGGATGCAAGTGGGGATGAGTTGCAGGTGATTCAGGAGCAACAGCAGTTGGGCATACCACTGACACAACCGACGGTGTTTGTGGGGGGGATAGCACATGGGGCGGTGCTGCTGCATGTGGGGCAGCATGACGTCCGGTATGGGTATGGGGTGTGTATCAGTCAATAGTATACACCCATGATGTCAAGACAATGCAAAGAGCACATACCGACACCACCACACACACATACACACATACACACATACCCCCTCCCCCCCACACACACAGGCTGCTGAATGGCCTGACATGTGTACAACAGCTCTCCCTCACCCCCCTCCTCACCAGCAGCAACTACACCCCCCCCGATGCCTCTGTCGCCATTGCTGCTGCCACTGCCACCACCTACCATGCCACACTCCACCTCACCACGGGGGTGGTTGTGGTGTTGAAGTGTGTGTATGATGGTGAGGTGGGTGGGTGGCAGCTGCAGGTGGTGAGGGAGGCTGTGACACTATTGGGGCTGGATAGTGGATACCATGGTGTGTGGTGGGGGTAAGGGTGGGTGGGGGAATGAGGGGGTGGGGGGGTGGGGGAGGGTGATCACGTTGTCACGATGTCCTGGTGTCTGTATTGTTTGGGTATCGTTGCTGCATGGTATACCATGATGGTACATGACACTCACACACACACACAAACACACACACACACAAACACACACACACACACACCAGGGGATCACCACCATGACCAAGGGCAGCGTGTGACAGCAGTGTGTGTTGCGGAAGACACATGTGGGTGGTTGATTACACAGTTACATGCATGTGGTGTAGTGTTGCCAGCAGTACAAGCAGGAGGTCAAGCACCAGCAGACCATGTGGACACACCCAGGGCGTTTATTGTCATATGCAGGTGTATATGTGTTTGTGTGTATGTGTGTATTTCTGTGTGTCATTCGCTGCGTTGTACAGCATGTATATATACACATGCATACATGTACATCATATATGCACACAAAAGACATCAACATACCTGTCTCACACCACCACCACCACCATCCCCTCAGGCAATCAGGTGTTGTACAGGTATACGATGCACACACGCTCAAGTGCTGTGTTGTGTTTGAGGGGCTCGGTGATGGACGTGGTATGATTCATGGCAGAGATGGTGATGCTGCTGATGGACATGCTGGTGCTACTGCTGGTGGTGTGTCTCATGGTGCTGGTGCAAGTGGTGTGTATGCAACGGACGCAAGTGTAGTGGAGGTCAAGATGCATGCATTTGGGGTAAGTAGAGGGGGATGGGTAGAGAGGGAGGCATGGTGTGGTGGTGTGGTAGGTGATGTGTGCGATAGGTGATGTGTGATGGTGGGGTATGGTATGATGAGAGGGGTGCGTTGTGTGTGTGTGCTGATGTATGAAACGTGCACGTCATGATAATGGTCAACGTGATAATGGTCAACATGATAACCATCACCAACACCACACGCCCATCCCTCCCACCCACAACAGCCACTCAACACATCCTCTCCCACCCCCCCAACAATGGAGCAACCATCGCTCTTTGTGCTGCTCTCTGATGGGTGGTTGTATGTATACAAAATGGTGTGTGTGGAAGTGGCACCCGATCATAACAGGCTTGCACTGCTGAGGCAACCTGTGGGGTGGTTGGGGCACCTGCCAGCTGTGATTGGGGTGGGTGTAGTGGAAAATGGGCAGGGGGAGAAACACGAGGGGGGGATGGAGGAGGGTGGTGTGGCGGATGGGATAACAAGAGAGGTGTGGGGGGGGAATGTGGTGTGCTGTGTGTGTGCGTGTTTGTGCGTGTGTGTGTGTGTGTGTGTGTGTGTGTGTGTGTGTGTGTGTGCAGATGTTCTTACTTTCTTACTATTGCTACTGCTATTTATATTACAAATAGAACAACAACAACAACAACAATAATAACAACAACAACAAGAACAACAACCACAGGGGTCACAAGCACAGGGCACCAATGGCAACACAGCTGCAGGGGTTGACCACAATATGGCACTGGCACTCGGTCAACAGCCATTAGAACACCAACCAACAAGTCGCATTGTCCGTGTTGACCAACTTGGTACGTTGGTTGTGTTGGTGTTCATGTTGTTTGCTGTTATATGTGTTTCTGTAAGCACACACATATGTACACCCCTACACACACATGCATACACATATATATGCACCCCCACACAAACACACAAACACACACACACACACCCAATCACCCCCAAAACAGGGAATGGTCCAGTGTTTCAGGGCATACTCATAACAGGGCCCCGCCCTTTACTGCTGGCTGCTGCACGTGGGACCTTGCGCCCCCATACATTGCTCTCAGAGGGGCATGTGGTTGCTGCAACCCCCTTTACGAGCCCATTATGTCCACATGTATGATCTCATGTTATGATGTTGGGGTGTTGGTGCCGATGGTGTGTGGGTGTTTGTGCATGCATGTGCATGTTATTGTTGCTGTATGTGCGTCATGTGACCTGTTGTTTCATGTGATGCATATCTTATTTTTATACATTCAGTTTATTCTGTATTACGTTGACCTTAACCTATGCCATGTGCTTTGTATATGTATATGTTTATCAAATCCCACCCACGCATCGTCCATCCCGCGCATCCCCCACCCATGCATCACCCCCACCCACACATCACCCCCCCACACATCACCCCCCAATAAACCCCCCAGGGCATGATTACATGTACAGCAGACGGACATGTACGTACCGTCATGATCCCCCCCCGTCAACGTCTCGACACACCCTGGCCTATGATTCGAATTGCACTCAAATGCACACCCCTGGCTGTTGGTTGGTATCCAGAGGGACGCCTGGTCGCCGTGCTGACTCAGCGTGAGGCACCTTTTCGGCCATGGGTACCAGAGGAGTCCCAGGGGGATGCCCATGCGTCGTATGCCTATGCTACGGCAGAGGGGGGGGCTCGGGCACGCAACAAGTTGCTGTTGAGTGAGGTGAAGGGTGGGGGTGGTGGTGGGTGGGAGGGCGTTGGTGTTTCTGTGGTGTTTGTGTGGTGTGGTGAGGTGTATGTGTTTGACTGCATGATTACCAGATGCAACTGTTGACCATCATGTACAACTGTTGACCATGTTTTTGACCATTGCCAGCATACTTTGACCATCACCAACTATATATATAACAATCACTACACTCTAAATAGGTGAGATTGTTGACCCCTGGTACATGGTCAACAGCATGGAGGGCACCCCTCGATGCAGGGGAGGTGGGCATGTGTGTATCTGGTGTACACTTGAAAAACACCGTCACTGGAGCCACACACCCTCTCCTGGCAGTGGGTACTGCGCTCACAGCAGGTGCGTGTTTTTTTATTCATGTGTGGGTGTTGTTCATGATGGTGTGTGTGTGTGTGTGTGTGTGGAAGAAGGGGCGATGGGGTTAGGTGGGATGGTAGGGTATATGATGGTGGGGTATCATCATCAACAACGTGTACAACTAACACACCTTGATAACTACACTCAATACAAGATACCACCACATCATTCATCACAACATTACGACAATATCCATCACAAAAGTACTGCAAGCATCACAGCATACTGTACTCATGGGGTGAATCCTGAAAAAAACTGCACTTAACCAAAACACCAAAACACATACAGGTGAGGATTACCCAAGCATAGGAAGAGTACTGCTGTTTGAAATCACCAGCGCTGTTGATGGCAGTAATAAATGGGCAGTGCGTCTCTTGTGCTCTAGGTACGGGTGTGTGTGTATTGGTGGTGTGTGTTAGTGGTGTATATTGATGGGGTGTATTGGTGGTGTGTAACAGGACCACCCACCCCTGTCATAGCATCACACCTATTTGACCATGCTCTTGTTTGATTTCCACAATTGTTTGACCATATTCTGCCAACACACCCACCAACACACCAACACACCAACACACCAACACACCAACACCCCCCCCCCCAACTCAGAGAAGTACGCAACCCAGTCACCATGGCTGTCTCTGCCCCCCCCACTGCTGCATCACAGCTCGACGGCCTCCTGGTGGTGGCTGCAGGCACAAAACTGGAAGTGCATAGCTGGAACGGTAAGCAACTTGTACGAAATGCGTTTTTTGATGCACCCATGTGTTTGACGTCGCTCAACGTGTTGAAGAATTATATATTGGTGGGGGATGTACACAAGGGGTTGACCTTTGTCATGTACAAGGTGTGTTGGGTTTGTGGAGAGTGTATGCAGTGGGTATTGTCGGGGGGTTGTGGGGTGTATGTGTGTGGTGTAGTGTGGGCTACGTGAACATGCACATGACACATAATGATGACATACACCGCACACACACTATACACACACAACTCACAAACCACCCACACATACAAAACGCACAAACTACACAAAACACACACCCCTCACGCAACACCAACACACACAAAACACACCTCTACACACACAGGCTGCAAACAAGGAGTTGGTAGCACTGAGTAAAGATTTTGACAACAGTGACAGCCTGTCTTCTGATTTCATCATCAATGAATCTGTACTGCTGTGTTTTGAGGTGCGGGGGTGTTGCTGCGTTGGTATGGTTGTGTGTGGGTGTGTATTAGTTGTGCATGCGTGTATTTTTGCATAGTTGCGTATGTGTATGTGCATGGTTACATGCTTTGGTACACGTATACACACATCTCTGAAATATGCTGGACATCCCATTTCCTCTCTTGTTTCCCCTCTCATTTCCCCTCTCATTTCTCCTCTCGCTGCAACACCCACCGACACATACACATCAGGCGGATGCAGGTGGAACACTGCGAACGTTTCAATACAACCCCCAGGCTCCCCTTTCCTATGGCGGCAAACGCTTGCTCCCACAGTATGTCGGTGAATTGGTTGGGTTGGTGAAGAGACGAATTTTTGACCACGTTGTTGACTGTGATGTGGTCAAATACACATGGAGGACGAATGCATGCACAAAAGCAATAGTCAAACGTATGTCAACCTATACAACATCACAGGGGTGTGTTTCACATTGGTGCACGTGCAATGAGCACCCTGCGACATCCCCTCGCATGCAGTGATGGGGCGATGAGACAAGGGGTGCTGTACTGCAGCCCACAGGGTAGCATGGGGGTTGTAGTACCAACATGGGATAAGCATGCATGTGCTGCGTTGGAGCGACTGCAGCTTGTCATGGCGCTCAAGCTGCCCCATGCCGCTGGTCTCAATCCCCCAGCGTTTCGGTGCGAGCTTTTTTGGGGGGGAACATGTGTCTTTGCAACGTACACAGTGTGCTCACCAACACCCCCCAACACACACAGATACCGCTACACAAAGCTTGCGCGTGGTTTGCATGGTGGGCAGCAGCATTCGGGGCCCCTGCCTCGGGATGGGTTTTTGGATGGTGACTTGCTCATGCAGTTTGGCAACTTGTCACGCAGCCTGCAACGTGAATTGGCCAAAGAGGCTGGCACTGATGCGCAGCTGGTGTTGGGGCACCTTCGCGATGTGCTGCTGTCGCTGGGGGGTTGAGCAGTTGGTGTCACAAATAGTAATTTGCTTTCGTTTACAACCCGTTTTGATATAAGCACCATTCCATTGCAAACATTGTACACTTTCAGGGACATCCGCACAAACAATTCGCACTTGCACACCCAACTTCGCCATCTGGCAATTGATTGCAACTTCACATCCTCGCACAAGCCCACACCCCGTTTAACGCCAGCTGCACCCCCGATCGGTGTAGTAGACGCGCATCGCCTGGCTATTGCTGTCCTGGCGTGCTGATTTTTCAAGCGTTGCACTGCATCCATGAGTGTTCCTGCTGCTGAACCTGCCCACCAGCAATCCAACGGACAACTAGTGGAAGTGGTTTCACAGAATATGGTCATGGCCTACGTAGCACGTGTCAAGGAGAGTGCCATGAATTTGGTGAAAGAGGTGGGTTGCATGGGTGGGCGCTGATCATGTCGTGGTGGTGTCCACCATTTTTGTACATTCCTCTTGATCCCCCCACAGCGCAAGCCGTGGTCTGAAGTATTTGACCGAAGCTCCTTTGCCAAGCCAGCCCACATCAGCGAGGTATGGGGGCACCCCTTGACGCATTGCATCAACGTCGACACGTGTACCTATCAACAACACCCAACAACAACAACACCCTCCCTACAGGCAACATCCCGATTGTCCAAAAACATCAAGTACTTCAAGGTCAACTATGCTATGGCCATTGTCGCCACCACAGCACTGTGTTTCTTGGCAAGTCCTGCAGCATTGCTGGTATTGGCCTTTTTAGCTGCCGTGTGGTTTTTCCTCCTCGTCCTCCGCCCGGGGCCTATTGATATTGGGGGACGTACATTCGGGTATGTGTGTGGGGGGGGGGTAGGGGTGGCGGTAGTGTGCAAAAAGGGTTGTGTGGGTGTGTTGCGCGTGTTGGTGGGCACTGTGTTGTTTTGCGTCAGCACAGACAGCAATAGAATTGGTTGTTTCTGTATGCATTTGTACGTATCCGTACACCCTTGTGTATATGAATACATATGTACCAGCTTGTGCACACACAACATGTACACCGCACACACAGGGAGCGTGAAAAGTTTTTGGGTCTCTCTGTGTTTAGCTTGGTGGTCGCGTTCTTTTTGTCAAGGTATGTGTTGGTGGTGGAGGTAGTAGGTGGTTGTATGATGCCTCTGCACCTTGTGTACCATGTACAACACATGTCCTCTCCTTTCATTATTCACACCACATTTCCAGTTTTTCAACATTCACATCTCCTGTTTTTCAACATTCACATCTCCTGTTTTTCAACATTCACATCTCCTCTCCTTTCATCACACAGTATTGGCACAGTGTTGTTTTATGCACTGGGTATCAGCCTTGTAGCAGTGGGTATTCATGGTGCTATGCGTGTGCCTGATGACCTGTTCTTGGATGAGCCAGAGGTGTGTGTTTTGGGGGGGGGGTGTTTGGGGGGGTGTGGGTGAGGGGTTTGGATGGTAGGATGTGTATGGGTTGATGTGCAGGGGTGTGCGTATACATTGTCACACTGTATTTAGTAATAATTTAGTAATTAACATGAAACGTGAATCGCCATCTCATCATTGTCATCATCATTATTATTATTGAAAACCACTATCATCACCATACACCCTCATACACCCTCAAACACCTCATACACCCTCAAACACTTCATACACCCTCCCTTGTATACGCGCACACACAGGCAAGCAATGGTTTGTTGGCATTCTTCAATGTGCCAGCGACTGCGGCACTCACAGCAGGACCAGCCACTGTTGCTGCCACTGTGTAGACATACACACACACACAGCAGACTGTGTAAACACAGACCATGTGTGCTTGATATACGCAGTACATGCATGTGCACAACAGTGCATGGTACATACGGTGTATTGCAACTGTTGGCGTGTGCATTATATTGGATATGGAGGTCTTGTGTACAGGAGCGTGTGCATAGCAATATGTGTAGCATGAAGGAGCATAGGATACATGGATGGAGCCCCCATGGAGGGTTGCACATGTTGCAGTGTGCTTGGCATGTATGCTTGTCATTTCACCTATATTGATCATATCTGCACAGTGTGTTCAGTTTTCATCACCGCGTGTGGTGAATTTATGTTTTCCCTCATGTATCAATGAATCATGGTGGATTTTTTGTATTTGTGCAAATGGTGGGTGATGAATGCATGCACATGTCGTCATTAAGATACGAATGATATGGTTGCTGCACAGTCATGAATCCTTTTGTTTGTTTTTGTAACCACATATATTCACATCTTTGGTTGCCGCTGATACACACGAGAAAACGTCGACACGGACAACAACCTTGTGTTACAGCGCTGGTTGCACGTTGGTATGCACAGCGTGAAAAGGCATGAAATGCAACAGCAAGGGTGGTTGGCGTACACGCAAGCTGTTGTTGTTGTGATGCAGTGTACAAGAGAGGACTACCATACACGCAGCTTTCCATGTAATGTGCTGCAATGCCACCATATAAAACATACACACTCCTCACATCTGATGGTACAACACATGGTGATGGTACAACCATGGTACACACTGCCTGTCTGACTCACTATCTGTTGTTGTCAGCACTAGTACAACAAATGCTTGTACAAGGGTGATTTGTATACAGGGTGGTGGTTTTCTATACATGGCATGCTCTTCATGGCATGATGCGCCATTCTTTGACCACGCGGTCAACATAGCCACCCCCCATCTCAATGGCGCTGCTCAGGTGTTGGTACAATGGTGGTACACCAAATAAATAGGGAATTGCTACAGTCATTGTCAAGCTCTCATGGAGGCCACTGTGATGATGATGTCGTGATGTGGTGTTGTAATGATGTTGTAATGATGTTGTACGCTTGCTGACAACACCCTGCACACACCACACACCATCACCCCCCCCATACAACGTACTGTTTGAGGTTGCACTCAGTGACGATGACTTCCCCACCGGCACGCACAACCACATCCTCCACGGCCTCAGACACAAGATCCACCGACCGGCAAAACCCCTGCAGGTTGATGCGACGACCGGGATCACATGCGTTCATGGCAGCTACAGTAAAGACGTTGCCAATGCACAAGCCCTGTTCTGCCGGTTGTGGAAGCTGCTGCAGTTTGGCACGAAGCTGTGCAGCCTGGGGGGGGGATGATGGGATGATGTAGACCACACAGACGACAACATAACACACAACATACCTTGGTAGTGCTGCTGTCCAGGATCCTGCCCTGTAGCCGCACCATGCCGTCTGCTGTCAGAAACGTGATGACCTGTTGTCGTGACAACATGATAGGGTGTAGGGTACAAGGTGCTACTACTACCTCCTCTCGTACCTCACGCTGCCTAGACATGTCGTCATCACTGAGGTGAATGCGGTAACGTCGAGATCCAGCCTGTGGTTGGTGTGGAGAAATGCATACAACACAGTCGTGGCAACAACAGATGCAGATGAGAGGTTTTTGTGCATGCAAGCCTCACCTGTATGCGTGTACGTGATCTACGTGTGCTCACGACACGTCGTGGCATGCTTGGCAACTGGAATCGTCCCGTGTTTGTACAGCAAGTGCCAGGAATCGTTGACATCTTGTCTGGTTTTGTGTGGTACAATTGTGGTCACGTACAACAGGTGGTGTACAACTGGTGGTGTACGAGAAGGTGTTGGTACACGAAATGGTACACAGTATTGGTAAATGTTGTTTTCCAAACACTTGAACGATTATCTGGGGTATTGCTCTTCATCGCGCAAATGCTTTCTTGCCATCGACCCAACACACAAATACCTTGCCCTTGCCCTGGGTAAACAACAACAACACATAAACACAAGATGTTGACCAAACACATCATCCACAGCTAACCATACTGTCCTCATAACGGCGGTATCATGCCTGCATCCGCAACAGACAAGGTACTACAGTGTGAACAAACAGAGGCACACTCGTAATCGCTCATCAACCCATCCTCCTCCGAAACCATCAGCAGGCAAATCGCCTTCATCTGCCGTCAAAGGAGCAAAAACTACCATCATTTCTCAAGCAGCTCACGGTTTCGCCACAGCTTTTTCAGGTAGGGTTGGATGTGCCTCGGTGGATGTGCCTCGATGGATGTGTGTTGTACACCCCCCCCCCCACCACCCACCAACAGCCCAAGGAGCATGACAAAGCTGCAGTGGCACACACAAGCAAGCTCAAACGACTTGTAGAACCCCGTCCAGCACCCATCGCCCTCGATGAACTGCTCAGCTACAGCGTACGGGGTGTTGTGGTCCCACATCTGTCTGCTGAATCAAGCAACAACTAAATACGCACACTCCTTTATAAAGTCCACCATTATGCATGTCCACATTGCCACAAGACACCCACACCAATACCACAGAAAGATCCCATTGCCGTCTCCCTCACCCCCATCCATGATCCATCCCTCGCCACAAAGGCCCTTGCTGTCTTCAACAGCATCCTCGTGTACAGCGGCGACACCCCACAACCCGTCACATGGAGCACCAAGGTCGACCTGGCACACAGAGTGTTGCGCACTGCGCTGCACAAGGGGCCTGCATTGCGGGATGAGGTGTATGCACAGCTGATGAAGCAGGTCAATGGCAACCCACGTGTGGAATCCAAGGTATGGGAGGAGGGGGGGAGAGGATGTGGAGGAGAGATTGCTCTGGTGTTGGGTTTGTATATCATAGACATGCATCGCCCACCATGACCATGCTCATGCATAGTCCATCATCATCATCATGATGGTTGTACATGATCATGCTTGTGTTTTTTAAATGTGCAGCATGGCTCCCACACTACACTACATTCAGCATCCCTTGTACGTATCCTCCACCACATCACCACCACATCACCACCACATCACCACCACATTATATCCTCCACCACATCACCACCACATCAATAACGCCCTCAGGTGCACGTGATGGAATTGCTGCATCTGATGACATGCACATGCCTGCCCACTGAACCCATGGCTATGCTGCTGCTGTGCATGCTGTGTGAACTGTCACAAGACAAGGCACGTCAGCGCCCAGGCGTGAGGGAGCTTGCGCAGGTGGCATTGGACAACATGTACCGCATGGCAGACATGGGGCCCCGCCTTTCGGTATGAGGGGGGGGTGGGAATGAAAGGGGTGGGGGATGAAAGGGGAGGGGGATGAAAAGGGGGACACATGTGCATACACACACACACACACACACACACACACACACACACACACACACGTCCATACATACCCCCTACCCCACCCCACACACCGACACACCCACAAACACACAGGCCCCCTCACACAATGAGATTAGCAATGAACTGGTACACAAACAAGCCACTGCACTCATTCATCTCACCGACAATAGCACTGTGCAATTGGGATTTAGTACAACAACGGTGGTCAAAGAATCGTTGACCACTCTGGCCGAGGATTTGGGGTTGCTGTTGGATGACACATTTGCACTCTATGTGCAATTTGAGGTGGGGAGAAAATGGGTTGTGGGGTTGAGAGTGTGTGGCGTATGAGATACTTGTAGGGTTGACATGGTCATGTATATGTGCACACACATACTACACATCATAGAGACACACAACACAACACACACAACACAACACAACACACACACAAAACACACACAAAACACACACAAAAAAAAACACCAAAAACACACACTAGGATGGTCCCAGCATTGATGTCCACCTCAACAAGCGCGCCCTCCTCGCCCTCCTCCCCGACAACTACATTGGAGATGCTGTCAACACCACCATGCATGTGCACAAGGGCGAAACGACAACACAAGGGCCTCGGGGTGCTGGTGCTGCTGGTATTGGTGCTGCTGGTGCTGGTGCGGGTCGTGGTAGTGTTGGTGGTAGGCAAGCACATGGCATGGGGAAGATTGTGTTGAGGAAAAAAGTGTTTCGGAAAGGGGACAGGGCTCCGAGTAATGCTGAACACATTGCCTTGGCATATGGACAGGTGTGTGTGTGTGTGTGTGATTGGTGTAGATGTTGGTGGTGTGTATGATTGGTGTGGACACCCAACACACATACATGTGCTACAATCTGTGTATGTGTACACCCAACAACCCCCCAATACCCCCCAAACACACACACAGGTGGTGGCTGATTACAGAGCAGGTCTTTACCCCACCCTCTCCCCTGACACACCCCGCCTCACTGCCCTACAGCTCGTCATACACCATGGAAGCACCTTTGTTGGGGGTAGCACAACACGTAAGGTTGGGGGTAGCACAACAACCAACAGTACACCATCCGATGACACCTATGGCATGATGAAGCAGGCTGTGCAGTCGTACATACCAAATGCACTGGTACAGAGCAGGTCGACAAAGGAGTGGGTGGGGGAAATCATGTCCCACTATGATGCGCTTGCTGATCTGACTGCTGCAGAGTGTCAGCTGCTGTTTTTGAGTGCTGTTGGGAAGGTTGCGTATGGTATGTGTTGATGTGTTGGGGATGGTGTGTATTGTTGACGGTGTGTGTTGATGGTGGTGTTTTTGTTGTGTGATAATGTATTGCCACTTGATCACAGGGCGTGCAGTACAATCACACACACACACACACACATACAGCAACACACCACAATACGCACACTGACAAACACCCCAACCCATTCCTCAAACACCCCCCCAATAAAACACATACCCAATACCCCCCCCAAAGAAAAGACAACATACCCCACTTATCCACCCCCCATCATCATCAGGTCTCTCTGTCATGCACATGATCACAGTCACCAAGGACACCAGCACCCAACTCCCACCATCCCTCATACTCGCCATCAACCACCGAGGCGTCCACCTCATCTCCCCCAAAACACACAAACACCTGGGAACCCTACAATACAGAGATATAGGAGAATATGGGGGGAACGCAGAAGTGTTGACCATGACCGCCCGTGTGGGTGGAAGCATGCATGAGTTTGTGTTTGCGACTACGAGCGCGGTGGAGATCACAGAGGCAATTGATATTTGTATTGCTGGTATGTTGATGTGTGTGTGTGTTTGTATGTTTGTGTTTGTGTGTGTGTGTGTGAGAGAGAGAGAGGGTGGGTGGGTGGTGGGTGTGGGTGTGGGTGTGTTGGGGAGAATACCTCCATAGATGCACTCGTACTCATGTGTTTTACAATATTGCATGTGTTTTCAAGTGCATGCACAACCATATACATACACGTACACGCACATGCACTCCTCCCCCCCCAACACTCAGATCTCCTACAGCGCACAGCACACGGCAACACAGACAGCACCACCACCGACATACCATCCCCACGACCTGGTGACCACGAGAGCATAGACCTTGAAACCACACACATACGCAAACTTGCACAACGAATCGCCACTCAAGGTCAAACACATGGCCAAACACATGGTGGTCAAAGTTATAGTCAAACACATGGTCAATCTCCTACAAATGCCAGCAGTGTGGTCAGCAGTGGTATTAGATCACACCAGCAGCAGCCGCAACAGCATGGTGGTAGTTATGTTGATGGTGCAGCTCATGATGACAACAACAACAACAATGCTAGTGCCAGTGTCAGCATTACTAATAAACCAGCAACACGTAGGTCAAGTGATGGCAGGCAACTGAAACCTGGTAGTAGGAAAGTGAGCTTTGGGAGGGACAGTACACGGTGCGTGCTGGGGGATATGTGTGGGCGTGTGGGCGTGTGGGTGTTTGTTGGTGGATATGTGTGTATACATGTGTTTTTGTATTTGTATGTTCCCAAACCTATGCATCCGCCTCCCCCCTTCAATCCACACACCTATTCACCCACACACCCACACACCCCTACCCACCCGGCCACCCACCCACACAAACACTCACACAGTGATGATTCAGTCACAGACCTGAAAGCAGCTAGTCGTAGGGGCAGTGCAGCACGCCTCTCCCTAGAGGAAACACAAGCACTCATGAATGAACTTGCACTGGCAGCTTCGAATGCACCTTCCAGCACCCACCCACCCACCACAACCCCCAACACAACACTCACTACACCTCCCAGTGGTGCGAATACACCCCATGCACACCTGTTGACAGCAAAGATAGCAGGGGTCGGGGGTGATGGTACAGAAGGGGGGGCTGGTGTGGCAGCAGCAGGGGGTGTGCAGGGGGATGACATGACACATACTCAACAATCAGATAGCCAACAACACACCGGTGAACAACAACACACCCGTCAACAACAACACACCGGTCAACAACAACAACACACTGGTCAACATGGGCAGTCTTCAGGTGTCATTTCCCCACCCCCCACCTTGCGTCCAATTGCTGTCGGCACAACAAAAGGAGCAGACCAACCCAACAACAACAATAATAATAACAATTATTATGTGTTTACCAACAAACTTCATGGTGATGGTGGTCCTCATGGTGCATACAACAGTGCTATGCCCAGCACACCCATGGCACCTGGTGACTTTCGTATACCAGCGGTGTATGATGCCAACACTGTGGGTGGTAGTGATAATGTGCATGGTAGTGGTGGTGAGAATGGGGTGGGGGGCGGTGTCCCTGTACAAGAGGGTATCCATGCGCAGGGGTATGGCGAGGGTGTTGTGGGTGGTTATGGTGTAGAGGGGTATGTGGTGGGTAGGGAGTCTGTGATTGATGGGGATGCACGCCGTGTTGAGGTATGTATGGGTGGGGGAGGGGGAAACGCGTGGGGGGGGGGGGTGGGGGGGGGTTGACAATGTGGTGGGGTATGTCATGAACAATGCATTGTTGTGCATGAGGAGTTGTCACTATGATTGTTTGCTTCATACATGCACATGCCCATGTATCTTCATGCCCACACACACATACACCCAACACACCCATACACACACACATACACAACCCACCACCACCACCCTCAGCCACCTCCAGCTCAAGGTGGGTGGACCACACACCACGGCTCTGGGACAGTGGCTGTGAAAGGAGAGGGGGGAACCCAACCCCCCTGGTTGGTCAAGTCATTCACACTACAACTGAAAACACCTGGTGGGAATGAACCTGGGGGTAGGAATGAAGAGGGGAATGAACATGGGGGGGGGAATGAAGAGGGGAGAGGTGCATTACCACCACCAGCAGCAGTGGGTCATGGGTATGCACAGACACACACAGCAGGTGGTGTGCGTACACAAGCAGAACAAGGGGCAGCACAGCAAACAGTGGACAGCCGGGAGTATGGTCAACAGTACGGTTTACAGCATGGTCAACAACATGGTCAACAGGACAACCACAATGGGTGTCATGCAACCCACACAACCAACAACAACAACACAACCAACAACAACAACACAACCACAACCACCCCTGCTGCTTCCTCCCACCCATCCCGCCCCATCACCCCCTCCCACCAATCCCGCCCCACCACCCCCTATGGGGAGTTGGTGTACGAGCCCCTTGGTGTTGAACATGATGTGGATGTGGCAGCACACGTGATGCTGTCAAGACACACCACACGTAGACGATCACTTATAGATGATGGTGCTGTGCAGGTAGCGTGTTGGGGAGGGGGGTGAGGTGGTGTGTGTTGAGATGGTGTGTAGCAGTGCTGTCTGTATGGGGGGGGGGGGGGGACAAGTGGTGTATGTTCAGGTGGTGTGTTGAGGTGGTGTGTGTTGAGGTGGTTTGTGTTGGGATGGTGTGTAGCAGTGCTGTGTGGGGGGGGATGTGTATTATGGTGATTGTAGTCACCTTCACCTTGTCTACTTATCACCAGCATTACACACACCATCACATACACACACAAAAACACAGGAAGCACTACAACGTGCAGCACCCAGTGGGAGCCACTTGACCACCTTTGTAGAGGGACCAGGGGGACCACCAGGGGGACCAGGGGGCCCTCCTTGTGCCAGTGACAATAGAAATGACAGCAACAGCAATAATAATAACAACAACAGCAATAACAATAACAACACCAACAGCAACAATAACAACAACAGCAGCAATAACAACAATAACAACAACAGCAGCAACAGCAGCAATCACAACATTCACAACAGCACTTATCATGAGAACAACACTATCACTGCCGCTATTCCTACTGTCACTGCCCCTATTACTACTACTACTCGTGAAGCAGTACACCTTGACAACAACAACACCATTGATAATGGCACCGCAGCACACTGGGCACCACCACCCCAATCAGCAGTACACCCAACCTCCACCCCCACAACAACAGCAACATTGCGCCCCCGTCGCCCCTCCCATGCTGAACTGCATGTTTATGACACGTTGACCACGTTGACCGAGCATGTACGTGCCATGCGGCAACATCTCCCTCATGCAGATGCATTGAGGGTGCGAATGGAACTTGCTGAACAAGCTGCAACTGCAACAAAACAGGTGTGTGTGTGTGTGTGTGTTTGAGAGAGATAGAGAGAGATAGAGAGAGAGTGGGTGGGCGGGTGGTGGTTGTTATAGGGTAGGATGATGATGATGATGGGGGGTGATGATCTGTTGTTTTTCCAATCCCTTCCCTTTTCCCAACCACCTACACACACCCACATATACACCCCTGCACCCCAACATGTACACCCCCCCACACACACACTCACAACAGGCACTGCAACAACATGCAGAGGAAACAGCACAGCGAGAACAAGCATGGGAACAAGAACGTGCTGCGTTTATACAACAGATGCAGAAGAAGGATGATGAAGCATCAGAGCACATACGCAGCTTGGGGAGGGAACTTGGTGCGTGTGGGGGGGTGGGGGGGTGAATTGAGTGTTTGGGAGGGTTCCACCGCATGCGTGTGTGTAATTGACAATGTGCTGCAGCACATACATGTCTGTGTATGTGTTTTTCCTACCTGTAGCATACGTACATCACACGTACATCACACGTACATTACAAAAACATCACACGCACATTACAAATACATTACAAATACCCACACGCAGTTGCAAGGGAAGCGCTGCTACGTCAAATGGCTGATGTACAGCGTAATGCATCATCACAGGCAGAACAACTTCAGCAGGCAAAGGTCACTGCTGGTATGTGGTGTAATTGTTGCCAGTAACATGAAGTGTGATACTTGTGTTTGGGGGGCTAGATATCTGTGGGTGGGTGGGTGGATACTTGTGGTGGGAAGATGGGGGCGAATGATTGTACAAAGATATGTGTGTTGGAACATACGCCGTATACACACCTCATAGCGTGATAGTAGTGATAGTGATCACACACAAATCATCATCACACACACACACACACATTACCCCCACTATCATCATCATAGATGACATGCGCAAACGCCTACAAGCAGCCAAGGCAAGCATAGCTGAGGAGTCTTCCGCAGCAGCTGCAGCACGTAGAGAAGCAGCTGCAGCACAAGAACAGGTGCATGCTATCACTGAGTTGGTGAATGCATTACGACAGCAACTGCAAGCAGCAGAAGATGAGATTACACGTACAAAGAGGGACGTGCAGGTGTGTAGGTTGGGGGAGTGGGTTGATCAGGATTGTGGGTGTACGGGGGGGTGATGATGGGGGGGTGGGGCAGTGAAATTGGTAGGAGCGTGTGGTGCGTTATATCGGGTAGCAGCGTGTGGTGCGTTTTATCGAGTATATATACATATACATGTACACAATGCACTCTGCACACATACCCTATTCACAGTCTCACACACACACATATTCACACCCTCACAAACACAGGATGAAGCTGATCACAATGCAGACCTCACACGTCAACTCACACACGCCACTGCTGACATCACACGCCTACAACGTGCATTACAAGGGGAAAGGGAGGCATCAGCAGCACTGTTGCAGGCAATGAGGGTGGAGAAAGATAACAGTAGTGCTTTGCTGAGGAGATTGGAGGTGTGGGTGGGTGGGGGGTGGGGGTGGGGGTAGGTGGGGTTGAGAGAGTGGGGTTTGAATCGCTGTGTGCGTGCGATGCTGCATGTATGCACATGCATACAATACACACCCATACATCACACACCCATGCATACACCATACACACCATACATTACGCACTCATACATCATACACCCATACACAGCTTGAGTCTGAGGAGCTGAGGGCCACCCGTACACAGCATGCACAGCATGCACAGCAGCACCAACAAGGACAACAGAAACAACAGCAGCAGCAGGCACATGTTGTACAGCATGACATGTCAAGGGGTGCCGTGGAGGTGGAGCCTGTTGACCATAATCAGTTCAACCATGGTTTGACTACTGCACCAAACAGTCAACGCACAACAGAAATGTCGACTGCAACACCAGCAGCTGTCCACCCCCCTTCAACATCGACACATGTTGCTGGTGATGAAGACAACCACAGCACAGCACGCAAAGCGTCCCACGCCACCACCACAAGCCATGTAACAACCGCTAGTGCACCTGCTGTGCTAAGCAAAGGGTTGACTGATGGTGTGGTGGTTGTACACTCCACAACCAGCAGCAGCAGTGACGAAAGCAAGTATGAGAAAGAGGATGTGATGTGTATGGGGTTACAATGGGGTCACAATGGTGTCTCTGTGTGTGCGCATTTGCCTCAACAATGTGTGTAGAAATTCATTCAAATAGGTTCCATGTGCATCATGTCCCCCATGAATATCAACACAATGATGCCACCCACCTACCACAACACCCACCACCACCTCACAGCGCACCCCCAATCCCCCACCCCCCACCCCCCACCAACACCAACAACACCATCACGGACACCACCCAACTTCAGCAACACATTGCCCAGCTACAACAGGCAAACGCACAACTGCAACAACAACTGGCAGAAGCCCACGTTCGAATCAGTGAGGTGGTCTCGGAAACCATTGCAGCATCCACACCGGTCAAAGTCAAACCGGGATCGGCCCCCGAAACATGCACCCGCTGCAAGGGGGCCCTCACAGACCCGGGGTCCCCCACGTGTGCTGCATGTGGGGCCCCGCATGAGGCGGTGTGTGCACGTTGTGGGCTGTCCTCCAATTTGCCTGTGGAGCTGAAAAAGGCGCAGTTGCTGTTGACTGCAACACGCGCTGCATTGGAGAGTGTTGCGAAATTGAAAACATCCCCGGTACGGTTGTTGTGTGTTGATTTCCCTTCCCTCAAGCATGCGCATTCCATCTACAAAACACCCCCCCATTCCTTTCACACACACTGTACAGCACACGGCAGACGTGGGACCGCAGCAAGGCACGGACACCATGCGTGGGTCCGTGATGACTGCTACCAACGCCTCCACCCAAATGACCTCCAGCCCCACAACGTCCTCCGCCACAACCGCATCTCGTGCTGCTGGTCAACATGTTGATAACCTGCTGCGGCACATGCAAATTCATAGTGGGGGAGATGGAGGGGGTGTGATGATGGGAGATGCAACGGTATATGGATACATAGGTGTTTATGTTGGATATGACACATCCTGCATGCGCGCCTCACACAATATTCTCCCAACACGTGATCATCCCAGGACACCAACAACGGTCAACATCATGGTCAACACATTGCTACCCTCCAGCAGCAGCTTGCTGTGCTGCAGGGCCGCTGCGATGAGCTCCGAGTGCGGGAAGCAAAAGCAGTGGCAGACCTGGAGGCCCTGAAAAACAGTGGGGGGCACCATGATGGTGGTGCTGCCAATCAGCGGCTGTCGGAGCGGTTGGCATGCGAAAACGCTGCGCTGAGGGGCCTGGTGGTGGAGTTGACGACCGAGGTGGAAAAGTACAAGGTCATGGTGGCATCGCTGCAGGTGGCACTGGAAAAGGTATGGGGGGGGATCATCTTGGTGTATATACATTATCACTGGCTCTACCAAATCCATAATCCCCCTCGTCAGATTGTCAAGGAACGGCTGCAGGTGGGAGAACTGGAGGTAGTGCTCGACCTTGAGAAGGACGTGGCGGTAAGCACGGCTGGGGTGCCGGCCTAAGTTGGTGCACTTTATCTTAAATGATGTAATGTGCAGGGTTTTGTAAGTACATCTTTGCATTTGCTACTTGGCCGTTGGCAATTTTGTTTCAGCCACGCAGCAACCCACGCAGCAACCCACGCAGCAACGATGCCGCTGTCGAGTAGCAAGTCCGCTTTATGGTACCTTATAATGATCCCAAGTTTGGCCTTTTTCTCGGTACGACACCCTCTCGACACTGCGGGTTAGGCTAGCTATGCTGTCACGGTGTCTCAAGTGCCCTTTATCACCCGTTTACATACAAACTCTCCACATCACATCATGCAAACAGCTCTGGTTTTCTGATCGTGCGTACAACTACACCTTTGTATCCGATGTGAATGCGCACATCAAGGGCTTTGCAGAGGCAGTGCTCCCCATGCCTCTCAACAACAAAACCCAAGTGGTGCTCGATGGCTTTGCTGAGGCTGTCATCCGGCCATCGATGGAGTATAGGCGCTGGTCGCTTGTGGCACATATTTGGACAGCAGGCACTGGCGCAATTGCCATGATCCTCAATCTGATGCCGTGGGTGCGCACCCGATCATATGCACTCCATCGTGCACTGGGCTACTATGCAGTGATGGCAGTCGCCATTACCTGTGTGCATCTCATGACCATCTGGACCGTGTTTGGCCAAGTTCCTGTTGGGTTTTGGGCATCTGCTGGCACGCCGTTGATTTGCACAGAGATGGCGGCGTGTGTGGTACTTGGATATCGTGCTGCAGTCAAGCGCGATTGGATGGCCCATCGTGCTGCAATGATGTTTTGTGCAGCGGGGATGCTCTATGTAAGTGGTGGGTGGGTGGGTAGCTGTCGTACTTTACACTTATGTTTTTCTCCTACATACTCTTCTGCATACCACAGATTCCCACGCAGCGTTTCATATGGACTGTGCTCAGCAAGGTGTGTGTTTTGCAAACCTTGTGTGTATTTTTGTACCCTGTGTGAAGTACTTTGTACACTGTGTGAAGTACTTTGTACACACCCATACATGCTGTACACCATGTATCCACCACATGTTTTCCCCACCCCCATCCCATCCCCCAGAACAACTTTCCCTGGGCAGCCACAACATGGACAGACCATCGCTACCTCTACATCAACACCTCCTCATTGATGGGCATGGTCATCAACAACGCCGTGGCCTGGTATTTTGCATTTCACACAACGCCCAGGGATGCGCGTGTGCAGGCTGTGCTGAAGAACAAAGCATCATAAAACCTATTTGACAAGAATAACGCGGGTGGCAAAGCAGTGGTGTATGTGTGTGCTTTGTATGTGGTTTGAGTTGCGGTGTATGATCTCTGTACGGTTGTGTATGTATGGTTCACATAGATGATCTCGCGAGCTCGAGATGTGATGTGTTTGCAATGATGGTGATGATGGTGATGTCTTTGTGAAAACCATAGAATTTCTCATCTGCTAACACTTGCTTAAAAGACAACATCGAACCACTTCACAACACCAAAACCAGCAGTCAATCCCATGCTGTCCCTGCTGTCCAGGCAGCTGGCATCCAAACTAAGCAATCATGTGCTCTGTGCGTTGCAATCACAGCCTGGTACCATAACAGAAGCTGTACGATGCGTGTCAACAACGACAGCGTTGTGGCGATGGGCAAATGTTATGTTGCCAGTCACCAGGCCACCCAATGGTACGATTGTTTGTGAATTTGTTTTGCTTTGCAAGGTGCTATGTATGCACATGCCAATGCCCATAACACAGCACCCAAGAGTGGAGTGCAGCCAGATCTTGTGGAAAAGGTATGCTTGCTGTGTGTTGTGTAGTATACATGTGCCCTGCACCTCATAGCACCCATGCACCACAGGTTTTGGGACCAGAAGTAGCATCAGCACCAGAGTTGCGGCGGTTGCGGCAAGTCATCCTGCAGCAGGAGTTTGGCATGTTTCCCGGTGACACTGGCTCCACAGAAGTACAAGGTATGCATTTGTTGTGGTGTGTTTGTCATGGTGTGATGTGTCCAGAGATGGCAGACGGGTGACACATACAAACACATGCACAGTGGCAATCTTGACCGATCGCATCCATGACATGGCAGTTCATATGAAAAACAACCACAAAGACTATTCAGCAAAGCGGTATGTGGGTATGCAGAGCAGGGTTTGTGCACAAATGCCAGCGACAGCACATGGTGTATCTGTGGATGGATGTTTGTGGATGGGTGTCTGTCAGCCTTGTGTAGGCAACCTGTCATAAGGGTGCCAGCATCGTTTCCAGCTATTTATGACACTCAACATTCTTATTCTTGACTGCCATACACTGCATACCTCACCCATACACAGGGGTTTGGAAGCAATGCTGCAAAAGCGCAAACGGTTGTTGATGTACTTGCGCCGCAAAAACTACGACCGCTTTTCAATACTGATAACAAGACTGGGGCTCAAGGATAACCATATGCGCATGGTACGTTGGGTTTGTTGACTGGATGTGCTGCGACACCATCATCTTGATGCATACTCATCAACCCATCAACAACACTGTCCACAGACAAAGCACATGGTACGTGCTATTCAAAACAAGGGCCAGCGTGTCAACAAGCAGCGAGCTCTCAAGGAGCGCAAGTTGAAGATGGCTGCTGCCAGAAAGCGCAAAAGGGGCAATTAGTAGAGGGGAGAGAGAGGGGTTGAGAGTTCCGGAGGAATGATGTTCTTTCGGCGGCTTAAAACGAGTGTAATTTTAATTAGAGCTATTTGCAGTGTATGTGCCGATATGCTCTTGATCAGCAGCGTGATCATTGAGTTTTCGTGACAAAGTCGTACGTGACATTCCCACCTGGATCGTGCACTTGGCCACGCTAGCTATTGACAGATTGACTTCCGAAAGCAATTTCCGAGACTCGCTGCACGTGTTGAGACAATTCCGATACTCTCTACATCGTTGTGCTGCTCATTGCGCATTCTGGGGTTGACCATCCTTTTGTGACCAGGGTTTGTATTGGCCCCTTCTAAAAATGACCGAGCAGCCAAACGGAAACCATGCTGATCAATCCATTCAGACATTACGGGGTACGCCAATGGTTGTATGCAAGCTTGATGATCCACCATTCTGCGCTCCGTTCCCACAGTCACCATGCGCCCAAGCACCGCTCGCAAACCCCACCCAGAAGCAACACGGCGGGTAACACGCCTTGCCAATGTATGGCTTGTTGCAATTATTGCATATCAACTGGTGGTCATAGTGGTTTGTCGTACAACTTGCACTTGCACGTGTTTCTGTGAATGTACTACCTCTTCCCCTGCGTACCTACCCCCCCCCACTGCACACCACAGGGCATACAACAATTCGTCATCCCCCCACCCCCCAAGCCACCCCCACCCCCCCGCTTTTACCAAATACGAGCAGCACTGGATGCTGGACATGGATCATCCCACAGTGGTCATCATCCCACTGGTCATCATCATCCCACTGGACATGGTACCCACAGTGCTCATACTCACACATCACTTGCTGGACGTATTATGGGGCATGCTGCTGCTGGGGGGAGTAGGGCTCCATGTCAGACACAGGAACAGCAATCTGTGAGGAAAAGACAAGTCCCACAGAGCAATGCACAGAGAAAAAGTGCAGGCAATACAAAAAGTGCAGGCAATACAAAAAGTGCAGGCAAACCAAGTACTACAAACACAGGGAAAGACATCAAAACCACGCTTACAAACACTGCTACTACTACCACTACTACAATATCCACTCGGACAAAAACAAAAGCACCACCACAAGGGAGTGGCAAACGTAGTGCACCTCAACAGGGTCCACCCACACAACAACACGCATCCCCTGCACGAAAAAAGCAAAAGCAAGCACCGGCAGATGGTGGTGAGTTTGGTGTTGTTGGAAGTGTATTGAAGAGCAGTACATATAAGAGCAATCATAGCAGGTCAACACACTTACTCACTCATTCACACTCATTCACTCACTCATTCACACTCATTCACTCATTCACTCACTCACTCATTCAATCACTCAGGGGAGGGCGATGCGGCTTCAGTTATGCCTCCCCCCCCACCAAGGACCCCCAGGAATGGAGTAGGGGTGATGTTACGATCACCAGAGGAACGGTGCGTACATTTTTGATCGATGTGTGTGTAGGGGAGAGCATATTTTGGCACGACTTTCACTCGACAGACCCACCACCAACACCTACACACCAACACACCCCAGAGGTACCAAACGCCCCCCCCCCGAATCACCCCTCAGCACCCTCCCCCCACCCCGCCCACCCCGCCCACCCAAACCACCCAAACACTTGGGTGATGAAAATCCCTTTTATGGTCCAGCACTGTGTCGCTTGAAGCTGGAGGTAGAGAGAGCAATAGAGGGGGCCCCTGCGCCACCTGGCACCGTGGTGTGGGTGCGTATGCGAGGTGTGTGGGGGTTGGGGGTGTGTGGAGGTGCTTGGTGTGTGGATATGGACAACACATACACACTCCATGAACAACACATGTACGCACACTCCATGAACAAAACATGTATACACACTCCATGAACAAAACACATACACACTACATGACCAACACATATACACACCACATATGCACACGACCATCACACCCAGGGTTGGGCTGTTGGCCTGCTGTTATGTGGTCACTGTCCAACACAAAAAACAAAGACCTGGTGGAGCTGCTGCGCTTGTTTACACCTGGTACATGTTGACTGCTTGTTGACTGCTGTTGATTGTTGTTGACTACTGTTGTGTTTGTTGTGGTGTTTGTTGGCATCGACACACACACAATACATCCGTGACGTATAAAAATATATACACACAGTAAGCACTTCCATACATACACCATACATACACCATTACACAACAGGAAAGGTGTTGGTTCGCTTTTATGGTGATCACAGCAGCAGCTGGGTGCGTCCATGTGACGTGGTGGATGGAATACATTTCAAAAACGTACCCAGGGGGGGGCGACCCAGAGGTCCTAAGGGGGGGCGGGTGTCAAATAATGTTCCGCGTGTGGACAATGCACCAGTCAACGCTGTTGGTGGTAATGTATCAGGTGGTGTTGGTGCTGCTGCTGCTGCTGGTGGTGGTGATGGTGGTCATGGTAGTGTACTTGATACTGCAATTACAAGTGACACTACAATTACGAGTGAAGAGGAGGATCCCCGGGTGTTGTCTCTCAAGGCATGGGGGCGTGCAAACAAAAAGTAGGTGTGATTATGTGTCTTGATTTGTGTGTGTGTGTATGTATGTGCGTGTGTATTTATGTGTGTGTGTTTTTATGTCTCGTCATGTCACACATAACACATACACTCACACTCACGCTTCTCATTACAACAATAGGCACAATCAGGTGGCATTGGCATTGTCAGACTGGAGAGCAGCACATGTAGATGACCCACTACGTGAGGTAGCTCGCATGTGTAGCAACTATGAATCAGGTGATGTGTGGGTGTGGGTGTGTATGTGGCTCGTATGTGCAGCAACTATGAATCAGGTGGTGTGTGTAAGGGGATGGGGGGTATATATGTGGGTGGTGTGGATGGCATGTATGGGTGTGTATGTGGGTGGTGTGCGTGTGTACAATGCGTTTCTCTGTACAATTTGTTTTTCACAAATATACAATATGTTTCTCACACATCATATCCCTACCATTCTTCCCACCACCACACCAAGTACAGGTGATGCAGGTTCTTCACTACAGGATATGGCGTGGCATCATTGTCATGTATGTAAGGATGACACGGGAGTGCTAGCACCTTGCAACTTTTGTCAGCGATGCTACCAGTACGTATTGGTGTGTATTGGTGTATATCAGTGTGTATTGGTGTTATATTGGTGTATTGAACTGTCCCTACACCTGCACTGTTTCATCTGTACACCTGTATTATCTCCCCTCGTCTGTAGTATTCCCCCTACTTTCCTGTTTTTCCTCTACACCTCCACACCTGCACACCTCCACACCTGCACACCTGCACACCCCCACAACAACAGCACAGTATGTATGGACCCCCCTGCCCTCTCTCACCTTGACCCCCCCACTGACTTGTGGGTGTGCCCCAGTTGCAAGGGGTTGAACAAATTTACTGTGGTATGAGGCATTGGTGTGGGAATACATAGTGCAGTTTTGTGTTGAACAAGTGTACTGTGGTATGAGGCATTGGTGTGGGAATATGTAGTGTATTTGGGTGTCGTCTGTGTGTGCATATATGCGTATTGTGTATTTCATTCACATGTGCATAGCACCATTGTACAATACCCAACGTAGCTCACACTCTCTTCATAAACAGCCCCCCACACGCACCCCAACCACCCAACCACCCCACACACCTCACAACACACTCACTCACACTCTCAAAAGGCATTGGATGGCACCCTTGAAGAGCCCATTCCAGAGCGTATGGGCCTCACACCTGATTGGATCATCTCTGCTGCTGTGTTTGATGTGTTTCAACTACCCAAACCCACATGGTCGACGCCATTTATAAAGGGACTGTTGGATCCGTGTACAAACAGTCGAGTGGCGCCCAACATACCAGCGGAGAAACTGTATGACAAAAAGGTGGGGGGGGGGGGGGATGTATGGCAAGTGATGGATGTATGATAAAAGGGTGTGGGGAACACTGTCTCGCACATTACACGTCCCCCTCCACACCATTCCACACAGCACACTGCTTCACACACTACATATCACCCCCTCATCACAACCCCTCATCACACACTCTCATCACACACCCTCTGATTAACACCCCCTCTCATGACACCCCTCACCCCCCAGGATGATGGTCTGACTGAAACCAACAGCTGGTCCGGGTATCATGTGCTCCTCAACCCGGATTACTCAGCAGCCACCCAGTGGAGATTTGTCAACCGTGCCATTGATGAAGTGGAGGGGGGGAATGTATGTGTGTTGTAAGTGTGTATGGGGGGTGACTGTATGTATGTGTTGGAATGTATGTATGTGTTGATTGCATCATGCAGATATACTACACACAATCCACACAAACAATCCCCTCTACACACACACACCACACCACATGCACACACACACACACACACACACACACCACCACACACACACAGGTCCCAGCAGTGGTACTTGTATGCAGAAACAGCACAGATACCGGATTCTTCCAACGACTCCGTCCCTATCCTCGTGTGCTGCTTCGTCGTACTGCGTGTCGATTCAAAGACTATGGAAACAAAACACCCATTGCGTGGGGGGTGGTTGTGTTTTGCATCTCACATCAACAGTACGAGAGGGTGGTTGGTGTGGGTGGTGTGGTTGGGTGGGTGTTATGTGGGTGGGTGGGTGGGTGGGTGTGATGTGCGGGTGTGATGCGTGGTTGTGTTGTATGGGCAACAGATATACTCCCATTCCCACGTATTCTCTCTCACCCAACCACCCCCACGCACACTCCCCACGCAACCCACTTCCTCCCCCCCCCCCCACACACACACCAGGGACATGTATGTACGTTTCTACAATGCATTTTCCCCCTTTGGCGAACCCAACATCCCCATAGACCTGCCCTTCCTTCAAAGCCAGTCGTTCACCGACCTGCTCACACGTCTTCATGCATTTAGCAGGCAACACTATAGGGACCATTGGGTGCAGTGTTGTGTATGCAAGCAGTGGAGGGTGGTGGAGTATGCGACAGCACAGGTGGTGGAGAATGCGGGGGAGGATGGGACGTGGCGGTGTGATGATATTGGGTATGTTGGTGTATGGTGATAGGGGGTGGGGGTGTGTGAGAAGAGAGAGAGAAGCATAAAAGGGGTTCATGTGTGTATGTTTTTATTGTGTGTGTGTGTGTGTGTGTGTGTGTGTGTGTGTGTGTATGTGTGCAGATCACACATCATAACAAACACACACACACACACACAAACCATACACACACACACACACACAAACCATACACACATACACACACTCATTCTCACAGCAATGGCTTCACATGTACAAGTGAACAAGAGTATGCCAAGGGGAGCCTGTACGCTGTGCAACACCAATGCAGCGATGACGACCAAGAAGAAGAAGAAGAAGAAGAGGAATCACAGCAGCAGCATGGGAAAAACAATACCCTACAGAATTCAAAGAAAACATGCAAAGTCAATGGACGCAGTGCACGATCACAAGCAGCAATAGCAGCAGCAGCAGCAGCAGCAGATGCTCGACAAAGGGCTGCACTTCATGGTGTGTGTGTTGTGTTGCAGTGTGTTGTGTTGCAGTGTGTTGTGTTGCAGTGTGTTGTGTTGCAGTGTGTTGTGTTGCAGTGTGTTGTGTTGCAGTGTGTTGTGTTGCAGTGTGTTGTGTTCTAATGTGTTATGAAGATGTACACCATGTACCCCACACCCACCTCACCTCATCCCCCCCCCACACGCAAACACACAAACACACAGGTCCCTCTGCCATGCATAGTGGTGCAGCAAAACTCCACCAAATTAAACAAGCCCTAGAACACCTCACAACACATATCCTCCACCAATCCCGCCACCTCTCCCTCCACCCACACGACCCCTCCACACCTCACCCCTCCACTCACCCCCCCACCCTAAATCTCCCCTCTGGCGAGTCTGTCGTACAACACTTGTCACGATTACTGCACCTATTACTCAACAACCCCCTTGTGTCCCCCCCACCCACCCCCAGTGGGTCACGTCGAGGTGCCGCGGCAGTAGCAAAGCAACAGCTACGTGCGCTGGGGGGTGGGATGGGACAGGGTGCCAGCTTGCTTAGGAAACCCACACAGCAAGTGTTGAAACAGCTCGAGGCTGTGGTGCATGCAGGGACAACAGCTGCTGCATGTCTGACACAGCAGCACGGGGGGCGCAAGACAGGGGCAATGCACCCTCCACCTGCATTGTTTGTTGGGGGACATGGTGGTGCCGCCCAGGCAACATCCCTCGCAACAACTCAGCAGCACAATCAAGTGGTTGGTGCACAATCAAGTGGTGCACAGTTGGCAGCAGCACTGATGCCTATACCCAATACAAGCACATGTGCACTGCCTCCTCCCCTGCCTCCTCCTTGCATGCATGATGATGCCCTGATGAGTGATGCCCTTCCTGGTGTTGCTCCCCTGCATTTCCCACAATCCCTTACAACACAATCCCCCCATGATGTTGTGGGGGGAACCCAGCCCCCTTGCTTGGATTCAACAGCAGCCACCATGGCAGTCAATATGGCAGTCAACATGGCAGTCAACCCAGCACATAAGGTCAACACCCTGGCGGTCAACATCATGGCGGTCAACATGGCAGCCAACGCAGCTAACCATGATGATGTGCTTTCAGCAGGGGGCACAAGTGGGGGCACTGCATCAGGCCAGTCAACACATTGTGTTGACCAGCTTTTCGCCATGACACCAGCATCACATGACACGCATGTGGGCGGCGTGAGCATGGGTGGTGGTAGTGCAGCTGTGGGTGGTGTGCATGGGGGTGCTGATGGTGTTGGACATGCTGATGGTGTTGTACCAGCACCTGTGCTTGGCACCAGTGTGTGTATGGTAGAGCAGGACGACCAGCAGCAAGCTCACCAGGCATCTGACTCTCAACAGCAGCAACAGCAGCAGCAGCAGCAGCAGCAAGATGATAACAGGGACGGGCACAACAGGAATGCAGACAATAGGAATGGACACAACAATGGGAATGCAGATAGTAGGAATGCAGATAGTAGGAATGCAGATAGTAGGAATGCAGACAAGAGCACCAAAGCATGTTGTGGCAACACAGGAGACACTATACAAGACATGCCCATACAAGACATGCCAAGCACAGCAGAGGTCAACACAGCAGGGGAAAAGATAAGTACAGATGCAACACATGAGGGGATCATGACAGATGCAACACCTGCACAAGGGATGACTGCAAACGCTGCAGGGGAGAAAAACAGAACAGGTGAGAAAAACACAACAGGTGAGAAAAACACGCAAGGTGATACAGTCACACCAGAAGAGAAAAATACACAAGAAGAGAACAACACTTCAGATGCAGGTGGTATGGCAGGTGATGATGATACACATGTGCCACCAGAACACCTACCTGATCATGGTTGGAAAGAGGTACGATAGGAAAAACCCTGTGTATGTGTGTGTCTACACCTGTGTATGTGTCTACACCTGTGTATGTGTCTACACCTGTATATGTGGGTGTCTGCATGTGTGTGTTTCCTGCCCACCTTGCTCATCATAAAGTACCTTGCGAGTTCTTGCCATGCTGCTTTCCCCTTGTATATGCATGAACTCACACACCCTACACATACATTCATCCATCACCCTACACATACATTCATCCACAACAGGTGGTTAGTGCATTAGAATTTGCCCGCCAGGCCCAAATTGCTGCCAACCAAGCATTCCTCGCATCCATTGACCGCGTGTTTGACTCTGGTGACGCAGCCATCCCGGATCCTGCCGCCCATTTAGAGCAACTGCGACGCCATGCAAAGCACGTTGCATTGGAAGCGTCAGCAGCAGCAGCGAGTAAACAACGAGCAGAGGCACACAACACAGTGGCGTATAGAGTGGCTGCACGAAAGAGGAGAAGGGCTTGGCTGGAAAAGGAGTTGGTCAAGCTTGGGGAGGAAGAGGAGGAGGATGTGTTGACTTTGCGGGAGATTGATAAGACGTGTCTGAAGCTGCAGGCACACTTGGCACGACTGGGGGGCGCGTGAGGTGCATGATGTGCACCATGAAGTGAATGGCATGTTGCGGATAATGAAACGTGTGGGTTTTTCTCTTGTGTGTGAGAAAACAGTATTGTGTATGAGAAAAGGGTATCTTGTGTGAGAGCAACGTCCCGTCGGTGTGAGAGAAGATAGTATACAATAGTATTTTTTGCTGTTGCATGAAACAGAAACACTGTGGCACAAACAGCAACGCACAAGTGATGAAGATGATGGTGATGGAATACACATGTTGTAACCATGATTCGAACAACCAAAAGCAACCAATGCGCACTCCCTCTCTTTTCCTCCTACAGCCCATTTGTTTTCCCACAACCCCCACCACCAATGCACACGCAACAGAAAAGGGGAAAAAAGCTCCCTGCTTTTCCTGCCTGCTTCTTTTCTTTTGCCACAACCATTCACAACAAACACAACCGTCCTTCCTTGCTCCACATTTTCCATCAAAAACCACACACAGATGATGACCATGGATGGTCATGGTCACACTCAAAACACAAGAATTCCCTGCATACAACATGGGTATGGCAACCTAAGCAAGGTACCTGTGAGGAGAGAGGCAGCATGATGAATACCATGTGTGTATACACAAGTACATCTATATACATACAGAGCATCATAACAACAACAACTACCACCAACATACAACACACGCATCTACAACAACACACATACCACACATTCAAACAACAGCAACCAAACAAACACAACATCTGCACTCACAAAACATTCCACACTCTCACAAAACACACTTGTAGAGGTTTGTATTGTCCCTATCACGCTCAAGAAACTCCCTCTCAATCAGATCCTCTATGCGTTTCTTAATCAAGCGGAAATCGGGTGTAAACATGCGATTGAGCTGCTGCATGACCTCCATCACCAGCTGCTGGTGTTGCAATGCCTGGGGGGGGGGGTGATGAGGGTGGATGATGAGGGGATATGGTGTGTGCATGAGTATATTGTGTGCATGATTATGTTGTGAGCTTGAGTATGTTGCATGCATGAGTACGAGATGTGACACCCACACGACATCACCCTCTTCCCCACGCTCTCCACATCACCCCCGCCAACAACCCCCCCCCCCACCGACACCCCCCCCCTCCACACACACACCCCACCTTGCGGGACTTCATGATACGCACGATTGCGGCATCCACTGCATACTGCCTATCCTTTGCCACGTCCTCCACCACACGCTTGCGTTCATCCACAGGGGGCAGGGGCACCTTGATTCGACGTGCCCTGTCTGAAAACTTGTGATTGATACAAAACGTGTCGCTGGTGTTGATCGTGCGTCCCTCAGGTGTTTTGGTAAGGAGTTTGTATTTCGCACAGGAGAGGGAGTGGAGGAGGCGCACCACTTCTTCTTCGGGGATGTTGAGGCGTGAGCGTATGTCTTCAAAGGAAAGGGTGGCTTCTGTTGTATTGGGGGTGTGGTATATAGGGGGGGGGATGGGGGGGGATGTGTGGTGTGCATGAATGTGCATGGTTGTACAACAATGACAAAAGAAAAACAACAGTACTGCTGTACCTATACATTTCCCACATGCACCATACACGCACAACATACTCACAACACACTCCCCCCCCACACACAAACACACCATCATCATCATTGAACAACATCAACAAGGCAGCTTGCGTCGTGGACAAAACAAATTCATATGGCCTGTCATAGGTTGCTTTCACTGTGCACGTTCCAAGGGTGTAGTACCAGTTGAGCTTACGATTGCTGTTGGTAGCACCATAAAACTCCTTGAATTGTTGAACGCCTGACATGAGCTCTTCTGGGAGGGCCACCTCCAGTTGCTGTGTGGGGTGTGGTTTTGAGAGTGAGTGTGTGATAAAAAGTGGGTGATATACTACCACAGCATATTGTTGCATTCTGATACATGTATTTCACTGCAGAGGAATATACAGGTACTACGTAACACATGCACACACACACACTACTGTTGAACAACTACAACAACAACATATGCATATATACACACCACATACACACATAAATACATCTGACCCACACATGCACACCATCTCTTTCTCTCTCACACATACAAACCAAACATACACACCTACCAAATACACACCTTGTACATACACACCTACCAAATACACACCTTGTAATGTGGCCAAAACCCAGTAGTCAACACAGTCACCACCACATCTGCACCACCATGCTTGCCATTGTTTTCCCGCCATGTACCAAATGCTTGCTGCTTCTCTCTTGCAAGTGCTAAGTCAGTCACCATGCCTTCCATCTGTGCGTGTTTTTGTTTGTTCGTGTGGGTGGGTGGGTGGGTGGGTGGGTGGTGGGTGGGTGTGGGTGTGTGTACCATCCACCTACCCACCCTCAATACCCCCCTCCACCTGCTCAACACACACCCCAAACGCCCTGGACCCCCCCCCCCAAAACAAACACACCCTTAACACCCACACACATACCTTGGATGTAAACGCAGCACCACACTGCTGCTTGAGACGTGTGAGTATGCTCCGCTCATGATCATCACTTGCAGAGCGCTCTGATAGCAATCGGCGAGCCAGTTTTTTGCGGTAAAACTCTGAAAACATGTCCTTGTCCTGTATGTAGGCAAGTAGGCGCACCACCTTGTCCAGCAGTTCTTCCACTGCATCATCGCTAAGCTTCTCAGATCCCCCCTATATGAGGGTGAGGATGAGGAGGGTGGGATAGTCAGTGGGGTTGGTGAGTGGGTGTTTGTGTGGGTGGGTGTTGATGGGGAGGGTATGTGTAGGGGTGGGTGTTGATGGGGAGGGTATGTGTAGGGGTGGTCGTCATCGGCACGTTGCTTGCATTGAAACAAAGACACACATCCCACCATCCACAACAATATCACTGCCCAACACACCATCCACACACCACCCACACAGCTCCAAAACACTACACAATACCCACACAACCCAGCCAACCCACACAATTCACACCAACCACACCACCCACACACCACACACTACACACCACCCACACAACACCACACCTTTTTCAGCAGGTTGTCACAAAAGCCCGACATCAACTCCGCCATGCTACTATTGGCCACCTGCTTGTTGCAAAAGCTCTCAAATGCGTTTTTTAATGCCTTGTGAAACAACGATGAGTTACTAAAGCATGTATTGACATAGCTGATGTATTTATCATGCAGCTCAATGACACCCTTGATAAAGGATTGCTCATGAGAGCCTTCCCCACCACGAAATTGCTTGCCTGTGGTGGTGGTGGTTGGGGGGGGGGGATAGGGTGGGACGTGTGTCAGACATGTATGTCATGTGTCAGAGATGTGTGTCGGAAAGGTGTATACAATGATAAGCAGGGGTGCGCATGTTCTGGATGTGCATGTTTTACGTACAACGCAGTGTTCCCCCCTGACATCACAAAAACCACCCACACCCACCCCACACCAACATACCAGCTTCCTTTTCCCTTCGTGCCTGAGCTGCTTCAGTGACCTCCTTGACCAATTTCAGCCCCTCATCTTCCACATGCTTCTGGAAGATGGCAGACACAGGGTCCAAGCCCTGATCGGGGCCGGGGGGGACCCTTGAGAAGAGGCGAAACATGCGCGCAAGGTCGTCACGCTGTGTGAAGAGCGGTGGGTATGAAGAGCGGTGGGTGGAGTGGGAATGGAGGTGGGTGGAGTGGATGGAGCGATTTGGTGGAGCGGTTGTGAAGAACATGCACAATTGATCGAGGGGTGTGTGATGGTATGCATAATTGATACATACAACAGTGTGCATGCTCTTGTGCAAGTCGGGTATGTGTAAGACCATACCTTGTCATCGTACAGCAATGCCGCACACCCACTCGCCTCCTTTTCAATCAGCTGTCGCTCATATTTCGCCAACAGCTCCTCCTCCACAACCCCCAGCAGCTTGGGTTTTGTGCTTGCATGCAAATACTTGTCCACGCGCTCTTCCTCAGCAGCAAGGGATGCCTCGGCTTTGGTCATGTATTCTGGACAGGAATCTTCTGCAAACCATGACGCAGCTTGTTGGGCACAGTAGAGGCGTGTCTGGTTGAGCAAATGTGCTTCAAAGTCACGCTCATAGAGGTCCATGTTGCCCATGCCAACCTCGATGTAGATGTCCAGCACGTTTTTTATGAGGGCCCGGTCCACGATCTCACCGTCACGTTCCCGGGCAATGAGCTCGAGGATGGCGTCACATGTGCGGCCTTTGAGCTCCACATACACGTAATCTATATAGAGGTTGGAGGGGTGGGGGGGTGAAATGGGGGATGTGTGGGATGGAATGTGTGAAGTGCAACACAGTACCTCGAAAGGCAAGCAAGCCGACGTCTTGCAGCGAGTAGAGAGAATGGCGCGTAATGTAATACCTGTGTGTGGTATTGCGTTTGTGGTGGTGTGTTTTCCATCATCATGGCATCCCCGTCATCCCAATATATACCTGTCCAGGTAGTTGAAAAAGCGGGACAGCCAGCGAACCATGACTTTGTGATTGGTCCATCGGCGGTAGAGTGCAGTGAGAAGTTGCTCATGCCTCAATCCGTCGAGGCTGGGGAGCACCTGTGTGATCATGGCACAGCTGATGGTAATCTTGTACAACACCACGACAACACCCCTCTCATCACACACCTGTTCCTGGATATATTGATGAAACACCTCTTTGTAGCGGCTGTATAGCTGCTCCGAGTAGTCGTGCGGCGGTTTTTGGGTGCACATATTGTAGATGATTCTGTGGATGTGTGGCGTATCACCATGTACTACACCACCTCAACACGTCACCAAACCACTATCAGTACACTACAACACCCATCAATGCAGATCCAAGTCCCAACAATGCACCATGTACGCACGTGTACAAAGTCATATACTGGTCTGGCTTGAATTGCTCCTCCTCGTCACCCTCTAAAATCTTTTTGAGCTTGACAATACCTCTCTGTGTGGGAAAGCATCGTGGGCTGCATTCAAGAGGAATGAGAAATCATTGATGGCAAGTACACACCTGCATCTCTGCCCAGCCCTCCTCCAACTCAATGGTGCCCGACTTGCGGGCCTGCTCACTCCCCATCCTCCTTTGCTTAATGGGCTCCTTTCATGGAAGGGTGGAGTGGGGCTGGGATCTGAGGAGTACTGATGATGGGCACAAGTGTATTTTGTTTGGCCTTGTGTATTGATGGCTTGTCTGGGTTTCTGCTGCTGCTGTTGTTTATGAAGAGAGGGGTTTATGATGAGAGAGGGTGATGAACAACGATAAAGAAGTCTTAGGGATGAATTATCATGGGTGGTGTTATGCCTGGTGCGCGGGTGGCTTCATGTTGTGGGGTTGTACGCACCGTGGAGGACACCACCGTGTGGCCTTGTGTGTTGTGTTAGTATCCCTATGCATGCACAACGTGTGACGGGGGGCGGTACACCAGTGTGAACCAATTCCTGTACATATCTTTTGTTCATATCGATTTCCACAGCAACAGCAATCACTCACATATGACCTGACATCAGAAACCACACTCTACCACCCACCACAACCAATAGCATTGCAACACATTGCTGCCACATCAACCTCGACGTATAATCCTTATCACGTGCTTTCGTGTTTTCGTGCTGGATCATATCGACATGGTGACCACATACGCGTCGAAACAACAGCTGCAATGGACACGGCAGCTCCCCAGCAAAACGCATGGACCAGTTGCTCTCGGAGCGTCACACAGGTAGATTGATTTCGCTGCGGTTGTACACAACATGGTGCATGTATACGCATCGATACGCATCAATGCACAAACGTATGCACATGAGACAGTGCAAATGAGACGTCCCACCCTCCTAGGCTCCTCCGTACACGCACAACCAAGCACACTGTCCGCTGCGCAGACCCTGGCGCTTCGAGTAGTCGTGGGAGGGAAGAGGCAGATTCATCTGTACAGGTTGGTGTTGGTGTACAGCGTGTACAAACAATCCTTTGTCGTGTACACATGTGCACAACCAACACTATCAAATACACACATGCACACGCACCATCAGGTGCCTGGGGACTGGCGTGCATTCCGTGCACGCTTGGTGGCACAAGAGCGTGTTGGTGGCATCAACGAGACAACCAGCATGCACCACGATCAGTCGGCATTTGCATCTCGTGGTGATCGGTGGGCCCATCTGCTCGCGCAACCTGAAAAGGGCTGTTTGCTCATTGCACGCCGCTCTGACATGCGCTTTTTTAACAACACGGTCGTATTTCTGGCATGGCATGGTATGTACGCTACGCACACCACTATGTGTGTGGCATTGTGTGGCATTGCAGTAGCATTGACCATCACAGATGCACACCATCTCCACCCTCAGAGGACAAGAGTGGGAGCATTGGGTTGGTACTCAACTGCCCATCACCTCTCAAGGTCAAGGATGCAGACTCGGTGGGACATGTTGCGGGATGCTTTGCACAGCAGCATGTCTATGTGGGGGGACCTGTGGAGAACAACACATTCCTTGCACTGCACACATGGGGTGAGTGTGAGCAAGCACATGAGATTATAAATGGCTTGTATACAACAGATGTGCGTCACTTGAACGACCATGTTGCCAGCCATGTGCATGATGCTGATGGGTCCCAACGTCCTGTCAAGGTAGGATGTGCGTTGAGGATGTGCGCTGAGGATGTGGTTGACATATCATGTTGTGGTTGATGTTGCACTAGGTCATATGTGCTGTGTTGTGTATCATTAACTCATAATTGTCGTTTTCACATGTTTGTGGTTTTTCACATGATTATACACATGAATGTCCTACTCTTCACATGGTTGCCTCTCTTCACATGCATGTTGCTCTTCACATTATTTGTGGTTTTTCACAAAGGTTGTGTGCACTACTGCAGGTCATGGCAGGGTATGCGGGATGGGCTCCCTATCAGCTTTCTCAAGAGGTGAAGAATGGTTCATGGTGGATTGTTGCTGCATCAAAAGATGTTATTTTGGACTCCCTCAATGGTGTGTGGGGTGTGGAGTGGCAGGTGGAGGTGGATGGTGTTGAGCAGATGCGCACACATGAATTGCGCCACATGATTGCGTGATGATGCACAAAGAAAACATCATGATGGCACTGCCCCCAAAACACCTGACAAACAATGTCATTCACAATACCATACCCACTATCATACACATTATCGTATACAATACCCTACACAGCTGAGGAAACGATTAACAAAAAGGCCTACTGGCATAGCGTACTCGACCTTGCTGGGGTCCTTCCCACCCCCGAGAATGGCGCCTGAGTGAGGGTTGCCTAGTGGAAAAAAAGATAAGTGAAGGGGTTGCTTAGTGAGAATAGACAAGTGAAGGGGTTACTTAGTGGAAAAAGACAAGTGAGGGAAAAAAGACAAGTGAGGAAAAGAAAGCCATTTTGATCTGATACGCATAGCATTGATATGCATAGGCGTTTTTCAACACTGCACACCCACCGACCATGACCCTCGGCTTTTACCAGTTTTGTTACACTGCCCCTGTGATGGGCTGCAGCTGCTCCTTGTGTGTGCTGTGTGTGTGCTCTACATGTGTGCCCAACATGTCCTCTCATTGGTGTCCATGTGTGTCCAACATGTTTGGCGTCCATGCGGAGGACAGGGAGGGCCAGTTTTTTGCTGCACTGTTCCACCATGTGCTGCGGCTGTCACCATGAAGACATGCCAGCTAATTGGCAGCAGCACCGTTTTTTGTTGTTTTTTGGGAGTGTGCACGAGTCTCGTATTGTGGACGGGTGCACACGTTGCTGCATGCTTGCACTACAATTGTATGCTTTTGTAAAAACATATTGTACTATTCGCGTGCACCACCACCTCGAGGGGGTTGTATAGCTGTAGCTAGCTACAACATTTCCTCTGCTTGCACAAGGAGGAAACAGTGGCACCTCTGTGCGCCCATTTGGTGAAGGGGCCGCCCCTCTCTTCAATTGTATGAGCAGTAATAGTATGACAGCAGTGGCAGTGCGGCACACACCGCACATATACATACATGTACATATATGACACTCCCTGCAATGTGCCCCTCGATTTTGCAGCTGTTGTGGCACCCAACTTAAAATCACTGGCTAAAACACCAGCTCTTATTCCCAAAACGCCCCTCGCAATTCAACAAGCAACATCATTACACTGCTATCGAGGCTGTTCTTATATTCACACGACAACTGCACACACTCTACTGTAGCATGGCATCCAACATTGACCACAGCTCATAGCTTCGGCGCGAATTGTGCCGTGAAACTTGCGCAGTCATTGCTGCATCCGTTACGATATTGCATATTGGGTGCTTTTTCAAGCTACAATAGACGGTAGACTGGACAACATGCTTGTGGTCGAGAGGCAATGCCCACAGTCGTCCGTGCTCGCTGCCCTTGGCACTCGTAGCAGCCTTTCATCACGCCGTACAGCACAGCCCACATGTTTGCGAGCATTGCAGCCGGCAGGTGTGTTTGGTTGTTCAGATTCAATGCTGCATAAACGGCACACGTCAAGTGTGCATGAGGGTGTTTGTTTTTGTTGTGTATTGCTTGGTAATGTTGTATATAGTGGATTGGCGTGTTGCGAACCATGCGCAGTCGAGCATAGCGGCAAGCCATCGCCGCTCCGCACGCATCCTGTACTTAAATACAAACTATAGCATAGCTACATGTCCGATATCATGCATCGTCACCATCGTCCGTCATTGCAAATCGTACAGGGGCATGTTTTCGTCCTGCAGGAGCCCGAGCTCAACCATGGCGCTCGACAAGGCGGCTGGCGTTGCGTGTACAGGTAGGGTTGCCTGGAGAGGGATGGGGTGTTGGTTTGGTGTTGTTGGTTGTGCTGGATTTGTTGTTGTATGGAGAGGTGGTGTGGAAAAGGTGCTGCTGCTGCATCAGGGTCCCCAACGTCACGGAGGTGTGTGTTGCCCCCCTGCTGTTACATTCATGCGCGTTTCCCAACACACAGGCAGCAGAAGCTGACAAGGATACATGCGCGGTTGTGTTTAAAGTATCTAGGCAATGCGCATTTGGAGAGCACATGCTCATTGCTGGCAAGGGCTTTCGATTGGGGAATTGGAATGTTGCATCCGCTCCTGGTATGTTGATGTGTGTTGTAATGGTGCATGGGGTGGTGGTGTTTTGGTGGTGATGTTTATGGCAATGGTGTGGCAATATGTACAGAAATCTGTTGTGTTGCATGCACACATGCGCGCCAAGCAAAACATCCTGCAACAACACATCCATCAAATCAACACATCCACGCCCCCCCCATACAGCAATGAAATGGAGCGCGGGAGATGTGTGGATGCTGGTGCTAGACCTGCCACCAGGGTGGTATCAATTCAAGTGCGTGGTCATGAACGAAAAGACAGGGGAGGTGATCTGGGAGACAGGAAGTGATCGCAGCATTGAGATCAAAGCCAAGCAGAAGACGCTTGAAGTGAGCTGCTTGTTCAACAGCACAAACAGCACAGAGGTGGCACCATTGAATGCAGCGCGAGCAGAAGAGGTGCTCGCAGCAAGTGCGGCAGCGAGGGCTGCGAGTTTGGCATTGGAATCATCGTTCATGAAGGTGTGGTGTTGTTGTTTCAAGGGGGGTGTTATCCAGATACCAAGTGGCAAATAACAAATGCTGTGTGCATACATGTGCTGTTTGAGTAGCATCATTGGGATATATAACCCATGCAGGTTGATTCCTCGCAAATCACCCCCACACATCACATCACATCACATGACATGACATCACATCACAGACATCCATGGAGGTTGGAGGGTACGAGGGACTGACCACCTCCTTCCCCTCTGCAGACAGCATCCTCGGTGATGTAACCCCCTGGAACGATGCAGTGTCGAGCAACGGCAATGGGAGGGGCGGCTATGGTGACCCCACCCCATTGCAACTCAATGCCAGTGCATTGGGTGATCCGGGATCATCTGATGACGATGTGTCTCGTGACGCAGCAGACAACCCACGCAACATTTGGGAGCAGTACAAATCCAGCCGTGGGTTGGGATCATTGGGTGGGTCGGCGGCAAGCACGTGGGGTCCGATGGACGATGGGGATGCCGGGGGGGGATCTGGTGCTGGCAATGGTAGTGGATTGACACGCAAGGGGGGCCGCATGCTGTCCCGTGCTGGTGGCAGTGCAGCATCATGGCTGGTATGATTACGGGTGTTGGTGTGTATGCTTTGCATGCTTCTGTTTATATGCAAACACACTATGTACACACCACACACACACCACACACACACCACACACTACACACCACACACAACACAGGGTGGCAGCAAGCTCGATCAGCTGCAAGAACAGAAAATCAAAGACCTCCAAGCCGAACTACGTCGCACTGAAAACATCCGAGCACGTCTCAAAGAGGAGCTCAGCAAGGTGGTGGTTCAGAGCATCGAATCGCAAAAGGAGGTGAGTAAGCTTCAAACAGAAGTGCAGAGTTTGCTGACTCAGCGTAATAGCACGTTGTTGCAGTTGAGTAGCATGCAGGCAGCAGTCAAAGAGTCGACAAAGGAGGTCAACAGGTTGAAGAGTGATTTAGATGAGGCGGAGCATCAATTGAGGGTATGATCGAGTGGGTGGTGTGGGGGTGTATAGCATGCATGTGAGTGTGGGTGTATGCATGTGGGTGTGGGTGTACATGTGTGGGTGTGGGTGTATGCATTGTGCATCAGATGTCATCCTCTATACGTACAACATCATTATTATGCATACTCATTCTCATACATACATTCATTATACGCATACATACATATACTATACTTGCGCATACGTATTCACCCTGTATTCTCATGCTGTATTCACCTATTCTCACACTGTATTCACCTATCTCATACTGTGTATCACACCTATGTTGTGCCCTCACACAGACACAAACCACTGGGTTGCAGACGCAGCTTGCCGGTGTGGAATCTGAAAAAAGCCAAGCAGTACAAGAGGTGTGTGTACACCTGGGTGTACCTCTTTCTTTCCCTCTCTCTGCCTGTGTGTGTGTGTGTGTGTGTGTGTGTGTGCTGTGCTGCAGTGATTGCATGTGCAATCCCATCTCCTACACATCCCCTACACAATTCCCCTGCTCATCCCCCACACATACCCCCCACACACATACCCCCCACACACATACCCCCCACACACATACCCCCCACACAGGTCACCCGCTTGCGAATGCAGCTTGAAGAAAAAGAAGCAGAGCTACAAGCCCAAACCAACGCCCTTCGAGAAACCATTTGGAAACTGGAAGACGAAAAACAGGGCCTGGTAGAACAATCCGGGGCCCTCATGACCAAACTCGAAGACGTCGAAGCAGACCTGCGCAAACAAAACAATTCCCTGCAAGCCCAGCTGCAGGCGTTGCAGGACGACAAGGAACAGGTGTTGGGACAGGTGGCACGTTTGAGGGGGCAGTTGGCCGAGAAGGATAGTGAGCTGCGGCAGCAAACAAAGGAGTTGAGGGACACTGTGTTGGCACTTGAGGAGGCCAAGGGGCTGGCGGTGAATGAAGCTGCAGCAATCAAGGCTGCTATGGAGGAGCGGGAGGTGGAGATGCGGGTATGTTGTATAAAAAACAGAAATATATGTGTGTGTGTTTTGAGAGGGGTTTTGAGGGGATGTGGGGTTGGACATTTATGTGTGTGGGGGTCATGTGTGAGAGACCATTTGGTGGGAGTACATGCGTTGATATAATGTACATGTAGCATGCACACACGTGCATGCTCATTCCCCCTCACACCCACACATACCCACACCCAACACACCCAACACACCCACACAGCGTGAACGAGAGGATTTCCAATACCGCATGCGTGCTTTAGAAGCAGAACACGAACGTGCACTCTCAGAGGTGTCCCGCCTTGGTCGTCAAATAGAGGATAGGGAGTCGGGTCTGGAGGCCCAAACACAACAGTTGCAGCAGGCTTTAAAAACACTCGAGGAGGAGAAGCGGCGGACTGTAGAGGAGGTGGGGAAGCTGGCTGAACATCTGTCACGCAAGGTATGTGATTGTGGGGGGTATGTGATGATGTTTTTTTTTTGGGGGGGGGGAGGGGGGGGGGGGGTAATCCCACCCATACACACCCAACACACACGCAACACACACAATACACACACACCACCACCACCACCATCCTCCAGGAGCAAGAAGCCAAGGCACATGGTATACAACTAGCACAACAAATCCAAGTCCTTGCCGCCGAACGCCAAGAAGCGCTTGACGAAATCGATAAACTGCATGCAGCCCTCGAGCAGGTGCAGTATGAACGGGAACGCTCCAATAACGAAGTGGAGCAGCTGCGTCTGGCATTACATCAACAGGAAAGCAAGGCTGCAGCACATGCCAGGCAGATGGAGGAGTTGAATGGGCAGCTTCAGCAGGAGGTGGCTCGACTGAGGGGGAGTGGGGGCGATATGGTATGGATGGGGGGGGGGGGGGGGG